>Ga0335081_10018001_pt1 | contig 11430 bp, 9 predicted proteins | sample Lox_Sample_35_FD_206713 | JGI IMG/M metagenome (GOLD analysis project Ga0335081, IMG submission 206713) | Soil microbial communities from Loxahatchee National Wildlife Refuge, Florida, United States - Lox_Sample_3.5 | ecosystem: Environmental > Terrestrial > Soil > Wetlands | place: USA: Florida... | reverse complement strand
CCGCAAAAACACCCACGGCGACACCGAGTGGATTCCGCCCGCGCACTTAGACCGCGGCCAACCGAGAACCAACACCTTCTGGCATCCCGAGAAGCTGCTGCGCGACGGGGATGACGACGACGAGTGGTAGCCGCCTGCGTTCAGCTACGGTCGCCGAGATGTTCTAGTAGACGGGAGATTCAGGCCTGACCTTGGGCTGGGTCCGCAACACCGGCTGATCGAAACCGGCGGCTGAAGCACCCGAAAACCCGGGTGGATTCTTGAAAGTTGACCCCGGTCGTCTTGGCTTTCGCGATGGCTCGGGTTATGGACGCTTCAGTCGGGTGACGGATTGTGCCCATTCGGGGTCGGTTCAGCAACGAAACCAATCTGGTTGTTTTCGTGAACTTGGCGCACGGTCAGGCGGTGAGGCGTGGCGCCGGCGACCTTGGCGCCGGAGTTCGGCGTCGATGTCGAAGGAGTGCGTGCCGTGGGGGAGTTGATGTGATCGTGTTGCGCCGGCGTGAGGTGGGCGATGGCGTCGTTGCCGACGTCGAGACCTTCAGTCGGCAAAGCGTCGAGTGCATCGCCGAGCACCCCGGATAACACGGCACCGCGGCGTTGGTCACCAGCGTGAGACACAGCGCCTGGTCAACCTGGTCGTCCAAGTGCCGTCGTCGAACGTGGCCCTGATGGGCAAAGAACAGATCGCGGCGCCCTGACCGGCGGCAATATCGAACTATCGGCCGCAGCCAGGCCGTCTTCGTCAGAGAATTCGGAACATTCCAAGCCGTCCCAGGCCGAGCTCGGCTACGCCAAGGCTCTCGGCCTCCCGGTCATTCCCGTTCAGGTCAGGGCCGCCAACTGCTGATCGGGTGGCTGTCGTGGGCGTCGCACTCGCGCATCCCCGAATTCGTCGCGCTCGCCCGCAGCATCCGCCGCTACCGCGACCTGATGTGCAACACCCTCGACCACGGTCTGTCCAACGCCCGATCCGAAGCCACCAACTCCCACCTGCGGGCACTGACCAAACGCGCCTATGGATTTCACAGCCCAGGCGCACTCATCGCGATGGCATTACTCACCCGAGGCGGGTCTCTGCCCACCACTACCCGGCCGCGCCACATGAACCCAGACCCACGGAAACGTCGGATTCATCCAGGAGATCCTTGCAGCGCCGTTAATCGACTCCGCCGTGAAGCCAGGTGAGCGGTGCACGGCCCGACTGGGCGATGGGCGCGTCGCGGCAAAGATCACAAAGCCCGTTATTGCGGCGCGCAAACGAGTTAACATTCGCTCTGCATGACTAGCCGACACGGTGAAAGGGCGTCAGGATGGAGAGCCCAACCATACCCTTGCAGCTAGCCGAGGATTCACCGGCTGCCCTTGTCGACCCGCTGCCACACTCGCCGCGTCGGCACCACCTCAATACGGGCAAAACCTGCCCACGACATACCAACCGAAAATCCAGGCCGACGCATGGCTGCCCGCGCAGTTCTTCGCCATCGAGCAGGGTGCCTGGTGACCTGCGCCCGCGGCAGTGTCGAAAATGTAGGAGCGCGTCCGTCGGCGCCCGGGCCGGAAAACGCCGATGTGTCGCCGCGCCATCGACAGAGGAACCGCACCATCGACAGGGGAACGCAGCTACTCGCTGATGTCCCGCCGGTAGACCGGCGGTAGACCGGCAGTAAGGACCGATATGGAAGCTCGCCACGGGGCGGTACCGACCGATGCCACGGCGACCATTGCTCGACAGCAAGCGGAGATCGAGCGTCTCGAGCGGCGCATCAAGGAGGACCGGTTCGCGGCCGATCTCCGTGCCGCACTGACGAAAGCCTCGGCAACCGGCACTATCGCCGCGCCGGTCGGCTATGGGCGCCTTGTCCATATGATCGTCGCCACGGCCGCCGATATCGTCGACGCCGAGGCGGCCGCACTGTTTCTGTTTGACGTCGACCACCACCACCTCGCTCTAGAGGCCACGTTCGGTGAAAAGGTCAACCCTGCCAAGCACTTTCGCGTCCTGCCCGGACAAGGGGTGGTCGGCCTGGTGGCGATGACCGGACAACCCATGGCCATCTCCGACGCCGACGAGGAGGTCCGCGAACACGCATACGTCTCCGAGGCCGTCGGCTACGCCCCGAAGAGCTTGCTGTGCGTGCCGCTGTCGTTCCATGACCGGGTCATCGGTGTCCTGGGCGTCATGGACAAGAAAGCAGACGCAACGTTCAATGCCGGCGACATGGAGGCGACCGCCGTGTTCGCCCACCTGGCCGCCGTCGCCGTCGAGCAATACCGGACCGAGACCAGGCTTGGGGCGCTGCTGGTCGAACTAGTCCAGGCCGCAGAAGGCGTGCCGGACGACGAGCGCCAGGACCTCACCGACCGTGCCCGTGCCTTCACCAGCCATCTCGGGCGGCAGACCGGATACCTCAACGCCCTGGAACTCGCAGAACTGGTGCAAGAGGTCGTCCAACACGGCGATGCTGCCACCAAGGCGTGCCGGGGGATCCTCGAGAGCTTCGTTCAATTCCTGCAGTCCCGCCCCGTGCCAGGCGGCGAGCTCGGAGACACGGCATGGTGAGCATTCGTCCGGCATATTCGTTTGACGCGGTGACCGTTGAACCGCTCGACTGGATCGACATCGTCACTCCGGATTGGGCCTGGGGAGACAGCTCCGGTAAGGGCGTGAAAGTAGCCGTGGTGGACAGCGGCATCGATGCGACCCATCCCGACGTCGGGCCGGTGCAGGGTTACGTCGCCATCCGTGAGGACGATAGCCGACAGCTTGTCTACGACACTGAGCCACACGACGATAGCGTCGGCCACGCCACCGGCTGCGCGAGCGTGATCCGATCACTGGCCCCGTCCTGCGAGCTCTATAGCGTCAAGGTGCTCGGGACCGGGAACACCGGTAGCGGTCCGGTGTTCGCGGCTGGATTGCGCTGGGCGCTTGACAACGGCATGAACGTCTGCAACCTCAGCCTCGGGACCACGAACCGGGAGTTCTTCTGTCTCCTCCACGAGCTGGCGGATCGGGCCTACTTCGGCAATGTCGCCCTGGTCACAGCGGCTAACAACATGCCGATTCCCAGCTTCCCCTCGCTGTACTCATCGGTCATCTCGGTCGCCTCGCACGCGAAACAGGACCCGTACACCTTCTACTACAACCCGCGCCCGCCTGTTGAGTTCGAAGCGCTCGGCATCGACGTGCGCCTAGCATGGATAAAACACACACACATCACGACGACGGGCAACAGCTTTGCCGCACCCCATATCACCGGTCTGGTGGCCAAGATCTTGGGCAAGCACCCGAAGGTGACGGTGTTTCAGCTCAAGACGATCCTGCGGCAACTGGCGGCCAACGTGGATCGGACGAAGGTTGGCCTCCCGCCCCGCCTGCCCGGGGAGCCCAGACGGGAAGAAAGCACCGCATGACGAACGACCGTGACCGTTCACTGGCCCGCCTGCCTCGTTGATCTGATCTGCTACGTACGAAAAGCGACCCCCAGATCCCGTGCCAGCCATCAACGATCCAACCAAGCTCCGCGAGGTCGCGCTCTTCCGCGACATGGCCACAGCGGAGCTCGCGGTTCTCAACGGACTGATGCGACGGCAGTTTTTACCGGCTGGCGCGAGGATCGATCCTGATGACCGGCCAACTGGAAGACACGGCCTACGTCGTGCAAACGTTCGGGACAACTTCGTCGCGTGTCAACGATTCAATAAGCACATGTCACAGACGTGATTGCGACGACCAGCGGCGGCATGGTCAGATTCATTCGCCATGATCGGCCAATGGATGATCGCGCCGATGTAGTTCAAGTTAAGAAGGAGAAACGACATGGCACTTTTGTGTGGCATAGACGAATCGGGCATGTGCATCTACGACATCCCTGATTCTGAACTGTCGAAGTTTAAGCAGAAGAGCCGTTGGATGGATGAGGAAACTCGCGTCCGACTGTTCCCGGGTAAGGACCAGCTGACCAAGGAGGATGCTCAGGTTGTGATCCCAGTCGCCGCGGCGGGTGGCGATGTGCAGGGGTTCGGCACAAACCACGTCTGCTGCGCATATACCGGTGAGGGCTACGTCTGCTGGCCTTGCTAGGCCGGCCGGTTCGACGGGGATTGTGTCGATAGGCGCGTCCCCCGCTCGGTGGGAATGTGTTCGCGGAGCAAATCTATCGGCTCATGCAGCAGACCGGTTTGCCAGAGCAGGTACGCGCCGCCTCGGCCCGGCCGATGCCAGTTGCGGGATCGGGCCACCCAGGTGGCGCTTTTGGGCTCGGCGGCACCGGAGATCGAGGTGGCCGACTGGGTGCTGGGCCAGCCAACCACGCTCGCCGAGCAGCACGGTAAGGTGCTGCTGCTCGAATTCTGGGCACGCTGGTGCCGGCCGTGTCTGGCGATGTTTCCCGTGTTGCGGGAATTGCATAGTCGTTACGCCGAGTGCGGGCTGACCATCGCCGCGCTGACGCGTTACGTCTTGAGTCCGCGCGGCGATCCGATCGCCGATCGGGTCCGCCAGCGCGATGCAATCTGCCAGACCATCGCCGGCCGGGGCCTCGAGATCGCCGTGGGTATCGCACCCGATCGGCGGCTGCAGCAAAAGTATGGCGCCACGGGAATCCCGGCCTTCGCGCTGGTCGATCACCCGGGCATCGTTCGATCCGCCTCGCCGATGGCCGACAAAGCGGAGTTGGGAAAGGCCATCGCCGATCTTCTGCATACCCCGATGTGACCGTGCTTTGAGCGTAATGTCATGTCGAACCCGGTCCTGTTCCTGACGAAGTGACCAGATCGAATGAAGTGCCGGCTAACCGCCATTTGCGCTGGGCAGTTGCGTTAATGCGAAGCGACGAAAAAGATAAGGGGTATATACAGATGCCCGGCAAACCGACGCCGCCGCACGGTGATGGCGACCATACGCCCGACCAGGTAGCTGCAGGTATGCCGCTGGAGAGACCATCGGGCGTTCCTGCGGTCACGGGCGGTCAGATGGCGGCCGGGCACCCGCTCGGGCCAGGCGGTAAGCCCCTCGGACGCCCGCCGGGTATCGCGGCGTGGCCATGATGGGTGGCCCGGGCGGCGGCACCGCGGGTTTGGCGCCGCCATCGATGAGCGCGCGTGCCGCTATTGGTCGCAGCCTGCCCATGCTCCATGCGGTTCGAGGCATGGTTACCCTCTCGATCGTCCTTGGCTTGATCGTGACGGCGCTGCCCTTCGTGGTGAGCGCGGCGCAAGGTCCGTTCATGGTGCTGTTTGGGCGGGCCACAGGGTGCCCCGGAGGCCTCAAGTCTGTCTGGCATCTCAGTGCGGCGCTGCGCGGTGAGGCCAGCTCACCAGCACACGACACGTGCGTCGGTGCAGGGGGTCCGCCACCGCACGGCACGTCCGGGCTGTTGGACTGGCTCGCGACGCCCCTGTCGTTCCCCGTGCTGCTCGCCATCTGGGGAGCGTCGCTAGTCCTGCTAGAGGTTGTAGGTTTCGGTCGCGCCTGGGCTGACGCCCAGGTTCAGTGGAGGCTGGTGACCGACATTCGTCAGCGCGTCCACGATCACGTGGAATCGCTCTCGCTGGACTTCTTCACCGGCGCGCGCAGCGGCATGCTGATGCAGCGGGTGCAGATAGAGACGGTGGGCGTGCAGAAACTGCTGTCAGAGTGTCTCATCCCGCCGTCTATCGACTCTGCCGTGCTGGTGATCGCGCTGGTGTACCTGCTGGCGCTGTCGTGGCAAATGACGATCGTCACGCTGATCTTGTCACCATTTGCGCTGGCGACTCTCGAGTGGGGCGGCAAGAGACTTCAGGTGGCTACCAAACGGATGATGATGAGCAACCGTCAGCTGGGCGGCGAACTTGACGAGACGATCAGCGGTATCTCGGACATCCAGGTCTTTGATGGCGAGAAGCGACGCAGCGAGCTTTTTTACGACGCGAACAAGTCGGCCGCGAGAAACTCTTCGCTGATGGTGGTCTGGATATACGTGGGCATCGAGAGCGCTGGTATCTTCGTCGCATTGAGCACGGTGCTGGTGCTAATCGTGGGCGTTGCCTACAGCAGTCGCTTAGGTCTGACCGCATCCAGTCTGCTGCAGTTTGTCTTTTTTGTGCCGGCGATGTTCGCGCCGGCAAAGCGGATCATCCAGGCCTACACGACATACAAGTCGATACTCCCCAACGTCGCATCGACATATCAGCTGCTCGACACGAAGCCCTCCGTGGAGGACCGCCCCGATGCCCAGGTGCTGGGCAAGGTCCACGGCGAGGTCGTGCTCGAGGACGTGGTGTTCGGCTATTCACCAGATCAGAAAGTTCTGAATGGACTTTCCCTGTCGATCAAGAACGGCGAGACCGTAGGGTTCGTCGGCCCGATCGGGTCTGGCAAATCCACCGTCTTGAACCTGCTTCTCCGTTTTCTCGACCCGGAGCGCGGGCGGATCCTGCTGGACGGCCACGACGTCACCGAGGTGACGCTTGACTCACTGCGTGAGCAGGTCTCCAAGCTCTCACAATTTCCCTTCTACTTGAAGGACACGATCCGTGAGAACGTGCGGCTGGGTCGACAGGACGCGACCGACGTTGAGGTCGAGGAAGCCTGCAAGCAGGCGCTCATCCACTCGGTGATCGTCGACCCCGCCAAGATGCCGAATGGCTACGACACCGTTGTCGACGTCCAGGTGCCCTCGGGCGGCCAGAAGCGACTGATCGCCCTGGCGCGCTGCCTGCTGCGCAGGCCCGAAGTGCTGCTGCTCGACGAGCCGACCGAGAACCTGGACGCAGATGAGCGGTTGGCGCTCGTACAAGTCATCCGCGAGTACGCCGATGATCGAACCTGCATAGTGATCAGCCATGACATGGATTTCATCAAGGCCGTCGCCGACCGCATCATCGTCCTGGACGGCGGACGTGTCGCGGGGGAAGGCACCCACGAGGAGCTGCTGGCAAAAGGAGGCCTCTACAAGAAGTTGTACGACGCCCACAACGTAGACCCAGCGCTTGTCCGAACAGCAGCGCCACCGCCGGGAGCGCGCGCCGCATCACCTATGGGAGCAGCCGCCCCAATTGGGCTAACCCCCCGTCATGTGGTGGCCGTTCCCGGTCACGTCACCGGGTGAGGGTGACGATGAGCCCCGGGGACGGCGGCTGTGGATAGCGGCACCGGCAGCCGTTCGGCGAAGTCCGCCGAACATCACCCCCGATTTTCAGGTCGACGCGACCCGCGGCCACCACTACGCCTCCACCGCGCTGATGGATCCGATGACCAAGGCGTTCGACGCCGAACTCCGGCGCCAAGGTCGCCAGCCGCTACGCGTCACCGCCTGACCGTGCGCACCGGTCGCGGCGAGGACTTCAGCGTGGTGGACGAGGCGGTCGATCGTGGCAGCGGCGAAGACATCGCCGGACAGGGTCTCTCTCAACTCCTGCGCGATGAAGACGATGACGAGGAGGCGAGTTAACCCTAGCTAACCCTCGTCACCCGGCCAGCGTGGCCCGGATGCACACGGTGACATAGGGCATCGCCAAGCCGGTCGAATTCGCCAGCGCCGGATGGGTGGCCAGCAACTCACGTACCTGGTCGAGTGTTCTGGTGCGGACCTCAGTCGGCGAGGTGATGCAGTAGCTGCGGGACGCTACCAGGTCGATCAAGGCTTGCGGTGTAAGGTAATTCGTCCACTCCACTCGATGGCGCGCCATCTTGGTGAACGGTGCGGGCAGCGTTACTTCGGTACGGCGCGGGTCATCATGGCTGCCGATGATCCGACCCAGCTCGCGCACCCAGCCGAGCCGTTCGTCGCGGGTGTTCCAGACCAGGCCCAGCCGACCGCCGGGCCGCAGCACTCGGGCCACCTCGGGAATCGCCCGCTCGGGATCCACCCAGTGCCATGCCTGGGCCACCAGCACGGCGTCAACGCTGTTGTCCTGCAACGGAATCTCTTCCGCGGTGCCCAGCAGCGCACGCGTTGCCGGCAGCGAGGCACGCAGCACTTCCAGCATGTCGGGAATCGGGTCGACGGCCACCACGTCCAGGCCGCGTTCCACCAGCCGGGTGGTCAGCTTGCCGGTGCCCGCACCCAGGTCGAGCACCTTGCGCGCACCGGCCGGCAACAGCCAGTCGATTGCCTCCGGTGGATAGGACGGGCGCCCACGCTCATAGGCTGCGGCCGCTGAGCCGAACGATAGGGAAGGGTCGTGCCTAGAGCGGGTCACCGTCGACACGCGCCTTCGTTCCCGGCCAAGTCGAGCGTCTTGCGGATCAAGTCGCCGACCGCCTCGGATTCCACCAAAAAGCCGTCGTGCCCGCAGATGGAGTCGACAACCTGCAGCCCCGTGCAGCCGGGCAGCAGCTCGGCGAGCTCCTCCTGCAAGCGCAGCGGGTAGAGCCGGTCGGAGGTGATGCCGCCGACCACCACCGGTACCGGGCAGCTGCGCAGCGCTTTGCGGACCCCGCCCCGGCCACGGCCAACGTCGTGGCTGTTCAGCGCCTCAGTCAAGGCCACGTAGGTGCCCGCGTCGAAGCGGGCCAACAGCTTGTCGCCCTGGTGTTCCAGGTAGCTCTGCGCCGCGTAGCGGCCGCCGCTCGCTGGGTCGTTGGCGAACCGGGTGTCGAGCTCGACTTCGCCGCGGTAGGTCAGGTGGGCGAAGCGGCGGGCGATCGTCAGGCCTGCATCCGGTTTGCGCCCGGTGTCGTGGTAGTCGCCGCCCTGCCAGTTCGGGTCGGCCTTGATGGCCGCGATCTGAGTGGTCTGGGTGCCGATCTGGTCGGCGGTGGCGCGTGCACCGACCGCTAGCAGCAGTCCGGCCCGCACCCGGTCCGGGTGGCCGACTATCCATTCCAAAGCCCTTGCGCCGCCCATGGATCCGCCGACGACGGCGGCAACGTGATTGATACCCAGTGCGCCCAGCGCGGCGATGTCCGCCTCCACCTGGTCGCGCACCGAAATCGGCGGAAACCTAGAGCCCCATGGCTTTCCGTCCCGGGCGAGCGAGCTGGGCCCGGTGGAGCCACGGCAACCGCCCAGCACGTTGGTGGCCACCGCGCACCAGCGGTCGGTGTCGATCGGCGCACCGGGACCGGCCACCCCGTCCCACCAGCCGGCCGTGGGATGCCCGGGTCCGGCAGGCCCGGTGATATGCGAATCACCGGTGAGCGCGTGCAGCACCACAACTACGTTGTCACGTGTTAGCGACAACTCACCCCAGCGCTCTATGGCGATACAGACATCGTCGATCACCGCACCGCTTTCGGTGGTCAGCGAGCCGATATGGACCAGGCCGATTTCGCCTTCGGCGGGCAGTGTTTGGGTAGGGACGTCGAAGATCGTCATCTCAGACCACCTCAGAACGCCGCCACGGCATGTGGGTCGCCGCTGGGTTTCGCAGCTTGAGCCGGCGCCCCGAATTTTCGGGCCGCGGCGAAGCCGAGCTCCAGATCGGCCAGGATGTCGTCGATGCCCTCGAGGCCGACGGCCAGCCGCACCAGCCCCGGGCTGACGCCGGTGCTCAGCTGCTCCTGCGGGCTCAGCTGGGCGTGGGTGGTCGAGGCCGGGTGAATCACCAGGGAGCGCACGTCGCCGATGTTGGCGACGTGACTGTGCAGTTTCAGCGCGTTCACGAAAGCCTTCCCGGCCTCGATCCCACCGGCCAGCTCGAACGCCAGGACGGCTCCGGTTCCCTTGGGGGCCAGCTTCTTTGCCAGCTCATGCCATGGCGAACTGGGCAGTCCCGCATAGTTGACTGACAGCACGCCGTCGTGCCCGGCCAGGAACTCGGCGACCCGTTGCGCGTTGGCGACGTGGCGCTCCACTCGCAGACTCAGCGTTTCCAGACCCAGGGCCACCAGGAACGCGTTGAACGGCGAAGCGGCCGACCCATAGTCGCGCAGTAGTTGCACGCGCGCCTTGACCGCATATGCCGACGGCCCCAGCTCGGCATATACCACGCCGTGGTAACTGGGGTCGGGCGTGGTGAATCCGGGGAAGCGGCCCTGCGTCCAGTCGAAAGTGCCGCCGTCGACGATGACCCCGGCGATCACGGTGCCGTGCCCGCCCAGGTACTTGGTGGCCGAGTGCACCACGATGTCGGCGCCCTGCGTGAACGGCTGGATCAGATACGGCGTGGCGATGGTGTTGTCGACGATCAGCGGCACACCGTTGGCATGGGCGACCCCGGCGACCCCGGGAGTGTCCAGCACGTCGATCTGCGGGTTGGAAATGGTCTCGGCGAAGAACGCCTTGGTGTTCGGTCGTACCTCGGCCTGCCACGAATCCAGATCGTCGGGATCCTCGACGAAGCTGACGTCGATGCCGATCTTGGGCAGCGAATAGTGGAACAGGTTATAGGTGCCACCGTAGAGCCGCGGGCTGGAGACGATGTGATCGCCGGCATACGCGAGGTTGAAGATGGCGAATGTCTCAGCGGCCTGACCGGAACTCAGGAACAGCGCGGCCACGCCGCCCTCGAGCGCGGCGATGCGCTGTTCGACGACATCGGTGGTCGGGTTGCCGATCCGGGTGTAGATGTTGCCCGGGACCTCGAGCCCGAACAGGGCGGCGGCATGTGCGGTGTCGTTGAAGGTGTAGGACGTGGTCTGGTAGATCGGCAGGGCGCGGGCGTTGGTGGCGGAATCCGGTTGCTGGCCGGCGTGAATCTGCTTCGTTTCGAACGACCAATGCGTGGTCGGATCGGTCTCGGTACTGTTTTCGGAACTCACCTGCGGTGCTTTCTGCTGGAAGGGGGTGAATCGGGTATCGGGCGCTCGCAGCCACCAGGGACGCCATCACTGATGACGTCAACCGATGGCCGGCGGCTAGCACCGGCACACGATGAGACGCGAATGAGCTAGGTGAATGCACATCACGTTTCCCTGTCTGCTCAGGGGCCCGTCATGGCGGACCCGCGCTTGCCGCGTAGCCGCTGTGGCTACTCAACCCGGTCATCACCCGGGGCACCCCACCGCGGTTGGAGGGTTGCCGGCCAGCAAGCCGGGGCTCAACGCTGGCGCTCATGACCAATACAAAGACTATCTTATTGTGCCGACCTGATGCCAACTCCGTGCCACTGGCTGATCTGGCGGCACACCGACTCTGGGGATTACCCGCCATGTGACCGGGCACAGCAATTCAGTGCGGTGCACATACAGGTCGACACCTGTCCAAATACCCTTGATAACGTGGCAGCCAGAACGCTGAGCCCCCCAATATCTGACCGATTTAGCCGGGAGAGGGACCATGTGCGCCGAACAGCCCGCCATCATCTACACGCTGACCGACGAAGCGCCGCTGCTGGCGACCTACGCCTTTCTGCCGATAGTGCGTGCCTTCGCCGAGCCGGCCGGCATCGCGATCGAGGCCAGTGACATCTCGCTGGCGGCACGTATCCTGGCCGAGTTTCCCGATTACCTGACCGAAGAGCAGCGCGTGCCGGACAACTTGGGAGAACTGGGCCGGC
>Ga0335081_10018000_pt1 | contig 11431 bp, 4 predicted proteins | sample Lox_Sample_35_FD_206713 | JGI IMG/M metagenome (GOLD analysis project Ga0335081, IMG submission 206713) | Soil microbial communities from Loxahatchee National Wildlife Refuge, Florida, United States - Lox_Sample_3.5 | ecosystem: Environmental > Terrestrial > Soil > Wetlands | place: USA: Florida... | reverse complement strand
AAACTGGTATTCCCCTATTCAAATTGACGTTCATCCCGACTGGCGCGTACTCGCCTTTACCCTAGCAGTCACTGCGCTCACGGGAGTCCTCTTCGGTGTTGGTCCTGCTCTACGGGGCACGCGAGTGGACTTGAACACTGCCCTCAAACAGACAACTGACAGCCTCGGCGGCAGGTCTTCGGCGGGCCGCCGATCGCGGTTTGCCAACACCCTGGTGGCGGCGCAAGTGGCTCTTTCCACGCTAGTGCTCGTGGCGGCGCTTCTGCTGGTCCGCACGCTGGTGAAGCTCGAAACCATGGACGTCGGCTTTGACACCCGCAACCTTTTGACGTTCAGCATCAGTCCACAATTGAGCGGGTACAAGGGCCAGCGCCTGGCGAACCTTTACCGCGACCTGCAAACGCGCCTCGGCGCCATTCCCGGCGTTCTTTCCGTCAGCTATTCGGGGGTTCCGCTGCTCAGTGGCGGCTTGTCGTCGCAAGAGATCTATTTCAGCGACCCTTCTAAACCATCTACCGAAGTCGCTCTCCTCACGGTCGGCCCCGACTTTTTTGAGACGATGCGCATTCCGCTGCTTACCGGGCGGTTGTTCACGGTTCAGGAATTCGAAAACAGCCAGCAGGGGCATGAGCCGAGGGCGCTCGTAGTCAATAAGGCGTTTGCACGCCGTTTCTTCGGCGGACAGAATGCCATTGGCCAACGGATCGGCTTCGAGGAAAAGAAGCCACCAAACACCGAAATCGTCGGCGTGGTCGGGGACACGAAATACGACAGCCTGCGCAAGGAAATCGAGCCTACGTTTTATTTCCCGCAACAAGGCGGAACGTTTGAAGTTCGTACTGTCTTGAATCCCCAGGCGCTGATCACCTCCATTCGCGGCGTGGTGGGCAGTGTGGCGAGCGACGTACCGGTCTTCGACATGAAGACGCAAAGAGAACTAATCGATCGCACGATCTATCAGGAGCGCCTTGTGGCGCGGCTCTCGGGCCTGTTCGGCTTGCTTTCTCTCGCCCTGGCCAGCGTGGGACTCTACGGCCTGCTCTCCTACGAGGTGGCGCGACGCACCCACGAGGTCGGGATTCGCATGGCGCTGGGCGCGTCGCGGGGAGAAGTGCTGAGCCTCGTCGTCGGAAGGGGAATCCGGCTGGTCGCAGCTGGGACCGCAATCGGCATCCCTGCGGCACTGGGATTAATGCGGTACCTCCAGAGCGTGGTTTACGGTGTACACCCGGTCGATCCTGTTACGTACGCCGCCGTCGTAATTCTCCTTTCCGTCGTGGCCCTGGCGGCGTGCTACATCCCGGCCCGGCGCGCGACGAAAGTGGATCCGCTGGTGGCGCTACGGTACGAGTAATTGCCGATTTGCGATTGCCGATTTGCGATTGGAAGAAGAGCAAATTCGTGCTTGGTCGTTTTCCAATCGACTAACGGCAACGGTCTTCCAATCGAAGATCGGCAATCGAGAATCGAAAATCCACTATGTCTGACTGGAATAGAGAGATCATCGGACGGCTCGCGGGCCTGAAGCTGCCGCCGGCGCGCGAGGCGGAGATTGTCGAGGAACTGGCGCAGCACCTCGACGATCGCTACCAGGAACTGCGAGCGAGCGGAATCTCCGAAGGGCAAGCGCGTGAGGCGGCGCTGGCGGAAATCAATGACGGCACGTCGCTGGTGCGGGAACTGGAGAAGGTAGAGCGTGCCGCGGCGCCGGAAACGATCGTCCTGGGGACAGGGGAAAGGAAAGGCTTTATGGCAGATCTATGGCAAGACCTGCGGTATGGTTTGAGGATGCTGGCCCGTAATCCCGGCTTCACCGCCGTGGCGATCCTCACTCTGGCGCTGGGAATCGGGGCAAATACGGCCATCTTCAGCGTCGTGGACACTGCTCTGCTGCGCCCATTGCCTTACCGCGACCCGGCAAGCCTCGTGTGGGCCACCGAGCGCTTTCCTTTTAATCGTAACGCAGCCACGGTGATCAGCCCCGATTTCCTCGCCTGGCGAAATCAAAACGCGGTCTTCGAGGAGATCGGCGCTTTCGGAGGGGGCGTCGGCGCCAATCTTACTCAAGCTGGCGAACCCACTCGCGTCAGCGTGATCAACGTTACCGTCAACTTTTTCCCCATGCTCGGCGTTCGACCCCTGGCCGGTCGCGACTTTCTCCCCGCAGAGGGCACGCGGGGCCAGAGCCACGTCGCGGTTCTGAGCGAAACCTTGTGGCGCAACCGATTCGGTGGCGACCGCGCCGTCCTCGGAAAGAGTATCCACCTTGACGGCACGCCCTACTCGGTGGTGGGAGTGATGCCGGCCGGCGTCAGGTATCCCAGTGCGGACGTTTGGACGCCTGTGGCGCTTGATGACGAGCGTTTTTCGGCTCACTCGCCAAGGTGGGAGATCATGAACACCGTCGGCCGCCTCAAGCCCGGCGTTACCCTCGGGCGGGCTGAGTCGGACTTGCTGCTGATCACTCAGCGGATGGACCGCGAATATCCGCCCCAGGCGGCGCCCTTCCGCGCCCATGTGCGGGTGGAGGTGGTGCCCTTGCACGGACTGCTGGTGAAGGATGTGCGTCCGCTCTTGCTGGTGCTGCTGGGTGCGGTGGCATTCGTCCTGCTGATCGCCTGTGCCAACGTGTCCAACTTACTGCTTTCGCGCGGTGTGGCCCGAACGAGGGAGATGGCCGTGCGAGCGGCGCTGGGCGCGCAACGTTGGCGTGTCGTGCGACAGTTGCTGAGTGAGAGCTTGCTTCTGGCAGCGGGTGGAGGTCTGCTCGGATTTCTGGCCGGCTTCTGGGGAACCCGGCTTCTGAAGCAGCTTATCCCTTCCACCCTGCCTTCCGACGTCACTCTGGACTGGAGGATTCTCGGGTCGGCAGCAGCACTGGGTGCCCTCGCCACCGTGCTCTCCGGGCTGGCCCCGGCGCTGATCGGCTCCCGGACTGACGTGCACGAGGCGCTCAAAGGCGCTGGGCACGTTGGAGAGCGCCAGCAAGCCGGTCGTCTCCGCTCCGTGCTGGTGGTGGGTGAGGTCGCATTATCTCTGGCCCTGCTGATCGGCGCCGGCCTGCTGGCGCGGAGTTTTATGCGCCTGACGGAGGTAGGTCTCGGCTTTCAACCGCAGCATCTCCTGCTTGCCACTGTTCAGCGCCCATTGACCCTCGCCTTTGATGCGCGCGAGCACGCACGGTTCTTTCGGGATGTTCTCGATCGAATCCGGGCCCTGCCCGGCGTGGAAAAGGCGGCGGCAACCACGCGCTATCCGCTTGGGACTACTGGCTCGATGACGGTAGGGCTCGCCGTTCAGGGCGCCGCGACAGTCCGCCCTCCCCACCTGATCCTTCTCAGCTCCGTCAGTCCCGGCTACTTCCGAACCCTGGGCATTCGACTATTGAAAGGGCGATCCTTCGATGAGCACGACTCCTCCGACGCTCCCGCCGTGGTGTTGCTCAACGAATCGCTGGCACGCGCAGCTTTCGGCGATCGCAACCCCATCGGCCAGCACGTCAGCGTCGGCCCACCCGGCGCGCCGTGGAACGAAGTGGTGGGCGTTGTTTCTGACACCCGCGATACAGCGCTCGACCAGCAACCTGCGGCTGAGATCTTTTCGCCTTACCTTCAATCGCCCTCCTTCGTCATGAGTTTTGCGATGCGAAGCCATCGTGATCCCGAGGCCCTATCGACTGAGGTGCGGAAAACTGTGCTGGCTGTGGACAAGGATCAGCCCGTATTCGATATCCAAACTATGGATGATGTGCTCTCGCGCTCGATCGCGCCGCAACGCTTCCGCATGCTGCTGCTCGGGCTCTTTGCGCTGCTGGCGCTGGTGCTGGCAGCAATTGGAATGTACGGTATCGTCGCCTACTCCGTCACCCAGCGCACCAATGAGATCGGCGTCCGGATGGCGCTGGGGGCAGAAACGCGCGACGTGATGCGGTTGGTAATCGGGCGAGGCATGGTGCTCGCAGTTTGCGGCATTGCCCTGGGCATCGGAGGCGCCCTGGCCCTGACGAGGTTCCTATCCAGCTTTCTTTATGGCGTCCGCCCAACCGACCCGGCGACTTTTGTCGCGGTGTCGTTCGTTCTTGCTGTGGCGGCGATGCTCGCGAGCTACATCCCGGCGCGACGGGCGACCAGAGTAGATCCGATGGTGGCGCTGCGGTACGAATAAAGCAGTGGCGAGTGGCGAGAAAAAAGCAGCAGTGGTATGGAGGGAACGCCTATGCCTGACTGGCGCCAGGAGATTCTGAGGCGGCTGGCCAGCCTGAAACTGATGCCGACGCGCGAGGCGGAGATCGTCGAGGAGCTGGCGCAGCACCTCGACGATCGCTATCAGGAGTTGCTGGCCGGTGGGGCTACGGAACCGGAAGCTCGTCGAACCGCTTGGGAAGAATTCGACCGCGAGAGTCTTCTAGCCCGAGAACTCGGAAGTGTCGAACGCCCGGTAACGCTCGCGCCCGTGATTCCGGGCACGCGCGAGAGGAGGAACTTTATGGCCGATCTGTGGCTCGATCTTCGTTATGGCGTGCGTATGCTGGCTAAGGCACCGGGCTTTACGGTGCTCGCGGTGCTGACGCTGGCGCTCGGCATCGGCGCCAACACCGCTCTCTTTTCGGTGGTGAATGGAGTGCTCCTGAATCCGTTGCCTTACCCTCAGCCGGATCAGTTGGTGACGCTGGACGAGAGCAAGCCGAACTTCGAAACCGGCTCCATTTCATATCCCAACTTTCTCGACTGGCAGAAGGACAACCACACTTTCACCTCGATGGCCATTTCGCGCAACTACTCTTTCAACATGACCGGTCTCGGCGACGCTGAACGAGTGCGCGCCGCCTTCATCACATCGGACTTTTTCCGGGTGCTCGGCGTGAAGCCGGCGATCGGCCGCACCTTCGCCCCGGGCGAGGACCGGGTAGGCGCGGCCCCTATCGCGCTGATCAGTGCGTCTTTCTGGAACCGCAAGCTCGGCTCAGCCCACGACGTCCTGGGGAAAGCGTTGACTTTGGATGGCAGAAGCTACGCGATTGTCGGAGTCATTCCGGCGGATTTCGATCTGCTTCTCCGCAATCTCGGCACCCCGGAAGTCTACGTACCAGTCGGCCAATGGGACAATAATTTTCTGCTGAAGCGGATGGCTGGGCTGGGGTTTCATGGTGTCGGCCGCCTCAAGCCCGGAGTGACCGTTGATCAGGCAAAAGCTGATATGAATCGCGTGACCTCAAACCTCGCCGCCGCCTATCCCGACGACGATAAGGGCATTGGAGCGACGGTCAGGCCATTGAAGAAGTACGTGGTGGGTCGGGTGCAATCCCTTCTGCTGATACTTTTGGCCTCGGTGAGTTTCGTGCTTCTGATCGCCTGTGTGAACGTCGCCAACCTTCTGCTGGCGCGCGCCACCGGGCGCACCCGCGAATTCGCGGTTCGCCTGGCACTAGGAGCGGCTCCGGCCCGCATCATTCGCCAGCTTCTCACCGAGAGCGTCCTGCTCGCGCTTGCGGGAGGCGGGCTTGGCCTGGCCGTGGCGGCATGGGGCACGCAAGCGGCGCTCGCCGTACTACCCGCGAGTCTGCCGCGCGCATCGGAGATAAAGCTCGACGCCCGGGTCCTACTCTTCACTCTGGCGATCTCGGTTTTGGCGGGAGTCATCTTCGGCCTGGCCCCGGCCTATAAGGCGTTGCGGACCAGCTTGCACGATACGCTCAAGGAAGGCGGACGCGGCGCGAGCGGCGCGCACCACCGCGCGCACGGGGCTTTGGTGGTCGCGGAAATGGCGCTGGCGCTGGTGCTGCTGATCGGCGCCGGGCTGATGGTGCGCACGCTGGCGCTCCTCTGGCGTGTCAACCCGGGATTCGATTCGCACAACGTGTTGACCTTCGGCGTTTCGCTTTCCCCATCCATGCGCATGGCCAGTCCCGCTGCCATTCGTAACGCCCTGCGCAACGTCACCGCAACGCTGGAGGCGATCCCGGGAATCCAGGCTGCGTCTCTCTCCTGGGGTGCGTCACCTCTTAGTGGTGATGACGAGGACCTCTTCTGGATCGAAGGAGAGCCGAAGCCAGCGACCGAAAGCGATATGCATTGGGCGCTCAGTTATGTCGTCCAGGAGGATTACCTGAAGGTGATGGGCATTCCGCTCGAGCGCGGCCGGTTCTTTACCGCGCAGGATAATGAAAGCGCGCCGCACGTCATTTTGATCGATGACGTCTTCGCCCAGCGCTACTTCCCGGGCCAGAATCCTATTGGCAAGCATGTATACATTGATATCAAGGGCGGAGTGGCGGAGATCGTGGGCATCGTAGGGCATGTGAAGCAATGGGGTCTCGATTCGGACGACACCCAATCGCTGCGCGCCCAGCTTTACTTCCCTTACATGCAGCTTCCCGACCCGGCCATGCGGCTCTCGTGGAGCGGCACGGGCGCATTGGTGCGGTTCAGCGGCTCCGCGCCCGCCATCGCCGCGTCCATTCGTACCGCATTCAAGCGGGTGAACAACGAGCAGGTGCTCTTCGGGCTCGAGACCATGGACGAGGTGATTGCGGACTCGCTGGCCACGCGCCGGTTCTCGATGATTCTGTTGGGATCCTTCGCGGCCGTGGCGCTTTTGCTTGCAAGCGTGGGAATCTACGGCGTGATTTCCTTCCTGGCGGGCCAACGGACGCACGAGATTGGCGTCCGGATCGCGCTCGGCGCGCGACGCCTTGATGTTCTGCGCCTGGTCATGGGGCAAGGGGCGAAAATGGCGCTGCTCGGGGTTGCGATCGGCTTGGTTGCCGCGTCGGGGCTGACGAGTCTCATGACCAAGTACTCGATGCTTTTCGGCGTGAGCGCAGTTGATCCGCTGACCTTTGCAAGTGTAGCGATTCTGCTCACTGTGGTCGCCCTCGCCGCGTGCTACTTGCCCGCCCGCCGCGCCATGCGGGTGGATCCGGTGGTGGCGCTACGGTATGAATGAAGCACGTAACGGCGGCTTTATGCCGCCACCGAACAGGGTGGCGGAGAGCCGCGGTTAAAGGACAACCCATCCACCAAGCGATAGAAAATAGTAGTTGACAGATTCAGTAGCCTATATTAGGGTAACAGAGTGCAGGGTTTCGGCGCAATTCGCAATTTGGCAGGCTGCCGGCAAGACCCGCGAGGACGTCTTTGAAACAAGCGCGCGGAGGGAATTCGCTCCAGTTCCCGACGTGACGGGTTCAGTATCGGTTGTCTGGGCTGGGGCGGCGAAATCAGGGCAGGCGCCGCGGGCCGGGTACCAGATTTAGGGGGTCTGGAGGCGCCGACTTCACCTAGTCAAGGGGCGGCCTTTCACCGGGAGAGCGCGAGAGAATGATGAACGAAGCAGTCAAGCAGCGTGGGGGCTGGCGGCCTCCGACCATTCGGACGGCCAGCGGCTTGTCGCGCCCAGTCGAGATGGAAAGAAAAGGGCCGAAGAGGGCAGAGGCATATATCAAATATGAAGGTATATCCCACGATGTTCATGATAAGGAATGACTTAAAAAATCGCCGTCGGGTATATCCCACGATCTTTATGAAAACAAAGAACGTTATCGCGTCATCCCACGATGTTTCTGAAAAGAAAGCTACTTATACTCAAAAAGAGGGCATGGAAACCCGTCAGCCCCGTTGTCACCCGTCGCGTTTGCCGTTTTGCTGATTCTCTGGTCACTGGCCATTGGCCACCGCTTCTTCAGTTCATCATTCCCGCATGCCCCGTTCATCGTTTGTCATCCGTCGTTCATGGTTCTCATCATGACTCCCAACCGGCGGAATATCATCTAATAGTGCGGCTGCCGATCACGCAGATTGAGTCGGGTTTGGACCCGGGATCAGCCGGTTTGCGCCAGTGATCGAGCCAGTCGGAGGGTGACAGCAGTGTATGTGGAATAACTTGAAGACAACGGTGCTTTTGGCCGCGCTCACCGGCCTCCTGGTGCTATTCGGTGATTACTGGGGCGGCCAGAACGGTATGGTCCTCTTCCTCGTAATTGCCGCGGTGATGAACCTCGGCACCTACTTCTTTTCCGCCAAGATTGCGCTGATGTCGAGCCGAGCGCAGCCGATCTCGCGCGAGGAAGGTCCGCGCATCTACCAGATCGTCGAGCGGCTGGCCGCCAAAGCCAACATTCCGGTACCGAAGATTTACATGATCCCAACGGACTCACCCAATGCTTTTGCCACAGGCCGCAATCCCAATCACGCTTCGGTGGCGGTTACGCGCGGCATCCTCGAAATCTGCGACGATCAGGAGATTGAAGGTGTGCTGGCCCACGAACTGGGTCACGTCCGCAATCGCGACATCCTGATCAGCGCCGTGGTGGCCACCGTAGCTGGAGCCATCACCCTGCTGGCACGCATGGCGTATTTCGCGGAGATCTTCGGCTTCGGCGGCGGGGGAAGCAGGGATGATCGGCGCGGCGGGGCGCTCTCTGCGCTGGCGATGTTGATTCTCGCTCCAATCGCGGCCATGTTGATTCAGCTTGCCATTTCGCGCTCGCGTGAGTACGAGGCCGACCACACCGGCTCCGAGATCACCGGCAACCCCATGGGCCTTGCCCGTGCCCTGGACAAGATCGACAAGTGGTCAAAACGCGCACCGATGCAGGTGGCGCCCGCCATGGCTCACCTTTACTGTGCGCAGCCGCTGACAGCGGGCGAATTCATGGGTAGCCTGTTCTCTACCCACCCGCCCATCCGCAAGCGTATCGAGCGGCTGATTGGCCGCGACTTTGTGTAGATCGAGGTATTGGTGGTTACGGTTGGTCTTGCAGTGCGGCGTCCCCCTCTCGTGCGACACCGCTGCCGCGTGGGGCGCTTCGGTGAAAATATTTTCTGACGGAAGTTTAGAATTGTGCCATTATATCGCCCAAGGAACACCACAATTTGAATGAGCCACTACCCACTCCCTTCTTTGGGGAGTCGTTTCATGCAGTACCGGGAGAGCCGGGGCAACCTCCTTCCTTAATAAACACCCCGGCTCCCCGGCGCCTTGACGATGACTCGAGGGCGCACGGGTACGAGGCGGAGCACGTTTTTATACCGGCCGCCTTCAAGGCGTGCGTTTCCCCTTTCTTGAGATCAGGGGCCAACGTACTCGAATGCGAGACGAAAAAGGTCGGGCGCAGTTTGACGGCGACGCCCTGGACTCCTACAATAAAGAAGTAGGTCAAGTCGATCATGGCCAACCGTCCGACTCCTCACGCAAGTGATTCTTTGGGAAGCAACCGTTTCTCGGTTACCCCCCCGGTCGCACCCAGGATCCGGAGCCGCAGGATCTTCGGCCAACTGGTTTTCTTTACCTTGCTCCTCTTCTCCGTCGGCATCGGAGCACTGGCGGGGTTGGTAATCGTATACTCCGCCGACCTGCCCAAGGTCCGTCAACTCGAGGACTATCGGGGCGATGTGATGACAGAGCTCTACGCCGACGACGGGAGCGTGATCGGAAGCTTCGCATTGGAGCATCGCGTCATCCTCTACTACAATCAGATTCCGCCCGTACTTCGCGACGCGGTGCTCTCCATTGAGGATCGTCACTTCGAGAGCCATTTCGGCGTGGACATCAGTGGCATCTTGCGTGCCGCCAGCAAGGATTTGCTGGAATGGCGGAAGACGCAGGGCGCGAGCACCCTCACTCAGCAACTCAGCCGCCGGTTCTTTCTGACCCCGGAGAAGAGTTTCCGGCGGAAGTTTCAGGAAGCGCTGCTCGCGGTCCAGATAGAACGTCACTTCACCAAATCGCAGATTTTCGCCATGTACGCCAACGAGGTAGACTTTGGAAGCGGAAATTTCGGCTTTGAAGCAGCCTCGGAATACTTCTACGGTAAGCACGTGGACCAGCTCACCCTGCCGGAAGCAGCCATGCTCGCTGGAATCCCTAACAATGCCAACGTGTTTTCGCCGGTGCGCCACCCGGAGCGCGCGCTGGAACGACGCAACAGGGTCCTGGCGGCGATGCTCGAGAACGGAAAGATCAACAAAGCGCAGTATGAAGAGGCGAAAGCGGCGCCGCTCGGTCTTCATGTCCAGCCATGGGCCAAGAACATCGCCCCTTATTTCGTCGACGAGGTCCGCGAGTTCCTGGAGAAGCGATATGGCCCGGAGATGGTGCAGGCTAAGGGACTGCGAGTCTACACTACGCTTAACGTTCATCTGCAGGAATTGGCGGTGGAGGCATTGCGGCGGGGACTGCACGACGACGACAAGCGCCGAGGATGGCGTGGCCCCGCGCAGAACATCTACAAGAATCCGGCGAGGCTGGCGGACGGAAGGCAGATTACGCTCGCGACGTATACCAACGAAGACTGGAAGAAACCGCTTCTGGTGGGTGGCTGGGCCCACGGACTGGTTACCGACGTCAAGCCGGGCTATGCGCTGGTTCGCTTCGGTTCACTTACAGCCCGCGTCACGCCGCCCGATTTTGCCTGGACGCAACGAACGAGCCCCCTGGAGCTCTTCTCCATCGGCGATGTTGATCTCTTTGCCATCACTGAACTGAAGGGGAGAACACTGCACGTGACGCTGGACCAAATGCCCGACGTGCAGGGGGCGGTGGTGGTGATCGATAACCAGACGGGGGCCGTCAAGGCGATGGTTGGCGGTTACGATTACGCCGACAGCAAATACAACCGGGCGGTGCAGGCCGAGCGCCAAGTGGGTTCGTCATTCAAAGTGTACGTTTACTCACAAGCGCTGCTCGACGGCGCCAATCCTTTCGATACGATCGAAGATACGCCAGTCGGCTACTCGACCTCCTCCGGCTGGTGGTCGCCCCACAACTACGACAATCGCTTCGAGGGCAGCATCACGCTTCTTCACGCGCTGGCGGAGTCACGCAACGTACCCGCGGTACGTCTGCTGGCGAGAGTGGGTGTGGACAAAGTCATCAAGCTCTGCCGCAAGTTCGGGATTACCTCGCGGCTGGTGCCGAACCTTCCCCTCGCTCTGGGGGCGTCTGATCTGACATTACTCGAGCACACTTCCGCTTTCACCACGTTTCCGGATGACGGCGTTCACATCGCGCCGCGCCTGGTCAACCGGGTTACCAATTACGACGGCGCGGTTATCGACGAATTCCCTCCGGAGGTCACCGACGTGCTGCCGGCGGGCGATGCCCGAGTCATGGTGTCGATGCTGCGCGAGGTTGTCAACTCCGGAACCGCCACCCGGGCCCGGACGCTTGCCGCAAAATACCCCATTGCTGGCAAGACCGGCACCACGAACGAGTTTAGCGACGCGTGGTTCATCGGCTTCTCACCCGCGATTACCTGCGGCATTTGGGTGGGCTTCGACGATCATCGTACGCTGGGTCCCAAAGAAGAGGGCTCCCACGTCGCACTGCCCATTTGGATGGACTTCATGAGCGAGGCGCTCAAGGAATCTCCTGCGGAACAATTTTCCGACTCGCCCCTGTTGACCAGCCGCGAGCAGGTGGCCGAGTTCCT
>Ga0335081_10017999_pt1 | contig 11432 bp, 8 predicted proteins | sample Lox_Sample_35_FD_206713 | JGI IMG/M metagenome (GOLD analysis project Ga0335081, IMG submission 206713) | Soil microbial communities from Loxahatchee National Wildlife Refuge, Florida, United States - Lox_Sample_3.5 | ecosystem: Environmental > Terrestrial > Soil > Wetlands | place: USA: Florida... | reverse complement strand
TGAGTAACGCGCAGACGCTCGCAAATACCGGGCGATGTATGAAGAATTTGACGAACATGAAGAATCAGCCTTTTAAGACAACCATTAGCATTTAGCAATCAGCACTTAGCCCGCAAACGTCCAGGAAAGCTAGGGAGCGGCTGAATGCTAAGTACCAAATGCTAAGTGCAAATGCTAACTGCTAGCTCATCGGAAGAACCGGTACTCCATCTAACAAAAACTGCGTACCCGAGATGATCACCTTTTCTCCCGGAGCGATGCCAGCTTTCACCTCATAGTTATTCCCAACGGTTTCGCCGATGGTCAGCGGCCGCTGCTTCGCCAGGAAACCCCCGGACTTCTGCGGTTCGGCCACGAAAGCGAAATATTGCCCGGCCAGGCGCGACACCGCCAGAATCGGAACCTCGGGATTCTGGTGCGTTCCCCAGATGACCCGCGCACGGATGAACTGCGACTGCCGCAGCGCATCATTTCCGTTCGCGATTCGCGCCTTGATCAACACCGTTTGCGTAGTGTTGTCAACCTGTGGCGAGATAAAGCTGATGCGTGAATCCGACATCACCTTGCCGTTGCTGTCCAGGATCTGCACGGGACGGTCCATCTTCAATTGCGAGGATCGCTCAATCGGCACATAAACGTAGGCCTCGAGGCTTCCTGGTTGGTCGACGGTGGTCAGTTGCGTGGCACTCGTCACGCGATCGCCCTCTCGCACCGGAATGTCTCCGACGATCCCGGCGCGCGGCGCAACGACTTTGTAATAATGCAGTTGCACTTCTTGTTCGCGCACCTGCGCGTCGAGCGCGTCCATCTGCGCCTGTGCAGCGTCCATCGCCGCCTTTGCCTGATCTAAATCCTGCTTGCTCACTACTCCGGCGCCCGCCAGCCCTTCCGCGCGCTGGTATTGTTGCTTGGCCCAGTTCAGCTGGGCCTGTTGTGCGGCCCGAGCACTCTCCTGGCTCTTCACCGTCGCCTGCTGTTTCAGTGGATCGATCTCCATCAAGGCGGCGCCGGCCGATACTTTATCGCCGGAATGAACGAAGATCTGGGTGATCTGCCCATCTACCTGCGGCATGATTACGGCCGAATCCCGCGACTTGAGCGTAGCCACGTACTCCGAAGAATCGTTCACAGGCATGGCCGCTGCTTCCATCACCTTGACGGGCATGGCCTGCATTCCACCCGTGGGTGCCCCTTGCCCCGGGCTTTTCGAGCACGCCGTAGTCGCCGCCAGCGCAATCCAGATCAAACCGCTCAACAGGTTTTGCGGAAAGTCATTCTTCATGGCTGATACCGTTTTTGCTTCAATTTTTTCTCTCTACCTCGCGCCGTTCTGGTAAGAACCTTGCATCACTCTTCTCAGGGCTTCAAAGTCAGAAACCCAACGGAATATCCATTCAAGTCGAGCGTCATCTTCGCAGCAGGAGTCACTGTGGCATCCGTAGGCCCACTGGCCGAGCTGGTGTCCTTGTCAATCACTAACAGACTTGCGCTGGAAAACGTACCCAACGCGGAAACATCGACGTTGACGGTGAATGGAACGCCGGCCCCATCGTTGTCCGAGGCATTCTTCACGGCACGATTGGCCACCATCACAACAACATTTCCATCGCTGTTGACGACAGGCAGCGTTTCCAAATCCGCATCGTCCGATGAGGTGAACAGTAACACTTGCGATCCTGCTTCGGCAGGGAACTTCTGGCCCAGCCAATAATCCACCCAGTAACTCAATTGCACGGCTCCGGTGTTGTAGTCGACTTCGCCATACTGCTGGTCGGCTCCAAAATCCCAATGATACAGAGCCTTTGCTCCGGCTTGTCCGAGTTGCGAGAAGACATACGGACGCCAGGCAGCAAAGAACGGGCTGGATCCCCGCGTATCCTCGACGAAGAGCTGTCCCGGATTGCAATTGCTCATTCCGTTGTTGGAGTAGTCCGCGTTTACGTTGTTCTCGGTGACCCAGACGGGCACATTCGCCAGCGAAGGATTTGTGAGAATGTTCGTGTAGATCGTCTGCACACTACTCGCAAATCCGGGGACCGTGGCCATAAGCATCGCGTCAGTATCTTTCTGATCGCAGGAAGAGTAATAGTGGGTCGCGACTACGTCGACCTTTGCGGTGACTTCGGCGGCGAACGTAGCCGCCCAGTTCTCTGACCCGCAACAGAGTTCCAAGGCTGCGAACTTGATCGACGGATCGACGGCCTGCATCGCCGGTACCAACGCGTTGTACATAGTCGTATACGAACCCGCATCGAGATTATTGTTGATGCTGGGCTCGTTGTAGATACCCCACCACGTGATCCGGTATCCGTTATTGGCGAAGGCCGGGGATTCATAGAGCTGACCATTCGCCGTGAATCCAGGCGTGTTGTAATACGCGACCAAACGCTGCGCGTAACCGGCAAATTCAGTGAAGCTGGTAGTATCCACAAAAGAATTTCCGCTGTTGTTGCCGTTGTACATGAAGGCCGGAGCTTTCGCGATCTGAAACTCGGGGCTGTGATCACCCAGGTTAAGCACCGGTTGCGTGATTGCATCCAGAGTCGAGAAATCCCAGGTAGTGTCCGCGGTCCCTTCGGATCCCTGCGGCACGCCATGCACAATGCCCTGCAGGCGGACGTGATGTGGCCCGAGATTTCCAAGGGTCGTGGTCGCGCCCGGATTGAGCTGGAAGAATTGATAGTCCCAATCCGCGGGCTGAAACGAGGTTGACATGGCCACGCTGAAGGGAGCGGTCTTGGTATTCGAAACCACAATGGTCATCGGCGTCGACCCTCCTCCTCCACCTCCGCCGCCGGGCATGGATCCCCCGCCGCATCCCAAGCCCAGAGCCAGTCCAGCGCATAATATCCCTGACTTCATGAATTTCATGACCGGGCATTGTACTCCCGAAAATCGATTTTCTCTGTGATCCGGCGGTTTTCTCTGTGTCTGTGGGTGCCTCACCGTGGTAAACGATTTTCACTTACGGTGCGACCATCTTCCCGAGAATTTCTTTCAAGATTTTGGCTGCCACGGTTGCCGTAGTTCCCCCGAAGTCGCGTACGGGGTTGTACTCGACCAGATCCGCACCGACAATCTCCCCCTCGATGGCATGCAAATGCGCAATCGTCTCGCGCACCGACATCCCTCCCGGCTCACGGTGTGAAACTCCCGGCGCGAACGCCGGATCCAGCACGTCGATATCGAACGAAACATAAGCCGGCCCAGCTGTCCTCAACTTCGCCTCCGCCGGAAGCGCACGCATCTCGATCATCTCAACTCCGAACCTCTGCGCCTGCTCCAGTTGATGCCGCGTCGCGGTGCGGATTCCCACCTGCACCAGCCGATTCACCAGTCCGCCTTCCATGATTCGCGCAAACGGACACGCATGCGAGAGGCGATTTCCCTCATACTCGTCATGCAGATCCGGATGCGCGTCAAAGTGAAAAATAGTCAGATCTGGATATCGCTTCGCGAATGCTTTCACGATCGGATAAGTAATCGAATGGTCCCCGCCGAGCGAAACCGGACGCTTCCCGGCGTCGATCAGTTCCGCGATCACGCGCTCGATTTCGAAGAACGGATGCCCGGGCTCTCCCGGATTTTGGGAAAAGTGGGAGTCCGATAGGCGAAGATCCCCGCGGTTCTCAAACACTCCCGGAGCCCAGAGATCCACTCCCAACTCCGTCCACCGATTCGAAGCATCGCAAGCCATGGCTTCGCGAATCTTGGGCGGAGCATCGCCTGCGCCGCGCAGATAGGAGGATTGGCCATCAAATGGAACTCCGATAATCGTCGGTGTACCACGAACCTTCGTATTCATCCCATTCCCCTGGGCATTCGCATCCCTTTAAGCCGTTACTGGTTGAAGGTTTTCATTCAGACCACGTCCGCGCAACTTTGACTCAGCGCTAATCCCCTGAAAGAATAGCCCCTTCGTCACCGTTTTTCGCCCCGAATCCCCCAAGCGCGCCCCGCATCCTTTATCCTAGAGATTCACCTATGCCCAAGACGAAATCGCCTGCCGTGCCTGTGATCGAATCCTCCGATTCGACTAACGGATCCGGCCCTTCGAATCCTGAACGCGAACGCGTTTTCTCGGCCTACCGGCAATTCGGATACCTCGAAGGCGACCTCGATCCGCTCGGTTTCCTCCGCCCGCGGCCCACGCCTGAACTTGAACCTGAAGGCGAGTACGCGCGCGAAGCCCGCGCCATCTACTCCAGCACCATCGGCGTTGAGATCAATCACATCTATTCTCCCGAACGCCGCAACTGGATTTATGAGCGCATGGAATCGGACCCACTGCAGGAGGAAGATCATGATCGCATCCTCGATCTCCTCACTCGCGCCGACGTCTTCGAGCACGTCATGCAGCAGCGCTATTTAGGATCGAAGCGCTTCTCTCTCGAAGGAACCACCGCACTCATCCCACTGGTGGACGAGGTACTCGACACGGCTTCGCGCCTGGGTGCGATCGAACTGGTCATGGGCATGAGTCATCGCGGACGCCTCAGCGTCATCGCCCACGTTGCCAGGCGTCCTGCGGAAGAAATTTTCGCCGGATTCGAAGACGTCGATCCGCGCAGTGTACTCGGTTCCGGAGACGTGAAGTACCACATGGGCGCGACCGGTGAATACGTCACCAAGAGCGGCGGCAAGGTTCACATTCACCTGGTCTCGAATCCCAGCCACCTCGAAGCCGTCGATCCCGTGACCGTCGGCCGCACCCGCGCCAAGCAAGACCGCACTGGCGAAGGCGGCCGCGAAAAATACCTGCCGCTGCTGGTTCACGGCGACGCGGCTTTCGCGGGCCAGGGAATTCTTGCAGAAACGATGAACTACGCCGACTTACCGGGATACACAGTCGGTGGCACAATCCATATCGTCGTGAACAATCTTCTCGGTTTCACGACCAGCTACACCGAGGAACACTCGACGCGTTTCGCCGCCTGCATCGCGCGGCGCCAGTCGATTCCCATCTTCCACGTAAATGCTGAGGATGTCGATGCAGTCGTTCGTGTCGCGCGCATGGCGACGGAATACCGCTATGAATTCGGCACAGATGTGGTGATCGATCTCATCGGCTACCGCCGTCATGGACACAGCGAAGTTGACGATCCCACGATCACCCAGCCGCTTCTCTACAAAAAAATCAAAGATCATCCGCCGCTCTGGGAAATCTATGCCGACGATATTGGCGCCACCGATGCCCAGGCGAAAGCGGATGCCATCAAGGCCGAGTTCGAGGCTGCGCAGAAAAACGCCCGCAGCATCAAGCACAAGCCGCTCCTGCGCGAACTGCCGAAGTATTGGGATAAATACTTCGGGGGCATCTACCGCGACGAATACGATGTCGAGACCGGAGTTTCGACGCAAGAAATCTCGGAACTGGCGGCGAAGCTCACGACCTATCCCGATGGCTTTCACATTCACCCGAAGGTGAAAAAGCTGCTCGAGCAGCGCGCCGAAATGGGTGCGGGCAAACGTCTCGTCGATTACGGCATGGCCGAAGCGTTGGCGTTTGCCAGCCTTGTGAAAACTGGCACCCATGTGCGAATGTCCGGACAAGACTCCCGCCGAGGCACCTTCAACCAGCGGCACTCGGTGCTGATCGATATCGAGAACGAGAACGAATACGTTCCACTCGAAAACATTGCAGCCGATCAGACCCGGTGCGAGATCTACAACTCGACGTTGTCCGAAGCCGGCGTCCTAGGCTTCGAGTACGGATACAGCCGTGACTATCCGGAATCTCTCGTCCTTTGGGAAGCCCAGTTCGGCGACTTCGTGAATGTGGCGCAAGCCATCATCGACCAGTTCATCAGCGCCGGAGAAGCAAAATGGAATCTGCTCTCTGGCCTCGTGATGCTGCTTCCGCACGGCTATGAAGGCCAGGGGCCCGAACACTCGAGCGCGAGAATCGAGCGCTTCATCCAACTCGCCGCCAAGCACAATATCCAAATCGCGCAGCCCTCGAACGCCGCGCAGTATTTCCATCTCTTGCGCCGTCAGGCGTTACGTCGCTGGCGCAAGCCGCTGATCGTTTTCACACCAAAGAGCATGTTGCGTCACCCGGATGCAAGCTCTCCCATCGACGACTTCACACACAAGAAGTTCCTCAACGTAATCCCCGACACGACGGTCGGAGAAGCCGAACGCATCCTGATCTGCACCGGGAAAATTGGCCACGAACTACAGGCGGAAAGAAAGAAAAGAAAAGACACGAGCACCGCGATCGTATTCCTGGAACAGCTTTATCCGTTCCCCGAAGCCGAAGTCGCCGCTGAATTCGAGCGCCACGGTCCGCACACCGACATTGTCTGGGTGCAGGAAGAACCCGCGAACCAGGGAGCCATGTTCAACATGCTTCCACGCCTGAAGCGTCTCGCCGGGGAGCGTCCGGTCCTGAGCGTGAAGCGAAGCTCAAGCCCGAGCCCTGCGACAGGCAGTGCGAAGGCGCACGAGGTCGAGCAAAAAACACTGCTCACGCTCGCCTTCACGATCAAGTAAGCATCACAAGAAATGAGGAGCTCCACGTCTCGCTGTTCTTGGAGACGTCGGAATTTCGACTGACGATGAATTGCTCTACCCCGGTCTCTCGGTGACGGTTTTTCCACCTGCGCCCGGCAGCTTCGAAGCTGACCTTCCACCTAGCAACTCCTCCAGACTCCCATACGCATAAATCGTCGGCGCATGATTCGCCATCAACCCGCCCGCGTCCGCAGTCGGGCCATAGGTGCTGTGCAGCTCCCGCCCCAGCATACGCAGCATCGCCATCAACTGCCCGCGATGATGGGACGTATGCGCGATTCTCCGTACCATCACCCAGGTGCGCGAACGCTTTACATCGAAAAATGATGTCTCACCCTCCCACCAGCCATCATCTTTTGCCTGCAACGCCGCCAGCCTCTTCCCGCTGTCCTCGGCGTACCGCTTGATGAATTCCATGCGAGTCTCTGAGCCCGGCAGGGGCGGCGCTTTGACATCGATCCCTAGCATGTTTCGAAACCACAGATCCTCGCTCACGCACTGATGCACCATCTGCTCGTGCACATTGCGTCCGCGCTCATCGCTAGGATTCGGCCGCACCGGCATGTCCTCATCACGAAACTCGCTCCACACGCTCACGACCTTGATCCGCTCGGTTGCGTAGGTCTCAACCAGAAATGCGTATCTCATGGAAATCCTCCGGCCCCTTGTCGACAGAGACGCAGCAAACGGCGCCTCTACGAGTTGAACGATCATAGGGTACTCACGGTTGAGCAGTTTACAAGACAGCGATGTGAAGAGAAGGAAGAGCGGATGGTCTACCCCTTGTGGTCACGCCGCCGGAGGTAGTCAATGAACATCTGTTCTACCGGTTTGTCGTAGGCGATCAGCACGTGGCGGACCGGGCGGCCACTCACGAAGTGGCAGACCTCTTCGGCAAGATTCTTGGCGTGATCTCCAGCGCGCTCCAGCGACTGGGTCATGAAAATGACCTGCAAACTCGCCTGGCGTTGAACATTTTCTGGATTCTCAATGTGCCGCAGGAAAACCAGGTTTCGCAGGCGATCCATCTCGGCGTCGGCACGCAACACTTCTACCGCCTTGCTCACGTTCCTCTCAGAAAACGAGTCGCCGCAGTCGGTCAGCATTTTTTCGAGGAGCGTCGCCATCTGCGTCAGGTCGCGCGTGTCTTCGGAATCGATCCGGCCGCTCACGGACTGGGCGCTGTTCGCGAAGCTGAGCAGCAGGTCGCCGATGCGCTCCAGACCGATCATGAACTTCATGCACGCCAGCAACTCGCGCGCTTCCGGAGGTCCAACTTCTGTGATCGCGCTGGTGACGCCATTGTCGATCTCCAGATCGAGCGTATCGAGTTCGCGCTCCCGTTGCCGCAGCGATCCCAGCAGAGAACTGGACCCCGTGGCGATACCCTCCGCGGCAGCGGCAGCGGCCTCCTTCGCCATGTGACAGGCTTCCACCGTACGCCGCACGATGTAATGATGAGCCGGTTCCGGATTCGGGCTCTTCGACGCAGTACTCATGGATGTGTCCGCCGGGCGAGAATGCGTGTACCGCGACGACTGTCTGGGATCGTCACAGCTTTGTCGCCGTTTTTGAAACTGTATCGCCAACAGCTAAGCATAAAATCTTTGACACATGCCGGGGTTAACAGGCTGTGAATTTTCGATGATTTTTCGTGCCGCGCCCGCAAGGGAGTTCGAGAGTAGTTAATACCATTCAGCAAACGGATTCAAGAGGGATCAGGCGGTTCGCCTTTTCCCCGCGAAGTCAGTCGACGACTCAACGAATAAGCGGCCCGGTCAAGTTAGCTTTGATGGATTTGTTCCGGATCATGGCCATGTCATCGAACGCTGTGACATGAATCACTGCGCACCCGGCCAACCCGCCCTACAGTGCTTGGTTCGCTCGGCTTTGTGAGCATTGCAGATCCTCCTCCCGCGAGGATCCTGCCTTCGCCGAGACGGACGACGCTTAAGCGGGGACTGTCCTTCTCATGTATCTGCGATTCATCGACCCGGCATTGGTGTCGGCAAACCTCGGAATTCCTTCAGGAGCATTATGAAGAAGTATTTAGTTCTCGCAGTGGTGATGGCGATCGTCAGTTTCTGCCTGAGCCAGGACTCGCCGGCGCCGGGCCGAGACAAACTCGCGATTGGCGAGCATACCGCGGACCTCGCGGGGATTCATTTCTGGTACAGAGTGGCAGGGCATGGGCCGCTGCTTGTGGTGCAGGCTCCTGGTTGGGGCGCCGGCTCTCAGTACTTGCAAAACGGTCTGGCTCTGTTGGAAAAGGATTTCACCGTCGTCTATTACGACCCGCGAGGAAGCGCGCGCAGCAGCCGTCCCAGCGATCCCAAGCTCATGGCGACTGACGACATGATCGACGATCTGGATCGACTTCGCGGCTACTGGGGGCTTAAATCAATCACCGTGCTCGGTCACTCCCAAGGAGGAGCGATTGCGTTAGGCCATGCCATCAGTCATCCGGAAGTGGTGCACAAGCTGATCCTGGTCGACGCCTGTACAGAAGACCACGACTTCCGCGCTGAGAGAGCGCGCGAAATCGCCGCGCGGAAAGACGATCCGCGTTTCAAAGATGCGATTGCCGCGATGACGGGCAACAACGACCCCCAAACCGATGAAGAATTCGCCGCGTTCTTGAAGAAAATCATGCCGCTTTATTTTTACGATCCAGCGTCGGGGATGCCGCTGTTCGCCAAGACCGACACCGCGCTGCCTTCGATCTGGGCCCGCCATGCCATCGGTACGACGGGAAGGCCGGTTACGAAACAGGAGAGCTTGCTGGATCATGTCAAGGCGCAAACCCTCGTCATGGTTGGCCACGACGACTGGATTTGCCCGGTCGCCGAGGGCCAACGGCTCAACAAGGGAATCCAAGACTCTCGCCTCGTGGTGTTGGACAAGAGCGGCCATTTCCCCTGGATTGAGGCCCCGAGCCAGTTCTTTGCCGAGGTTGTTCAGTTTGCGAAGTAACGCGCCGCAGAAGCGGCGGTAGAAAATCCTAGGGTCACTAGATGTTTGACTTCCTGCACAAGGCTGGCAAATCTCCCGAGCCTCCTATCGATCAAAAAGCCGCCCTTCGGCGCTGGACTTTTGGGGCTTGTGCGGTGTTGCTCTCGGCTGGTGCCGCGCTCAATTTCCTTTATGCGATGTTTACTGGAATCTCGTCTAGTGGTTGGATTGGTCTGGGAAAGCACCAAGCGGAATTAGCAGCCGCGCAGACGTGCGTTACGTATTGGCTGCGGATCGCTGCCTGTTGCTGGGGAGCCTCGACTATCGCCGGTGCCCTAGCCACCCGGATTTATGAAGACGCAGAGTGGCTACCGCGGCTCATCGCACGTCTGGTTCTGGCTTCCGCTGCCTCGTTCGTACTGGCTGTTCTCATCGGCCTCGTGTCTGTTCCCATCACCAACATCATGAATCCCATCATTCCGTGTCATTGATTAGTTGGCGAAAAATCTCCGTTGCACTCAAAACCTAAACGATGTTCCACCCATTTCCGGATTACAACACTGTCTATGCCGTTGGTAGTGTGAATACAAACGTACTGCCGTAGTTGAGTTCGCTCTCCGCCCGGATCGCTCCGCCATGCGCCCGCATGATGTGTTTCGCAATCGCTAATCCCAGCCCGGTCCCTCCGGACTCGCGAGACCGCGCCTTGTCTACACGGTAGAAGCGTTCGAACAGCCGCGGTAGATGTTCCGAAGAAATACCCGCCCCAAAATCGCGTACGTAAAATTCGATCCCGCGCTGGGCAGCCCGCGCTCCTAACTCCACTCGTCCTCCGCCCCTTCCGTACTTCATCGCGTTGTCGATGAGGTTGGAGAATACCTGGTGGATCGCCTCCCGGTCGGCCAACACCTGAGGCAGCGTCTCGGCTGAGCCGCTTCCGTTACTTGCATCCATAATCTCCAGGTTGATTCCCTGACCGCGTGCGATCTCTCGAAAGCTCTCTTCGGCGTCATGCAGCAGTTCGACGGGGGGCACCGGTTCGGTCTCAAACCGGGTCTCGCCTGACTCCACGCGCGCCAAAGTTAAAAGATCTTCTGTTAACCGCGCCATGCGCACCGTATTCTTGCGGATAATTTCCAGAAATTCCCGCGTCGGCGCCGAATCGTCCGCAATCGTGTCCAGCAGCGTCTCCGTGTATCCCTGAATCGAGGTCAGCGGAGTGCGTAGTTCATGCGAGACGTTGGCGATGAAATCCCGCCGCGTCTTTTCCACGCGCTCCGTCTCGGTCAGATCGCGCAGCACGGCGACTACGCCTCCATCGGGCAGGGGCGCCGCGGTTACATCAAACGCGCGTCCTGGGACGATCGATGTCGCGCGCGCCGTCCGTACTTCCTTGGTGGTAGTTGCGGCATTGACGGTCGCCAGGAAATCCGGGTCGCGCACAGTTTCGACAACCGGCGCATTCAGCCGCGTATGTTGCGGCACCAGCCGATCCATGGGTTGATTGGCCCAGCGCACCAGTCCGTCGGAGCTTACGGCGATCACCGCGTCCTGCATGCTGTTGAGCAGTGTTTCCAGTTGACGCTGGCTTGAACGCACTGCCGCGAAGCTGCGCTCGACCTGTCCCGCTGTCTTGTCGATGGCAGCCGCGACTCGCCCAATTTCATCCAGAGGCGAATCGTTCACCCGCGCTCGCAGGTCACCTTTCTCAATTCGCGCGGCTACGTCGACGATCCGCTCCAGGCGCCGCGACGTCCAGACAGATGCTCCGGCCGCAATCAGCAAAGCGATGAACGCAGCCAGCGCCGAGCCCCACAACAATTTGCGCCGGACTTGCGCCTGGACTGCCTCCACGTCGGACAACGGGTACGCGAGTCGAACCGCGCCTCCTGAGATCGGCGCGGCCACATAGAGAAACGGAATGCCAAGGGTGGCGCTGCGGCGCTCGTTTGCTCCCGTTTTGC
>Ga0335081_10017998_pt1 | contig 11432 bp, 10 predicted proteins | sample Lox_Sample_35_FD_206713 | JGI IMG/M metagenome (GOLD analysis project Ga0335081, IMG submission 206713) | Soil microbial communities from Loxahatchee National Wildlife Refuge, Florida, United States - Lox_Sample_3.5 | ecosystem: Environmental > Terrestrial > Soil > Wetlands | place: USA... | reverse complement strand
CAACACGTGCAGCATCCGCGAGAAGGCGGCGCAAAAGGTCTTCTCGCGCCTGGGCGCCATCAAGAAGAAACACGGCGATAAGGTGATTGGGGTGCTCGGGTGCGTGGCCCAACAAGAGGGCGAGCGATTCTTCGAGCGCGCGCCGCAGGTGAGCCTGGTATGCGGGTCGGCGAGCTATTCCCGCCTGCCTGCGATGCTCGACCAGCTTCGGGCAGGGAACCGCCGCGTGACGGGCCTCGACCTCGACACCGACGAGTGTTTTGAGACCGATCTGACGCGGCGCGACAACCCCTTCCGGGCTTATCTCACTATCATCGAGGGTTGCGACAAGGCCTGCGCCTATTGCGTCGTGCCCATGACGCGGGGGCCGGAGCGCAGCCGACCGGCAGACCGGATTCTGGAGGACTGCCGGCGCCTGGTGGACGAGGGCTACACGGAGATCCAGCTTCTCGGCCAAACGGTGAACTCTTGGCGCGATTCTTCGTCGCTCCGATTGACCTTCGCCCAATTGCTGGGCCGCGTGGCCGAAACAGCCGGCGTGCGTCGCGTCCGCTTTACCACCTCGCATCCCAGCGACTTCACGCCGGATATTGTCCAGGCCGTCGACACCTATCCGGCGCTCTGCGATCAAATCCATCTTCCGGTGCAATGTGGGTCGAATCGCGTGCTGGAGCGCATGAGACGCACTTACACCCGCGAGAATTACCTGGAAAAGATAGATTGCATCCGCAGCGCGCAACGTGATATCAGCGTTTCGACGGACATCATCGTGGGTTTCTGCGGCGAGACCGAGGCCGACTTTGAGCAAACGCTGTCGCTGCTCGACCGGGTAGAATACGATCAGGTGTTCTCGTTCAAGTACTCGGTGCGCCCGAACACCAGCGCGGGCGCCTGGGGGGATGACGTGCCGGAGGAGGAGAAGGGAAGGCGCCTCAGCGAGATTCAGGAGCGGCAGCGCCAGATTCAGCTCCGGCGCAACCAGGCGCTCGTGGGACGCGAGTTTGAGGTTCTGGTGGAAGCTTACCAGGCAAGGCTTGGGCAGGCGGTGGGTCGCACGACCACCAACCGCGTGATCAATTTTCCGGCTGAACCGGGCGGCCTCGGCTGCTACCGGAAGGTGCGCGTAACGGCGGCCGGCCCGAATAGCCTGGTCGGCGCGCGATTGGATTCCGGAGTTGAAAGCCTTCATGAATCGGTTTGAGTTCTTTCGGGGAGGCCGGGGCAATGGCCACGGCGCCGGGAGGGGGTCAACAGCAGTAGTGGCACAGCGGGCGTTCGGCCCGCGCGGCGAAGGGGTGGTCGCACAAATTGGCGCTCAGGTCCTTGGGGGCTTCCATGGAAGTTGAGATGAAGATCAGAGGTTTGATGATGGATCCGGCGACGAACATGCCCATCGTCATCCTGAAAGACGCGGGCGGGCCCACCGTACTGCCGATCTGGGTGGGCATCTACGAGGCCAATGCCATCGCCCTGGAAATCGAGAAGGTGGCCACGCCGCGGCCCATGACCCACGATCTCATCAAGAATTTGCTGGTGGGGCTCGAGGCGTTGGTCCGAAAGGTGGTGGTAAACGAGCTCAAGGACGACACCTTTTACGCGGTGATCTGGCTGGAGCGCGAAGGGCAGACGATCTCCATTGACTCACGGCCGAGCGACGCCCTGGCGCTCGCCCTGCGCGTGGATTGCCCGATATACGTCGATGACGAAGTCCTGAAGAACTCCAAGGTCACGGGTTCCACCGCCGAGAAGTTTCAGAGCGAGGAACTGCGCCGCTGGCTGGAGAACCTGGGCGACGAGGATATGGGCCGTTACAAGATGTGACCCGGATCCGGCAGACCCGTTAGCCTTCGGGAATGGCGGATTGGCGGCTGAGCGGAGCGTGCAGGTGGCGGTCATCGCGATCGCGAACCAGAAGGGCGGAGTGGGGAAGACCACCACGGCGATCAATCTCGCGGCGGCCTTTGCCCAGAAGAAGAAGCGGACCCTCCTGATCGACCTCGACCCCCAAGCCAACACCACCCTCAGCTTTCTGGATCCGGCCGAGGTGCAGCGTTCTGTCTACGAGGTTCTAGCGGATCACACCGCCGCGCTCAGCCAGGTGGTGCGTCCCACAGCTTCAGCCCACCTGAGTCTGGCGCCAGCCAAGCTTGCGCTTGCCAAGCTGGAAGCGATGCTGGCGGGCCAGTTCGACGCTCCGTACCGGTTGAAAGACGCGCTGGCGCCCTGCCGTGGCGATTTCGATTTTGTCGTGATCGATTGTCCGCCCGCCCTGGGAATCCTGACAGTTAACGCCCTGGTGGCGGCCACCCATCTGCTGGTACCCATTCAGGCGGCCTACTACGCCATGGAAGGCACCGACGATCTGCTCGACACGTACCAGCGCATCCGCGAGCGCCCCAATCCCGAACTGGAGCTGGTCGGCGTAGTGCTGACGCTCTTCGATCGCCGCACCAAGCTCGGGCGCGATATCCACGGGCAGGTTACGCAGTCCTTCGGCGACAAGGTGTTCAAAACCGTGATCGGCAAGAGCGTGCGCCTGGAAGAAAGCCCGGCTTACAAGGAACACATCTTCACTTTCGCTCCGGACTCATCGGGGGCTCAAGACTACGAGCGCCTGGCGCGGGAGGTGCTGAAACGTGTCCACTAAACGCAGCGGACTGCCATTGGTTGTGAAGATGCGGCACGACGCCCACTATGTGGAGGAGATCACAGCGCGCAGCGGGGCGGCCATCGGGCGCATGATCGCCATCGATCTGTTGCAACCGAACGCCGAGCAGCCCCGCAAGGATCGGGGGGATCTGCGCGGCTTGACGGATTCCGTGCGCGAGAAAGGCGTACTCGAACCGCTGCTGGTGAGGCCCCTGCGCGAGTCCGGCCGCTTCCTGATCATCTCGGGCGAGCGCCGCTACTTCGCGGCGCGCGCCGCCGGCTTGGCCGAAGTCCCTTGCATCGAGAAAGACATTGGCGAGGAAGAGACGCTGGAAATCGCGCTCATCGAGAACCTGCAGCGCAAAGACCTGACACCCTTCGAGGAGGCGGACGGCATCCAGGCGCTGGGAGAAGGTTTCAGTCTCACCCACGAGCAGATTGGGCAGCGCCTCGGCAAGGCACGATCTTCGGTGACCGAGGTGCTGAGCCTGCGCTCGATTCCCGACGAGATCAAGGCGTTCTGCATCGAAAACGGGGTGCTGTCCAAGTCTCAACTCCTGCAGGTGGCGCGCCAGCCCACCGAGGGGCGCATGCTCGATGTGGCCCGCCGCTTCGCAGCCGGCCTGCTCAACCGCGAAGAGGCGCGCGCCGAGCGCCACCAGACCCAGCCCTCCAAGGCGGTCTTCCGCTTTGTAGCGCCGCAGCGCGATTTCAACCTGACCCTGAAATTCCGGGGCCGGCCTGCGGAGCGCGACCAGGTGATTCGGGCCCTCAGGCAGATTCTGGAAACCCTCGAAGCGGGCGGCGGCTAACGGCGGCGCAGGCGGCACGAACAGCCTCGTGACCTTCGAGCGCGGACGTCCTGTTGACGACGTCGTCCGAATGCTGCTTCAACACTCTCGAGAGCGGCCATGGATCTAACTCCCTCCCAAATCGCACGGCTGGAAAAGCTGCTCCAAGCCGGATTCCGGCTCGTTCAACTGGAGCGCTTCGAGCGCCATTTCGGCGTGGAGCGCGGAGGGTTTGTGGCCTTGGTGGATCCCGAGGGCGGGGAATTGAAGCCGTTCGGCCAGACCGGGTACCGCCTCGGCGACGGTATCGGCATGCTGGTGGAACGGAGAGCGGGAAAGGCCTTCGTGTGGCGCGATCAGGCGATCGATGCCACACCCGAATTGCTGGAAACCTACGAACGCTTCCGAGCCGATATGGAGACGCTGTTCGGCGATGTCTGATGGATGCGAGACTGAGGGGAATCGTGCGACATGTCTGAAATGCGGGATGCGCTGATTGTGGGAGCGGGGCCCACCGGCCTCGCCTGCGGCATCGAGGCCGTACGCGCGAGCCTGGCTCTGCTGATCCTCGAGAAGGGCTGTGTGGTGAACTCCCTGTTCAGCTACCCGGCCAACATGACGTTCTTCACTACCCGGGAGCGCCTTGAAATCGGCGACCTGCCGTTTTCAAGCATCAATGTTAAGCCCACCCGCGCTGAGGCGCTCGAGTATTACCGGCGCGCGGCCGATTATTTCAAATTGCCCATCCGCTACAGCCAGCGTGTCACCGCGATTCAGGCGCGCGCCGACGCCTTTCGCGTGATCGCCGAGGATCCCAACGGCAGGGAAGCTGAATATTTTTCGCGCGGGGTGATCGTGGCGACCGGCTACTACGACCGGCCGAACCGCCTGGGGATACCGGGTGAAGACCTTCCCAAGGTGTCGCATTACGCCCTGGAGGGCCACGCCTTTTACGGGCGCAAAGTGGCCGTGATCGGCGGAGCCAACTCGGCGGCCATCACGGCTCTAGACCTGTATCGCCACGGCGCCGAGGTCACCCTTATTCACCGCGCCGAGGAACTGAGCCGCCACATCAAGTACTGGGTTCGGCCGGACCTGGAAAACCGGATCAAGGAGAAATCCATTCGCGCCTGCCTCGGCTGCCGCGTTACGGAGATTCGGGAGGATACAATCGCGGTGGCGAACATCAACGGCGAGGCGTCCGAGCTCGAGAACGACTTCGTCTTCGCCCTCACCGGTTACCATCCGGACATCGATTTGCTTCAGCGGGCAGGCGTTGCGGTGGACCCGAAGAGCTTTCGCCCGGCGTGTAATCCAAAGACTCTCGAAACCAATGTGCCAGGCCTGTATGTCGCGGGCGTGGTGATCTCCGGCCGCCACACCAACGAGATCTTTATTGAGAACGGGCGCTTCCACGGCAAGCAAATCATCGAGGACATGAAGGTGAAGCTGGGCAGTCGATAACTGAAGGACAGGAGCGGCGGGAGTGTTCTGAAGGCAGGGAATCGGCTCCTAAGGAAACTGCCCGTTGCCCTTCGGCCGCCCGGCTTAGTGAGCGTCCGGCACCAGCAACGCGCCCGGGGTTGTTGCTGCGGTGGCGGTGATTGTGCGAGGCACCACAAAGGTCATGTCGGTTCCCGCCGGGAGCACAAGCTCGCCATGATGTTTGGCGATGGCGTGCACGATTCCCACGATGGCGCCCACGGCGGCGCCGTAGAGAGCTCCCGTGCCTCCGTCCGCAATCGCGCCTACGGCAGCCCCTGCGCCCGCGCCGATGCCCGTGTCTTTCGCGCCGCTTTTGGCATCCTTCCCGGGGCCCTGGAGCGTGCCTTCCGAGCCTTTCGCAGTCACACCCACGGGAGTCTGCGCGTCCTGAAACGCCGCGGCCACGGAGTAGCGGTGGCCGTCGGGAGTCTTGATCACGTCCATCACCAGCCGCATTTCCGCCCGGCCTTTGGCGCGGCCCGGAGGCAAAAGGAACGTGACGTGGCCTTCAACCGTGCTGCTTTCCGGCACCACTTCGTCGCCCTGGTAAATAATGGGTTCCGTGACCTTCCCGGTGAAGAGATCGCCCGTCTGATTGGTCTTGGTGCTCAGCGTGCTCGTGAGCTCGACGGCAAGCGTAGTGCCGGCGGGAATGGTGATACTCCCTTCGGCGGCCGCAAGCGGCAGACAGAGCAGGGTTGCCGCCAGGACTGCACCCGGGATTCTTGGCGCTCCGGCCTTCATTTGTGCCCTCTGCAGTCCGATATTGGCCGCCCCACGGCTACTCTCCGATTCGCAGCAGAATAGTGGGGATGCAAGATGAGCGAGTGTGGGGCGATCAAGACTTGTCAGCCGTCTCCGCGACGCTCGGGGGCGATTGTTCCACGGTATGGTTGACGACAAACGTAAGGTCCGTGCCCTCGATCAGCACAATCTGCTTCTCGTGCCTAAACAGGCTGTAGAGCAGCGCGGTGCCCGCTCCAATGGCGGCGCCGTAACCAACGTCAGCGCCGATGTTCGGCCCGCCGTTGGGGCATCCGTAGTACTGACAAATCATTTCCTCGGTGCCGCCGATGCTAGCGCCGGTCGCCGCACCGATTCCGCCCGCGATGGCAGCGCCCTCGGCGGCGGATTTCTTGCTCTTGCCGCAGCCTGCAATGGTGCCCTCGTCGTCTTTGACGCCCTTGGTGCAGGTTGAGCTGGCAAGATCTTGGAGCGACGCACTGAGGTTATAGTTCACGTTATCCGGAGTGTCGATGTGGTCCAGCACAATCCGCATCGACGCGCGGCCGGCCACGCGTCCCGAGGCCTTCGTCATGGTCACGTGCCCGTCGATCAGGCTGCCCTCCGGCACCAGCGTTTTGTCGCCCGCCACCACAGCTTGTGTCACCATCCCAGTGAACTTGTCGCCAGTCTTGTTGGTTTTCGAGGTCAGCGTGGTCGTCAAGCGTATATGGAGAATGCTTCCGGCTGGCAGGACGAGCGGTTGGTTCGCGGGGTCAAACGGCGCTTGGGGAAAAACCTGGCCCAGGTTCTGGGCGGGGGCGGAGGGGCCGGTTGGCGCGGCGGGCGCGCTCGCAGTTTTGGAACTGTCCGGCGCGGCCTGCTGGCCGCGCGCGAACGCAACGTTCGCCACCGCAAGCGTTCCTGCCAGCACGATCGCCGATAGCAAGCAACTGAGTCCTCGTTTCATTCCGCCCTCCTCGAGCCCGGTTGCGCAAGCACCCGGTCTCACACCCGCCCCTCTGAGGTCAGCATACAACCTGAATTGTCTATCCGCAAACCGACGCCCGCTCCACTTGGCGTTCTGCACGCTCGCGTTGTTTGGATTCTGCACTGCCGGAAGGGGTTGTACGTTTGGTTGACCCCTCCGGTATCGTGCCCTATACTGGGCCGGGAGAATTTGCGCGATGCCAGGTATCTTGAAGGATTTTGTCGATTCGGCGGCCGCCCTCGGCAAAGGGCTGAAGATCACCATGAAGAACATGGTGGGGCCAACCGTCACCGAGAACTACCCCGCGGAGCCGGTCCACTTCGAGGATCGCTTTCGCGGGGTCCACATTCTGCGCCGCGACGAAGAGGGCCTCGAAAAGTGCGTGGCCTGCTTTCTCTGCGCCGCGGCTTGCCCGGCCAACTGCATCTACATCGAGGCTGCCGAAAACACCGGGGATCACCGCATCAGCGCCGCCGAGCGCTACGCCAAGGTGTACAACATCGACTACAACCGTTGCATTTTCTGCGGATACTGCGTGGAAGCCTGCCCTTGCGACGCCATTACCCACGGCCAGGGTTTCGAGATCGCCGCTTACGACACCAACACCCTGGTGTGGCGGAAAGAGCAGTTGCTCGAGCCCGCCATGGCCCGGCCCGAAGAGCAGGGCGCACCACCTCGAATCCCACCTAGCCAGAAGCCCGAGATCAAGACCAGCACCATCGTCGGCTAGTCCGACGACCGTCTCACAGGCGGCTGGCTCAACAATTCCTAGCGTCTGATAAGGTATATTATGTTAACTAATTGGTAGCTTCGGCACTCCATGATCTCACTCGGTCCCGGCTCAATTCAGCGCTGGGCGGGCTTCTGAGCGTCGTCGTCCGAGCCCTTTTTGCCTTCCCAGGTGCCTTTCTCTCCGCCGTCGCTGGACCAATTGCCCGACAGCTGGCCGTTGTCGAGCTTGCCTGACAGAGTGTAGGTGGTATCACCGCCGTTGATGTGGATCTCGAGCGCGCCTTTACTGAACGTTCCGGAACTGATCTCGGCGTCGCCCATCGACGAGGATACCGATCCGGTCACCGTTTCGCCTTGCTGCTCGAGGTCCAGCGTGAACGGAATGTCGCCGTTGGAGCCGCCGTGCGCCGTGCACGTCCATGTGCCGGCGAGCGGAGCGGCGGGGTCGGACTTCTTCTCGACCTGCGCCGCGGCGCAGATTGCGAAGGCAAGCAGAGCCAGGCCCAGGGTGACTGCAATCGAATGGCGTTTCATGGAATTCTCCTTTTGGCGGCAACCCTGCGCCGGCACCCGTTCCTGCGCCGCACGTAGATTAAGCCCGCGCGCGATTCTACAACGTCCGCGTGAAGAGCGTCCACAGCAAAGACTTGGAGTGGGGGCATCGGGCTCGGTTCGGTGGGTCCCATACAACCGCACCACGGCGTTTGATGTCACAACAATTGGTGAGCCGCGCGGTCACGGAGCCAAGCCGCTACAATTGGATAGAGCTGAAACTTAGACGGTTCCTTGATGACTTAGCAGCCACTCCTGGCTGTTCATGGCGTCGGGCTCGTTCAGCCTTGCATCTCTGTGATAGAGGCCGTCACTCGCCAGATATCGCGCCTTCGCAGAATCGGCCATTGACACCTTGAGGATTTGCATGAGGCGCGCGGCAATCCTCGTGTCGCGGATGGGAAAGATGATCTCCACCCGATGGCGCAAGCTCCGGCGCATCAGGTCGGCGCTGCCGAGATACACCTCCTCCGCGCCGCCGTTCCGGAAGTAATAGATGCGGCTGTGCTCGAGAAACCGCCCCACCACGCTCGTTACGCGGATATTCTCGCTCACACCCGCCACCCCCGGCCGCAGGCAGCAAAATCCGCGCACCAGCAAGTCCACCTGCACGCCCGCCTGGGACGCCCGGTAGAGCAACTGGATCATCTTCGGGTCCTCGAGCGCGTTCATCTTGAAGATCAGCCGCCCCGGCTCCCCTGCCTCCTGCAGCTTGGTCTCCCTGCGAATCAGCTCGTGCAGCCGGTGAGCCAGATTGATGGGAGCCACAATCAGCTTCTTGGGCTTGTGTTTGGCTGCGTACCCCGTGAGGGAGTTGAAGAAGTAGGTGGCGTCCTCGGCGATCTCCTCGTCGCACGTGAAAAGCCCGAAATCCGTATAGATGCGCGCGGTAATGGGATTGTAGTTCCCCGTGCCGAGATGCATGTACCGGCGGATGGCATCGCCTTCCTGGCGAACCACCAGCGCAATCTTGGAGTGCACCTTCAGGCCCACCACTCCGTACACCACGTGCACGCCCGCGTTCTCCAGCGTCCGCGCCCACTCGATGTTGCTCTCCTCATCGAAGCGCGCTTTCAGTTCCACGAGCACCGCCACCTGCTTGCCGTCCTCCACGGCGTCGAGCAAGGCGGCCACCACGGGCGAGTTGCGCCCCACGCGGTAAAGGGTCATCTTGATGGCCAGCACGTGGGGGTCGCGGGCTGCGTGGCGCAGAAACTCCACCACCGGCTGGAAGGAGTCGTAGGGGTGGTGAAGCAGGATGTCCTCGCGCCGGATGAGGGCGAAAATGTCTTCCTGGCCGTCGGCTCCGAAAACGGGCGGCGTGAACGGCACAAACGGCCGGTCTTTTAAATCGGGCCGGTCCACCGCGGCCAGCTCGGCGAGGCGCGAGAAGGCGATCGGGTCGTCCATGCGGTACACCTGCTGCGCGTCCAGCTCCAGATTGCTGGTGAGGAGCTGCACGGTCTTATCGGGCATGCTCGAGCTCACCTGCAGGCGCACCGCAGCCATGAAGCGCCGTTGCCGGATGGCCTCCTCCACCGTTTCCAGCAAATCGTCGCTTTCGAGCTCCTGCACGGCCACGTCGGCGTCGCGGATCACGCGGAAGGGGTGCGCCTCCGCAATCGTCATACCCGGGAACAGCAAGTGAAGGTTGGCCGCAATCACCTGTTCCAGCCACGTAAACACCAGGCCTGCCGGCTCTCCGTGGGCGGCCGACCGCTTGCGGTGCGCGGCCGCCTTCACCTCCACCAGTTGGGGCAGCGTGTCGGGGATTTTCACCCGCGCGAAGCGTTCCCCGCCCTTCCGGGCGCGCATGAGCACCGCCAGATTCAAGCTGCGGCTCGAGATGTGCGGAAACGGCCGGCTTTCGTCAACGCCCAGGGGGGTGAGCACCGGGAACACGTTGCGGAGGAAATAGGTGTTCACGCCCGCGCGCTGTTCCTCGTCGAGCTCCGTGAATTCGAGGATGTGGATCCCGGCCGCCGCCAGCTCCGGGCGAAGCACCTCCCGCCACAGGCGGTGCGCGGCCGCCGAAAGCTCCGAGACGACGGCGTGGATAAGCTGCAACTGCGTCCCCGCGGAACGCCCGTCGATTCCGGCCTCGGCCGCGCCGCTCGCCGCCTGCTTGAGAAGGCCCGCCACGCGTACCATGAAAAACTCGTCGATATTCGAGCTGAAGATCGAGAGGAACTTGACCCGTTCGAGGAGCGGATTGCCAGGGTCCTGCGCTTCCTCGAGCACTCTCCGCTGAAATTCGAGCAGACTGAGCTCGCGGTTGATGTAGAGCTCGGGATCGTTCAGGTTGGGCGGGCTGGGCGGCGCGGCAGCCGCCGCCACGATTTCGACCCGCGGGGCTTCGGCCTCGGCCGCTGGTCGTGCGGTTCTAATCGGCGTCGATTTGAAAGTTCCCGCACGTCGCGGCGGTGTGGTCGCCATAGGTAAGATGTTACCTGACGCGCGCGCCCGTCGCAAAGCTCGCGCCTTTTGCCGGGGCCTCACTGCTGCGGGGTCAAGCGCCAGTTCCCCGCCCGCGCTCAAGGGTGGTTCGCGCGCCGCCGCTCTCAAGAGGGATCTTCGAGTTGTTCACCGAACCGTGGCAGAATGGAATGTCGATGGCGTCCGGCACGGGGACCCACATCGCACAGTGCGGATGAGCTGCGGCGCGCACCCGCGGAGGCAAAACATGTCCAAGTGGACGAGACGTGATTTCTTGAAATCCAGTGTGGCCGCAGCGGCGGGGGCCGGATCGTTTCCGGTTCAGAGCGCTGAGGCAAGCGGACCCGCTCCGGAAGCCCGGAGCGCCGCAGCAAACCCCGCACCGATGAATCCGCCCGCGGCGGCGAGCTCTTCCCGCGAGCGTTTGCTGCTCGACTTCGGCTGGCGTTTCCATCTCGGCCATGCGGACGACCCCGCGCTGGACTTCGGCTATGGGCGGGAAGCGGAGCTGCAAACGACGGGCGCGTTTTTCAGACCCTCCCGGGCGGACTTCAGCGACCACGACTGGCGCGCCATCGATCTTCCGCACGACTGGGCGGTGGAATTGCCGTTCCAGAACGACCCAAAGCTGATCGATCACGGGGCCAAGCCGCTCGGAAGAAACTATCCCGCCACCAGCATCGGGTGGTACCGGCGCGTGTTCGATATTCCCAAAGACGATTCCGGCCGCAGGCTCAGCATTGAGTTTGACGGCGTCTTTCGCAACTCGACGATAGCCCTGAACGGCAATTTTCTGGGACGGAACTGGAGCGGCTACGCACCGTTCTCCTGTGACATCACGGACTTCGCCAACTATGGTGGCAAGAACATTCTGGTGCTGCGGGTGGACGCCACCGAATTCGAAGGGTGGTTTTACGAGGGTGCGGGCATCTACCGGCACGTGTGGCTGGTGAAAACGAATCCGGTGCACGTGCCGCAGTGGGGAACGTTCGTAACGTCCGAAATTCAGGACAGCGGCGCGGTACTCACGGTGGCCACCGAAATCGCCAATGACGCAGGGAGTGACGTGGGGT
>Ga0335081_10017997_pt1 | contig 11433 bp, 11 predicted proteins | sample Lox_Sample_35_FD_206713 | JGI IMG/M metagenome (GOLD analysis project Ga0335081, IMG submission 206713) | Soil microbial communities from Loxahatchee National Wildlife Refuge, Florida, United States - Lox_Sample_3.5 | ecosystem: Environmental > Terrestrial > Soil > Wetlands | place: USA... | reverse complement strand
CTCTACAAGCGAGCTTACGTTGATCGGATCGTACAGATCGATAGTACAATTATTGTTCTGCAGAAGATCGATAAGCTTATTTCTCATTTGGTCGTTTGCACCAATGAGCGCAACCCGAAATGCCATGTTAATCTCCTTTGTTCTGTGCAAGCCCCTTGTCCAGAACCCCGCTCCTGATATCGTCGAGCATGCTCCTGTGCAGGCTTTTCACTCTTTCGGCAACATTATGCTGAACATCGTTGTCATTGAGAATTCCGCGATAGTCCATTCGTCGCGAATGCAGCAGCTGACCACCGCTGAACACCAAGGAAACGATCTGCGCTTTGTCGATGCCGAGATCCTCAGTCTGGACATGAAGCTTTGTGTCCCGATTTAATACCTCATCATGTAGACAAAGCTGTACTCGAGAACTGCTCGATAATTTGTGGCTCGGGTCCGGCGCTCCAATGTCTTCTGAAACGCCGGCATCCATGCGGCGATCTGGTATCCGGGTCTCAAGCAATTTCCTCGTCATTCGCATGATCGTATCGGAAAGAGCCGTTTCTTTTGTAAGCAGAAGCGGCTCCATTCTCCGAATGGAGTTTTCCACAGCCGTGTCGAACCCGATTGACCCTAGGTAGGCGAGATTGATATTTAAATACGATCTCGCCACGCCGCCCAGCGCCGTTGCGATCTTATCGCCTTCCTGCGTGGTTGCCATGTTCACTATCAGCTTATAACAGCCTTCGCCGAGAAGGGCGTTCAGGCGGTCAGCCGCATCCCGGTCAAGCCGTTCCAGCATGTCGATAACCTGCTTCATACTTTTGTATGTATCTGAATTATTAAAAGCTGAGACGAGCTCGCGTTTGATCGACTGCTCTGATGAAAAAAAGTTAAGGATCTTGCGTTGAACGGCCATCTTAAGGAAACTATAGGCATTCTGAAGAGAAGTGGGAGAAGGGGTGGTGATAATCAGTCCGGTGTCAGCGGCATTGAAAAAATCGAGATTGTTAAGGCTTGCGCCTGCGCCGATATCGATGACGATCTCATCGGCGTCCAATTTAGCAAGTTCTCTGATCAATTTTTTTTTCTGTGCATACTGCGGATTGGCAATTTCTATAAGGTCCGACGCGTTACAAATCAGCCGCAGATTCGGCAATGGCGTGGACAGTAGGACGTCGGCAAATGCAGGAACTTTTCTATTCAGAAAATCGCCGAGTGTTCTTTCGGGAAATTTAATACCAAAAAGGATGTGGATGTTGGCCCCGGCCAGGTCGGCATCAATAAGTATGACCTTACGATCAACCATTGCAATGCCACACGCGATATTGGAAGATATGAAACTCTTCCCAACTCCGCCTTTACCCCCACCAACTGCAATTACCTTGGTCGGCAAAAGCTTCATTCGGAAATCGCCGCCATGCACCGGTATTGATACCATGGACAGAGGATGGACAGGTGATGCATTATACGCTCCTTGCTGGCATACAAAGATTTATGAACGTCCCGCCAGTTAAGCAGGCGGAAGCACACATGAGTGTTTGTCGAGGGATGCGTGCCTGCTCGTCATTTTCGGGACTGGTTTCATAGATTGAAGACTGATCTTATTGCAAAAAGTATAAAGCAATTTGAGGGTTAAATAAAGAAGAAAAAGGTACCTCCAGGATGCAGGTGATGGGCATGAAAAAATTATCAAGAAGGGAAAATTGAAAGCAGAGGCGAGGATTTCATCAATTGGTCCTGGCGACTGAGTAATATCGTGAACGGTGAAGCTCGCCGAGATCGATTGTCTGTGCCGGAGTCACCGAAAAGGTGGGCCGGCGTGGCAAAGTTGTTATTAAAACAGTAAGGTGTTTTCTTTTTCTGTTGAAACCAGAGCGTAGAAGTTGTAAAATTTAAGGCAATGCCGTATCTGAAATTGTCCGGCAATCGGGCCCGCCAGAATTCAGCAATTAGAGCCTCACTTGACGCTGGGTGAGGGAATCCAGCAATCGAATACCTCGTTAGGAGTTCACAGGTATGAAAATACCAGTCGCGTTTGCCGTGTGCATCATCCTTGTGATAGCAGCCGTAACAGCACTTGCGGGTGATGACACGGTCATTGTTGCAAGCGTAGAGAAGAATCTGCCCCTTCAGGGAAAAAATGTAGCCCTTCCACCTCTGGTAACCGAACGATATGAATACTATGATGTCCACGGAAGCTGCGAAAGTGACCTACAGTGTGAGCTGAAAAAAAAAGGCGTTGCCTGGGGAGACGGGAAGAGATACGAGTCCCTCACCAGCTGGTATGTGAGTTGGAAATACGGCTATATCAACGACACGCAGACCTGTAGCGCAGATTCATTCCATGTGACCGTTGACATTGTTTTTCGCTATCCCAAGTGGATGCAGACGGAGGATGCCCCTCGGCCCCTTGCGGACAAATGGGATAACTATATGAAACACCTTATCGTGCACGAAAATGGACACCGCGACATGGCGGTGGAAGCTGCGACCGATCTTACCCGCACTGTTTCGGAAATGTCTCCTGCGCATACCTGTGCCGAAGTGGACCGGGCAGTGCGAATTCTGTCCCGCGCCCGAATGAATAAATTGAACGATGATGAACGGCATTACGACGAAGCAACCCACCATGGCGCCACGCAGGGCGCGATCTTTCCCTGACCAGGTAGACATCCCTGGCGCAAATATCCAGCCCCGCCGCTTTGAGCGCGTGCTACGTCACAATGTCCATAAGAACTCCTTGTCGGCGACAGACGTGAAATCGATTTCTCGGGAAAACGACATAGAATGCAGGAAATGGAATCCATATATCGACATCTCGCGGGCACAAAAAAGCAGGCTGCACTACGCCTGCTAGATCGCACGTTCGTGTTTATATCACATCCTGCCGCTTCCCTCTTACCTTATCGCTTTGTCCTGTTCACACCATCGTCTGTTCCGGTCTGCTTGTTTTCACTCAAAGACCGTAACCCCGTTGTTTAGACCAGCACCAGGATTCTCTTCAGTGATGCTTCCCGCACACAGGCTAAATGACCGTGGTCCGAGAAACTCCAACTCGAAATAGGTAACACCATTCATAAGCACAGGTTCAGCTGCCGGAATCACAGCTCCTGCACCGGCACCGCGGATGCTCGCACAGTCAGGAGTCGTTCCCAGATCAAAATACGTGACCCCGTTATACAAAGGGATTTCTGCTTTGCTAGCGGGCATGGCGGATTCTGCATAAGCTACTCCAACGGTGAGAGCAAACACCATTACCATCAAAACAGCCATCGTGACCTTCATAAATCATCGCCTCTTTTCTTTTTAAATATTGTACTACTTTATATGTTATCACTGCATTGGTTATTGTCAAGGCGACATAAAGTGTTATATAATTCCTATGATAATGGTATTAAATAATACGACATGAAGATATATCTAACTCACTTAGACGCAGGGCCTTATAAAGCATGCATCATAGTTGGCGTACAACCTAAAGTATAAGAAGAATGATCAGCCTTGATACATAAATAAATCAAGGGTTCCGGAAAGGGAAAGATGGGTTTAGGGAGCAGGCGAGGCCTAATCTCATGCAATGGCGGACTTGTGGGTGCACAAGAGGACGAAACATCATTGATAATTGAACAGGCTTTAGCCATACCGAAGGCATACTCTTTGTTTACGGGGTATGTTTTTGTGATTGCAGAATTCGTAAACCTATAGGGGGGGAAGTTCCTGCTTCAGCAAATGAGAGGGTGCACAACGAGAAGCGGCACGCAGAATAAAGATGACTTCCAAAGATATTGTTCGTCTCTATACCGCCAGCTTTTCACCAGCGCAATTTCCTTTCCCATTTCCCTCGGCCGTTTTGACTGAGATACCTGTATCCATCTGTGAAGCTCGTGCCACCGATAAAAGGTGGCACCCGTAACTCCTGTTTTTCGACAAAAGTCCGCTACCGATGATCCCAGCTCAGGAAGATCTCAACATCTCTGATCTCGCGATCATTTTTTCTTAGTGAGTTCTTTTCTGCCACCCAAGATTGCCCTCTTTTTGGTTTTATGCTACCATAAGTTCGACTCTTGGGTGGCATAAATTTACGGGTTAGGGACACAGGGACTGTCCACCTCCCAAATTGATCCAGCCAAAAATGAGAATGTCCGGTTTTACATTTATCGATCGAAGAGAGATGAACAGATTTATAATTGTAACGTCTGGCAATATTAAGAACAATGCTGCTGACGTTATGCGCCTTGTATTTGACACCGAATTCTAACTGTTTTTATATATAGTTATCGCAAGTGCTGATTGCTGCACATAGAGTTAACAATACCCTGAAGAAGGAGTGGAGAATGCCACAACGTGTGATCTTAGTTGCTGATGACATAGAAAATAAAACCGACTCCGGCAAAAGACGTTCGCAAGCAATACGGGATGCTGCTTCTTTTTATGCCCAAAAGCTCAAAACTGGTATCGATTTACTTTATGTGGAAGATATAAAAGATTATCCGGCTAACAAACTCGGTTCATTCCAGTTTTTGGAATGGCACTCTACGCATGAGGAAAAACTCCAGGAGAATGGCAGACAATTTACCTTACCGGTTTCATGCTCCTTAAAAAGCGGCTCTCCAGCGGAACAGATCCTGAAGGTTTTGGTTTCCAAGCCATCCCCTGAGTTTGTCGTCATGGGAACACGGGGCCAAAAAGGAGTGAAACGTTTGCTCATAGGTAGTGTTGCGGAAGAAGTGATCCGCAACTCCAAGCGACCTGTAATGGTGATTGGACCAACAGCTCAGGAAATGGTTAGAGACATCTCCCGTCAGAAGCAGCACAAAATACTCGTACCGACTGATCTCGGAAAAAACAGCCGGGCGGCCGAGCAATATGCACTCTCTCTTGCAAAACGCATAGGAGCAAGAGTGACCCTGTTTCATTGTCTGTGGGACAGTATTAATGCAACTATGGTTGGCACGGCACACTACGGGATGGCCGCATTTAATATCAATGGAATCATCGACGAGTCAAGGGATGATGCCCTTGATTTCATGAAACGGAAAACCAGTTTATTTCAGAACCACGGAGTGCCCTGTGACTACAAAATCGAAGACGAAGCGATAACTTCCATGTGCGCGGTGTATCAGGAGTGTGAAAACGGCTATTCATGCGTGGTCATGGGAACTCACGGAAGAAATGCCTTGCTCAATGCTTTTTTCGGAAGCACAGCGCGAGAAACGATCCTGAACGCAACTATTCCAGTAATCGTTGTACATTCGAACAGATAAAAATATTGGAACTGTAAAAATGGAATTCGAAAAAATGCAATAAATGGCAGTCTTCAAAGAAGCCCCCATACTGTTAATGATTTCATCGGCAATCCCCTGTATTGCTCAATACTGACATGATATTAAAAACGCTGGAATAAATCGGCCACTGATCTATATAGTACCTTGGGTTTTGAGGCATAAGCAACATTCATTCACCTAACGCTAGATGCGGTGTGCAAACCCTCAAAAAATCCGGAAATATCGACTAACGTGTCTGCTGTGTCGAAAAGTTCGGAATCAGCTGCGAGCACACTCAAAATCTAAGGTATAAACTCATTAACTGCATGAGTGTTCCGAATGAATTGGCCGATGGTGCCTACTCGTCTCCCAGTTCGCTCTTCAGGGATAAGTATCCGAGAATGTCCTTGAGGGAAATAATGCCGACCAGCCGGTCACCTACAACCACCATGAGCCTGCTGTTCTTCGTCCGGCTCATAAGCGTGAGGGCTTGCAGGGCGCCGACGCCAGGTGCAATAGTGTTCTCGCTTGAACATCTGTCAATCTGATCGCTAACGGTCTTTCGATCCCACTCCTGCCGTGGGATTTCCTTGACCCTCCGGGTTGTGATGCACCCCATCAGCTTGTCGCCTTCCGTAACGGGAAACATTTTGAAGTGGTAACGGTAAATGTATTCCTCCACCAGTTCCCTGATCGAAATGGACGGGGGGGCGGTCACTGGCCGGTTGTTCATGAACCGCTCCACGGTGTCACCTTCCAGCGCCTTGCGGAACACGATCTGCCGGTAGCCCGACTCTGCTGCGGACCGGAGGAACATGCCAATCATGAACTGCCAGAGCCCGCCGATGACGTTTCCAAGCAGAATGCTTAGCGCGCCGCTGAGCATCAGGAAGATGCCGAAGCCAGAACCAATCCGAGAAGAAATGCGCGTGGCACCGCGTAGGTCTCTCTTCCAATGCCACAGGGCTGCGCGCAGGATCCGGCCACCATCGAGCGGAAATGCAGGGACGAGGTTGAAGCCGGCCAGGATCCAGTTGATAGTCGACAGGTAAGACAGCACGCCGTAAACAGCGAGAGCGGTAGGAGAGCCCCGCATCGGCGATGCCAAGACAAAGAACAGGGTCCCGAGGGCCATGCTCGAGAGCGGACCAGCCGCAGCCATAAGAAACTCGGCCTTCGGGCTCGGGGGCTCGTCATCCATTTCTGCCACACCGCCGAATATGAACAGGGTGATGCCCCGCATGGGAATGCCGAACTTGCGGGCAACGAGGGAATGGCAGAACTCGTGGAACAGTATTGAGAAGAACAGTCCCACTGCGCCGATGACGCCCATCCACCAGTACACGGTTTTTTCAAGGCCCTCGTAGCGGTAAGGGAACAGGCCGACGGCGAGTGTCCAGGTTACGAGCACGGCCAGAACCAGCCAACTCACGTCTACGCGGACTTCGAAATCAAGAAGACGAAAAAGCTTGATGCTCTTTCCGAACATTACCACCTTCCGAACATACCTGCTTTTTTAATTATACATCTTGGTAGGTATTTTTGAACTAATGCCCGCGCATTCCCCCCCTGCCAAGCGAGAAGAGTCAGGGGGGGCAAGCAGGAGGCATGCTTGGTTTTTCGAGGTTTTTCTTTAGTTCCTTGCTGCTCGACATATCTCTTTATTGTTTCAAGAGTAACATGACCGACGCTCCCAACGTAATACGTTCTATGCCAGAACACCGGTTTCCAGTAAAACTTCCTGGTATAATCGGCAAATTCACGGTGCATTCTCTTGGAACTTGCGGAGTTAAGGTTGTTTACCAAAAAATCAAGAACATGACGGGTGCTCCGAAACCGAAAAAGGACAATGCCGGGAAATTCCCGCCGAACGGGGCACAGGTAAAAGCTGAACTTAACAAGGCAATCCTTACGTCGGCCTGGGGCAAGGTTAGGCTTTTTACCACCTATAAGGCAATACGCGTCAATAAGCTTGTTCTTGTCGTTCCACCGCATCACACATCGCAGGAGCGTTCGAAGTGTTCGCACACTGACCCGGACAACCGCAAGGAACAGGCGGTATTCGAATGCCAGAACTGCGGGTTTACGTCCCATGCCGACGCAAATGTTACCGAAGTTATAAAAAGGCGCGGGATACAGATGCTGCTCGCAGGAGAGATCGACGTAAAGGTAAAAAGAAACCGACGCTGTAAAGAAATAAAGTCTCACTAGGTCAGGAACTGGCCGAAATAATGCACATGGGAGAGTGACATAAGACGGACTGCGGGGTGACCTGCGGTTTGCTTCCTTCTGTGATCCTTTACCCCCCACTACAACTGTGTCAGCGGTTTAGTGGCGGGTATTTCATAATATTGAGAAAAGTACGGCCGCTTCACGGGATGAGTTTATCGGAGTGTCTTCTCGCTCATACCCGGAACCATGCGGCCATTTCCTTGAGACTGGAAGCGAGCCTGGCAAGTTCTGCGGCAGATACCTTGATCTGGTCCGTAGATGAGGCCGTCTGCTTCGTGATCTCGGCAATTTGCTCCATGTTCTGTGATACTTCTTCCGTTGCTGCCGATTGCTGCTCTGTGGCGGCCGCAATACGCTGCACCATGTCAGTGGCATCGGTCGAAGCCCGCACGATAGAGTCGAGCGATGCACTCGCCTCCCTGGCGAGCTTTACCCCCTTGTCCACCTCGTCGCTTCCCTGCTTCATGGCATTGACCGATTCCCCGGCAGCGGTCTGTATCGATGCGATCCGCTGGGCGATGTCCTTGGTGGCCTGCCCGGTTCGCTCAGCTAGCTTTCTTACTTCGTCGGCAACGACGGCGAAGCCGCGACCCTGTTCGCCTGCGCGCGCTGCCTCGATGGCTGCGTTGAGCGCAAGGAGATTGGTCTGATCCGCAATGCCGTTGATTACTGAGACGATCTCTCCGATCTGTGCCGAACTTTTACCAAGTTCTTCAATGGTACCCGCTGCCGCCTGCACCGTTTGAGCGATTCTGACCATGTCTTCGGCATTAGTATCGACGATTTCCTTTCCCTTCTTAGCCGTATCCGCAGCGTTTTTGCTTGCATCTGCCGCGCTGCTGGCGTTCCTTGCCATGTCCATGATGGTCTGGGAGACCTCAGTCATGGCCGTCACGACCTGCTCAATCTGGGAAGAAAGTTCATTCGCGCCCTTGTGCATGTCATCGGAAGTCGCCGAGAGTTCTTCGGAACTACTGGCAAGCGAACCGGTCGACTGGTTTATCTCTCCGACGATACGCCGAACGTTTATGATCATCTGGTTAAAACTCGTAGCCATTCTCCCAATCTCGTCGCGACTGCGAACGACAACATCCTGGGACAGGTTACCCTGTGAAGCCAATCCCGTCGCCTTTTCCACCTCACCAATGGATTTTAGAATGCCTTTGATTGCGACGGTGCTGAGCGTGATGCCCGTGACGACAGCCAGGACGGCAAGCAGAACCATGATGAATTCCATCCGCGCAGCGTTTTTAGCCACTTGATCTTTCTTCTGCGCTAGGTTCTTAGCGGAAATGGCTTCCATTTTATCAATTGACTCGCGCAGCCCCGATATTACTCCTCCGGGCAGGGTCCGGTCTATGGCGATGACATCCCTGCTTGTCTTGCGAGCTTCGATCACCGGATCAATAAAATGATCGAACGCATCCAGTTTGGCCCTTGTCACTTTTATCGCATCGCGCTCTTCGTCGTTGTCAGCAAGTCTGTCCCAAACATCGAACTGGTCGCTTATCGCCTTTATCCGATTGCGAAACTCTACGACATTTGCCTCATCGCCGCGAATGAGATGATTCTTGAAAGCCATTACGGCATGTCCGATCTGATTCTGCGCCTCCCTGGCGGCGTCCAACTGAGCCAAGTCGACTTCCTCAAGATCCTTGTAGCCCTGCAAAATGGCATGTTGGCTGAAATATGAGATTACCGATAGTAACACCAGTATTACGAGTACGAAGCCCGTAACACCATACAGCTTTTTCGAAAGCGTCATTTGCATAAGGTTTTCCTTCTGGCCCTAATGGATATTTATTTGGAGAAAAATCGAATCATTTCAGTTATTTTCGCAATCGATTTATAGGGCTTTCCTGATTAGGACATTTTCCGTCTTTAAATAGCCTAATGATGTGCACTAATATGGCTTTGTCAGGTCCTTAAGCCCACAAAAAAACAGATACCGGAGCCATGGTGATGTTCTTCAAATCAATTTCCTCCTTATGTGTATAGAGCAGTGTGTATTCGAAGGACAATGCTCCACGTATTTTATCGGAACTTTAATCAAATTCTTTAATCGGAAAAATAAGAAAGGCGACCGGCAGGGTTCTGATCTCGATATAAAAAGGCAGATCGAGTATATCATTTCTCGACCTGCCAAGGAGTGTACTATTTATTAAATGTTACTGCGGCGGTGGAGGTGGCGGTGACATAGGGGTTTGTAACGATTCCGGCGGCGCAGATTGAACGCCTGAAGGCGGCGGTGGGGGTGGCAGAGTTCTCTGCCTGCGACTAACCCTCCTCATTCCTGGAATTATATTTCCGTTCGCGTACATGCACTGTTCATATGCGATGTCATACCGTCGCTGCGCCTCCGCTCCATATACTTGTCCCGCATTTGCGCCTGAAGCCGTGCCGACAAGAAGTCCGCTTCCAGCGCCGATAGCAGCTCCAGCACCAGCGCGACCTGAGGCTGCACCGATCGCCGCGCCGAGACCTGCTCCTATAGCCGTACCCACTACAGCCCCTGTGGCGGCGTTTTGGTTTATTGTTTCTTGTGGGCTAAGACCGATTTGCTGTCTCGCCCATTGTCTACACGTCGCATCCTCAACCTGGAACTGTTCAAAGGGTTTCCCGGGGGGTGGTAATACCATCACGCTCGGCCCGGTCGGGACAGTCGCACATCCACCAACTACGAGCAGAGTCAGAGCTAATATGATACTTTGGCTGTGCATCTTCATGGTCACTCCTTTCCCCGAGGCGGGTTCTGAGGGGTAGGAACAACCTTCATCCAACCACCAGGACACTGTTTTACATAAGGATAATAGGTTTTGGATTCAGCACAGTAATACCAGTAATATTGTTCTTCTTGCTGAGGCGCCTGCTGGTTATATGCCGGCTGCTGCTCTACCACCACGGGTGGTGAATCATAGTACCCATAGGGATAGGGTGAAGGACCCCACCATGGACCCCACCACCCTGGCCCGATCCAGATCCCTCCTCGCACAAATCCATGTCCATATGCATACAAGGGCACGGTAATTGTAAAGACCAGGAGAAAGAGAGAAACTAAAATATAAATGACCTTTTTCATGCCTTGTCTCCTTGTTTATTTGTTGTTTTTTGCCTGCCTCGAATTGTTCATATCCTTTTCATTGTCCAGTCGATCCTACCACCTGAAAGTGCGCCGTAAACATTCCTTTGTAGATTTACACAAGTTTTGCACGTTTCTTTCTTTGCTCGGTTGTTAATGTAGAACCTGTAACACCTATTAAGACACAGGAAACGAAAATAAGTTTAATCCCGTATAGTGGAGAGGACGATAATGCCGCTTACTAAATGTTGATAAAAAAAGAGGGTATCAAAAAGCGGAGGTAAGAATGCGGAAGGGACCGTCAAGCCCCTTCCGGGCATGATTTTTATATTTTAATTAATTTATGCCGTCAGATTTACACTGGACACGCTATTTTGAGATTGAGTGCTGTTTCCGTACGCGGCGGTTGTTGCAATGGATGCGAACGGGTTATTAGTAGCCGTATTTCCACTGCCGTTAGCACCATTCATCTTGTGGTGATGGTGATGATGATGACCAGCGGCGCCTTGCGTGCCCTGTGGGCTGCCAGCAATGTCACCCTGGAGTTGGATCAATACTTGCTTCATGGCAGCTTGAGAAATAGAGACCTGATCCTGGTTTCCCGAGCTCTGTGCCGTCTGGTAAGCCTGGATGTCATTCTGAAGATTTTGTAAGTCATTGGTAAGAGGACTTACATACGAATTAGTTGAGGCATTATTAATAGGCTGTATGGACATAAAGTTCACCTCCCTTCCTCATCAGCATTTTAAAAATCGCTCATATTCTTAAAAAAGCAATTTTCATACCAAAGGCGAGAAAAAACAACATTACCCTTAGAACATCAAGAAAATAGGACCTTAAAAAACAATATTCACTACTTTGAGATAATCAATGCGG
>Ga0335081_10017994_pt1 | contig 11433 bp, 6 predicted proteins | sample Lox_Sample_35_FD_206713 | JGI IMG/M metagenome (GOLD analysis project Ga0335081, IMG submission 206713) | Soil microbial communities from Loxahatchee National Wildlife Refuge, Florida, United States - Lox_Sample_3.5 | ecosystem: Environmental > Terrestrial > Soil > Wetlands | place: USA: Florida... | reverse complement strand
GTTGGTAATCGAGACGAGGTTGAGGCACTTGCCAGGTGTCACCGCGAATGCATTCGACTAGCTGACAAGCACGAGCTCACCTCGCTCGCATTCCCCGCGATTTCGACTGGCGCTTTCGGCTATCCTGTGGACGAGGCGGCGGAGATCGCGGTCAAAACTGTGGCAGAAGTGCTGCCCTCGTGCGCGCATCTCAAGAAAGTTCGTTTCGTCCTGTTCGACGTTTCCACCTGCAAAGTATTTGTCCGTGCTGCAGAAAGACACTCGCGGACCCATAGCTCTGCTACATTCGAAGACAGGTCGTCGGAAAAAGGCCCTTCATGAGAACAAAACTCATTGCCGGCAACTGGAAGATGTACAAGACACCGGAGCAAACCCGCGAGTTCTTCCGCGAATTTCTGCCGGTGGTCAAAGATCATGACCGAGACGAGATCGTGGTCTGCCCCACCTTTCTTTGCATCGACGCGGCGGTCACTTCGGCGCGGGGCTCGAGTGTTGCCGTTGGCGCGCAGGATCTCCATTGGGAGAAAGAAGGAGCATTCACCGGAGAAATTAACGCCGCCATGCTGGTCGCGGTGGGCGTCACGCACGTGATCATCGGGCACTCGGAGCGCCGCCAGTATTTTGGTGAAACCGACGACACAGTAAATCTGAAACTAAAGTCGGCCTTGGAAGCTGGACTAACGCCAATCGTCTGCGTCGGCGAAGTGCTCGAGGAACGCGAAGCCGGGCTCACCGATGACGTGTTGCGGCGGCAATGTATGCGCGCGTTCCACAAGGTTTCCGCAAAGAAAGCGGCCCATCTGGTCGTCGCTTACGAGCCGGTGTGGGCGATTGGCACAGGGAAAACAGCTACCCCACAGATCGCCTCCGACGCGCACGTTATTATTCGTGGCGAGGCGGCCAAGGAGTTCGGACAGGAGTTCGCCGATCAGCTTCGAATCCTTTACGGCGGTTCGGTCAAGCCGGAGAACGCCAAGGCGCTGATGAGCGAAGAGGAAATTGACGGCGCGCTGGTGGGCGGAGCTTCGCTCGAACCGAAATCGTTTGCGGCGATCGTGAAGTATTGAATGGCGAGTAGCGAGTTGCGGGTCAAAAATTAAAACCGAAACTAATAGATCAAAAGCGACCTGCCTGGTCACTCCTGGACTACTTCCAAAAGACGAACTAAACCCATAACACACCGAAGTAAAAGTTCGTAAATGCCCCGGATTCAGCGGGTCCGCGATGCTACATTGAGATTATGGTGAACCGCCGGTTGCGATGCCTGTGTGTGCTTATTTTGGGGGCTACGGCCCTGAGCGCGACGGCAGATGTGTTCGTGCAAGCGCAGACTTCGCCGTCAACGGCGCAGCAGGCGCAGGTTGCGCGGGTCGCAGGGACGATCAAATCTGTGCAAGCTGGGGCCATCACACTGACCTCCGATTCCGGCACGGAAGTGAGCGCGCAACTGGGGAGCACGACGAAGATCTTGCGCGTTGAGCCGGGGCAGACAGACTTGAGCAAGGCGACAGCAGTTTCCGCATCCGATCTGCAACCCGGCGATCGGGTGCTGGTGCGCGGGCAGGCATCGGCGGACGGCAAGGTGATTGCCGCGCTGGCGGTGATCGTCATGAAACAGGCTGACGTGAACGCGAAACGGGAACATGATCAGCAGGACTGGCAACGACGCGGCGTCGGCGGATTAGTGGATTCGGTAGACCCGGCCAGCGGCACCATGACGATCACAGCCGCCGGATTTGGCGCGACAAAGAAGATCGTTATTCACACTACGAAAGACACCATCCTTCGCCGCTACGCGCCCGACTCGGTAAAGTTTGACGACGCCAAGCCCGCGCCGCTCGATCAGATCAAAGCGGGAGATCAGTTGCGCGCTCGTGGCACGCGCAGCGAGGACGGCAACGAGTTAGCTGCCGACGAGATCGTCTCCGGATCGTTTCGGAATATTGCGGGCACGGTTGCGGCAACCGACACCAGCGCAAACACGATTACCGTGAAGGATGCGATCGCCAAGAACACGGTGGTGGTAAAGATCACTTCGGATTCGCAAATGAGGAAGTTGCCTCCGGAGATGGCGCAGCGCATCGCGATTCGCTTCAAGGCGAGTTCGGGCCAGGGCGCGGCGGAGGCTTCTGGGCGCTCCGACGCTGCGCCTAATTCAAACCCGCAAGGGCAGCATGGATCCGGTGCCACCCCGGGCCAACATACCAACGGCCCTCCCGATCTGGATCGCTTGCTCTCGCGGCTTCCGAACAGTGCGGTTACCGATCTGCAGAAGGGGGATGCGGTGATGATCGTCTCGACCTCGGGAGAAGCCGGCGCCCCTGTAAATGCGATCACTCTGCTCGCCGGAGTCGAGCCGATCCTCACGGCGGCGCCCAACCGGAACGCATCGGCCATACTCTCGCCGTGGTCCCTCGGGGGCGGCAGCGCGGAAGCGGAAGGCGGTCCCTGAGACGAGTGGTGAAGGATTGAACCGCGGGTACACAAAAGAGGACGAGGAATTGTTTAACTCTCGCGGCTGATTACCGTTTGTACCGTGCAAGGACAGGTGTGAATTGAATTTCTTGTTGCGGCAATGGCTGATTGTTTTTCTGGTGAGCGCGTCTGCTTTGGCTCAGACTGGAACCGGCACGCTGCGCGGGCAGGTGACCGACCCTTCGGGCGCGGTCGTGCCGAATGTGCAGGTGACAATTACTGCTCCTGGCGGATCCAGTAAGTCAGCGACGACCGACCGGAGTGGCAACTATCAAGTGGGAAATTTGGCGGCGGGGAAATACACGGTTACGACGAATGCGAAAGGGTTCGCGCCGTTTTCACAGAACGATGTCCAGGTCGATGCAGCACGGACCGCGCAGCTTAACATCTCGCTCGACATCGAAGTCGAGAAACAAAAAGTCGAAGTCCAGGAAGAAACTCCGCAGATACAGGTAAGCGCCTCCAGCAACGCCAGCGCGATCATCTTGACCGGAAAAGATCTTGAAGCGCTACCCGACGATCCGGACGAACTTCAGCAAGATCTGCAGGCTTTGGCCGGGCCATCTGCCGGGCCGAACGGCGGCCAGATGTACATCGACGGGTTTACCGCCGGACAGCTTCCGCCCAAATCGTCGATCCGCGAGATTCGAATCAATCAGAATCCTTTTTCTGCGGAATATGACAAGCTCGGCTACGGTCGGATCGAGATCTTTACCAAGCCTGGCACCGACAAGATGCATGGGCAGGTCTCGGTCATGGGCAATGCCTCGGCATTGAACTCGACCAATCCATTTCTTAATACCGCCGAACCGCCTTACGATTCGACGATTTACATGGCAAACATCGGCGGGCCGATCAATAAAAAGGCATCTTATTTTCTGGATTTTCAACGTCGCAATATCAACGAGGTCGCGATCGTCAACAATGCGCTGTTCAATGGAAGCGTGCCCAATCCGATGACGCGAACCAACATTTCGCCGCGCCTCGATTACCAGCTCAGTAAGAACAACACGCTCACCGCCCGATATCAGTATTACCGGGACACGCAGGATAATGGCGGGGTCGGCGGGTTCAATCTGCCATCGACCGGTTACGACACCGAGTCCACCGAACACACGGTGCAGATCAGCGACACGCAGGTGTTGAGCACGAAGGTGATCAACGAGACGCGATTTCAATGCCTGCGTGAGAACAGCCAGAAGAATCCGCTGTCAACCGTGCCTACGATCAACGTGCTCGATTCGTTTACCAAGGGCGGCAGCGGTGCCGGGGAGCAGAGCAGCCATACCGACCACTACGAACTGCAGAACTATACTTCCATTGCTCTGGGCGCGCACTTTTTGAAATTCGGCGGGCGGCTGCGCGTCGCCCGGCAGGTCAGTGTTTCCGGAGCCGGTTTCAATGGAAACTTCACATTTACCGACGTCAATCTCTACAACGCCGGGCAACCGACTCAGTTTTCGCTCACCGCATCACCCGCTGGAGGGATTCCGCAAGTCGGAGACACGCTGGCCGATGCAGGGCTGTATATCCAGGACGAATGGCGCGCTCGTCCGAATCTGTCGGTAAGTTATGGATTGCGCTTTGAAACGCAAAATGACATCGGCGATCATGCCGATTGGGCGCCGCGCATCGGAATTGCATGGGGGATCGACGGAGGCGGGAACAAGACTGCCAAGACCGTGCTGCGCGCCGGGTTCGGCATTTTTTATGACCGGTTCGATCAGGATCTGGTGCTGAACTCCGAGCGCTTGAACGGGATCACGCAACTGCAATTCATTCTTCCCTGCGCTGACAATCAGGCGGCGTGCAATACGTTTTTCCAGAATTATCCGAAGCTCCCGCCAATCAGCCAGCTTTCTGCCGCGACTCCCACGATCTACCAGATCAATCCCGACCTGCGCGCTCCCTACATCATTCAAAGCGCGGTGAGCCTGGAACGGCAGGTCACGAAGATCGCGAATGTCACGGTCTCTTACTTGAATTCACGGGGCGTGCACCAGTTTGTCTCGTGGAATGCGAATGCGCCGCTGCCAGGTGGGCCATTCTCGAACGGGCCGCGTCCGAATCCTGCGGCGGGCAACATCTACCAGTACGCTTCGGAAGGAATTTTCAAGCAGAACCAGTTGATTGCGAATTTCAATATTCGCGCCGGAGCGAAGCTGAGCCTGTTGGGCTTTTACACGCTGAACTATGCCAACAGCGACACATCCGGGGCATCGAGTTTTCCGTCGGACCAGTACGACCTGAGCGCAGATTACGGTAGGGCATCGTTCGATACACGCCAGCGGTTGTTTTTTGGCGGCACCGTGGCTCTACCCTATGCCTTCCGCCTGAGTCCGTTCATGATTGTTACTTCCGGCACGCCGTACAACGTGACGGCCGGACAAGACCTCAGCGGAGATTCCCTGTTCAACGATCGCCCCGCCTTTGCCAACTCGGCGACTTGTGCAGGCCAGAAGATCTATGCCGGTACCTACTGCATTCCGAGCGTCCCTTACACTCCGATTCCGATCAACTACCTGACCGGCCCTGCCCATTTCACACTCAACTTGCGGCTGGCAAAGACCTTTGGTTTTGGGCCGGAAATTGGCAGGAATGGAGCGCACCCGGGCGAAGGCGGTCCGATGGGAGGCCATAATCCGTCAGCTCACGGCGGTGGGAGGTTCGGAGGACCGGTGGGCGGCGGGGGGTTGGGTCTGGGCTCGGCTACGAATCGCCGATACAGTCTGACATTCAGCATCAACGCCCGCAATGTTTTCAACCACGTCAATCCCGACACTCCCATTGGCACTCTAAGCTCACCATTTTTCGGGCAATCGATCGCTCTGGCGCATGGGCCGTTTTCCAGCGCTGCTGCTAACCGCAAGATCGAACTGCAGGCGATGTTCAGCTTCTAGGGAGTCGCGCAGAAGGAGGCGCGCGCCGCATTTTTCTGATCGTCCATCCCCGACGCCGTGCATCGCATCACAGAGGATTGCGGCATTAACACTGCATTCACAATTTCGACACGGGTGCAGCGGAGCGCCTCACTACAGAGTCATAGAGAAAGTCAGAAGGCAAAAGTCAAATTGAAGAAGTGAAGGTTGCCTTGTGGCCTGTCCCCGCACGTTGCTCCGCTCCCACAATTCGAGTTTGCTTTTTGACTTTCTCTGTGTCTCTGTGACTCTGTGGTGAGCAATTCCGCGGTTCCTATTCGGCCTTTGCCTGTTTGGTAACCGGAAACTCCCTATCCAAATCGAGGTTCAACTCCAGGACGTTGACCCGTGGCTCCCCCAGGAATCCGAACTGGCGACCCTCGGTGCGTTTTGAAACCAGTTGGCGCAACTGGTCTTCAGTCATTCCACGGGCCTTCGCCACGCGAGCCAGTTGAAAATCCGCAGCTGCCGGAGTGATCTCGGGATCGAGACCCGAACCCGAGGCTGTGACCAGGTCGATCGGGACTGGCTTACCCGGGTTGTCAGCTTGGGCAGTTGCTACGTCGCCTTTCACGCGATCGATCAGTTTCTGATTGGTCGGGCCGTATTGCGAGCCATTCGTGCTCGTGGGGTCGTACCCATTTCCCGCGGCCGACGGGCGAGAATGAAAATACCCGGCCGAACTGAACGCCTGCCCGATGATGCGCGAGCCCACGATTTTTCCATTGGCTTCGATCAGCTGGCCTTTCGCCTTGTCCGGAAAGATGAGTTGCGCGAGGCCAGTCACCACCAGCGGGTAAATGATCCCCAGCAGGATCGTCGTGGCGATGGTCATCAGAATTGCAGTGACGAGGTTCTTTTTCATGGCTAACTCCTAAGCAAGGCCGACCCTGGTGATCAGCATGTCAATCAGCTTGATTCCTACAAAGGGGATAATGATTCCCCCTACGCCATAAATCCAGAGATTACGGCGCAGAAGTGCGGCGGCGCCCATGGCCTTGTATTTCACTCCCCGCAGCGCGAGCGGAATCAGCGCCACGATGATGACGGCGTTAAAGATCACAGCGGAGAGCACGGCGGACGCGGGCGTCTGCAGGCGCATGATGTTGAGCGCGTTCAGCACCGGGAAGGTTCCGGCAAACATCGCCGGAATGATGGCGAAATATTTCGCTACATCGTTGGCAATCGAGAACGTGGTCAGCGAGCCGCGTGTCATCAGAAGCTGCTTTCCGATTTCGACGATTTCAATCAGCTTTGTCGGATTGGAATCGAGGTCCACCATATTGCCGGCTTCTTTTGCGGCCTGCGTGCCGGTGTTCATGGCAACGCCGACGTTGGCTTGGGCGAGTGCGGGTGCATCGTTGGTGCCGTCTCCGGTCATGGCGACGAGCTTGCCTTCCGCCTGCTCCTTCTTGATCAAGTCCATTTTGTCTTTGGGAGTGGCCTGGGCGAGGAAGTCGTCAACGCCGGCCTCGCGAGCAATGGCAGCGGCGGTGAGCGGATTGTCGCCGGTGATCATGACCGTCTTGATGCCCATGGCGCGGAGCTGATCGAAGCGCTCCTTTATACCGCCTTTGACCACGTCTTTGAGTTCGATCACTCCCAGCGCCCCGCGGTTCTTTTCCGCAACCACCAGCGGAGTGCCTCCCGAGCGGGAGATTTGCTCGACCACCGCCCTCACTTCATCGGGAACCCGGCGGCCATGTTGGGTGAGGTAAGCATGAATGGCGTCAGTCGCACCTTTGCGGATTTCAAATCCGTTCATATCCACGCCCGACATGCGAGTCTGAGCGGTAAAGGGAACGAAGCGGGCATCGTGCGACGAGAGTTCGCGCCCGCGCAGTCCATATTTTGTTTTGGCGAGCACGACGATGGAGCGGCCTTCCGGCGTTTCGTCCGCCAGAGAAGAGAGTTGCGCCGCATCGGCCAGTTCGTTTTCGGTGACCCCAGGCGCCGGAACAAAGCGCGAAGCCTGCCGGTTCCCGAGCGTAATAGTTCCGGTTTTATCGAGCAGGAGAGTGTTGACGTCGCCAGCAGCTTCGACGGCGCGGCCGGACATCGCCAGCACGTTGTGCTGAACCAGGCGATCCATGCCAGCGATACCGATAGCAGAAAGCAGTCCTCCGATTGTTGTCGGAATCAAACAGACCAACAGCGAAACAAGCACAAATACCGTCTGCGGAGATCCAGAGTAAATGGCAAAGGGCTGCAGAGTGACTACGGCCAGCAGGAAAATGATGGTCAATCCGGCGAGCAGAATGTTGAGCGCGATTTCGTTCGGGGTCTTCTGCCGCTCTGCACCTTCGACTAGCGCGATCATGCGGTCGAGGAAAGTCTCGCCAGGATTTGAGGTAATTTTGACTTTGATCTTGTCGGACAGGACGCGAGTTCCGCCGGTGACGGCGGAGCGATCGCCTCCAGCCTCGCGGATCACAGGCGCGGATTCGCCGGTAATGGCCGATTCATCCACCGAGGCGACGCCCTCGATGATTTCGCCGTCGGAGGGGACGAATTCGCCGGCGGATACAAAGACCATGTCACCCGCTTGCAATTTGGAACTGGGTACTTGCTCGACCTGGCCGTTATTGCCCAGCAGCCGGTTCGCAATCGTTTCCGAACGCGCTCTGCGCAGCGTATCGGCTTGCGCTTTGCCGCGGCCTTCCGCCATCGCTTCGGCGAAGTTCGCGAAAAGAACCGTGAACCACAGCCAGAGCGTGATCTGCAGGTTGAACTTGAAGGCTCCGCCGCCCTTAAGCAGCAGCACAGTCGTGATCACGCTGCCGATCTCCACCACGAACATGACGGGATTGCCCATCATTTTGCGCGGGTTGAGTTTGACAATTGCGTCCCAGAGCGCGCGGCGAACGATCTTCCACTCCCAAATCGCGCGGTGACGAGGCTTCATGGGCGAGTGTCCGACGCGGACGGTGGGCACTTGCGAAACAGGAGGCATTTGAGCAGTTGTTGACATGGTCGATTCCTCTTAAAACGTCTTTCCCGCGCCCATGAGCAGGTGCTCCAGGATGGGGCCAAGACTTAGCGCCGGGAAAAATGTAAGCGCGCCCACGATCAGGATCACTCCGATCAGGAGCACCGTGAACAACGGCGTAGTTACCGGGAAAGTGCCCAGCGACGGCGGCACATATTTCTTTTGCGCAAGATTGCCGGCGATAGCCAGCATCGGGATGATCATCAGGAAGCGGCCCGCCAGCATCGTCAAACCGCCTGTAGGGTTGTACCAGGGCGTGTTGCCGTTGAGTCCGCCGAATGCGGAACCATTGTTGCCAGCCTGAGATGTGTAAGAGTAGAGAATCTGGGTCAGGCCGTGCGGTCCGGGATTCGATATGCTCGACGTTCCAAACCCATTCACTGATGAAATGGCAGTGAAGGTCAGAATCACCAGGGGGAATACGAGCACGACCAGCATCGCCATCTTTACGTCGTAGGCTTCGATCTTCTTCCCGAGATACTCGGGCGTACGACCGACCATCAGCCCGGCGATAAACACCGCCAGCACGATATAGATCAGCATCCCGTACATACCAGCACCGACGCCGCCGAAAATGACTTCGCTGAGCATGATGTTGACTAGGGGAACCATTCCGCCCAGCGGCATGTACGAGTCATGCCAGCCATTGATCGCGCCACAACTGGCATCGGTGGTGACCGTGGCGAACAGAGTGGAATTGGCGATCCCGAAGCGGACTTCTTTGCCCTCCATATTGCCGCCGGATTGAAGAGCACTGGCATGCTGATTCGTATTGGCGAGAAGCGGATTACCACGTGCCTCGGCCCAATAGGCGACGCTGACCCCGGCGAGAAATAGAATCGCCATCGCGGCCCATACGGCCCAACCGTGGGCGTGCGATCCGGTCATTTGGCCAAGCGTGTAAGTCAGTCCGGCGCCGATGGTGAAGATCGCCAGCATCTCCAGCAGGTTGGAAAAGGGCGTTGGGTTCTCAAAGGGATGCGAGCTGTTGGCGTTGAAGAAACCTCCGCCGTTGGTGCCGAATTCCTTGATGATTTCCTGCGAGGCGACCGGTCCTTGCGCGATGGTCTGATCGGTGAGAGTATCCATGACCGGTTTGCCTTGCGCGTCTACTACCGGCTTGCCGCTCGAGTCAACCTTCTGGACCTGCATCGGTTCGACCAGCTTCGCAGTGTCATAGGCACGGAGGTTTTGCACCGCGCCCTGCGAAACCAGCACCAACGCGCCGATAATGCAGAAGGGCAGCAACACCCAGAGGCAGCTGCGGACCATGTCGACCCAGAAGTTGCCGATGGTTTGCATCTGGCGGCGCGCAACGCCGCGAATAAATGCAATCGCCAGCGCAATTCCCACCGCGGCGGAAACGAAGTTGTGATAAGCCAGTCCAGCCATCTGGGTGAAGTAGCTCATCGTGCTTTCGCCGGCATAGTTCTGCCAGTTCGTATTGGTCGTGAACGAGGCGGCGGTGTTGAACGCCAGAGCGGGTGGGTTCACAGCCCCCAACTTCTGCGGATTCCAAGGCAGATATCCCTGCAGGCGCTGGATCGCATAGAGCACGATCATCGACACCACGCTGAACAGCAGCATGGAAATGGCGTACTCGGTCCAGCGCATCTCATGGTTCTCGTCTACGCCGGTGACGCGGTATAGAAGCCTTTCCAGCGGGCGCAGCACTGGGTCCATGAACGTATTCTCGCGGTTGAACACGCGAGTCATGAACTTGCCCATCGGCTTCGTCACCAGGAAGACGAGCGCGAGAAAGAACAGAATTTGCAACCAACCGTTGATAGTCATGACATTTACCCTTTACTCTCGCCTTTTCCGCGATTGCGATTCTTCGCCCTACCGACAGGAAACACCATGAGAAGAACGATGACCAAAATTGCCACGGCAACAAATACCCAGGCATGACTGACCATCAGAATTTCTCCGGACGCAGCAGTGCGTAGAACAAGTACACCGCTGTTAAGGCACAAACCACGAGCATGATGATGGTTTCCACGTTCATATCCATCTCCTCACTTCACGCGCTCACAGAAATGCACGTAGGCAATCGAGAGCGCAAAGAATGCGATCGTCACGGCGATCCAAAGAACGTCTTGCATAACAACCTCCAAAATTACAGTCAGCTACCAGGAACCTTGGTTGCGTCCCCACCACCAGACCAGGCCCAGGCTTGCGGTGTTCTGGTCTTTTTTTAGAACACCCTGGACATCGGACAGAAACGAGGGCTGATTGGAAAAATCTCGCCGCCACTCATAACGCATCAGGAGACCATCCGCAACTTGATAGTCGAACGTAGCGGTGTTCTCTTTCAGCGACTGGCTGATGCCGCTGAACAGCGCGCCCCGATCTGCCATATACTCGGCGCGGGTTGCGATGGCGAGCTTAGGCGTAAGTTGGTATTTGAGATAGGCAGCCCCGCCATCAGTGTGCGCGGGGGCCGACGATTGGCCCGGCGCGGCGTCTTTCCAGAGCCGTTGCACGAAGTAATCGCCCTCAAGCGCCAGCGTTAGTTTCGGCGTGGCCTGCCAAGTGGCATAGCTGTCCATAATGTGTGTGCGGCCATTGGGTGCAGGGCTGATCGCTGTGAAGCAGAGCCCCGGCTGGATCGGGATCGGGCCGCAATTGTCGGCGGGCGCCCGATCGGGGTGATCCTGGCCCAGATAATAGTTGAACGTCCAGGTCAGGGTCTTTACGGGTTTGGCGGTAAAGCCGAAGAGTTCGTCTTTGAACCCGTTGGTCGCCTCGACTTGATTGGTCCCATTGACGAGCCAGTAGTTCACCGTGAAACGATCGCTAATAGGGACACTTACCCGTGTGCCCATGTGATAAAAGGGTAAGAAATAAAACCAGAACGAACGCGAATAGTCGATCTGGTCCTTGGTGTAGTTGCCTTCGATTCCTAGCGAGCTGCTCCACTTACCAAAATCCACATTGATACCTTTTCCAACTGGAACCACGTAAGTGCCGTAGGCCTGGAAGATGTTGCGATAGATCTGCGGGCGCGGCTCATTCGAGGGATTGCCCTGCAGAGTGTCGGTCGCTTGC
>Ga0335081_10017993_pt1 | contig 11433 bp, 8 predicted proteins | sample Lox_Sample_35_FD_206713 | JGI IMG/M metagenome (GOLD analysis project Ga0335081, IMG submission 206713) | Soil microbial communities from Loxahatchee National Wildlife Refuge, Florida, United States - Lox_Sample_3.5 | ecosystem: Environmental > Terrestrial > Soil > Wetlands | place: USA: Florida... | reverse complement strand
ACGCGGGCCGATCCTTCAGCGATAAATCTTTCTCCTTACGGACGTATCCGGTATTAGCCCAAGTTTCCCTGGGTTGTTCCGAACTGAAGGGTACGTTCCCACGTGTTACTCTCCCGTCTGCCGCTCCCCTTGCGGGGCGCTCGACTTGCATGTGTTAGGCCTGCCGCCAGCGTTCGCTCTGAGCCAGGATCAAACTCTCAAGTTGGAGAGAACTGATCTCGGCTAATCACAACGTTTGACGAGGTCCCACTCTTGTCTCTCGCGAAGCGTGAGCTTCGCGAGGTCCAAGTGTGTTGACCTGAAACGTCGACCGCCGAAGTCTCTTCCATGACCGCTCCGTTCCCGGAAAAAGCCCAAGCCTTTTAGAGCTCATGCCCCCTCCGTTCGAGGAAGCGGCCCGCAAGGACTCCGCCGTCCACGTTTCTCTTTCTTCCGATTCACTTGTCAAACAGCCCGGAACCTCGCGGTCCCGTCGTCCCTGGCGAATCGTCCGACCTGCGCCGGAGCCGCCGAAGCCTGCACATCCGACAAGGCCAAAGCTCTTGGCCGGATGATTCACCGCGTAAACAGTGAGGGGCTTCCAAGGCACGCCATCGCGCCGGGCGACGGCACGCCAAGACGGTCTATATAGTCTTCGGGGGGCCTGATTGTCAACGCCTTAGCGGGCAAAAACCCCGCTGTGGACGGCCTCGCGAGGGCTTTTTTTGGCCAAGCCGCCCACGCAAGGCAACCCTCTGCAAAAACGAGCCAAACCCGCCCGATGAAGCCCAAGTAAAGCGCAACACGCCGTACTGCGGCCACATTCCTCCGCCGTTCTTACGCAATGGTCTTCGGGGTGTGTCGCAACGCGGGGAAGCGACAGCTTCAATTGAGCTTCTAAATCGCAAGGCGCGTCCGGTCCGCTGGAAGCGTCTGGCGATATCGGGTTGCCGCCCGGTTCCGGCCGTTCCGCCGAGCGCCGGGCAACGCGAGCGTCGCGACGCGGCGTTTGCGGGGGGACGCGAAAGCGCAGGGGACGAGGCTTGGACCAAGCTAGGCTGCGCGTTGCAAAGCGACGGTTCGATGCCGAGGCGATCGACCTCGGCAATGAGCCGCCGCTGTTGGTGGACGGCGGCTCGGGCGGCCTGCTCGACCGGCGCCGCCTGTCGGTGCAGTGGTTCTCCGGCACGATTCTAACGGGTCTTTGCGGCGCCGCCCTGATGGGAGGCGCCGTTTTTGCTTCGCTCGACGGCGAAACCAATTTCGCCAGCGCCCCCGAGCGCGTCGAGATGGCGCTGCGCGGCGCCATCAGCGGGCTCGGCGATCGCCTCAGCAATTTCCGCAAGGCCGACCGCCTGCCGGCACTCGCCGAGCCGAGCGTCACGCGGCAGGTGATGCGCATTCCGACCTCGGTGCGCTTGACCAATCGCGAGCTCGTTCGCACCCGCGCCTATGTCCGGGTCAGCGGCAACCTCTCGCTCACCACCTCCGAGCTCTCCGCCAACATCCCGGCGTTCAACCCGCAAAAGCTTCTCGCCGACGCCGTCGCCGGCGACGACCAGACGGCGGCCGCCGAGCCCGATGCCGAAGTCTCCTTCGTCACCTGCGATCTCGCCAACGCCGCGCCCGCGGCGCGCGGCAAGGTGACGCCCGCGACCTGCGAACTTGGCTCGCTCCTTTCCAAGGTCAAATCCTCGACGCTGCTGCCGCTCGACGCCGTCATCACCCGCGTGCACGACGTCGCCATGGCCTCGCCCGCCGACAATTCGCTGTTCGCCGGCTCCGATCCGATGGCGAGCGTCAAGCTCAGCTACGCGGCCGAAGGCGCGCCGACGTCGGACTTCGGCTTCCGCGCCCGCGTCGTGCCGGAGAACGTCACGCTCTTGCCGAAGACCGCCGCGCAGACCAATGGCGGCGGCGACTGGAGCGAGCGGCTGATCACGGCGAAACGGGGCGAGACGGTCGGCTCGATCCTGCGCGAGCTCGGCGCCACGCCCGACGAGATCAAGCCGATCAACGCCGTGTTCGGCCCGCGCGCCGCCGACGGCGGCATCAAGGAAGGCCAGCGGCTGCGCGTCCTGATGACGCCCGCCGGCCTCGGCCACATGCGGCCGCTGCGCGTCATCATCCTCGGCGACAGCGCGGTCGCCGCCGCGGTCGCCCTCTCCGACACCGGCAAATACGTCCCGGTCGACATCCGCAACGTCGATCCCGAAGTGACCGAAGCCAAGGACGACGACAGCGCCGATGACGGCTCGGGCGTGCGGCTCTACCAGAGCCTCTACGAGACCGCGCTGCACAACAACGTGCCGAACACGGTGATCGAAGACCTGGTCCGCATCTACTCCTACGACGTCGACTTCCAGCGCAAGGTGCAGGCCGGCGACAGCTTCGAGCTGCTCTATTCCGACGACGAGAACGCCGAGGGCAAGAGCGAGGTGCGCTACGCGTCGCTCACCGTCGGCGGCGAGACCAAGAAGTACTACCACTACCAGACCGCCGACGACGGCAACTACGACTACTACGACGAGAGCGGCAAGAGCGCGAAGAAGTTCCTGGTGCGCAAGCCCGTCGCCGTCGGCATGGTGACCTCGGGCTTCGGCTGGCGCACCCATCCGATGCTGCACGTCAGCGAACTGCATTCCGGCGTCGACTGGGCGGCGCCGATGGGCACGCCGATCTTCGCCGCCGGCAACGGCACGATCGAGGAGATCGGGCTCAAGGGCGGCTACGGCAAATACGTCAAGATGCGCCATTCCAACGGCTACGAAACCGCCTACGGCCACATGACCGCGTTCGCCCGCGGCCTCGACGTCGGCTCGAAGGTGCGGCAGGGCCAGATCATCGGCTTCGTCGGCTCGACGGGACTGTCGACCGGCTCGCACGTGCACTTCGAGATCCTGATCAACGACCGCTTCGTCGATCCGATGAAGGTCAAGCTGCCGCGCGGCCGCGTGCTCGACGGCGGCGCGCTCGCGCAGTTCGAGAAGGACCGCGAGCAGCTCGACGCCGTGATGGCGCGCGCTCCCGCCCGCGTCGCCCAGGCGCGCTGATCTTCTCCTTCGTCGGCATCCTCCGCCTGCGTTTCCCGGATGCAGTGCAACGCGCAAGCGGTGCACTGCTGATCCGGGATCGTCCCAAACTGGGAGTATGCTACGATTCCGGGTCTGCAGCGCATCTCTGCGTGCTGCGCTGCGCCCGGGAAACATGCGGAGATTCTTTGTGAGCCAATCGAGCGCAGCCGTACCCGAATATCTCGAAGTCCGTTCCAGCCGGCTGTGGGCGATGTTTCACTTCAATCTGACGCGCATCATTTTCCCGACGCGCATGATCGCCGACCATGTCGGCATCCTGACCAAGGAAGTGGGCTTCTGGCTGACGCCGTGGGTGCGCACCGACGACCACCTGCCGCTGTCGCACATCGCCGAGGTGCTGCACGCACGCGGCCTATTCTGGGACAAGATCAACGTCGAGAGCTCGGGCGGCGCCAATCCGCTCGAGATCGCCGGCGTGTCGAAGTTCAGCGCCGGCTATTTCGTCGAGCACGTGCGCGAGCGCATCAACGCGGCGGCCGCGCCGGCGCGGCGCTAATCAAGCCGCCTCGGCGACGGCGGTGCCGTTGAATGACAGGCCCTGCTTGCCGGCCGCGATCGTGACCTTCTCGCCGTCCTTGATCTTGCCGGCGAGCAGAAGCTCGGCCAGCGGATCCTGCACCGACTTCTGGATCACACGCTTCAACGGTCGCGCGCCGTAGGCCGGATCGTAGCCCTTGTCGGCGAGCCATTCGCGCGCCTTGGACTCGAGGTGAAGCGCGATCTTGCGGTCCTCCAGGAGCTTCTGCAGGTGCCGCATCTGGATATCGACGATGCGGCCCATGTGCTCGCGCTTGAGCCGATGGAACAGGATGATCTCGTCGACGCGGTTCAGGAACTCAGGCCTAAAGCGCGCGCGCACCTCCGCCATCACCAGGTCGCGCACCTTGTCGGTATCCTCGCCCTCGGCTTGCGCCACCAGATATTCGGCGCCGAGATTCGAGGTCATCACAATGAGCGTATTGCGGAAGTCGACGGTGCGGCCCTGGCCGTCGGTCAGGCGGCCGTCGTCGAGCACCTGCAGCAGCACGTTGAACACGTCCGGATGCGCCTTCTCGATCTCGTCGAACAGCACGACCTGATACGGCCGCCGCCGCACCGCCTCGGTCAAAGCGCCGCCTTCCTCGTAACCGACATAGCCGGGCGGCGCGCCGATCAGGCGCGCGACCGAATGCTTCTCCATGTATTCCGACATGTCGATGCGGATCAGCGCGTGCTCGTCGTCGAACAAAAATTCCGCCAAGGCCTTGGTCAGCTCGGTCTTGCCGACGCCGGTGGGGCCGAGGAACATGAATGAGCCGATGGGCCGGTTCGGATCCTGCAGGCCGGCGCGGGCGCGGCGCACGGCGGTCGAGACCGCGTGCACGGCGTCGGCCTGGCCGACCACGCGCTTGCCGATCTGGTCTTCCATGCGAAGCAGCTTGTCGCGCTCGCCTTCGAGCATGCGATCGACCGGAATGCCGGTCCAGCGCGACACTACGGCGGCGACATTGTCGGCGGTGACCGCCTCCGACGCCACCACGCTCGATTTCGCCACGCCTTCGGTCTCCTTGAGCTTGCGCTCGAGCTCGGGCACGGCGCCGTACTGCAATTCGCCGGCGCGCTGATAGTCGCCGCGGCGGATCGCGTCGGCGAGGTCGTTCTTGGCCTTGTCGAGCTTGTTCTGCAGCTCGGCCGCCGAATTGAGCTTGTCCTTCTCGGACTTCCATTTGGCCGTCAGCGCATCCGCCTGCTCCTGCAGCGCGGCCAAATCCTTCTCCAGGCGCTTCAGCCGGTCCTTCGACGCGGCATCGCGCTCCTTCTTCAGCGCCTCCTGCTCGATCTTCAGCCGCACGATCTCGCGGTCGAGATTGTCGAGCTCTTCCGGCTTGGAATCGATCTGCATGCGCAGCCGCGCCGCCGCCTCGTCCACAAGATCGATGGCCTTGTCGGGCAGGAAGCGGTCGGTGATGTAGCGGTGCGACAAGGTCGCTGCGGCAACCAGCGCGCCGTCGGTGATCTTCACCTTGTGGTGCGCCTCGTATTTCTCCTTGAGTCCCCGCAGGATCGAGATCGTATCCTCGACGGTGGGCTCATCGACAAACACCGGCTGGAAGCGCCGCGCCAGCGCCGCGTCCTTCTCGACGTGCTTGCGATATTCGTCGAGCGTGGTGGCGCCGATGCAGTGCAATTCGCCGCGGGCGAGCGCGGGCTTGAGCAGGTTCGACGCATCCATGGCGCCGTCGGCCTTGCCGGCGCCGACGATGGTGTGCATCTCGTCGATGAAGAGAATGTAGGCGCCGGCCGAGCCGGTGACCTCCTGCAGCACGGCTTTCAGCCGCTCCTCGAACTCGCCGCGATACTTCGCGCCGGCGATCATCGCGCCCATGTCCAGCGCAAGCAGCTTCTTGTCTTCCAGGCTCTCCGGCACGTCGCCGTTGATGATGCGCAGCGCCAAGCCCTCGACGATGGCGGTCTTGCCGACGCCCGGCTCGCCGATCAGCACCGGATTGTTCTTGGTCCGCCGCGAAAGCACCTGGATGGTGCGGCGGATTTCCTCGTCGCGGCCGATGACGGGATCGAGCTTGCCGTCGCGCGCAGCCTGCGTCAGGTCGCGGGCATATTTCTTCAGCGCGTCATAGGCGTTCTCCGCCGACGCCGAGTCGGCGGTGCGGCCCTTGCGCAGCGCCTCGATGGCGGCGTTGAGAGTTTGCGGCGTGACGCCGGCATTGGCCAGGATCTTGCCCGCCTCGCTGCCCTTCTCGAGCGCGAGCGCGAGCAAAAGCCGCTCCACGGTGACATAACTATCGCCGGCCTTCTCGCCGGCCTTTTCGGCGGCGTCGAACACCCGCGCGAGCGCCGGATCGAGATAGACCTGCCCGGCCCCGCCGCCCGACACGGCCGGACGCTTGGCCAGCGCGGCTTCCGTCGCGGCCAGCGCCGCGCGCGAATTGCCGCCGGCGCGGTCGATCAAGCCCGCGGCGAGCCCTTCCGGGTCGTCGAGCAAAACCTTGAGCAGGTGCTCGGGCGCAAATTGCTGGTGGCCCTCGCGCTGCGCGAGCGACTGGGCCGACTGCACGAAACCGCGGCTGCGGTCGGTGAATTTCTCGAAGTTCATAATGTCTCCCTCGGCCTATCCCGGAGACCCCAGGGCATGATCCCGAAAAGTGGTAGTCGGTTTTCGGGAAAGATCATGCCCCACGAAAAGGCGTTCGCCGGGACATCGTCATTGGGTTTTTGGCGCCAGGATGCGGCGGAGCTTGGGGCCGGGGCGGAAAACGCGCAGAAACGCCGACGGCCCAGGCTCAACCATCCCCTGACGTGACATTATATGGGGACGCGGTTCCGTGGGGGAAAGAGGGCGGGACGGCATTACGTTAACGCATTTCCCCTGCAGATGAAGGGATTGGGAGTGGCCGGCATGAAGGCCGTTCAAGCAGTCTTTTGAACCGGTACGGCCCCGTTGCAATCGGCGCCGCGGCCAACTAATTTGCGGACACGGGCCGGTCACTGCGTCGCGGGGACAGGCCCGTTTAGATTCCGTTGCTGCTTCGCTATGATGCCGCCAATGAGCGTCAGCCAAAGGAAACCGGCCGCCAGCGATCGAGAGTCCGCCGCCTACACGCTTGCCGAAGCCGCGCGTTATTTGCGGCTGCCCGTGGCAACGCTACGATCATGGATGCTGGGGCGTCACTATCCGACAGCCGAAGGCGGTGGCGAATTTCCGCCGCTGCTCCGGCCCGCGTCGAAACGTCCCCCGTTGTTGTCGTTTTCCAATCTGATCGAAGCCCATGTGCTGCGCTCGCTGCGGACCGAGCACGGCGTGCCCGTCAAGGCGCTGCGCAGCGCGCTCGCCTACGCCGAGAAGTCGCTCGGCATCGAGCGGCTCTTGCTTCGACCGGAGCTACGCGCCAATGCCGGCAAGGTGTTCCTCGACCGCTATGGCGAACTGATCGAGCTCTCCGCCTCCGGCCAACTCGCGATGCGCCGGCTCTTCGACGCGCATTTGAAGCGGATCGATTGGGATTCGTCGAAGTTTCCAGTGCGGCTCTATCCCTTCGTTTCCGCTGCGGCGCCGAGCGATGAGCGGCCGATCGTCATCGATCCCCGCATCGCCTTCGGTCGGCCGGTGGTGGTGCGAAAGGCCGTCACGACATCGACCATCGCCGAGCGGATCGACGCTGGCGAATCCGTCGAAGATGTCGCTGCCGATTACGATCTCGGCCGATCGGAAATCGAACAGGCGATCCTCTATGAGCGGGCGGCTTGAGCTTTGTCTATTTCACCGATCGTGATTTGGGAAAGCGCTTTCCCGAGATTCTCGAGGCCGCCGGGCTGACGGTCGAACGCCACGCCGATCACTTTGCCGCGGATGCGCCCGACGAAACGTGGCTGGAGACGGTCGGCAAGCGCGGCTGGATCGCGCTCACCCATGATCGCCGCATTCGCTACAAGCCGAACGAGCGCGATGCCGTGATGCGGCACAGCGTCGCCTTGCTGGTGATCGTCGGTGCGGCGCCCTTTCCAGATCTCGCCCGCGCATTCGTGGCGACCCTTCCGACCATCGAGCGCTTCCTCAGCCGGCATAACCCGCCGTTCATCGCCAAGGTCTATCGGCCCTCGCCGGCCGAGACCGCGCGGCACAGCGACGCGACGGGCCGCGTCGAGCTTTGGTATCGGTAGCGTTGGGTTGGCTAGCGCTTACGCCGCGCGATCAACTCGTAGACCTTGATCCAAAACCACACCGAGTCACGGTCGAGATCGCGCTCGAAAAGTTCTGTTCTCTTCCCGTAAAGGACCTGCTGGAAGCGTTCGCGACCAACCTGCGCCGCCTGTGCCACGCCGAGGGGCTGTCGCAGAACGATCTGGTTATGAGGCGGAGATCACCCGCAGCTATTTGAGCCAACTGGAAAAGGGCGTGTTCTACGCAAGCCTCAAGATCGTCGGAAAGACCGCCGACACGCTTGAGGTCGAGTCGGCGGAACTGCTCCGGTTGCCGGCGCGAAGCGTAGCAAGGCGGAAGGGGTAAGGAAGAGTGTCAGACGTCAAATTCAGTCTGATGTTCCGTTTCTTCCCGCTTGGCCTTTTTGAAAACCGAAGGATCAATCCATGGCAGGTGGGGGCGCTTGCCGTCAAAAAGGTCTTCAACAGTGAGAATTTGGATTCTTTCGAATTTGCCATGCAGGGGGCTTTCATAAAATCCTGCTGCAGAGGCCTCACGCCGCATGGTCGTAGTGGGATCAGTCAGGGTCAAAAGAACGCCGATCTTTGCGTACTCTCGCTCTACAACTTGGCCGAGCGCGCGCACCCATTGCGGGCTGACGTTCTCGCCTCCTTTGACTTCGACAATTGCTTTCTCGGTCGTTTTGCCGTCGGGCTTAAAATAAAGGAACCCGTCAATGCCTGAATCGGCACCCTTTTTCCCACCCTTGTACGGCTGCGCCTCGATCATCGAGAGAGCCCAGAGTTGGAATTGGTGGGGATCAGACTTTGCGAGTTCACGGGCCGCACCAACATCTTTGGGCACACCGTGAATTTCGAACTGAGCCATTGGGAAGGCGTCGATTAGCCGCCGCTTTATGAGACTAATGGCGAGATGTGTGATGTCGATTCCTACCCACCGCCGATTGAGCTTCTGAGCCGCATGCACAGTTGTGCCGCAGCCGCAGAATGGATCTAGCACCAAGTCGCCCTCATTTGAAGAGGCCGATACAATCCGTTCCAGAAGAGAAAGCGGCTTCTGAGTAGGATATCCCAGGCGCTCACGCGCGCGCATATTGATTGGCGCTATGTCTTCCCACACATCTCCAACGGCTCGACCCTTTGATTCATCCTCATAGCGAATTAACCGTGGCCAACCGCCGTCGGCCGGCAAATAAATACGTCCTTCGGCATGCAGTTCTTCGAGTCGTTCAACGGTAGTTACCCAATGACGACCAATTCCGGTAACGTCGAAGCCTCTGCACGGTGCACCGCTTCTTCCTCGTCGCGTGCCCGCTCCAGTGAGTTCACCGTGTTCATATCGACGCCCTTGCTCGTCGATCTTTCGTCGATCTTTCTATAATGGGTTTCAAGATGCTTCTCTGAAAGAGGAACATATGGCCGATTCCATACATGCTCACTCTCAGCCTTCGCATAGTAGAAGATTACATCATGCACTGGACCCCATCTTCGTGCCGAAGAGTGTGTGCCCGTGCGCTTCCAGATTACCTCGTTAAGGAAGTTATGCGGACCAAAGATCGAATCCAACAGGAGTTCCAGATAGTGGCTCGCCGTAGGATCACAGTGCAAATAAAGTGCACCGGACGGTTTAAGTACTCGATGTAATTCGAGGAGTCTCACCGCCATCATTGCAAGATAGGCCATCATATCATTTTCCTTTAAAAACGATCGCATGGCCCGCAACATTTCGGCCGCATCCGAATTTTCAGAATGAATTACCTGATCAAATGCTTCCTCTGCATGGACATTCCAGTGCCAAGTATCGCCAAACGCTTCAATCTGCGCTTGGCTTTGTTCGCCAGTCGGCGCCCTGAACAGAACATTGTATGTAGCGTTTGAGTTAAACGGTGGATCGAGATACACAAGATCGACCAACTCATCGGCGACGTATTCGCGCAAAATGTCGAGGTTGTCACCGTAAAACAGTGTGTTGACTGTTATGGGTTTGGGCATGCCCGAATCCTCTGAACCACGTTTTTGCCCTATGTCGTCAAAAAACGCGAACATAATAATTGCGTGAGACGATACCGACTGCGTATCGCTTCTCTCATGCAGCCTATGTTCTTTGCCGTCACCGCCGGGCTTGACCAGGCGGTCCATGCGGACGATTCGCCTGCCAATCTTTGCGAGTGAATCGCGCCGCGGCATCGATTGCCGGGTCGAGGGCCGGCAATGACGAGGTTGTGAGGCCGCTGCACCTGACTTTGACCACGCCGCCATATCGTTGAAGGCGCTGAGAAAATTCTGACAACCAGGCTCAGAGTGGGTGTGACACCGCAAGCCCCGTCGCTTTCCCATTGACACCCGTCCCCGATCCGTGAGAGCCGCGATACATCTCGCTCGTCGGGGACGTCACCGGTGACGGCCGAATGATGGAGCGAGTGCGGTGCCCGCGGGCGGGGTTCGTAACCCGCTCCCGGGCGGCTCCGGAAACCGTCCGGCCGGCATGACGACCGGCCTGCGCGCAGCGCGCTGGACTGGGACAGGCGGCGGCGGGGGAAGCCCGCCAACAACCACGTCCCAGGAAGCACGGCTGGAGCCGAGCGGTGGCGTTCGGTCGCCTAAGCGAGAGCCGCGGCGGAGCGTCGGTCGGCGAGCGCGCCCCGAAAGTGCGCGCCCGCGCCCCGAAAGCGCGCGAGCGGATGGCAACATCCGCTTAGGCGCGGTGCGGAATGCCAATTGCGTCGACCAGCGCTCCGCCTCCCTTCTTTCGTTCTTTCCGTTCTTGGCTTTCTTTCGTTTTTGCTTCCTTGGCTTTGGTCGCCGCAGGCGGCGATGCGCGACGTGGTGGACAGCAACTGTGATGCGCCATCCATTCGCCACGCATCGTTCGCGGTTCGCGGCAGATGAAAACTCGCAGCGCCCAGGCGCCGCGAGAACGAGAGCGCTCGCTTGTTATCCGTCATCCTGAGGTGGCCGCGAAAGCGGCCCTCGAAAGATACGGCCGAGGCGTTGGGGCCGTCGTCCTTCGAGGCTCGCTGCGCTCGCACCTCAGGATGACGGAACAAATGCTGGTGCAAGCGTGACGACTGGAGAAAGACATGTCGCCAAGCAAACCCAAAGCGTCGAAACTGCCGAAGAACCTCACCAAGCGCCATACGCTCGCCGAGCAGGATGCGTTCGCGGAGAGCGCGTTCGATGCCGTGGCGCGGCTCTACTGCGACGTGTTCGCGTTCTGGCGCGAATGCAAACACAAGACCTGCAAGCGGCAACGCCGGTGCCTGGGCGGCAATCCGATCCGCTGCCTGCAATACGGCCTCTACGATGTTCCGTTTCGCCGGCTGAAGCCGGCCATGGCCGGCGTCATCGCCGGCGGCCCACGCCGGCTGCCGCCCGAGCGGCACGCCGAATGGACCATCCGCCGCCTGCCGCTGCAGGACTGGCTCGGCTCGTCGCCATCGTCGCGGCCGCTCGCGCAGGCGATCCGTAAAGTGGGGAAGTGAAACTTGCATCCTGCCCCGCGATAGCGAGGAAGGGGGACCGCCCGAAGGGCGGTGGAAGGGGCGCGGGCAGTGGAGCTTCGTTGCCGTTGCAGAAAGTGTTTATGGAGAGGTTTTGAGTCACACACACCGTGAGAAGATTGAAAAGGAATGACACGAGCGAACTTCTTGTCAGCGCCTAATCGGCACAGTTGGAATTACGGAACCGCAAGCGCCCCCTC
>Ga0335081_10017992_pt1 | contig 11433 bp, 8 predicted proteins | sample Lox_Sample_35_FD_206713 | JGI IMG/M metagenome (GOLD analysis project Ga0335081, IMG submission 206713) | Soil microbial communities from Loxahatchee National Wildlife Refuge, Florida, United States - Lox_Sample_3.5 | ecosystem: Environmental > Terrestrial > Soil > Wetlands | place: USA: Florida... | reverse complement strand
GGCTCTGATCCTTTACCTCGCCATACTCTGGGTGGCTCTGAGCTTGCTGCGCCCGCGGCCGAGCGGCCCCGCCGAGCCGCGGGGATCGCGACTTCGCGCAGCGCTCGAGGCGGTATTCGAACTTGGGCTTCAGGCGATCCTCTGGACCTACTTTATCGGGGGCCTTCAGCGAGGAGAGCCGTTCAAACTTTGGTCCTCGCTTCTTTTCGCGGGTGCGATCATCTGCGCATGGGTCTTCATAGCGCGTCGCACCCGCTCGCAGCCCATCGCACGCTTGCGCCGCGGCGTCTCCTATCTGCTCGCATTCGCTTTCATCACCGTGCTCGCCGGCGGATTCGTGGCGGGGCTGCGGGCGGGTTACCTCTACAACACGTTTCCGCTCATGAACGGAGAGGTGCTGCCGCCGGATTACGCGGCACTGACGCCGTGGTACCTCAATCCCTTCGAAAACCCCAGCGCGGCGCAGTTCGACCATCGCGCGCTCGCGGAGTTGACCTGGTTCTTCGCGCTAGCACTCTGGCTCGCATCGTGGCGATACGATCTATCGCCGGGGGCGCGACGGACGATTCACGCGCTCGCGCTCATTGCGACGATCCAGCTCGGCCTCGGAATCGCGACCTTGCTGCTGGTGGTCCCGATTCCACTTGCGGCCGCGCATCAGGCGGGCGCGGTTGCGCTGCTCACCGCGATCCTTATCGTCCGTCACCACCTGCGCCGGCCGGAAGGGCGTAAATTGGACGCGGGGCCCGCCCCGGCGCTATAGTGCTGGGCGGTATCGGGAGACGAGAAATGGCGGATTTCCCGCGGAAAACCCTCGAGGATTGGCAGGCACTCGCGGCGAAGGAGCTCGGCGGCACCGCGCCCGAGAGCCTCGTCTGGCAGACGGCCGAGGGCATCGCGATCAAGCCGCTCTACACGCGATCCGATCTTGAGCGGCTCGAAGGCGTTGAGACGCTCCCGGGTTTCGCGCCCTATCTCCGCGGCGTGCGCGCGACAATGTACGCGAATCGGCCGTGGACGATCCGGCAATACGCGGGCTTCTCGACGGCGGAGGAGTCGAACAAATTCTACCGCGAGAATCTGAAGGCGGGGCAGATGGGCCTCTCCGTCGCCTTCGATCTCGCGACGCACCGCGGCTACGACAGCGACCATCCCCGCGTCGTCGGCGATGTCGGCAAGGCCGGCGTCGCGATCGACACCGTCGAGGACATGAAGATCCTCTTCGACGGCATTCCGCTGGAGCGCATGAGCGTCTCCATGACCATGAACGGCGCTGTGCTGCCGGTGCTCGCGGGATTCATCGTCGCGGCCGAGGAGCAGGGTGTGCCTGCGGCGAAGCTCCAGGGGACGATCCAGAACGACATCCTCAAGGAGTTCATGGTCCGCAACACCTACATCTATCCACCGGGCCCCTCGATGCGGATCGTCGCTGATATCATCGAGTACACCGCGAAGCAGATGCCGAAGTTCAACTCGATCTCGATCTCCGGCTACCACATGCAGGAGGCGGGGGCGACCTGCGTGCAGGAGCTCGCCTTCACCCTCGCGGACGGGCTGGACTACGTCCGCGCGGCGCTCTCGCGCGGCCTCGGCATCGACGAGTTCGCCCCCCGGCTCTCGTTCTTCTTCTGCCTCGGCATGAACTTCTTCATGGAGATCGCGAAGCTCCGCGCGGCACGGCTGCTCTGGGCGAAGCTCATGAGCGAGTTCAACCCGAAGAACCCCGCGAGCCTGCAGCTCCGCACGCACTGCCAGACCTCGGGCGTGAGCCTCACGGAGCAGGATCCCTACAACAACATCATCCGCACGACGATCGAGGCGATGGCGGGCGTGCTCGGCGGGACGCAATCGCTGCACACCAATTCCTTCGACGAGGCGCTCGCCTTGCCGACGCCCTTCTCCGCGCGGATCGCCCGCAACACCCAGCTCATCATCGCCGAGGAAAGCGGCATCACTCACGTCGTCGACCCTCTCGGCGGCAGCTACTACGTCGAGAGCCTCACGCACTCCGTGGCCTCGGCCGCGATGGACCTGATCAAGGAGGTCGAGGCGCTCGGCGGCATGACGAAGGCCGTCGAGCAGGGCATGCCCAAGCTCCGCATCGAGGAGGCAGCGGCGCGGCGCCAGGCACGGATCGACCGCGGCGAGGAGACGATCGTCGGCGTCAACAAGTACGAACCGGAGGAGACGCCCGCGGTAAAGCTCCTCGACATCGACAACACGCGGGTGCGCGAGCAGCAGATCGCGCGGCTCAGGGCCGTGCGCGCCGCGCGCGATCCCGCGCGCGTCAAGGCTGCCCTCGATCACCTCACCAAGGCTGCGTCGAGTGGGCAGGGGAACTTGCTCGCGCTCGCGGTCGAGGCCTCGCGCGCCCGCGCGACCGTCGGCGAGATCTCGGATTCGCTCGAATCCATCTTCACTCGGCATCGCGCGACCGTCCGCTCGGTCTCCGGTGTCTACGGCGCGCTCTACGAAGGGGACGAGGGCTTCAAGCGGATACAGCGCGAGGTCGAGGCCTTCGCGCGCGCGGAGGGTCGGCGCCCACGCATTCTCGTGGTGAAGCTCGGGCAGGACGGCCACGATCGCGGCGCCAAGGTGATCGCGACGGCTTTCGCGGATATCGGCTTCGATGTCGATGTGGGGCCGCTCTTCCAGACGCCCGAGGAGGCTGCCCGCCAAGCCGTCGAGAACGATGTCCACGTCATCGGCGTCTCGACCCAGGCCGCGGGACACAAGACGCTGGTTCCGGCGCTTATCCAGGCGCTGAAGCGCGAGGGCGGCGACGACATCCTCGTGATCTGCGGCGGCGTGATCCCGCCGCAGGACTACGAGTATCTGCTCCAGGCCGGCGTCTCCGGCATCTACGGCCCCGGCACCAACATCCCGCTCGCTGCGAGCGAGATCCTCGGCCTCATAGCCAAGCGTCGGATGGCCGCATAGCAGCAGAGCGGGCGCGGGCTGTCATCGGCGGCCGTTCCGCGCTATCTATCCCGCCGATGGCCATCCTCTTTCTCATCGTCTTCATCGACCTCGTGGGTTTCGGGTTGGTGATCCCGCTGCTGCCGTTTTACGGCGAGGCGTTTCGCGCCGAGCCCGGGACCGTGACGCTGCTGCTCGCGACCTACTCCTTTGGCCAGTTTCTGATGGCGCCGGTCTGGGGCAGGCTTTCCGACCGTCACGGACGAAAGCCGATATTGCTCGTGAGTCTTGGTTTCTCCGTTGCCTCCTATCTTTGGCTCGCCAACGCGAGCGCGCTCTGGATGCTGTTCGCGGCGCGGCTGCTCTCGGGCGCGGGCGCCGGCAACATTACCGCGGCACAGGCCTACATCGCGGACGTGACGCCGCCGGATCGCCGTGCGAAAGGCATGGGCATGATCGGCGCGGCCTTCGGCTTGGGCTTCACCATCGGTCCCGCCATCGGCGGCTTCATCGCCGGCGATCATCCCGGCATCGCCGAGCTCGCGCAACCCGCCTTCGTCGCGGCCGGACTCTCCGCGCTCGCCCTGCTTCTCACGCTCGCACGTCTTCCCGAGAGCCTGCCGCCGGAGTCGCGCGCCGGCATTTCGCGGCCAAGGCGCCTCGCGCTCGCGCGCGAGGCTTTTCGTCGCCCCGCGCTCCGGCAGCTCATCATTCTGCTCTTTGTTACCATCGCGGCCTTCGCGGGGATGGAGAGCACCTTCGCGCTCTGGGCCGAGCGTGCCTTCGGCTGGGGCCCGCAGACCGTCGGCTACACATTCTTTTACGTCGGCATCGTGCTCGCGGCGATGCAGGGCGGCCTCGTCGGCAAGCTGGTCGAGCGCTTCGGCGAGGCGCGGCTGGTGACGGCGGGAGCGGGGATCATCGCGCTCGGTCTCATCGTCGTGCCGCTCTCGCTTCGCGTGCCGCTGGTGCTTGTCGCGATGGGATGCCTCGCGATCGGCATGAGCCTCCTCAATCCCTCGATCAACGGCCTCCTCTCGCTCCACGCCGCCGCCGACGAGCAGGGCGGTATTCTCGGCGTCGGACAATCCGCCTCGAGCCTCGCCCGCATCGTTGGCCCCGCGGTCGCGGGACAGGTCTTCGATACGCTCGGCAGGAACGCGCCCTATTTCCTGAGCGCTGCGCTCATGGTCGGCGTGACGCTGCTCGCGCTGCGCATCCCTCGCGCGCGTCCCGCGATGCCGGAGGGAGGCGCCGCGTGAGAGACATGCGCCGGGGCGGCACGAGTCCTCAGTCGAGTGTCGGCGACAGCCGCAGCGAGCTGCGTTCGCTTGCGCGCCTTGCGCCTTATCTTTGGCCGAAAGACGCGCCCGATTTGAGGCTCCGCGTCGTCGTGGCGCTGCTTTTCTTGGCGCTCGCCAAGGGCATAAATGTCTTCGTTCCCATCCTCTACAAGCGCGCGGTCGACGCGCTGACGCCGGGGGTCGCGACGGTCATCGCGGTGCCTGTGGCGCTCATCGTTGGGTATGGGCTAGCCCGCGTGCTGGCGCAGGTGTTCGGCGAACTCCGCGACGCGGTCTTCGCCAAGGTCGGACAGCGCGCGGTGCGCCAGATCGCGCTCAGGACTTTCCGGCATCTGCATGGCCTCTCGCTGCGCTTCCACCTGGAGCGGCAGACCGGCGGCCTCTCGCGCGCGATCGAGCGCGGCATCCGCGGCATGGATTTTCTTCTCTCCTACATGCTCTTCAGCGCGATCCCGACGGTGCTGGAGGTCACGCTGGTGGCGGGGATTCTCTGGCACTTTTACGACTGGGATTTTGCCGCCGCCACCTTCGTCACGGTCGTGCTCTACGTGATCTTCACGTTTGCGGTGACGGATTGGCGCGTGAAGTTCCGCCGCGAGATGAACGACCGCGACAGCGAGGCCAACACCAAGGCGATCGACAGCCTCCTCAACTTCGAGACCGTTAAATATTTTGCCAACGAGGAGCATGAGGCCCGCCGCTTCGACGGCGCGCTCCAGGCCTATGAGAAGGCGGCGGTGAAGAGTCAGACCACGCTCGCCTTCCTCAACGTGGGGCAGGGCATCATTATTGCGGCGGGCCTCGTCGTGGTGATGCTCCTGGCGGGCCAAGGCGTTGCCGCGGGGCATCTCACCGTCGGCGATTTCGTGCTGGTGAACGCCTATCTCGTGCAACTTTACATGCCGCTCAATTTCCTGGGCGTCGTCTACCGCAATATCAAGCAGTCGCTCATCGACCTCGAATCGATGTTTCGCCTGCTCGACGTCGAGGCGGAGATTGCGGATGTGCCGGGCGCGCCGCCGCTCAACGTCGATCGCGGCGAGGTCGTCTTCGATCGCGTCTCCTTTCGCTACGATCCGCGACGACCTATCCTCGAGGACGTCTCCTTCCGCGTGCCCGCGGGCGGCACCGTCGCGATCGTGGGGCCGAGCGGCGCAGGCAAATCCACGATCTCGCGGCTCCTCTTCCGCTTCTACGACGTGGACGAGGGGCGCATTCTCATCGACGGGCAGGACATCCGCGGCGTGACGCAGGAGAGCTTGCGCCGCGCCATCGGCGTGGTGCCGCAGGACACCGTCCTCTTCAACGACAGCATCCGCTACAACATCGCCTACGGGCGCCCCGGCGCTGAGCAGACCGAGATCGAGAAGGCTGCGCGGCTCGCGAACATCGGCGATTTCATCGCGAAGCTCCCGGACGGCTACAAGACGCCCGTGGGCGAGCGCGGTCTCAAGCTCTCCGGCGGCGAGAAGCAGCGCGTCGCCATCGCTCGCGTCGTGCTGAAGGCGCCGCGCATCGTGGTCTTCGACGAGGCGACCTCCGCCCTTGACACCAAGACCGAGCGCGAGATCCAGGACAACCTCGAGGCGGTCTCGCAGGACCGCACCACGCTCATCATCGCGCACCGGCTCTCGACCGTCGTGCACGCCGACGAGATCCTCGTCCTGGAGCATGGCCGCGTGGTCGAGCGCGGCGATCATCCAACACTGCTGGCGAAAGGCGGAGTCTACGCCTCGATGTGGGCGCGCCAGCAGGAGGCGGCCCGCGCCGCCGAGCTCGCGGAGGTCGCGGATTGAGCCATGCCGACCGCATCGCCCCTCCCCCCTCGAGTGGGAGGGTAGCGAGAGGGGCGCCACAGGCGGGATACTTTGGCCGCTCCCGCGGGGCGCCCCACAACCTCATCGATCCGCGAGGGGCTATTATCTAGGACATGGGGGCAGCGGCGATCGACGTTTCGGAACTCTCTGGCGCGGTCCGCCGCGGCGACCGCCGTGCGCTTGCGCGGGCGATTACGCTCGTGGAGTCGACGCGCGGGGATCACCGCCTCGCGGCCGAACGGCTCCTGGAGGGTCTCGCGAAAGGGGCAGGCGAGCGCTCGGTCCGGCTCGGCATCTCCGGCGCGCCCGGCGTCGGCAAATCCACCTTCATCGAGGCGCTCGGCCTCCACGTGATCGAGGAGGGACACCGGCTCGCGGTGCTGGCGGTCGATCCCTCCTCGAAGCGAGGCGGGGGCTCGCTCCTCGGCGACAAGACGCGGATGGCGGAGCTGGCGCGGCGCGCGGAATGCTTTATCCGGCCTTCGCCCACGGGCGGTGTCCTCGGTGGCGTCGCGCGCCGCACGCGTGAGGCGATCCTGCTTTGCGAGGCGGCGGGCTTCGACATCGTCCTCGTCGAGACCGTCGGCGTCGGCCAATCCGAGACGGCGGTCGCGGACATGGTGGACATGTTCCTGCTGTTGCTGGCGCCGGGCGCGGGCGACGAGTTGCAGGGTCTCAAGAAGGGGATCGTCGAGCTCGCCGATCTCATCCTCGTCAACAAGGCCGATGGCGACTTGAAGGCGGCGGCGACACGCGCCGTCGCGGAGTATCGCCACGCGCTGCATCTGCTGCGCCCGGCATCGCCGCAATGGTCGACCGAGGTTCGTGCGGTCTCCGCGCTCACGGGCGAGGGAATGGCCGGAGCCTGGGAGATGGTGGAGCGGCATCACGCTGCGATGGAAGCGAGCGGCGAGCGCCTGCGGCGCCGAACAGAGCAGGCGCGCGCCGCACTCTGGCGCGAGATCGGCGAGGGACTCATGGAGGCGTTCAGGACCGATGCGGCGACCGCTCCGCGGCTCAGAGAGACTGAGGCGCGCGTCGCCGCCGGCGAGGAGACGGCGCTTGCGGCCGCCCGGCGCCTTCTCGAGGCGTTCTTGCAGCGAGGCCGTTGAGCACGCGGCAGAGCCGAATTGCGGGGCTTTCGTGCATGGCCTAGAGTGTCGTCGACGTTTCGACCGAGGCCGCTCGTCCGGAGGTCGCGGGACGACCTCGTGGGGGCACAATCGAAGGCTGCTTCATCGGTGGCTGGAGGCCTCGCCAAAAAAGGAGGCATCAATGCAAGCGAGATTGTTGAAGTTTTGGGCGCTGCTGCTGGGGGTCATGGTGCTGGCAGCGCTCGATGCGGGCGCGGCACGGGCGGACACGATCAAGATCGGGCATTCGACCTGGGTCGGCTACGGCCCGCTCTACATTGCCCGCGAGAAGGGCTTCTTCAAGGCGCATGGCGTCGACGTCGAGCTCGTCAAGGTCGAGAAGCCGACCGATCGCTTCCCCGCGATGATGGCCGGCAAGATCGACCTGATCGCGAGCACGGTCGACACCGCGCTCATCTACATGAAGACGCCAGACCAGTTCCAATACGTCGTGGCGATCGACGATTCCAACGGGGGTGACGGCATCGTCTCCACTAAGGACATCAAGACCGTCGCCGACCTCAAAGGCAAGAAGGTCGCCTTCGCGCAGGGCTCGGTCTCGCAATTCTATCTCGATGTGCTGCTGGACAAGGCCGGCATCAGCGAGTCCGACCTGACCGCGATCGACATGGGGCCGGGCGATGCCGGCACTGCCTTCATCGCGGGCAAGGTCGATGCGGCCGTCACTTGGGAGCCGCATCTCACCAAGGCGAAGCAGAGCCCGAACGGCCAGATCCTGATCGACAGCTCGAAGACGCCGGGCCTCATCACGGACGTGCTGATCGCCGACAAGGATTGGGTCGCCAAGCACAAGACCGAGCTCAAGGGGATCGTCGCGGCCTGGAACGAGGCAGTCGCCTATTACAACGCCCATCCCGATGAGAGCATCGCGATCATGGCGAAGGGCGTCGGCGGCTTCCTCGAGGATCCCAAGGAGTTCAAGGAGACGCTGACGGGTATCAAGTTCTACGGCGCCGCCGAGAACAAGACATTCTTCGGTACCAAGGACAAGCCAGGCCCGCTCACCAACACGGTGCAGCAAGCGATCGACATCTGGACCAAGCACGGCAAACTGCAGGTGAAGACGACGCCGGCGATGCTCATCGACTACGAGTTCGTCACCGGCTGATGCGGTCCTTCATCGAGGCGTATTGCGCCCCGAAACAGGACATCCCACGGCGCGTTTACCTCACGGTGAGCGCGCTCGTGGGGCTCGCGCTCCTCGCGGGCTGGTGTGCTCTCGCCTATAGCGGGCTCGTGCGGCCCGATTTCCTGCCGACGCCGGTCGCGGTGGTCAAAGCAGCGATCAAGGGCATCGAGAGCGGATCGCTCCAAGTCAACACGCTCTTCTCCCTCGGCGAGATCATGGCGGGCTTCGTCCTCGCCTCGATCGTCGCGGTGCCGCTCGGCATCCTCATGGGAAGCTTCAAAGTGGTCGAGGCCGCAATCGAGCCTGTGACCAACTTCGTCCGCTACCTGCCCGTGAGCGCGCTCATCCCGCTCCTCATCCTCTGGGTCGGCATCGGGATCGAGGAGAAGATTTCCGTGATCTTCATCGGGACCTTCTTCCAGCAGCTCATCCTGATCGCGGACGTCTCGCGGCTGGTGTCGCACGATCTCCTCGACGTCTCCTATACGCTGGGCGCGTCGCGCCGCACGGTCGTGACGCGCGTTCTCATTCCCGCGACCATGCCCGGCGTGATGGATACGCTGCGGGTGACGCTCGGCTGGGCCTGGACCTATCTCGTCGTCGCGGAGATCGTCTCCGCCGACAAGGGCCTCGGCTACTTCATCATGAACTCGATGCGCGGCCTCTTCACCGACCGGATCTTCCTGGGGATCATGGTGATCGGCCTCCTCGGCCTGCTTACGGACCAGCTCTTCAAGCTGGCGAAGAACCTGCTTTTGCCCTGGGCCGCCGGCCGTTAGGCTGCAACGCGAGGACCGCATGCTCAGAACCGGCGAGCAGTACTTGCAATCCCTGAAGGGCGCCGCGGGACTGAGCGGTCGGGTGATGCAGCGCTGAGGAAGATGCGGGTGGGGCGGCGCGCGAAGCTGGTGATCGACAATGTGGCGCTGCGCTTCGAACCGAAGCGCGGGCCGCCTGTGACGGCTCTCGACAACATCTCGCTCGAGGTCGGCGAGAACGAGTTCTCCGTGATTGTCGGTCCTTCGGGCTGCGGCAAGACGAGCCTGCTGCGCCTGGTAGCGGGTCTCATCAAGCCGACGGAGGGCGCGATCTTTCTCGACGATGCCCAGGTCACGGGGCCCGGCAAGGACCGGGGTATGGTATTCCAGTCCTATACGCTCTTTCCCTGGCTCACAGTGCAGGACAACGTCGAGTTCGGCCCGCGGATCGCCGGCTTGGCGCCAGAAGAGCGCCGCGACATATCTCGGCGCTTCCTCGCGCAGGTGGGTCTCACGGGATTCGAGCGCGCTTATCCAAAGCACCTCTCCGGCGGGATGATGCAGCGTGTGGCGCTCGCGCGTGCGCTCGCGAACGATCCGGAGATTCTATTGATGGACGAGCCCTTCGGCGCGCTAGACAGCCAGACGCGCGCACTCATGCAGGAGATGCTGCTGGAGATCTGGCAGCGCTCCAGCAAGACCGTGCTCTTCATCACCCACGACATCGACGAGTCGATCCTGCTCGGCGACCGCGTCTACGTCATGACCGCGCGCCCCGGTCGGATCAAGGAGATGGTCGAGATCGACATCCCGCGCCCGCGCACGGTCGACGTCCTCACCAGCCCCGAATTCATGAGCATCAAGCGCCGCATCATGCACTCGATCCACGAGGAGGCGACGAAGGCGCTGGGGTGACCCTTGCCGCTCCTGCAGAGCCAGCCATCGACTTATATCGAACCGCGGTCATGGACGCGTTCCTCTGCGCGGCGGCGGAATCCGCGGCGTTGCGGGAGCATCGCAGACGTCGGCCGCGATCCGCGGGGCCTCGGTGCGGACCATGCCGATGTCCTTGAGAATCTCGTCGGGTAGCTCCCGGAAATAGCGCTCCGCGTGCCGCTGTCGGATTCGCGAGGCCAGGCGACGCCAGAAGAGCCCCAATCGCTTTGCGAGGACTGCAGTGAGATATCGGAGCGACCAATGAAATGGCGGTGACTTTTCGGCGTTGCGTGTTGCGACGGCGGAGGCGCCGCGCAAGGTCGTCACTCGCGTCGCCGTCCTCGATCGCGCGTGCCCGTTCATTTTCCCACGCATCTCAGAGCCACGCGCGTCTATGGCAGGCGCGCGGCTCCGTCGCTCGCGCTGACCGGGGCCGGAGTGGAGAAAGCTGGATGTCGCTCGGTGCAAGGGACTGCATGGCACTCACTCCCACTTTAAATCGCGAGGGCGACCTCTGTCGCTTCGCGATCCCCAAACTAGTGTCGGTGAGCCGGCACGACTACGCCGGGAGAATCCATAAAACGACAATTCTCGTTCGGCGACGCGCTCGATGCGCGTGCAGATCGATATTTTTGTGATCCAAAGGAAAATTTATTTATCGTTTGATCACATTGGCGTGATCTTCGTCGGGCTTTCGACGACGTCGATTGTTGTGCCGCCTCTGCTTTATCGGCGCGACCGCGGCGATTCGCCGAAGGGCCGGTCGACCATCCGCCGCTGCTCCGGCGTAAGCGACCGATAGAGTGTTTCCAACGGCTGGCGCGTCGCCTGGAGGCCGTCCAAGCGCGTCTGCAGGAGTTTTTGGATGCGATCGCGGCGCTGGAGCGCCGTCAGGTCCGAGCCCGGTGCGATGGTGTTCTCCGCACAGGCTTGCCGCTGCTTGCCGGCCGCGTCCAACATCGCTCGCTGATAAGCGTCCCATAGCGGCTGCTGTTGCGCCGTGAGGTCGAGCTCGGCGCCGAGATAGGCAAGGAAGCCTGCCTCGCGGGCATAGCGCTCCCTGCAGCGCTGCTCCGGGGTCGTTCGGACAAACCGCTCCATCATGTGGCGCCGCCAATCGCCCATTCCATGTCGCATCGGCCCATTCGATGGGGGATCGGAAGAGGTTACCGATGCTGGCGTGTTCGGCTCTGAGGCGGGGGACTCCTGACCGAATGCCGCCGCCGCGAGAAGGATGAGGCCGACGGCCAAGCTGATACCGGGCAGCCATCGCTCCAGTATTTGGCGCTCCATGACGAACCCCATCAAATCCGCTCCCATAAGGCCATAGGCGGCGACCTGTGCCTGACATCCCCGCGAGCATTCGGCCACTTGCGGTTGAGCCGGCGCCTGGCCTCCCGGTACTCCAACGCGTGG
>Ga0335081_10017991_pt1 | contig 11433 bp, 7 predicted proteins | sample Lox_Sample_35_FD_206713 | JGI IMG/M metagenome (GOLD analysis project Ga0335081, IMG submission 206713) | Soil microbial communities from Loxahatchee National Wildlife Refuge, Florida, United States - Lox_Sample_3.5 | ecosystem: Environmental > Terrestrial > Soil > Wetlands | place: USA: Florida... | reverse complement strand
ACGGCTTGGCAAGTAGGCCAAACGTGACCGCAACGGGAACACAGATCATGAGGATCATCTTCGAGAACCTCAGGTAGGCGTTCCTCATTCGGAGTACCTGATACTGCAATGCGGAGAGCCCGGAGTGTAACACGGGGCTGACTGAGCTGTGCAGCATCGTGTAGGGGTACATCATCAACGAGTAAGCGCGGTTGTAGTAACCTAGGGTGCTACTGCCGAAAGCGCGACCGACGAGCAGTGTGTCCAGATTGCGCGCCCAGTAGTTCAAGATGTTGAACGCCACCATGTTTCCGGAAAAGCGAAGGACGCGGCGGCATATGTCCCGCCTGAAGGCGAACCCTGGAAGCCACCTGGAGACTGCGAACGAGAGTAAGGCTGACAGGCCCGCCGACGTGAGACTCTGGCCGACAAGCGCCCAACAGCCAGCGCCCTCTATTCCTAACGCGATTGCGACTCCAGCAGCAATGACCTCACTGGAGATCTCAACTAGAGCCGTTTTGTGGAATTCCATCCGGACATTAAGAAGGCCAATGGGCACGGCCGCGATGGAACTGAGGAACAGTCCAAAAGCCATCGCCACCAGGACGGGTCCGACCATCGGCATCCGCGAAAACCCGGCAACTAACGCGGACGCGCCACCTAGGGCCCCCGCCAGCAGTGCGCCCAGACCGGCGCTCATCCAGAAAACCGTCGACAACCCGCTTTTGCCGAGGGTACGAAACTGGACCACTGCGGAGCGCAGCCCCGCATCTGTCAAGACGGTTGCCAGGCCGGAGAACGCAAACGCCATTGCTATGATGCCGAACTCGGCCGGAGCGAGCAGACGCGCAAGAATTACCGCGCTGACGAGTCTAACCGCTTGGGTGATCATCCTGGCGGATATCGCCCACAGAGCGGCAGTCGACGTGCGCATCGTCGGTACGACCGATAAAGGTGTGTTTTCAACTGCGACGTTGGTGTCTGCTAACATCGAATGTCTCGGTTGAATCCCCAAATGTGTGGTCGGCGCTGCCGACATTCAGACTCCTGATCAGCCGAGCGGGCACACCAGCGATGATACAGTGTCCTTCCGGAAAACTCTTCGTTACGACGCTGCCCGCACCGACCGTAGTGTGATCCCCTAGATGGACACCCGGGAGCACCACTGAATTCATACCGATCCAGCAGGACCGGCCAATGACAATGCTCCGACCGGCCCGGTGCTCGTGAAGGTTGGTGGGGTCGTGATTCGACGTAATCAGGCCGACGTTAGGTGCTATGTACGTGCCTGAGCCGATCGAGATTCGACCGTCGAAGCACTGATAGTAGCATCCGAACATGTGGAAGTTGTTAAGATCTTCGATATCGAACGAGATGTTTTCTGCTGGACCGATAATGTTCAATGGGTTGACGGGCCATGGGCAGTGGCGATTGAAGCCGAGGATCTTTTGCCATAGGATGGATTGCCAGACCCAGCGCCATCCGATTGTCTCTCGCTCGAACCAGCGTCCGCGTAGATTCTGGCGCGGATACAGGAATCCCGCAAACAACTTCAGAATAGAGATTGCGATGTTCTTGATGATCGGGCGCACGAAAGCTCCACGAAGCGGTCGAACATCTCAGGAATACAAGCCTTTGATTGCGACCACGACACGTTCGCGTTCATCACTCCTCAACTCGGGGTAGACTGGTATCGCGACCACTTCTCGCGCCGCAGCGCTGGAATGCGGGAAGTCGGACGGCTTGTAACCCAGGTTTGCGAAGCACTCCTGCGCGTGCATCGGCACAGGGTAATAGACCTCACAGCCGATGTCGTGCGCCTTTAACTGTGGGATGAGTGCATCACGGTTTGCCGCGCGGATGACGTACTGGTTGTAGATGCTGACGCAGTCGGGGTGGATATGGGGCGTCCCTATAGGCATCCCTTGAAAGGCCTCGTTGTAGTAGGCGGCATTGCTCCGTCGCGCTTCAGACCACGCGTCCAAGCGCGGGAGTTTCACCAGAAGAACGGCCGCCTGAATGGGATCAAGCCGGAAGTTGCCACCTACGTACTTGTGGAAGTACTTAGGTTTAGCACCATGGTTGCGGAGCAGAGCGATCCTTTGATGAAGTGACTCGTCGTTCGTGACGATCATACCGCCGTCTCCGGCCCCACCGAGGTTCTTGCTCGGGAAGAAACTAAAGCAGCCCACCGTGCCAATGCTGCCGGCCTTCCGGCCTTTGTAGGTCGCGGTGATCGATTGGGCTCCATCCTCCACGATGTAGAGACCATGCTTGTTCGCGACGCTCACGATCGGGTCCATGTCGCACATCTGGCCGAAAAGGTGGACCGGAATAATCGCTTTAGTGCGCGGCGTAACCGCTGCCTCGATCAGCCCTGGATTGATGTTATACGTGCACGGGTCGATATCGACGAAGACCGGAGTGGCGCCCGTGCGGACAATGGAGCCCACGGTAGCGAAGAATGTAAACGGTGTGGTGATGACCTCGTCGCCGGGTCCAATCCCGAGAGACATCAAGCTGCACAGGAGCGCGTCAGTGCCGCTGGATACCCCGACGGCGTACTTGCAGTCACTGATGACAGCTATCTTCTGCTCCAATTCAGCCACTTTCGGGCCGCCGATGCAGATCTGGGATTCAAGAACCTCGGCGACAGCAGCCAAGATTTCATCTTTGATTGTGGCGTACTGAGCCTTCAAATCGAGAAGGGGCACTTTCATCGGAGGACTTCCTGTAAGACCGGCTGGGTCTTGAATTCGTCGTAGGTTCTCGAACCGTTGCTCAGTTCTTTAGGCAACGGAGACTCCTCATCGAGATCGAGGCAGCGAAGAATGCCAGGTTGCACTTCCTGGTAACGAAATCCGCTTTCAGGGCATCGCATGATGCCTTCCGAGTCCGGGTCGCGCAGACGGTGGCCGTGGCGGCTCATCCAGCCAACGCGGCGTGCGGGATTACCCAGCATGAGTGCGTAATCGGGAACGTCCTTTGCCACAATTGCGCCAGCTGCAATAAAGCAGTAGCGGCCAAGCTCGATGCCGCAAACGATGGTAGCGTTGGCCCCTACTGTCGCGCCACGGCGAAAGATGGTTCTCTCGTACAAGGAGTGGCGGTTCACTTGGGACCGAGGGTTGGTTACGTTGGTGAGCACGCACGAGGGCCCGAGGAAAACGTCATCCTCGATCACCGCTCCTGTGTAGATCGAGACGTTGTTCTGAACCTTTACGTTGTCGCCGATGACGACATTTTCGGCGATCTGGCAGTTCTGGCCGAAGACGCAATTCGCGCCGATTTTGGCGCCTTTCAGGACATGGGAGTAGTGCCAGATCTTAGTACCCGCGCCGATTTCGCAAGGCTCGTCGACGATCGCCGTGGTGTGAACGAAGTAGGGCCTCTTCGGCGGTTCTGGCTGAGCGCCGACTGACACTGCCTTGTGGCCCTCCAGCGATTTCTGGCAGGCGTTCAACACCCGCAACACGCGAAGGCCCTCACGGCCATCTGTAAGTGGGCTGGTCCGGGAAACCATGCAATCGAGGAAGTGGCGGCATTCGTTTCGCAAGGGCTCCGCGGGTTCTAAGGCTACGGGTTCGGCCTCGGCCTTGACGGCATTCGGGATGCGGTCCTTCCACTCAACCCGATGAGGATAAAGTACCAGCTTGTCGGCAGCCGTGTCGTCGAAGACAGCCATCTTTTCAGAACCCACGACCACGAGGCGCTGCTCCTTGAACGGATGAAGCCAACTGACGAAGATGTGGGCGCGAACGCCACTGGAGAAGACAAACTGGCTGAGTGTGACATCCGCGACGCAATGGCTCAGGTAAAAGCCGCCTTCGCAGGTCACCGATTCCGGCTCCTCACCCATCAGTCCAAGCACGACGCTAATATCGTGCGGCGCGAAGCTCCAAAGGATGTTCTCCTCGGTCCGGATCTTGCCCATGTTGAGGCGGTTGGAATACAAGTACTCGATGCGGCCGAGGGAGCCGCTACCGATCAGGTCCTTTAGCCTTCTGACAGCAGGATGGTATTGGAGGATGTGGCCCACCATCAGGATGCAGTGGTTCTGGACGGCGAGTTCGACAAGCTCCGAACCCTCGGCGGCGCTCAACGCGAGGGGTTTTTCCACGAAAACATCTTTGCCGGCCAGAATTGCGCGCCGAGCCATATCAAAGTGGAGCGCAGCCGGCGTCGCCAGCACAACCGCATTCACGCTCTCGTCTGATAGCACCTCGGAGTAATTCCGGCAGAAAGCAAGCTGGGGGTACTTTTCGCGAACATTCGCCTCAACAAGTGGGCTATCGTCACAGACCGTGCGCAGCGCTCCCAGTTCAAAGAAGTTCCGGACGAGGTTCTTGCCCCAGTACCCGTTTCCCACAACTGCAACCTTAAGAGACATGTTTCTCCATTTTTTAAGCAAGGACAATCCGTGCCCGGTCAACGCTGACATTTCGCGTGGCGTTCCGGGTATCTATGACGAGTTTGGAGAGCCGCACGATGCGGTCATAGTCGAAGGCGTCGTGATCGGTGAGGATCAGCGCCGCATCGGCATCCCGGAGGGCATTATCGGTCAGCATAGCCAACTCGATGCCCGGCAACCGTCCGTAACGGTGTGACACATAACCGCTCACGTGAGGATCAAAGTATGAGAGCGCCACCCCGCGGTCGGCGAGAAGCGTAAGGATCTTAATTGAAGGTGACTCGCGGCAATCATCGACGTTTTTCTTGTAGGCAAGCCCAAGCACCAACAGACGTGCGGAGCTCGTGGGAATCCCCCTGGCGTTCAGTTGCTCTGCTACGCGGGCGACCACTTCATAGGGCATGTTCGTGTTAACTTCGCCAGCCAGCTCAACGAAGCGTGTGGAAAAGTCAAACTCGCGTGCCTTCCAGGAGAGGTAGAACGGATCGATCGGGATGCAATGGCCGCCCAGGCCCGGGCCGGGATAGAAAGCCTGGAACCCGAACGGCTTGGTCTTTGCGGCGTCCACAATCTCCCAGATGTTGAGGCCCATTCGCTGGCACAGTAGCTTCAGCTCATTCATTAGGGCGATGTTGACGCAGCGGTAAATGTTCTCGAGGATCTTCGCCATCTCAGCCGCTTCGCAGGAAGATACCGGCACGATTTGATCGAAAGCAGCGCTGTAAAATGCGTCCAGTGCGCGCCGGGAAGCGGGGTCATTCGCACCCACCACCTTCGGGATAGTTCGCGCAGTGAAGTGCGGGTTGGCGGGATCTTCGCGCTCCGGAGAGTAGCCCACGAAAAGCTCGTCGCCGATCTTCAGCCCGGACCGTTGCAAAATCGGAAGCACAACCTCGGTCGTTGTGCCCGGATAGGTGGTGCTTTCCAAGATGACGAGCTGGCCGCAGCGGAGATGCGGCACCAGGGACTCTGCCGTGTTCCGTACTGCAGTAAGGTCTGGCTGACGCGCCTTATCAAGAGGCGTGGGGACGCAGATGCTCAGGGTGTCGGCCTGGGCAGCGTAGGAGAAATCGGAGGTAGCAACCAGGCGATCATCGTTGCGCATTTCCTGAACCACGGATGCGGGGATGTGGCCGATGTAGCTTTCCCCCCGCATGAGCTTCCGGGTCTTCATCTGATCGATGTCCAGCCCGATTACCCTAAAGCCCTGGCCTGTAAACAGCTGGGCAAGAGGCAGGCCGACGTAGCCGAGTCCGACGATGCCCGCCGTGAGGTTTCGCGTTTCGACCTTTCGGATGAAGGTGTCCAGATGAGAAGAGGAGACTTCCGCAATCATTTGCATGTTTCCTTCGGCGTTTAGCGATAGCGTGTAGGCATTGCCTCGACTCGTGAGACCACGACAGAATCGTTGGACCCATTAGAGCCTTCGCTGGCCATTCACTCTTTCCATGACGCGTTCCACGCCGCGCAGCGTGCCGGATTCCACTGGACACCGTCGCGGGGGGAGCGTTTTCGCCACCCCCTTCGCCACGATTCAGAGACGCGAACTAAGGCTTAACAGGCTTGGAATAGCGAGAAAACTTGTCATAGTATCCGTGGTATGAATACCGGTCGCTCATGTCTTGGGGAACTTCATTGAGCGCGATTCCCAACACGTTCGCTTGCACGCGCTTCAGGCTGCCGAGGACGCTGGAGATGGCGTTTCGGTTGGTTTGGCCCGCCAGGGTGATCACGACCACGGCGTCAGCTACCGCCGCCATCTGCAGCGGCTCGGCGAAACCAAGAAGGGGCGGCGAGTCGATGACCACCAGGTCATAGTTCTCCGCCGCTTCGGCAAGGAGCTTTTCCAGCACGCTGCCAAGCTGGTCGGCGGCGTGGCGCGACGCTTTGCCGGCGGGTAGGATATCCAGATGGGGATAAGCATCCATTTTTTGGAGCACGGCGCGCCAGCTTGCGCCTTCCTGCACCACATCGCTGGTCCCGAGCTGGTTCCCGACCGCCAGCAGCTGGTGCACGCAGGGGCGTCGCAGATCGGCGTCGACCAGGAGGGTTTTACGCCCTTGCGAGCTGTGGGCCAAGGCTAGATGTACGGCGACCGTCGTTTTTCCCTCGCGCGGTGCGGCGGAGGTGACCAGGAGGCTGCGCGGCCGGTGGTCGCCCTCCGAGAGCAGAATTGAATCGCGCACGGTTCGTACGGCTTCTGCGAACACGGCCGACTGGACGTGGTGCCGCTTCGATTTCATCAGGGCGAACTGGCCGTTCTTGGTGACCAGAAGCAGGTGGTCGCGCCAGCATTGGATGAAGGGAAGGGAACCCAGCACTTCAGTCCCCAACTTGCGCTGGATCTGGTCAGGGTCGCGCAACGTATTGTCGAGAACGTCGACCGCGACCGTGATGCCTACTGCCAGCATTGTGGAAAGGATGAACGCGAGAATGGCGTTCAACCGGGTATTCGGAGAAACGGGATAAAGCCCGGGGCGGGCGGAATCAGTTAAGCGGATCGAGCTGTCTCGGAAGCTCGAGTTGATGCCTGCTTCCTTGATTCTGCGCACCAACTCCTCGTATAGCCCCTTGTCACTATCGGCTTCCTGTTTGAGGGCCTTATATTCGAAGGAGCGGGCGTTCAAGCGATCGTATTCGGCTTTAGTCTGGGTCACGGCGTTCTGGAGCATGAACTCGCGATTGGCCGCCTCCTGGTACTGCACGCCGACGCGGCGGGTGATGTCGCCCTTTAAGACATTGAATTGACGCTCCAACTCGACGAGCTGGGAATCAGCTGCCTTATAGGCCGGGTGATTGACGCCGTACTGCGCCTTGACGACGGCAAATTTCTCCCGAGCCGCGTCCATGCGGTCGGCTAAGCTGCGAAGCTGGTCGCCCTGCGAGGATACCTGGAGCGCATCCAGCGAACCAGCCTTCACGGCGGCAAATGCCACCTGCTTGGCAACCCGCTCTGCTTGGGCGTTGGTGAACTCCGTGTTGAGTTGCAGCAGACGGGAGGAGAGAATGCTGGTCTTCTCCTCGGGATTGATGACACTCAGGTCCCGTTCGAATTGCGCCAGCGCGGCGGAGGAGCGTTCCATCTTTGCCTTCAGTTCGTCGAGCTGCTTTTCCATAAAAGTGGAGAGTCCGGCCGCGGCCATAAACCGCAAATTGTAAGTGTGCTGAATGTAGCTTTGGGCGACCGCGTTGGCCACATCCGCTGCCAGCTCGGCGTCCGTCGAACGGTAGCTGATGAGCAGCAGGTAGGTGTTGGCCACGCGGGTGACCTTGAGCGGCGCGAGAGTGATGGGAGCATTGTCCGCCCGGGTGGTGGGCAGCCGTTGCCCGTGCACGGCACTCCGGACAACGATCTTGAAGCGCTGTACCACGGGGCGCAGCACCGAGTCGGACTGTATGATCCTCACCTGAGTAGCCAGGAACTGATCCGTCTCGCTGGGTGCCACGCGTGCGGCATCGGGTCCGACGACTCCCGCGGGCGCCTGCCGGTCAATATCGACGGTTGCCGTGGATTCGTAGATGGGCGTGAGGCGGGACGTGAGCACCATGGTTGCGGAGACACAGGCGACGACAAATGCCAGGATCCTCCACTTGTGCCGACCGAGGACCCACCAGTAGTGGGCGAGGGGCGCATCCGATTCCTCCGGCTGGCCGTTGCTGTAAGGCTGATAAACTACAAAATCGTCGGACAGTGCGGGCAGACCCGGGCTGCTGCGGTGGCCTGGCGGAGCCGGAAGTGCGTGGATTTCTCTCTCGTCGGGCATGAAAGGAAAGCGCTGTTATCGCACAAGCCCATAGGTCAGTGCAGTAGCTCCCGCGGTACTGCCAAACAGCAGGATCTTCTCTAATGCGTTCATGCTCACGCGCCCGCCTTTGTTGTCGGGAATATAGAGGATGTCGTTGGCTGCCAGGGTGAAGTCCGGCACTTGGCGCCGCATGATCTTTTCCAGAGGAATATCGATTTCTTTCTTGCCAGGCCCTTCGCGGCGGTAGACATAGGCCTGTTTGTTGGCGTAAGGAGCTAGGCCTTCAGCCAGCGCGATCATTTGGAGCACCGTAGTGTCGCCATCGTCCTGCACGGGGAAGGCGCCGGGCTTTTTGACGTTGCCGACCACGAAGATACGGCTGAGCTCAGGAACCCGGATCTCCTCGCCACCGGTGAGTTGTAGGTTGAGCGCGGGGTCAGCCTGATCGATCAGGGCGCGGACCGAGATGCGGCGCGTAAGCACGACAGGTTGGCCGTCCGGGCCGGGCTGGGAGCGGCTGACGAGGATTTCGCGACCGGCGTCTGCGCGCAGTCCCTGCGCGCGCGAGATGGCCTCCAGCAACGTGGTGGGGCCTTCGGCCTGAAAGACCAGAGGCATTTTTACGGCACCGGCCACGTTGATGGGGCGGCTGTGATATTCCACGATGGTAACAGTCACGAACGGATCAATCAGGAGTCCCTCCTCGCGGAGCGCCGCCGCAATGGCGGACTCCACATCGCCCGGATAGAGGCCATCAACCTTGATGCGCCGCTTGAGCATAGGGAGGCGGATGAGGCCATCAGCGCCGACGCGAACGGTGTGGCTGAACTCGGGTCCGTCGTAGACCGTGACCCCGAGCAGGTCGTTGGGGCCCACCGCCTGAGCCGGAAGATTAGCCCACACTTCGGTACGCACGAAGGGTGGCTCTGCCGCAGCGGCTAGCCAGCAGGCGGCTAGCAGGCACAGGATCAAACGCATGTGATACCTCAATTTCAGGGACGGGATTAGAACGTATATTTTCGAGCTGCCAGTTTCGCCCTTGAGATCGGCCACGCGCCGTTCAAAAGGAGGCAAGCTTCTGATTGAGAGAGGTCCGACCCGCGAAGGGGAATCGGGATCTTGGACCGCGATGAATACGACGGAATGGGCGGTACCCAGATAATTTGGAGCATAGCTTACGCTTTCTCAGTCCCAACACGCAAGCACGATTACCTGATGGCGCATGCCACCCTGCTCTTGCGTATCGCTCTGAGCGACCACAATCGGCTAACCGATTTCAGCGGCTCGAATCGGCTAAAGCAAACTTCTCGATCTCAAACTTCACCGCTGCTGCACACTACTAAGTTCCACTTAGGCAATATCTTCCATTGCCTCTGCATAGCCTTGGCCTTTGTAACGTCAATCCAAGGCGCCCGCTCACAGGAAGCATGGCTGGTTTCCGCCGTGCCAAACCGACATCGCGCTTAGCTCGTCAACATCCGTTTGTCGTCTCAGCAGCACAAATACAACTCCGTGAGGCCGGTGCCGGGCGGCCGGGATTCAGCCTTCACCCAGTCCCGGTCCAATTCGACGCTGACAGCGCGATTCAACAGCTCTACGTTCACGACTACACGGTAGCCTCGCTTTTCCTGCACCAGAATTCCATCCAGGCCGCGCATCGAACCTTCACAAATGCGTACGCGCTGGCCGACCTTCAGATAAGGCCATTCCATTACTGGCAGGCCGGAGTCCACCATAGTTTTGACCGCTTCGATCTCCTTGTCACTGACTGGGAATGGTTTGCCATAGAAACTCACCACTGACCTTACGCTCGGGACCCCCAATACCTCTGACCGGCGTGGGAGAGAGAAGCGGCAGAAAACGTAACCAGGGAATAGTGGGAATTCCACGACCTTCAGACGGTCGGACCATTTTCGCCTGGAACGGAAAACAGGCACGTAAGGCTCCAAGGACCTGGCCTGGAGCTGATCGCTGACCGCCTTTTCATGCCTGGGCTTGACGGTTAAAACAAACCAAGGTGGCGGCGATATGTAAGATATGTGAGACTTTCCTTCACTCATTGTTCCGTGGGACCTAGAGAAACGGTAAGGCAATCAACTGCTTGTCCTCATGACATAGATCGGTTTTCCGTTGGAACAACATTAGCGGGTGCCCGACGGAATATTCGTCTGGTGATCGCGGAGGATGGGTCCTCAGTTGTTTCCACGAGGCGTGTCTGTCACGTTCTGCAAAGATCGGCTATCCCGAAAATGGACCGCGGCGGATCTCAGCCGACGGCTGTCCTGCTATCTGATTGATTCTATTTGACCGAGATGCTGCGATGCTGCCGCGCTTAGAAATGTTCAAACGGACGGTTCTCACCGGGACCTGGATGTCACTCGGGCAGACCAGCCAAAGCCGGATCGGGTGTGTTCGGATGGTGCACAACGGTGTTCGATTCCCGCTAGTTTAGTATTGCTGTCGCTCTGCTCGGGCACCGAGGAAGACTGTCCGCGAGTGGGCATAAGGAGCCATACCATGTTGGCGCCAATCGGACGTACAATGTGTTGCATTTCCGGCTGTACCCGCTGCGATTCCCGTTCGTAGCACAGGAGTCGATCCACTTTTCCCGTGGAAATTCGGCCAATATTCTGCGCGGCGCCTTCGGCACAGTTTTCCGGCGCATTGCCTGCGTGCCGCGTTGCACTGACCCGCGCAAATGCGAACTGCGGGCCTCCTGTCCCTATGCGCGGATGTTCGAGCCATCGGCATAGACGCTGGTCCGATCGGCTGACCGATTGGCCGCGTCCTCTTGTGTTTCGCGCCGCGCACCTGGATGGCTGCACGTGTCGCGCGGAGCTCCATTTTTCTTCGACCTCGACTTTTTGACATGCAGAGCCCGCGATCGCCTACGTCGCGCTGGTGTACGCGCAAGTGGCGCGGGAAGGAATTCGCCCGCGGCGTGGGTGCGCCGGCTTGGCCGAGGTGCGGCAGTTGGATGAGACTGGCGATCTGTTAGTCCGGATCCTATGAGGGGCGTCGCTGCTTCTCCAGCAGGGGGCCGCACCGATGGAACTGAGTCTAGGGCCCGTCGCGGAGCATGTGGACCAGGTCCTGCTGCGTTTCGCCACGGCTACTGAGCGGTTGCGCCGCAAACCAGCCGATCGCGCAGCCTTGCCGTTAACAGGGATTGTGGGATATCCACTTGACTCAGGTAACCCCAAGATGTAGTATGGCCTGCCATGGAGGATTACCCCCGAAATCTGGCTGAATTTGAGGAGCGTTTTTCTTCAGAGGCAGCATGCCGAGAATTTCTGG
>Ga0335081_10017990_pt1 | contig 11434 bp, 8 predicted proteins | sample Lox_Sample_35_FD_206713 | JGI IMG/M metagenome (GOLD analysis project Ga0335081, IMG submission 206713) | Soil microbial communities from Loxahatchee National Wildlife Refuge, Florida, United States - Lox_Sample_3.5 | ecosystem: Environmental > Terrestrial > Soil > Wetlands | place: USA: Florida... | reverse complement strand
TTCATCCTGGGCCTGAAACGCATGAGCTCGCCGGTGACGGCCCGCAGCGGCATCCTGTGGGCAGGCGCCGGTATGCTGGTGGCCACGCTGGTGTCATTCCTCTACCCGGGAATGACCAACTACGAGCTGATCCTCGCCGCCATCGTCGTCGGCGGAGGCCTGGCGTGGTGGAGCGGCAAGCGCGTGGCCATGACCAACATGCCGCAGATGATCGCGCTCTACAACGGCATGGGGGGCGGCGCCGCGGCGGCCATCGCCGCCGTGGAGCTGTACCGCGGTGAGACCCAGGGCTACGCCATTTCCACGCTGGCGGTGGTGGGCGGCATCATCGGCGCCGTATCCTTCAGCGGCAGTGCCATCGCCTTCGGCAAGCTTCAGGGACTGATCACCCGCAGCATCCGCTTTTCGGGGCAGCAGGTGTTCAATCTGCTGCTGCTCGCCGCCGCTCTCGTACTGGGCGGCTTCGTGGCGCTGCACTTCAATGCCTCTCCCCCGGTCGTGACGGGCTTCTTCGCGCTGGCCCTGCTTCTGGGTGTGACGATGACCCTGCCGATCGGTGGCGCGGACATGCCGGTGGTGATCTCGCTCTACAACGCGCTGACCGGACTCGCCGTGGGCTTCGAGGGATTCGTGCTCAACAATGCGGCGATGATCATCGCCGGAACGGTGGTGGGCTCCGCCGGTACGCTGCTCACGCAGTTGATGGCCAAGGCCATGAACCGCTCGCTGGGCAACGTGCTGTTCTCGGGATTCGGCGACACCGGGGGCGAAGCGACGGGCACTGTCACGGGCAGCCTCAAACCCATCGAGGCGGCCGACGTGGGCGTGATGATGGCGTTCGCCCAGAAGGTCATCATCGTGCCCGGATATGGCATGGCGGTGGCCCAGGCGCAGCACAAGATCTGGGAGCTGTGCCAGCTGCTGATCGACCGCGGAGTCACGGTACGTTTCGCCATCCATCCGGTGGCCGGCCGCATGCCGGGACACATGAACGTGCTGCTGGCCGAAGCGGGCGTGCCGTACGATCTCATCGCGGATCTCGAGGAGATCAACTCGGAATTCGAGACAGCCGATGTGGCGCTCATCATCGGCGCCAACGATGTCGTCAATCCGGTCGCGCGCAACGACAAGTCCAGCCCGATCTACGGCATGCCCATCCTGAACGCGGACAAGGCGCGCAATGTGATCGTCATCAAGCGCGGCAAGGGCGCTGGTTTCTCCGGCATCGAGAATGCACTCTTCTACCTGGACAACACCCGCATGCTTTACGGCGATGCCCAGAAGGCCGGCGCGGAGCTCATCCAGGCCATCAAGGCGGTCGGATGAGCCGCGCGGCACCACCCGTTCGCCCGAAGCGCGCCGCGGACGTACACGCCTCGAGGAGGCTGGGCGCGCCGATAGCGCGAGCCGCGGCAGCGGCGTTCGCCGCGTTGATCGTCGCCGCACCTCTCGATGCCGCGCCTCCGCCTGCTGCTGCCCCTCCGCCTGCTGCAGCGGCAGCATCGCCCGCTGCTGCGCCCGCGCATCGGCCCCTGAACTCCGGCGACGTACTGGCCGCCTCGACGGCCGCCGACTGGCGCACACCCGACCCGCAAAACACCCTGTACATGGAGCTGCCCGCGGGCCGGGTCATCATCGAGCTGGCACCTGAGTTTGCACCGCATCACGTGGCCAACATCCAGGCGCTCGTGCGCGAGGGCTATTTCGACGGCAGCGCCATCGTGCGCTCGCAGGACAACTACGTCGTGCAGTGGGCCAATCCGGACAGCAAGCGGCCCATCAAGAATGCCCAGCGCACTCTCGCGGCGGAATTCGAGCGCACCTCGCGTGGCGTGCCGTTCACACCTCTGACGGATCCCGACACCTACGCGCCTGAAGTTGGATTCGCGGATGGATTCCCCGCTGCGCGTGATCCGAAGTTCGGGCGCGCGTGGCTGGTGCACTGCTATGGCATGGTGGGTGCCGGACGTGATGTTGACGTGGACAGCGGTGGCGGCACCGAATTGTATGCCGTCACCGGTCATGCCCCGCGACACCTGGATCGCAACGTCACCCTCGTGGGGCGCGTCATTCAGGGCATGGAGTTGCTGTCTGCGTTACCGCGTGGCACTGGCGCTCTGGGCTTCTACGAGAAGCCCGAGCAGCGCGTCCCGATCCGCTCGATCCACGTCGCCGCCGACCTGCCCGCCTCGCAAAGGACCGAACTCGAGATCCTGCGCACCGACACGCCGACCTTCACGGCCTATGTGGAGTCGAAGCGCAATCGGCACGAGGAATGGTTCAAGGTGCCCGCGGGGCACATCGAGATCTGCAACGTGCCCCTGGTGACGCGCGCGAAGGCGAGTCCCACAACCCGATAGACGCGGCGCCAGTACAGCCGTCAAAGACGCTTTTTGCCGGCGGCCGAGCCCGACGTCTGCGGCAGGCGATCCAACGATGGCCGCAGGCAAATCCAGCCAATGGAGGTCAGTGCCGGCTGCGCGGCGGAGCGCTGCCGCGCATCTCCATGCGCCGCATCCGCTGCTCGCGGGCCTGCTGGATCATGTGCTGGCGCTCGGCGGGCGAGGCATTGCGCCATTGCTCGCGCAGCTGCCTGCGCCTGTCGGGGGGCAAGTGCTGGAAGCGGTGGAAGTTCTGCCGCACGGCGGCCTGCTCGTTCGGCGACAGCGACTGGAATTTTTCCCACCGGTCGCGCAGCTCGCGGCGCTGCTCGGGGGGCAGCGCATGCCAGCGCTGGAAGCGCTGTTGAGCCTGGCCGCGCTGTTCGGCCGACATGCCGAGCCAGCGGTCGCTGCCGCGCGCCAGCGCCTGCTGCCGCTCCGGGGGCAGCGTGCTCCAGTTGCCGCTGAAGCGGCCGAGCAGCTTTTGCTGGTCCGCAGACAGGCTCGACCAGGGGACCCCCTGGGCATTCGGTGCCGGGGCCGCGGCGGCCGGCGGCGAGGCCGGTGGCGCCGAGACCGGCGGCGCGGGCTGCTGCGCGAGCGCAGGGACTGCCCCCGCCAGCCAGAGCGCGAGAATGAATGCTGACCCCTTAGTCATCTTTCTTGTCTCCGGAGGCCGGTGGCGGGGTTCCGGTCGCCACCTGCCCTGCCCGTGGGATGCCATTCGGATCGGCCGTCTTGGCGACCTTGCCGATGTCCGTCTGTGCGAGGTAATCGATCCAGCTTCCATCATCCGCGGCCGCCTGCGAGTCGGCCCCCGAGTCCACGCTGCCAAGAAATTCGCCCGCGACGGCCGGCCCGCACGCACCCGCGAGCAGGACCAGCCTCAACAGGAGGCGACCGCGATGTGCCATCAGCTGCTGGTCTCGCTGGTCTCAGGCTGCTCCACCGCCCACTCGTAGAACGCTCCATCGGTTTCATCCGAGACCAGATCGAGCGCATCGCCATCGGCGATCAGATCCAGATCCTCGACCGTGGCCCGTGTGCCCTCGGCGGAAAAATCCGCCGGCCGCGAATGCGGCCAGAGCACGAAAGCAACCAGCACCGCCGCGGCCACCGCGCCGGCCGCCGGCATCAGCGTGAAGCGGCTCCAGAACGAAGGCCGCCGCGCGGCCTGCCCGAGCGCGGCATGGCGCGCCTGGTTCAGCCGCGAACGGATGCGCCCGTCGATCCGCATCACGCTCTCTTCGAGTACCCCGCGCGCGTGCCGCGCGAACTCCTCGCCCGGCAGCTCTTCACTCGGGCCGATCGGGCTCATGTCCAGAACTCTCCAAGCTGCGCGCGCAACGCCTGCAGCGCGCGGAAATAATGTGTCTTGACGCTGCCTTCCGAGCAACCCATCGCCGTGGCGGTCTCGGCGACATCCAGACCTTCCAGGGTGCGCAGCATGAACACCTGCTGCTGCCGCCGCGGCAGGCTCTCGAGCGCACGCTCGAGCGCCTCCATGGTCTCGTTGATCTCCAGCTTGCGCGGCGGCTGCGGGTCGCCGCTGGGCGCCTGGGCGATCGGATCCGGTTCTTCCTCGTCGTCCTCGCCGCGGAACGGCAGCCACGAGATGACCCGGCCGCGCACCGTGCGCCGCCGCTGCATGTCGCGTATCCGGTTCTCGAGGATGCGGTAGAACAGCGGCTTCCATTCTTCCGGCGGCCGGTTCGAATAGGCGCGCGCCAGCTGCAGCATCGCATCCTGCACGGCATCGAGCGCATCGTCCTCGTGACGTAACGCGGCCTGCGCGATCTTGAAAGCCTTGAGCTCGACGCCGGCCAGAAACTGGTTCAGCGCACGGGTTTGGCTATTTGTGGTCGAATCCGACAGTTCCACGTCGCCGTGTGTTGCGGACGGCATGCTATAAGGCGGCGCGAGCGTAGCAAACCCGGACATGCGATGTATAACGCGCATGCGCCGGGCCCGGTTGACGCCCTGCGACGAGCCTAAGTGATTGATTTTGAACAGCTGCATCGCACCCCGGATCTGGCGCGTCGCACTCGACACCCCGCTGCGCCGGGTCTTCGACTACCTCCCCCCCGAACGCGGTCTGCCTGCGGACACCGTCGAGGCCGGGGATGCAGTTGCGTCCGCCGAACCCCCTCCGCCCGCCGAGGCGCCCGTACGGTGGCCTCTGCCCGGCCGCCGGGTGCGGGTGCCTTTCGGCCGCCAGCGCCTGGTAGGGGTCATCCTGGAGGTGACCGACACCTCCGACCTGCCGCGCGAGCGGCTCAGGCCCGTCCTGGAAGTACTCGATCGACGGCCGGTGCTCGATGAGGCGCTGCTCGGGTTGCTGCGCTGGGCCGCCGATTACTACCACCACCCGATCGGCCAGGTGATGTCGGCTGCTCTGCCGAAGGCCTTGCGACTGGGCGCGGCCAGCACAGCCAGCCAGGAGCGCTGGAGCGCCACATCGGCCGGCTACGAAGCCCACGCAGGAGGTGAGCCGCGGCGGGCGCCCAAGCAGCGCAAGCTGCTCGAGTATGTGGTCGAGCACCAGGGGGCAACCGCTGAAGAAATCGCGATGCAGGTGCCCGGCTGGCGTGATGCCGCGCGACAACTCATAGCCCGCGGCTGGCTCGGCTCACTCGACATTCCGCAGCTGCCCACCCCCACCGACGTTCGCGTACGGACGGCCGGTCCTCCACTCGCCGAGCAGCAGAAGACGGCGGTCGTCGCTGTCGCGGGTTCTCTAGGGCGATTTGGGACGTTCGTGCTGCACGGTATGACAGGTAGCGGCAAGACCGAGGTGTATCTGCAGCTGGTGGAGCGTGTGCTGTCACAAGGCCGCGGCGCCCTGGTGCTGGTCCCCGAGATCGGCCTGACACCGCAGCTCGTCGGCCGATTCCGGGAGAGATTCGATGCGCCGATGGCCGTGTTGCATTCGGCGCTCACCGATCATGAGAGGCTCCTGGCCTGGCGCGACGCCTACAGCGGCCGCGCGCGGATCGTTCTGGGAACGCGATCCGCTGTTTTTGCGCCGGTCGCGGATCTGGGTCTCATCGTTGTCGACGAAGAGCACGACTCGTCCTTCAAGCAACACGAAGGAGGCTTCCGCTATTCCGCCCGCGACCTCGCCGTGGTGCGAGCGCAGCGCGCGACTGTCCCCATCCTGTTAGGTTCAGCGACACCGGCGCTCGAAACACTCAACAACGTCACCGCGGCGCGCTATACGCGCCTGTCGCTGCCGCGCCGCGCCGATCAGGCTGCGCCACCCCGGATTGCGCTCATCGACCTGCGCGACAATGCCGTACATGCGGGAATCTCCACGCCGGCCGTGCAGGCCATCGAGCGACATCTGGCCGAAGACGGTCAGGTGCTGGTCTTCCTGAATCGTCGCGGCTATGCCCCGACGCTGTTGTGTACGGCGTGCGGGTGGGCCGCTCCCTGCGCGGACTGCGACGCGAAGCTCACGGTGCATCTGGCCGCCGGCCGACTGCGCTGCCATCACTGCGGTGCCGACTCTCCCCTGCCGCCACGTTGCCCGCAATGTGGCTTCGTCCCCAAACCGGTCGGACAGGGCACGGAGCGCATCGAAGAGACACTGGCCTCGCTGTTTCCCACCGTTTCCGTGGTGCGACTCGACCGCGATGTCGTGCGCAGGCGCGGCGACATGGAGGAAGCCATGCGCCGCATGGCATCGGGGGAGGCGCGCATTCTCGTCGGCACCCAGATGGTCACGAAGGGTCACGACTTCCCGAATGTCACTCTGGTCGTCGTCCTGAACGCCGACCAGGGATTGTTCAGCACCGACTTTCGCGCGCCCGAGCGGCTCGCCCAGACCATCGTGCAGGTGGCCGGCCGCGCGGGTCGCGGCTCGCGGCCGGGCGAGGTGCTGATCCAGACGGAATTCCCGGACCATCCGCTGCTGCAGAGCCTGCTGGCCGATGGCTACGAGGGTTTCGCGCGCGCAGCACTGACCGAGCGCTCGCAGGCAGCATGGCCGCCCTTCAGCCGCCTGGCCGCCGTGCGGGACTCCGCCAGCACGGCCTCTGCCGCACTGACGTTTCTGACGGAGGCGCGCAAGCTCGCCCGGCCGCCACGCAATGTGAAGCTGTTGGGGCCGGTGCCCGCGGCCATGGCAAGGAAGGCGGGGCGGCATCACGCGCAGCTGCTCGTGGAGAGCGCCGACCGGTCGGCGTTGCATCGCTTCCTCGAAGGCTGGCTGCCGCAGATCGAGGCGCTGCCGAGCGGCCGGCGGGTGCGCTGGGCGCTCGACGTCGATCCGATCGAGCTGTTCTGAGGCGAGCGCTCGCCATTGGGGTACACTTTCGCCCCCGCGGAAACCTCTCGCCAGCCTTGAAGCAGCAACTCGAACAACTCGTTCTGGCCGCACTGCGCGCCCTGCCGCCCGGCACCGTTCCAGACCTGCCTGAGACCGTCGTCGTGGAGCGGACGCGCGATGTGCAGCATGGTGACTTCGCCACCAACGTCGCCTTGCGCCTCGCAAAGGCCGCGCGGCGCAATCCTCGCGAGCTGGCTCAGTCGATCATCGCGGCGCTCCCGAGCAATACGCTGATCGCGCGCGCAGAAGTCGCCGGCGCGGGATTCATCAACTTCTTTCTCGCGACGCAGGCCTACTCGCGCGAGCTGACAACCATCCTGGAGCAAGGCGACCAATACGGCCGCAGCATGCACGGAGCCGGTCAGCGGGTGCTCGTGGAGTTTGTCTCGGCCAATCCCACTGGACCGCTGCACGTCGGACACGGCCGCCAGGCTGCCTACGGTGCGACCCTGGCCAACATCCTCAGCGCGGTTGGTTACCGCGTCGAGCGCGAGTACTACATCAACGATGCCGGCCGCCAGATGGACATCCTCGCGGTCAGCGCCTGGCTGCGCTACCTGGAGGTGTCCGGTGAGGTGCTGCCGTTTCCCGCCAATGGTTACCGGGGCAACTACGTCCGGCCCATCGCGGAATACGTGCGGTCACGCGTGGGTGCCGAGCTTGATCGCACCGCGACGGCCGTGCTGGCGAACCTCCCGCCGGATGCGCCGGAGGGAGACAAGGAGATCTATATCGACGCGCTGATCCAGCGCGCCCGTGAATTGATCGGTGTAGAGGGCTTTCAGCGCGTTCTGGAACTGTCCCTGGAGCAGATGCTCGCCGACATCCGCGATGATCTCGAGCAGTTCGGCGTGATGTTCGATCGCTGGTATTCGGAGCGCGCGCTGGGCGAGAGCGGTGCGATTGATCGGGCACTGGAGCGCCTGCGCGCTCAGGGCCGCTTGTACACAAAGGACGGAGCCACATGGTTCCGCGCCACGGAATTTGGCGACGAGAAGGACCGCGTCGTGGTGCGGGAGAACGGCGTGAAGACGTACTTTGCGTCCGACATCGCCTATCACCTGGAAAAGCGTGAGCGGGGCTTCGAGCATCTGATCGACGTGCTTGGCGCGGATCACCACGGGTACGTGGCGCGCGTGCGCGCCGGACTCGAGGCGATGGGCGAACCCGGCGCCTGTCTCGAGGTCAACCTGGTGCAGTTCGTCAGCCTGTTCCGCGGCGGCGAAAAGATCCCGATGGGCAAGCGCGAGGCGCAGTTCGTGACCCTGCGCGAGCTGCGCGAGGAAGTGGGCAACGATGCCTGCCGCTTCTTCTATCTGATGCGCAGCCACGACCAGCCGCTCGACTTCGACCTGGAGCTGGCCAAGTCGCGCACCAGCGAGAATCCGGTCTACTACATTCAGTACGCGCACGCGCGCGTAGCCAGTGTGATGAAGCAGCTGGACGCACGCGGGTTCGGCTTCGACGCGGCCGAGGGACTGGCCAGCGCCGACCTGTTGGCGACGGAGCACGAGCAGGCGGTGCTCGGCGCTCTGTCACGCTATCCGGAGGCCCTGGAGCACGCGGCAAGCCAGCGCGGACCGCACGCGCTCGTGCATTATCTGCGCGACCTCGCGAACGCCTTCCACACTTACTACAACGCCGAGCAGTTCATCGTGCCGGACGCCAGGCTGCGCAACGCCCGCCTCGTACTGATCCAGGCCGTGCAGCAGGTAATCCGCAACGGACTGACCCTGCTCGGCGTCTCTTCACCGGAGAGCATGTGAGACTGACCGCGCTGGCCGGCGGCCCATGACCTGCGGACCGCAACGCATCACCCGGGGGCGCAACGCGTGACCCGGGACTACAAGAGGAATCACCGGCGGGCGGCCGAGCTGCGCCGGATGCGGGAGTTCGGGACCGGAGCGCTCGTCGGGATCGTGCTCGCCACCGGCCTGTCGGTGTACTACATGAACTCCCGGCGCGAGCCGGGGCGCGAGAAGACCGAAGCGCCGCGTCCCGAGCCGCATCGGGCCGCACCCGCCGATCCCGATGCCGCGGCGGCCACGACCAGCGGCGAGAAGTACGACTTCTACGAGATGCTGCCGAACTTCGAGGTCGTGGTCCCGGAGAAGGACAAGGAAGTGAAGCGCGACCTGCCCGCCACGGCACGGGTCGAGAGGCCCGGTGTCTATGTGCTGCAGGCGGGCTCGTACCGCAACGAAGCGGATGCCGACCGCGTGCGGGCGCAGCTCGCGCTGCAGGGCATCGATGCGAAGGTGCAGCGGGTCGCTGTTGACAGCGACGTCTGGCATCGCGTTCGCATCGGACCCATCACGAAGCTCGACGAGCTCAACAGGCTGCGCAAGCAGCTGCAGGCGGCCGAGGTGGACGCACTGGTCATCCGCGTGGGGGATTGAGCCGGCGCTGCTGTTCGAGCTGTTGCTCCAGTACCGCGGTGGGCACGGGCCGCGAGTGCAGGAAACCCTGGGAATGCTGGCACTTCAGCTCGCGCAGCAGCGCGAGCTGCGCTGCCGTCTCGACGCCTTCGGCCACTGTAATCAGATTGAACGCGGCCGCCAGACCGATGATGCTGGAGACGAGCGTGACGCTGGCGGGATCGGCCGGCAGTCCGCTGATGAAGCTGCGATCGATCTTCAACAGATCCACCGGCAGCTTCGACAGCAGTCCGAGCGAGGAATAGCCGGTGCCGAAATCGTCGATGGCGATCCGCATTCCGGCCGAGCGCAGCTCGCGCAGCTTGCGGCTGGCGCCCTCCACATCGTGCAGCAATCCGGTCTCGGTGATTTCCAGATCCAGGCCGCAGCCGCGGCGCGTGCACAGTGCGGCCGCCGTGAGGCAGTGATCGACGAACAGCCGGCGGCGGATCTGCTGTGCCGAGACGTTTACCGCGATCCGCAGCGGGCCCAGACCCGCCTCACTCCAGCGCCGGCAGTCCTCGGCCGCCTGACGCAGCACCCAGTCGCCCACGGCGACGATCATTCCCGAAGACTCGAGCACTGGCAGGAACCGGGCCGGCAATGCCAGCCCCTTCTGCGGCTCGTTCCAGCGCAGCAGCGCCTCGACACCCTCGATGCGTCCGGTCGCGACATTGATCTGCGGCTGGTAGTGGAGCACGAACTGCTGCTCGTCGAGCGCGCCCCGCAGGTTGTGTTCCAGCGCCAGACGCTCGGCGAGCTCGCTGTGCACATCCATCCGGTAGTGCAGATACTGCTCGCCGGATTCCTTGGCCTGCTTGAGAGCCGCTTCGGCTCTCTGCACCAGCGTGCTGGCCTCGTCGGCATCGGCCGGATAGCGGGCGATTCCGGACTTGAACGACGCGCGGATCGTGCGACCGTCGAGCCGGAAGACATCGCGGAACACGGTTGTCTCCAGAAACCCGGTGGCATTTTCGGTGGAGGTCTCCGCCTGGGGCAGAACCAGCACGAAGGTGCCCCCGCCGAGATAGCCGACCCGCGTGTCGTCGGCGACGTGATGTTTGATCCGCTCGGCGACCCGTTGCAGCAGCAGGTCACCGACGTGCCGGCCAAAGCTGTCGTTCACGCTGCTGAGATGCATGACATCGAAGGCCACCACCGTGGGCGACCACTCGAGTCCGGCACGATGACGCAGTGAACGGTCCAGGCGTTCGCAGAACAACGCCCGCTTGGCCAGACCCGTGAGCGCATCGAAGTAGGCGAGGTAGTGCGCCGTGGTCTCCTTCTGCCGGTACTGCAACGCGAACGACAGGTTCGCCATCATGTCCTGCAGCAGCAGAATCTCGCCTTGGCCCAGCAGGTCCGGGGAGCGCGACGCCAGCGACAGCACCCCGACCCGCGCGCCATCCACACTGAACGGCAACGCCACGAGAGTGCGAAAGCCCCGGGCGAGAAGCTGCGCGCGGCAGGCGACCGGCGGCTCCGACTGCGTGAGGTCCGTGGAGATCGCGATCTCGCCCGTGCGCAGGGCGCGGCCGATCAGACTCGTGTCCGGCTCCGTGCCATCGCCAATCGGAAACTCGGTTGGAAATTCGCCGGGCGGGGGAGTGAGGTCGGCTCCCAGGCGGTACCAGGGAATGGCGCGCTCCCCGCTCTCGTCCACCAGCGAGACCATCACCCGGTCGTAACCGCCGACCTGCAGCGCGAGCCTGCAGGCCTCCCGCAGCAGATCGTCGCGTTCGCGGATGCGGAGCACGGCGGCGTTGAGGCCGCTTTGCATCTGCACCATCCGCGTCAGCCGCAGGATCTGCTCCTGCTGCTGCTTGCGCTCGGTGATGTCCCTGTGCGTGCCGCGGTAGCCGGTCACCTGTCCATCCGGAGCCGTCAGCGCAAGCAGATTGCCTTCCAGCCAGCGAGATCCGTCCCGGGCGTGATTCCAGCGCGTGACCACTCCGGTCGCCGTGCCATCCGCCGCGAGCCGCGCCAGAGTCTGGGCGAAGCCGGCGCGATCTTCCTCATGCACCAGCGCTTCCACCGGCAGACCGATCACGTCCTGCGGGTTCGCGCCGAGGATGGCCCGCACCGATTCGCTGCTGAAGACGATCTGCCCGTGCGAATCGAGCTCCCAGATCCAGTCCTGCGAGGTGTTGACGATGTCCCGCAGACGCTGTTCATTCTCGCGGATCTGGCGCTCGGCCGTGCGCCGGCGGGCGCGCTCGCTGACCTCCCGCAGGGCGCGGCGGATCGCGGGCACCAGCCGGGCAGGATTGGTCTTGAGGACGTAATCCACCGCGCCACGGCGCAGG
>Ga0335081_10017989_pt1 | contig 11434 bp, 7 predicted proteins | sample Lox_Sample_35_FD_206713 | JGI IMG/M metagenome (GOLD analysis project Ga0335081, IMG submission 206713) | Soil microbial communities from Loxahatchee National Wildlife Refuge, Florida, United States - Lox_Sample_3.5 | ecosystem: Environmental > Terrestrial > Soil > Wetlands | place: USA: Florida... | reverse complement strand
GCCGGGTTCGTGGCGGCGTTCAGCGGCAGCCATCGCTATGTGCTGGACTATCTGGCCGGGGAGGTGCTCGACCGGCAGCCGGAGGAGGTGCGCACCTTCCTGCTGCAGACCTCGGTGCTGGAGCGGCTGTCGGGGGAGCTGTGTGATGCGGTCACCGGCCGGACAGGTGGCCAGGTGATGCTGAAGCAGGTGGAACGGGCGGGCCTGTTCCTGGTGCCGCTGGATGAGGTGCGTGTCTGGTGGCGCTACCACCACCTGTTCGCCGACCTGCTCCGCGCCCGCCTCCAGCAGCAACATCCCGATCGGGTCGCGGAACTGCACCGCAACGCTGCCACCTGGTCAGCAGAGCATGGTCTGGCCGGCGACGCGGTGCGGCACGCGGTAGCAGCCGGGGAGATGACCTGGGCGGCCCGGCTGGTCGAGCAGTATTTCGACGCGGCCTACAATCTGCGCGGCGAGCGGGCGACGGTGCAGCGGTGGCTTGCGGCGCTGCCCGCTGAGCTGGTCCAGTCCCGGCCTCGGCTGTTGCTGGCGCAGGCATTGCTGGCAGCCACCAGCGGCCGCGCGGAGGCGGTTGAGCCGCCGCTGGACGCGGCCGAGCGCGCGCTGGCGGGCGCTGGGGACGCGGTCGATGAGCCGTTCGAGCCATCGGCCGGCCGGGCCGCCAGCATGCTGGTGAATGTCCCCGCGCTGATCGCGCTCCATCGCAGCTATCTCGCTCAGTTCCGCGGCGACGCCGAGGGCACGGCCGCGTTCGCGTCGCAGGCCCTGGCCGAGCTCGGCGAGGATGAGCGGCTGCTGAGCTCTACCGTCCAGGGTTTCCTGGCCGCAGCTGAATGGCTCCGCGGCCGGCTCGCGGAGGCCGAGCGGGCCTTCGAGTCCAGCGTCGCCGGGTGGCGGGCGGCCGGCCAGCCCCTTCTCACCGCATGGGGCATCTATCAGCTCGGCCAGGTCCAGCGCGCCCAGGGCCGGCCGGATGCGGCTGTCCGGACCTACCGGCAGACGCTGGACATCGCTGTAGTGTCCGGCCCGCCGCCCCCGCCGCCCGCTGGCACCGCGTATGTGGGCCTGGGCGAGGTGGCCTACCAGCGGAATGAACTCGACAGCGCCCTCCGGCAGGTCACTGGGGGCATCGCGCTATGCCGGCAGTTCCTGAACCCCGCGCCGCTGGCCACGGGCCTGGTGACCCTGGCGTGGATCCGGCAGGCCCGGGGCGACGCGGCCGGGGCCCGGGAGGCGATGGGCGAGGCCGGGCTGGCCGCCCTGGGCCCGGGCGTGACCGGCCTGCTCGACCCGGTCCCGGCGCAGCGGGCGCGGCTGCTGCTGGCCCAGGGCGAGGTCGCCGCGGCCGCCCGCTGGGCGAGCGAACGCGGCCTCGATGCGGACGACGAGCCCTCCTACCCGCGCGAGCTGGAGTATCTGGTGCTGGCCCGGGTGCTGCTCGCCGAGAACCGCCCCGGCCCGGCGCTCGGGCTGCTAGAACGGCTGCACGCCGCAGCGGCCGCCCAGGGCCGGGCGGGCAGCGTCATTGAGATCCAGGCGTTGCAGGCGCTGGCCCTGGCAGCCGCAGGCGAGGAGGACGCCGCGGTGGACGCCCTGGCCCAGGCGCTGATGCTGGGCTGCCCGCAGGGCTATGTCCGGGTCTTCGCCGACGAGCGCGCGCCGATGGCCGCGCTGCTGGCCCGGCTGGTCGCGGCGCAGAAGGCAGACCGGGCCGCCGCCCGCGGCGTCCCGCTCGGCTGCCTGGCCCAGGTGCTGCGGGCCTTCGACGGCAAGGAAGCCGCGCCGGGCGCCCGGCGAGCCGCCGCCGCGGCGGTGCCGGGCCTGGTCGAGCAACTGACCGCCCGGGAGCGGGAAATCCTGGTGCTGCTGGCCACGGGCACGCCGAACCCGCGCATCGCCGAGGAGCTGGTGATCAGCCTCGACACGGTGAAAAAGCACGTCAGCCATCTGCTGGGTAAGCTCGGCGCGGCTAACCGCACCGAGGCTGTCACCCGGGGCCGCCAGTTCGGCCTGATCCCCTAGCCCGCCACCCGCAGCCAGGCCTCCGTCGGCACCGCCGTGCCCCCGGGCCCGCCTGGCGGCACTGTCGTGCCAGCGGCCGGTGCGCCGAAGATTCCACCCGCAGGGGCACCTTCGGGTGACGCCCACCCGCGGCGCCGGCTCGTACCGTCCCTCGAAGAACCAGTCCCCACCACAGTCAGGCCCCGGATTACCGGGCCCGACATGGCGGCTGGCCGAGGAGATGACAGTGAAGCAAATCCGTATCGAGAGGCCGAGGCCCGGGCGAGAGCACCCCGGGCGCGAGGTCCTTCCGCCCGACCCGCGGAACCCAGATGTCGTCCGGGCCAAGGCACTAGCCCGTGGCCGAAGGTCGCACTGGGAGGTGACGGGCCGTGCTGTCACAGTTCCCCGGCGCGCGGATCCGAGCGGGCTGACGGTGCCCGGCCGTGCCGTGCAGGGCAAGCCCGCAGCTCCCGGAATCACCAGGTGAGGACCATGCATCCGTACCTGACGGAAGAGCTCGCCCGCCAGCGCGAGCGTGAACTGCGCAGGGCGGCACAGCGATACCCCCTGCTTGGGCCCGTCGGCGGCGCCGTCCGGCCCGGCACCGCCCCGGCCGGGCGCTCGCCGGGATCGGCCTCGCGCTGGCCCGCGGGTCACGCGATGCGTGACACGCGGCCGACGGCCCCAGCCTGGGGTCGGCGCGCGGCCGGCGGGGCCTGGGGTCTTCACCCCGCCGGCGTACGGCGACGTGCCTGGCTGGTCACGGGGGGCCTGCGCGCGGTCAGCGCCCGCGGCAGAACCGGCCTCGGCCTCTGCCGCCCCGCGCCTGCCCGGAGGGCATCCACCTGCCCGGCTGCCCGGGCGGCGTTAAGGACCGGGCTGCCGCGCGGGCCGGGGACCGCGGGCGCAGGCAGCACCAGTGATGGCATCCCGCCTGCAGGCATCACGGACTGGCGTGCGGCCCGTGGCCGCCACAGCTGCGGCACGCCGGGCCGGGCTGGCATGGCCGCGGCTGTGGCGGCCACGGCAGCCGAACTGGCCACCATCGGCGCCGGTTACGCGGCGTACTCCCTGATCCGCCTGGCCATCCGCGCCGGTCACCAGGCGGCGTTCACGCACGCGGCCGAGCTATGGCACGCTGAGCAGCGGCTGCACCTGACCGTCGAGCCTTACCTCAACCACCTCGCCGCAGCCCATGCACCGCTCGCCGAGACAGCCGGGTACTACTTCGGGCTGGCCCATTTCCTGGTCACCCCGCTGGTGCTGGCGTGGCTGTACCTGCGCAGGCCCGCGGCGTTTCCCCGGCTGCGCTCAGGGCTGGTGCTGGGCACCGCGGCTGCGAACGTGGTGTTCTGGGCCTGGCCGGCCCTGGGCGTGGGTGCTGGCATCGGGTGTGGTGGCGGCCGCCGTGGTCCGCGCTCCCGGCGCGGCCAGCGATGTGCGGGCCGCGGTCGCCCACCTGGGCGGACTGCGCGTGTGGTGGCTGGGTGTGGCTGTTGCGGCGGAGATGGTGTCGCTGGCCGGCGGTGCGGCGGCGCAGCGCCAGCTGCTGGCCGCCGGCGGCGCGTATTTGCCGTGGCGGACTGTGTCCGCCTTGGTGCTCGCCTCCACCGGGCCGGTCAGCGGGGGCGTCTGGCAGGTGCGGGAGTACCGCCGCCGCGGCGCGGGCGCCGCCCTCGGGGTGTGGGTGGTGCTGGCCGGGGGGGTTCACCTCCATGATGGTGATCTCGGCCCTGCTGCTGGCCGGGGCCGCGGTGGCGGGCGTCGGCGGACTCCCGTTGCTCGCCTGCGCGGCCGGGGCGCTGGCCGTAGGCGCGGCAGGGCTGTGCGCCGCGGCGCGCCGCGGCGGGGCGTACAGCCGCCGGCTGAGCCTGCGTCATCATCGCTCACCCGCAATCGCGCGGCTGGCTGCGGCCATGGCCGGGGTGTCACGCCACTCGCGGCACGGTAGTGCCCGTACCGCCGCCACGGAAGATTCCACCCCCAAAGCCCACCTTCGAGTGACGCCTTCTCAGGACCCCGTTCATAACGTGCCGGGTAACCGCACCGCACACCGAGCAGATGGAGGAGGCCAGATGCCAGCTCCCGCGCATACGCGCAGCCCGGACCCGTTCGGACGGCCTGCCTTCGATGGCACCACCTGGACACGTGGCACGCAAGCGGCGCACCCGCGCAGCACAGAAACAACCCGGCCCAAGCCCGCTAGGAGAAACTCTCATGTCCCAAGCACGGCCCATAACGAAGCGGACCGCCGCGCCAAACGCCGCGGGGGCCGCCGGCCCCCGGCTCGGCCTGGCCCTGGTGGTCATCGCGACCGCGCAGCTGATGGTGGTGCTCGACGCGACCATCGTCAACGTGGCCCTGCCGCACATCCAGAACGCGCTCGGCTTCTCCGGCTCCGGCCTGGAATGGGTGGTCAACGCCTACGCCCTGGCCTTCGGCGGGCTGCTGCTGCTCGGCGGCAGAGCCGGAGACCTGCTCGGCCGCCGCAAGATGTTCATCGCCGGGCTGCTGCTGTTCTCCGCGGCATCGCTGGCTGGCGGGTTCGCCACCTCCCAGGCATGGCTGCTCGCGGCCCGCGCGGTGCAGGGCGCCGGCGCCGCGGTCATCGCGGCGGCCGCGCTGGCGCTGATCGCGACCACCTTCCCCGATGGCCCGCCCCGCAACCGGGCGATGGGCGTGTACGCCGCGATGAGCGTGGCCGGCGGCGCGGTCGGCTTGATCGCCGGCGGTCTGCTGACCACCTACGCGTCCTGGCGGTGGGTGCTGTTCGTCAACGTGCCCATCGGCCTGGCGGCGGCCCTGGCCGCGCCGCGGGTGCTTACCGAGTCCGTGCGGCAGCGGGGCCGGTTCGACCTGCCCGGCGCGATCACCGGCACCGGCGGAATCGCCGCCCTGGTCTACGGGCTGTCGAGCGCGGCCACCAGCTCGGACGGGGTCTCGCATTGGGGCGACGCCAAGGTGGTGGCCTCGCTGGCAGCATCGGTGGTGCTGCTGGCCGCGTTCGCGGTCATCGAGACCCGCAGCGAGCATCCGCTGCTGCCGATCCGGCTGCTGGCGGACCGGAACCGCACCGGGGCGAACCTGATCATACTGTGCCTCGGCGCCGCGCTCTCCGGCATGTTCTTCTTTCTGACCGTGTTCATGCAGGCCGTCTGGGGGTACTCCGCGCTGAAGACCGGAGTGGTCTACCTGCCGCTGGCCGCGGGCACCATGGTTTCGTCGGGCGCCGCCGCCGGGCTCGTCCCGCGGGTCGGCGCCCGGCCGCTGCTGCTGGCTGGTACCTCAGTTACCGCCGGCGGCATGTACTGGCTGTCGCGAATCAGCGAGCACGGCAGCTATGCCGGCGCGGTGCTCGGCCCGATGCTGCTCATCGCCGCCGGGCTTGGCCTGCTCTTCGTGCCGGTCACCCTGGTCGCCATGTCCCGGGTCGCCGACCAGGAGTCGGGGGTGGCGGCCAGCTTGCGCAATACCGGCCAGCAGGTCGGCGGCTCGATCGGGCTGGCGGTGCTCGGGACTGTCGCCTGGACCGTCGTGGCCGACAGCGTCCACGCCCAGGCCGCCCGCGCAGCGACCGCAGCCGGGGCCGGTTACCGGGCGCGGCCCAGCCGGGCGGCGCTCACCACGATCTACCACCACGCCCTGGCCAGCGGATTCTCCCGGGGCTTCCTGGTCACCGCCGGAATCATGCTGCTCGCCCTGGTCATCACGATCATCGCGATCCGGCTGCGGCCTGCCGGCCTCGGCGAGGCCCGGCTCTGAACCCACCGCGCGACAAGGAGAAAAGACCATGCAATCACCAAGGAAGATCGCAGTCGCCGGGGCGACCGGCAGGGTCGGCCGCCACACAGTTGACGTGCTCAAGGACCGCGGACACGACGTATTGCCGATGTCACGGTCACAAGGCGTGGACGTGATCACCGGGGACGGCCTGGCCGCAGCACTGGCCGACGTGGACTGCGTCATCGACGCAGTCGCCGGGCCATCGCCCGAGCAGCAGGCGGCCACCACATTTTTCACCACCGCGGCGGCGAACCTGCACCAGGCCGGCCAGCGGGCGGGCGTTAGCCGGATGATCGTGGTGTCCATCATCGGGACCGATCGGTTCACCGCCGGTTACGGGCCCGCGAAGATCGCTCACGAGACGGCCCACCTGTCCGGCCCGATCCCGGCGCGGGTGCTGCGCGCCGCGCAGTTCCACGAGTTGGTCGGGCAACTGGTGGACTGGGGCACCCGGGGCGGCGTGGCCTACGTACCAAAAATGCGCACCCAGCTCATCGCGGCCAGGGCCGTTGCCGAGGTCCTCGCCGGCCTGGCCACCGAACCGGTACCGGCCGGGGCATTGTGCACCGAGGTCGGCGGCCCGCGGGAGGAGAGCCTGGTCGAGATGGCGAGGCTGCTCGCCGCGCGGCGCGGCTACCCGCCGGAAATCGAGGGCGTCAGCGACCCGGCTGACCCAGACCGCGAGCTCAACGAGAACGGTGCCCTGCTTCCCGGCCCCGGCGCCATCCTCACCGGCCCCACCTTTGCCGAATGGCTGGACTCAGCATCCTGACCGGCCCCGGCCAGCGGCCGCCTCGCCTGAGTTTCACCAAGCCCGCTCACCGAGAGAAACCGAGATGAGATCCTGCTTGCCGGCGCGTCCGGCGCCATCGGCATGCTGCTGATCCGCCAGCTGCACGCGGCCGGCCGTGAGAGGAAACCGATGAGCGACGTTCAGGCCATCGCTGACCGCGTCGAGATCGAGGCGCTGCGCGGCGAGGTCACCGACGCGGCGATGATGCGCGACTACGACCGCCTGGCGTCGCTGTTCACACCCGACGGCGCGGTGCGGATCCCCGACGCCACCGTCGAGCTCGCCGGCCGGGAGGAGATCCGCGCCGGGATCGAGCGGCTGCAGGGTCTCTTGGACTACTTCGTGCAAACGACGCACCCGGGCACGATCCGGCTTGACCGCGGCACCGCGTCCGGCCGGGCCTACATCTGCGAGCTCATCCGCCTGCTTCGAGGACAGCGTCACGATCAACCGCGAGGACTGGGGCGTGAACTGGAACGCCGCCACCGGGGTCCTGGTTAGCGAGAAGGTGGCGCTGGAGTTCGACGTCGCCGCGATCCGGCAGTCCCGACCGAAGGCCCGTGGCGCTGGCCGAGTTGCCCCGCGCCCGCCCGCATCCTCCACCGGAGGGTGTGGCTGCCCCGCTACACTCGCCACGACCAGCCATTACGGTCCCATATCGGGCCGGCCACGCCGCCGGTAACGCTCATCGCGGCGTAGACGCCCACCGCCCGGTTCCGCGGCAGGGCTTCCGCGAACGTGGTGGTGACCAGCGACAGCGCGGTCGGCGCGATGATCGCGGCGCCGGCGCCCTGCACAGCCCGTGCGGTCAGCAGCCAGGCCTGGGTGGTGGCGGCCCCGGCCGACCAGCGACGCCGCGGGGAACACAATGATCCCGGCGATGAATACCTCGCGCCGACCGAGTAGGTCCCTGGCCCGGCCGCTGAGCAGCAGCAGCCCGCCGAAGCTCAGCGCGTAGGCGTTGACGACCCACTCCAGGCCGGTGCCGGAGAACCCGCGTGGTGCTCCACCCAGCGGCCCCGCCTGAGCCGACCGGGGAGCGGGGGCCTGAGGGCTGTCATCGCTATCCCTCTGGCCGGTACGCGTCCTCTGTCCCCTGACACGCTACGAACGCTCCCCGGGCCAGGGCGTCACCCCGAAGATGCATATGCGGGTGGAATCTTCCGCGGCCGGCGCCTGGCACGAAGGGTGCCGCCGGACCGGCATGCCGTGGCCGGACAAACGACAGACGGCCTGCGGCGCGCCCGCGATGGCGGTGGCTGGCTGGCCAGCCATACACTGAGTCCAGCCAGCGGCGGACCGGAGGACTGCTGGAGGCGCTGAGGGTGCAGGTCACTGATGGCTGAGGTGCCCGCGGCGACCCGGACCGGGGTCGCGGTGTCCGGGCAGGATGTGCTGCTGGCCACTAAGCTACACGTGCCCGGATCGCAGCCGGGCTTCGTGACCCGCCAGCGCCTGGCGGTCCGCCTCGACGAAGGCCTGGCGCGTGGCCTCGTCCTGGTCTGCGCCCCCGCTGGGTCCGGCAAGACGGCCCTCCTGGCTGACTGGACCCGACGCGGCAGGCGGCCGGTGGCCTGGCTGTCGCTGGATGCGGGCGACAACGACCCGGCACGGTTCTGGCGCCACTCGGTTGCCGCGTTGGAGCGGGCGCGCCCGGGGGTCAGCGGTCGAGTCGCCCCGCTGCTCGGCCCGCCAGCGCCGCCGTCCTTCGAAGGGCTGGTGGCAGCCTTGATCAACGAGCTGGCCGCCCAGCCTGGTGCGGAGGAGGTGCTGCTCGTCCTCGACGACTACCATCTGATTGACTCTGAGCCGGTGCACGCGTCACTGATGTTTCTGCTCGAGCACTTGCCGCCGGGACTGCACCTGGTGCTGGCCAGCCGTGCCGACCCCCAGCTGCCGCTGGCGCGGCTGCGGGGCCGCGGGCAGCTGTTTGAGCTACGCGCCGCTGAGCTGCGCTTCACGGCCGGCGAGGCCGCTGAACTGCTGCGCGAGGCGGCAGGGCCTGACTTGCCCGACGCAGCTGTGGCCGCGCTGGCGGCCCGTACTGAAGGGTGGGCGGCCGGGCTGCAGCTGGCCGCCTTGTCGCTGCGCGGGCACGCGGATACAGCCGGGTTCGTGGCGGCGTTTACAGGCAGCCATCGTCATGTTCTGGACTACCTGGCCGAGGAGGTGCTGGAGCGCCAGACCGAGCAGGTGCGCACCTTCCTGCTGCAGACCTCAGTGTTGGAGCGCCTGTCCGGCTCGCTCTGCGATGCGGTCACCTGCCGCTCCGGTAGCCAGGCGCTGCTGGAGCAGGTGGAGCGCGATGGCCTGTTCCTGATGCCGCTTGATGAGGTGCGCGGCTGGTGGCGCTACCACCACCTGTTCGCCGACCTGCTGCGCGCCCGCCTGCAGGAGGAGCAGTCTGGCCAGACGGAGCAGCTGCATCGCAACGCGGGGGTATGGTGCGAGGAACATGGGCTGGACGATGACGCGATACGGCACGCGCTGGCGGCCGGGGAGATGATCTGGGCCGCCCGGCTGATCGAACGGCATTTCGACGCGCTCTTCTTCCGGCGGGGCGAGGGGGCGACAGTGCAACGGTGGCTCGCGGCGATCCCGGCCGAAATGGCCTGTTCGCGGCCGCGGCTGCTGCTGGCCCAGTCGCGCCTGGCCCTGGCCGGCGGCCGGGTGGAGGCGGCCGGGCAGCTGCTGGATGCCGCCGAGCGCGCGCAGGCGGCCGCTGCTGGCGTTGAGGGTGAGCCTTTCGGGCCGTCGGCCGACCGAGGGAGCTGGCTGGTGAACGTGCCCGCGGCGGTCACGACCCAGCGTGCGTACCTCGCCGCGCTCCGCGGCGATGCCGCGGGGGCGGTCGCGTTCGCGTCGCGGGCCCTGGCCGGGATCGGTGACGACGAGTGGATGCTGGCGTCCCACGCCCGCGGCTACCTCAGCCTCGCCGAGTGGATGCGCGGCCGGCTCGCCGAAGCCGAGCAGCTGCTGTCGTCGACTACCGCGCAGTGGCGGGCGGCCGACGAACGCGCTCTGGCGATCCGCGGCTGCCACCACCTCGGCCAGATCCAGCGTGCCGGGGGCCGCCTGGACGCGGCGGTCGGCACCTACCAGCAGGCGGTCGACATCGCGACCGTGCCCGGCAGCCCGCAGCTGCCCGCGGCTGGCACCGGGTATGTGGGCATGGCGGAGATCGCCTACCAGCGGGACGAACTTGACGTGGCCCTCCGCCGCGTGACCGAGGGCATCCCCCTAGCCAGACAGTCTGCCCACACCCAGCCCCTGGCAAATGGCCTGGTGACGCTGGCATGGATCCGGCAGGCCCAGGGCGACGAGGGCGGTGCCCTGGCTGCCATGGACGAGGCCGATCAGGTGGGCGCGAGCGGGGACGTGGCCAGCCTGCTCAACCCAGTCCCCGCGCAGCGGGCGCGGCTGCTGCTGGCCCAGGGCGAGGTCACCGCGGCCGCCCGCTGGACGAGGGAACGCGGCCTCGATGCGGGCGACGAGCCGCGCTACCCGCGGGAGCCGGGGCATCTGGTGCTGGCCCGGGTGCTGCTCGTACAGGACCGGCCCGGCCCGGCACTCGCGCTGCTGGACCGGCTGCACGCGGCGGCGGCTGCCCAAGACCGGGCGGGCAGCATCATCGAGATCGAGGCGCTGCGGGCGCTGGCGCTGGCGGCCAGCGGCGACGAGGACAGGGCGGTAGCCGCCTTGACCCAGGCGCTCACCCTGGGCTGCCCCCAGGGCTATGTCCGGGTGTTCGCCGACGAGGGCGCGCCGATGGGCGCGATGCTCGGCCGGCTGGTCGCGGCCCAGCGGGCAGAACAGGCCGCTGCCCGCGACGTCTCCCTCGGCTGCCTGGCCAAGGTGCTGCGGGCGTTTGGCAGCAAGGAAGCCGCGCCGGGCTCGGGGCGAGCCGCTGCCGCGGTGGTGCCGGGCATGGTCGAGCAGCTGACCGTCCGCGAGCTGGAGCTGCTGGCGCTGCTGGCCGCCGGCATGCCAAACCCGCGCATCGCCGAGGAACTAGTGGTCAGCCTCGACACGGTGAAAAAGCACGTCAGCCACCTCCTTAGCAAGCTTGGCGCCGCGAACCGGACCGAGGCCGTCACCCGGGCACGCCAGCTCGGCCTGATCCCCTAGCGCGGCCAGTGGCCGATCCCGGCGGCACCGTCGTGCCCTGGGGCCGGCTGCGGAAGATTGCCCCCGGCATGTGCACTTTCGAGTGACGCCCATGCCAACGCCGGCTCGTACCGTCCTCGCAGAACCAGTCCCAAAAGACACCCGGGCTCCTCACCAATCAAGGGCCCGCACACGGCGAGCTGCCGAGGAGATGACAGATGAGGCGCATCCGCACCGGCAGGCCCAAGACCCGGCGCGAGCGCCCCTGGCTTGAGGTCCTCCCGCCCGACCCGTGAGACCCAGACGTCGTCCGCGCCGAGGCACATCCCGGCCTTGCCGATGTCGATGCCGCACACCCGGTCCCGGTACAGCGGCTCGTCGGTCACCTCTTCCACGCCTCTCTCCTTGCTCCCGTTCCCGGGCTGCTAGCCTGCGGAGTGGTACCGCCCCGGGAACCGGGGGCTGTGCGGAGAAACTGACCCGCGTGCTCGAGCGCACAGTGAACGGCCCCTTGGGTGACCGGCTCCCGGCGTCAGGCTGACCGGCAGCCTCAACCGCACCCAGAGTTAAAACGACGTCACGGGGCGGTACCGCCGCTATTTTCCCGCCGGTACGGCGCCGCCCGCAGCGATACGGGTGGCTAACCCGAAAATGGGACATTAGCTCGGCGCGCGGCAGCGAACGCGAGCCTGGCTGCGGCGGGGAGTTAGGCGGCGGGTGCGAGGGTGACGGGCATCCGAGGGC
>Ga0335081_10017987_pt1 | contig 11434 bp, 8 predicted proteins | sample Lox_Sample_35_FD_206713 | JGI IMG/M metagenome (GOLD analysis project Ga0335081, IMG submission 206713) | Soil microbial communities from Loxahatchee National Wildlife Refuge, Florida, United States - Lox_Sample_3.5 | ecosystem: Environmental > Terrestrial > Soil > Wetlands | place: USA: Florida... | reverse complement strand
CCTGATCCGGGCTTGGGAGCCTGGCGGCTGATGCCCCCAGATGCGGAGAGAAACTCGGATGGATAGCCCATCGATATTTGCCGTCAGGGCAAAAAACCCGTGCTTCCGAAGATGTTTTTTTTATCCAGGCTCTCTTGAGTTGGCGGCCCGTTGACGTACTGCGGCCCCGGCGCCCGGGGCCTTTCAAATATGCATAGTCGCTCTACCAGGCGCCAATGTATAATGTGATTGACAGGTGAAAACCGTGAGCTGCGAGGAGGCCGACCGTGCCGCTTACCCCTAACTTGGGAATCGCCCCGCCCGTCGCCACGACGGTCACCCTGGAATTCGCCGCTCTAGCACATGATTGAACGGGCTCTGATTCGAGATTTCAAGAGGAAGATATGGAACCAGCAGATTACAAATTTTGCCCCTCTTGCAAACTAAGGAACCGGGCGGATGCAGTGATTTGCGAATACTGCGGGACACCGTTTCCACGCGCCTCCGAGAGATCTTCAACGACCAAAGATGTCGATAAGGAAACAAGGGTCTTCCAGGGAGAATCTGGCGCAAAAATAGAGATCCCTAACATGGAAGCACCTGCTGAGGGAATCGCCATTTTTACTCTTGGCCTAACGGACCCCATTGAAACCCGCCTGGAAAGTGAATTCGTCATCGGCCGCTTGACCGAGGCGACAGAAGAAAAAGTCGTCGATCTTACGCCCTACGACGCCTACGCCCTCGGGGTTTCGAGGCGCCATTTGTCCGTTCGACGCGCCGGGCACGACTATACGGTGACCGATCTAAATAGCGCAAATGGCACATGGGTCAATGAGGAGCGCCTTGAGCCCCAACTTCCTGTCACCGTGAAAAGTGGTTCGCAGATCCGACTCGGAAATATGCGGATCTTTATTTCTTTTCGCCCGTAAATTTGCAGGGAGGAAGCGGCAAGCACGATCATGCATGTTATGATCAAGTCAATTGGCCCGACCAAGTCTAAATCATCCAGGGGGATGGCCCTGGCCAGCGCGGGTCAAGAGCGGGGGGCCGGCACAGACTCCACACACAGGAAGCGCGAGATTTCGCTGTTGCCTTTGCTTATCCTTGCCTTGGGGTTCCTTGGACTTAGTACCGGATTGCTGGTCTTCGCCCTTCTTCGCAATGGCTCCGGGTCCTCCGCCCAAAGCCAGGCAAGGTGCCAGAGTCTGATCGACCAGGCTATTACCTATACCGGCAGCTACTGTAACCAGATCGGCGCCAACAAAGCTTGCTATGGGAACAGCACCATTCACGCGCAAATGATAACCAGTGCCCGCCAGCGCTTCGCGCAGCGAGGTGACGTGGCGGACGTGGGCCAGATCCGGAGCATCTCGGCCTCTGCATTGAACCCGGCGACAAATGACTGGGGAATCGTCATTTTCCGGGTGCTGGCCAACCTGCCGGGCTCGGTGCCGGGTCAGACCGTCACGCTGATGGTCTTCGGCAATACGAATCTGGATAAGACATCGAGCGGGCTGGATTCATTTTATTTTTCAAGCGAGTTGGGGCAGATCGTTTGTGGAAAAGTGCCGACCGACGGCATCTTGATCAATATGCCGGAAGGCGCCGGCTGGACCTTCCATGTGAACGGTACGCAACTGACCCTGATGGGAAACGCCAGCCTGACCGCGAGCAAAAATGGCAGCATGCTGGTCGGCCTATACAGTGGGGCTGGAGAGATCACCTCCGATGGCGATGGGCAGACGCAGTATTTTGGTGCAGGACAGAGCGTCTCGGTCAATCTGGGGGGGGCGAACGGAGTTCAGGCGACCGGACCACCGTCCAAACCTCAGCCGCTCTCGCCCGGAGAACTGAACGCTGCCTGCACGCTCACCGGAACTTACTGCGCCGCGGACGCCATCACCACCCTTACCGCCGCGCAGGCTCGGACCATGATCCAATCCGTCCCCACGCCGATACCGTCCACCGCAGCCTCACCCATTCCTGTGTCGACGCCGATGTCAACGTTGTCGCCCGCGGGCGCCGTTTCCCAAACACCGAGCACAATATCGATCACCGTGCAGTTGTCGGAGGGAAATATTGCAACGCTAACGCCGATGTCCGCGAACACACCCCTCTCCACTAACAGCGGCTGCAACGGCATTGGCAACCCTGATTGCACTCCGAACAGCAACAGCCACGGCAATGGCAACGGCAATGGTAATGGCAACGGCAATGGCAACGGCAACGGCAATGGCAACGGCAACGGCAATGGCAACGGCAATGGCAACGGCAATGGTAATGGTAATGGCAACGGCAATGGCAACGGCAATGGCAACGGCAACGGCAACGGCAATGGCAACGGCAATGGCAACGGCAACGGCAATGGCAATGGCAGCGCCAATCGTAAAGGCAAGTGAGAGAAATGCTTCGACGCTCGCCGCATGGGAAACCCCGACCCCCCCAACCATCAGCCCAATGATTTCCCCCTGGCATGCGTGTCGGGTACTCGCACCCGAGGTCGGATGGCGCTCAGTCCATTTGTCCTCGCTCCCTGCCCGGCCCCGGAGCGGTGCATGGGCCATTCCGTTTTGTTCGATGGCGCCTGGCGGGTTTCCCCTTTCAGTCATCGGTTCTAAAGGGTCAATCCGACACCATGCATGAAGACCGCCTCGCCCTGAAGGATCTCAGATCCAGGGCACGATTCCTCAATTATGAATTGCTTGAGCAGATCGGCGTGGGCGGGGAAGGCGTGGTCTGGTCCGGGATAGACCGGGAACACGACCGGATCGTTGCCATCAAGCTGAATGAACTGACCGGCTTGACCGAACAGAATAGCAAAGATCGAATGTTCGACCGGCAAGCCGAAAGACTGTTGGCGTTGCGGCATCCACATATTCTTCCGATATATGATTACGGTCTGCTGAAAGAAACTCATTATTTGGTCTCCCCATACATTCCGGGGGGGTCGCTGCGGGACCTCTTAATGGCCAGGGAGCTGGCCTTCGAGGATGGCCTGCGCCTCGCCGCGGAAATCGCCGAGGGACTCGATTTCCTGCACGGCCAGAACATCCTGCACCGGGATCTGAAACCGTCCAACATCCTGCTCGATTTCAGAGGCTGCTCCTATATCAGCGACTTTGGACTGGCGCGGTTCATTTCCGCCACCACGCAGGCGCTGCACACCGGGCGGGGTACCCCCCCCTACGCGCCTCCCGAACAGCTTGCAACAAAGGGGATGACCAGGCAATCCGACATCTTTAGTTTCGGGATATTGCTATTTGAGATGTTCACGAGGCACCTGCCGTGGGATGGGGAAAGGGTGCTTGGGATCCAGCAGCTCTATGCAAGCGAGGAACTGCCTGATCCTTGCACGATTAACCCGCAGCTTCCGCCTGATCTGGCAAAGGTCCTGCGGCGGATGACTGATATCGATCCAGCCTCCCGTCCGGGATCAGCCGGGGAAGCCCAGCGTGAGATCTGCGCCGTGTTTGGGCTCGATCCGCCGGCGCTGCCCTCCGATCGATTGACCACCGAAGCTGAAAACCGCGAGATCGATGCGCGGGAACTTCTCAAGCGCAGCCTGGTGCGCTGGGATTCCCAAGGCGATACCGCGGCCCCCCAATTGACTAATTTTGCGCTCGTTGAATTGGAGCACAGGAAAGCGGAGCCTGCGCTCGCAGCGGCGGAAACGCAGCGTTATTTTCTGCACAGCGCACTGGTCTTTGGGCTGGACGATGACTACTGGTGGGCCAGGGTCGAGGATGCTGCTTCCAAGCTGGAGGTGGCCAGTTCTCTGATCGGCACGCCTGATGACGCGACCACCGCCCGTGTGGTCGGCCATCTGCTGGATGACTCAGCCTTGACATCCTCGCCTGCAATCCCATCCGGCAGGATCGTCGAGGCTCTGATCCAGGCGGCCGTCAGGGTCCATGATGGTCTGCTCGGCCAACAGATCATGCGAGCCCTGCGCAAACTCGCTCCCCGACACGACGACTGGCAGCCGACGGCCCTCAGCGACGAACTGGATCGCGCTCTTGCCTATTTGGCAATCAATGACAGCCTCCAGGGGGATCAGGCTGCGAACCTGATCGGGCAACTTCGTTCCAGCGCGGCCCTCGATACGATCGTCCGGAAGGCACCCCAGGAAAGATGTATCCCCGCCCTGCTGGAAATTCAAAAGGTGGCCGGCGACCTGCCAGCCTCGATCTCCGTCAGGACACGCCTGACCGTTTCGGCAGAACTCCTGTTGAGGCGCTTCATCGACCGGCCGCTTTCGCTCCTGGCAGTTTTCTTGACGGCTCTTCTTGGATCAGCCCTCAGCGTAGCGATCCAGAACTACCTGATCATTCGCATCCCCGCCTATATGGACGCGGTCCGCATTTCGGTCTCCCTGGAGCGCGGACTGTTCCTGGGCACTTTCTTCGCCACGGGAATCCTGCTGATCCGGATCATCGTAGAGCGTTCCGGCCGGACAAAGGTCCTGCCGCGCCTGGTGATCGCGACGATGGCTGGAGGGTTGATCTTTTCGATCGGACTTCTCAGCTATGATATCCTTATGGTGCAAATTGATCTCGCCGGCGTCCTCCTTCCGGCCGGCTGCCTGCTGGCAGCATTCGGTTTTGCTCAGGGTCGCCGGATGCGCACTGGATTCCTGAGAACGCTGGTTGCGGCCGGGTTTGTCTTTTTGGCCCTGGCCCTGACCTGGATGATGCACCTGGTGCTGCTTGGCACTGGCGTTTACGTCTCACCGTTATTTTCCTACGAGTATACGTGGAGTCCCTGGCAGATCGGGGGCGCGATGCTGATCTTCAGCCTGCCAATCTCGTTCTTCGGAAATTTGTCCAGCCTTGACTGAAGACCATTTCATCGTGATGGCAGCATGATCCTCGGTGCACCGCCGATCGCAACCCGGGTTTGGGCGGGGCACTGAGCAGACCGACGCCCTGAGGTAAAATCGGACGAGACAAGATCCACCGTCACAGTTGATCTTGAGGAGAGTTCCATGCCTGGCTTCACTCCCGGCCGCAGATGGCAACCGGCCTATGCTCCTTTCGACAAGGAATCGCCCGGGGACCATGTTTTGCGTGTGCTTGAGCAGGTGGTAAAGGGTCCGTTGTTTGGCTGCCGCATGTGCGGCAATTGTCTCCTGCAGGAGACGGCCTTCATCTGTCCGATGGAGTGCCCGAAAGGTTTGCGTAATGGACCATGCGGCGGTTCCACCTCCGAGTATTGCTACGTGGACAAGACGCGCCCATGCGTGTGGTATAAGATCTATGAGCGGTCCTTTCAACTCGGGCGCGAGGAGCTTCTGCTTGAAGTACTTCCGCCCCTCGACTGGGAAAAGGTCGGGCAGAATTCCTGGGGTGATGTTTTCAGAAATGTGATCCAGCTGGGCCTCCGCAAAGTTGCCGAAGGAGTGCTTTCCCCTTCGGCGGCAACGCGTAAACAGACTTGGGAGCGGGTATTCCGCCCAGTTCGCCAGCCGGTCTGGTGGCAGGGTGACAGCGCGTATCATGCCCCCGGCTATGAGCCGCCCGCCTCGGAGCTGGAACGCAGACTGGCTGCCGGGCAATTCGTCCTCACGGCCGAGATAACGCCCCCGCTCTCCTCGTCCACGGTCAAATTGATCCACAACATCGAATCCATCAAGCCGTACGTGACCGCGCTCAACTTTACCGATAATCAATCTGCCACGCCGCGCATGTCCTCCTGGGCGTGCAGCCAGGTTGCCCTTCAGCAGGGCGCGGAGCCGGTCCTCCAGATCTCGGCGCGCAACCTCTCGCGCGGAACTCTGCAAAGCGAGGTCATCGGAGGGGTTGCGCTCGGCGTGCACAATATCTTATGCGTAACCGGCGACAGCGCCAAACTCTCTCCATTCCCGCGCGGCCAGATGGATATCAACGACCTCGACTCGATCCAAATGCTCTGGATCCTGCGGCGCATGCGCGATGAAGGCAGGTATCTCGACGGGCGCACGATCAAATATCCGCCGCGATTTTTCCTGGGTGCGGCGGCCTCGCCGTTTTCATCCAATCCGAAGTTCCAGGCCCTGCGCGAGCAGAAGAAGGTCAACGCAGGTGCGCAGTTCTTCCAAACCAACTTGATCTTTGATGTGGATGGAATGGAAGTCTGGCTTAATGAACTGGCGAAGCGCAATGTATTGGATAAGGTTTACATTCTGGCAGGCGTCGCGCCCATCAAGAGTTTGAAGATGGCACAGCGCCTGGCCGAGGTGCCCGGCGTCTATTTGCCGAAGGATGTACTGCAACGCATGGAAAGTGCAGATCGATCGGGCAACGCGCCGGAGGAGGGCCTGCGGATCGCATTGGAGGTCATTGCCAGAATCAAGAAGTTCCATAAACAAGGGATCAATGGAATCCATCTTATGCCCACGGGATGGGACGAGATCGTTCCGCGTATCGTCACCGAGGCGGGCCTGCTGGCCGAGCAGGATCTGCCCGGGCTCTCAAGCCGGGAACCAGTCTGAACTGTTCCGCCGGCCGAAGGAAGATGGACCGGACGGCCCGGCTTTTGAATGCACAAAACGTTCCGATTGGCGTATGATTAGCACTGATGAAAGATGAACTCACCGGCACTCTGCATCCCGATATTCTGGCGGCCGTTCGACGGGCATTGCTGGAGGATGTCGGCAGCGGCGACGCAACCACCGACACGATCGTCCCTGCGGATGCCTCCCTGCAGGGCCGGATCATCGCCAAGCAGAACGGGATCATCGCCGGGTTGGATGTGGCGCAGGCTGTTTATGAAACCGCCGACCCCCGGATTGACTTTCAAGCCGCCGTGGCGGAAGGCGCTGGCGTGGACGACCGTCAGATTCTGGCTGCCGTTTCCGGGCCGGCCCGTTCTGTCCTGACTGCGGAACGGACCGCGCTGAATTTTCTTGGACGGATCTCCGGCATCGCTACCCTGACCCGTCAGTTTGTGGATGCCGTCGCCGGTACGGGCGCCATCATCCTTGACACGCGCAAGACGGCTCCCGGTCTGCGCATGGTGGATAAGCTGGCTGTGGCGCGGGGAGGCGGTAAGAATCATCGCGCCGGACTCTACGATATGATGCTGATCAAGGATAATCATATTGATTTTGCCGGCAGCCTGGCAGAGGCCGTCCGGCGGGCGCGCGCCGGCCGCGCCGCGCTCGAAATCGAAGTCGAGGCCCGAACGCTGGAGGAGGTACGCGCCGCGCTCGCCTTGAAGGTCGGCCGCATTTTGCTGGACAATATGTCGGTGGCATTGCTGGCGGAGGCCGTTCGCATGACGAACGGACGCGCCCGGCTCGAAGCGTCCGGAAATGTGAACCTGGAAAACGTACGGCGTATTGCCGAAACGGGCGTCGATTTCATTTCCATCGGAGCGCTCACGCACTCTGCCAGAACATTCGATGTTTCATTCGACTACATTCGATAAGCGTTCTTTCGATGTTGGTAAAGGAGCACGATGAATCCTGAAGCGCAAAAGTTGTATGAGGAAATGAAGGTCCATCTGGCGAATGTCGTGCCGGATTTTGAATTGGCATACAAGGCCGAGATCGCGGTTGAGATCAATGAGCTGAAGAGACAGCGCAATGCGGTGATCCTGGGACACAATTATATGGAGCCGGTCCTGTTCTATTCGGTGCCGGACTTCAAGGGCGATTCGCTTGACCTGAGCCGCAAGGCGGCGCAGACCGATAAGGATGTCATCGTGTTTTGCGGTGTAAGGTTTATGGCGGAGACCGCCAAGATCTTGAATCCGAACAAGACCGTCCTGCTGCCGGCGCTGAAAGCGGGCTGTTCCCTGGCGGCCAGTATCACGGCCGAGGACGTGCGCGCGCTGAAGGAAAAATTCCCCGGCGTGCCGGTCGTTACTTATGTCAACACCTATGCGGATGTAAAGGCGGAAAGCGACATCTGCTGCACCTCCAGCAACGCCCTGGAGGTCGTCGAGTCGCTCAGATCGGATACGGTGATCTTTTTGCCCGACGAGTACCTGGCCCGCAACGTCGCGCAGGAGAGCGGGAAGCATATTATCTTTCCTTCCCTCGCACCGGCCGGAGCGGGCCCGGCGGGCGGGGGCAGCCTGCTCGACGTGCAGATGATCGGTTGGCATGGGAGATGCGAAGTCCACGAAAAGTTCACCCTCAAGGATATTGAAACAGTGCGCGCCCAGTTTCCGGACGTGGTCATTCTCTCGCATCCCGAATGCAGTCCGGAAGTGGTCGGGGCATCTGATTTCTCCGGCAGCACAAATGCCATGATCAACTATGTGCGCGAATCAAAGGCCCCCCATTATCTCCTGCTCACCGAGTGTTCCATGGGCGACAATATCGCGGCGGCCAACCCGGACAAAGAAATGCTGCGGCTGTGCATGGTGCGCTGTCCGCACATGAACACCATCACGATGGAAGATACACGCGATTCGCTGAAATACAACCGGTATGAGATCGAGATTCCTGAAGAAATCCGCCTGCGGGCATTTCGGGCCGTGGATCGCATGATCAAGATCGGATGACGGATGAAAACCACGGACGTTCTGATCCTGGGTTCGGGGATCGCCGGGATCGCCGCGGCGCTGCAGCTCGCACAAAACCCGAAGCGGAAGATCATCCTGCTCACACGCTCGGCTGACCCCCATGAATCCAACACGTTCTGGGCCCAGGGCGGAATTATCCATCGCGGGCCGGGTGACAACGCCGATCTTTTGGTCAAGGATGTCCTGGCGGCCGGAGCCGGTGCCTCGCTGCCGGAATCGGCGCGAATTCTTGCGGAGCACGGTCCCCGGCTTTTGGAAGAGGTGCTGATCGGTCAGGCCCAGATTCAGTTCGATCATGAATCGGATGGGAGTTTGTCTTACGGTCAGGAAGCTGCCCATTCACGGCGCAGGATCTTGCATGTCGCAGACGGAACCGGCGCGGCGATCAGCAGGGGCCTGGTTGCTTTGTTGAAGAATTATCCAAACATCGAAGTGCTTTCCAGCGCGACCGCCGTGGATTTGATCACCTTTCCTCATCATTCCCGCGATCCCCTGGATAACTATCGTCCGATCCAATGCCATGGCGCCTATGTTTTTGACCGCAACGGAAAAGCCATCCATCGGACCTTGGCCTCCGTCACCCTGCTCGCGACCGGCGGCCTGGGACGGATCTATCGGAATACGACCAACCCTCCCGGTGCCCGCGGGGATGGCATCGCGATGGCAGCGCGGGCCGGAGCGCGCATCATTAACGCGGAATACATCCAGTTCCATCCGACCGCCCTGGCGGTGCCAGGCGCGGAAGGTTTCTTGATCAGTGAAGCCATGCGGGGCGAGGGCGGTGTTCTGCTCGATCCGGACGGGCATCCTTTTATGCAGAAGTATTCCCCCGAATGGCAGGACCTGGCACCGCGCGATATTGTGGCCCGCGCAATCCATTCCGAGATGGAAACGAACGGTTATTCCTTCGTGCTCCTGGACATCGCATCGCATATGTCCGCCCCGGCGGTCAAGACCCGCTTTCCCAACATCCACGCTGAGTGTTTACGCGTCGGACTCGATATTACGAGGGAACCGATCCCGGTGGTGCCCGCGGCCCATTATTTCTGCGGAGGGGTCGCAGTGGATGAGTGGGGCCAGTCCAGCATCGCGAATCTTTATGCCGTTGGCGAAGTGTCCTGCACGGGATTGCACGGCGCCAATCGTTTGGCGTCCACTTCCCTGTTGGAAGGACTGGTCTGGGGTCACCGGGCCGGACAAAGGATCGAGGCAGCTCTCAATGCCCAAACGTTCCGGATCCCGACCCGGGAGGACGTTCCGCCCTGGGACGAAAGCGGGTTGATCCATGATTCCGACCCGGCATTGATCCAGGGCGATATGCAGACGATTCAAAACATCATGTGGCATTATGTGGGCCTGATCCGCTCGGGGGACCGGCTGGCGCGGGCCATCCGTGAGCTGCGCCATCTGCAGAACGAGATCGAGACGTTCTATCAAAGGACAAAACTCAGTGACGGTTTGATCGGGCTGCGGAACGCGGTGCAGGTAGCCCTGATCGTGGCCCAGGCCGCCTATCATAATCGCCAGAGCCGGGGCTGTCATTACCGGGTGGATGCCGTCGAGGTGGGCGACCGCCTGTTATAAGACCGGCCCGGCGCGGACTTGCCGCGCAGCGGTTTTGCCCGCTAGAAGTTCGTGTGAATGGAACCACCGGGGATTTGACCTGGGTCATAAGGCGTGACCTGGTACACATAATAGTTCAACCAGTTCGTGAACAACAGATTTGAGTGTCCGCGCCAGCGGACCTGCGGCGACTGGGTTGGATCGTCGTGCGGGTAATAATTGGCCGGCACATGGATCGGCAGGCCCTTGTTCACATCGCGGTCGTATTCGGACTTGAGCGTCAGCGGGTCGTATTCCGAATGGCCGGTCACAAAGATCTGTCGTCCGTCCTTTGTGGCGGCAATATAGATGCCGGCCTGACTGGATTCGGCCAGGATCTGAACCTCCCCGACCTTCTCCACGTCCGCCCGGCGGATCTCCGTGTGACGCGAATGCGGGGCGAAGAAAACATCGTCGAAGCCGCGCAGCAGGCTCTCCGTCGAGGAAAGGGTGCGGTGCTCAAACACCCCGAACATTTTCTGGGGCAGCTCGTACTTCGGGATCCCGTAGCGATGATAGAGTGCGGCCTGCGCCCCCCAGCAGATATGCAGGGTCGACTCGACGTTTGTCTCCGCCCAATCGAGGATCTGGGTCAGTTCCTCCCAATAATCGACTGCCTCGAACGGCATCTGCTCGACGGGCGCGCCCGTGACGATCAGACCGTCAAATTTGTGGCCGCGGATCGCATCAAATGTCACATAGTGATTCAGCAGATGTTCGGCGTCGGTGTTCGTGGAATCATGCGTGGCCGTGTGGATCAATGTGATTTCCACTTGCAGGGCGGAGTTGCTGAGCAGACGCAGCAATTGGGTTTCGGTGGCGATCTTGGTGGGCATCAGATTCAGGATCGCCACGCGCAGCGGCCGAATGTCCTGGTGGGTGGCGCGCTCTTCCCCCATGATAAAGATGTTCTCATTTTCCAGAATTGCGCGGGCCGGAAGGGTGCTGGGGATTTTTACGGGCATAGTCCGCCTTTCTCTCTTCTCCCGAAGCGGGAGAAGAGCGGGGCGCCAGGCTCAGGCATTCAGCGCCTGATCGAGATCCCACAGGATATCGTCGATATCCTCGAGGCCGATGCTCAGGCGCACAAAATCGGGGCTCACGCCCGCCGCGAGCTGGTCCTCGGGGCTGAGCTGACTGTGCGTTGTGGTCGCAGGATGAATGGCCAGACTCTTCGCATCGCCCACGTTGGCAAGGTGACTGAACAGTCGCAGGCTCTCAATGAACTTCCTGCCCTTTTCGGCGTCGCCCTTGATTCCGAATCCGAGGATCGCGCCCGCACCCTTCGGCAGGTACTTCCTGGCGCGTGCGTAATCGGGATGGCTCTGGAGGCCGGGATATT
>Ga0335081_10017986_pt1 | contig 11434 bp, 10 predicted proteins | sample Lox_Sample_35_FD_206713 | JGI IMG/M metagenome (GOLD analysis project Ga0335081, IMG submission 206713) | Soil microbial communities from Loxahatchee National Wildlife Refuge, Florida, United States - Lox_Sample_3.5 | ecosystem: Environmental > Terrestrial > Soil > Wetlands | place: USA... | reverse complement strand
CGTGATGGATGCCGTCGAGTTGTCGCGCTTTTGGTTCCGCGGGGTCTACGTCGATCCCTATTGGTTGATGTTGCGCCGTGCGCCCAGACTGTGGCAGACCCTGTTCCTCCGGCGTAAGGAGAAGCGACATCGGGCCACCGCCCCTCACTGGGTGTTTCGTCACGGATGCGCGCGGCTGCTGCGGCAACTCAAAGAGTTCTCCCCTCACCTGGTAATTGCCACCGAGATTGCGGCGGCTGAAATTGCTGCCTTGGGGAAGCGGGAAGGTTGGTTTAACGCGCCGATATTGGCCGTGCACACCGATTATCATAGCGAGCCGCCATGGGTGCAGCCGGAGGTCGATTTCTATTGCGTCGGCACGGAGGAGGCCAAGTACGAGCTGATCGGCTGGGGAATCTCAACCAACCGGATTCTGGTATCCGGCGTTCCCATCGACCCGGCGTTTTCCATGCTCTTTGACAGGGGAGAGATTCTAAGCTCTCTGGGGCTCTCACCGGGGCGCCCGGTGGTGCTGGTGATGGGCGGCGGGATGGGGCCTATGCCGATGGACGAAATCGTTCAGCACCTGGAGTTGTCGGGGTTGCCGCTACAAGTAATTGCTGTCTGCGGCCACAACCGCGAGGTCAGGGCGCGTCTGGAGAGGCTGCGAGGAAAGACCGCGCTCCATCTTCGGGTATTCGGGTGGACCGAGAATATCCCGAAGCTTATGGCTGCTGCCGACTTATTGGTGACCAAGCCGGGAGGACTTACCGCCGCCGAGTCGTTGGCCTCCGGACTGCCTATGGTACTCACCAGCCCCATTCCAGGTCCGGAAGAAAGGCACGTGGCGCTTCTGGCCAGAAAAGGTCTCGCGGTGGTGGCAAAAACCAGCGCCGATGTGCCGAAGCTCGCCGCCCAATTGTTGATCAATCCTGAGGTCCGCGCGGAAATGGCACGCCACGCTCGCGACGCCGCCCGGCCCGACGCTGCGGAAGCGGTAGCCCAGGTGTCACGCGCTTTGCTCGAAAGGGCCACCTACATCGACTTGCTCAGTTCGCCGCCACCGCCGTCGGGCGAATCGGCGTACGTGATGTAGTGGCTAGGGGCCAGTGGCTAGTGGCTAGTGAAGAACGAGATTTAGCCACTGGCCACCGACCTCTCGTCACTAGCCACTGTTCTTATGCTGACTTCAGTCCGAAAAATCGTTGAGCAAACGGCGATCGGAGATTCCGCGCCGGCGCTGGTTCGCTGGGGCAAGAGGGTTCCGCGACCACTCATCCGGGGCATTCAGGAAAGCGGATTCCGGGACGTCGTCCGGTACGCTGCCGAGCATCAACCGTTCTTTTCGCGGAAACTGCGCCAGAGCGGGATCGACCCTGCGAGGGTCCATCGTCCGGAGGATCTGGATGGCCTTTTCACCACCGCAGACGATCTTCTCAGCTTGCCGCCCGAGGATTTTCTTTGTCGCGAACCCGAGTCGGTTTTCGAGACTACCGGAACTTCCGGAGCGCCCAAGCGGGTCTATTTCAGCTACGACGAACTGAACTTCTCCGCTCGCTACGAGGCGGCGGCGATGTACGAGTGTGGGGTGCGTCCGGGTGACCGCGTTGTTTGTACCTTCGACGCCGGCTATTGGATCAGCAGTTGGGTCACGTTTCTCGCCTGCAAGCAGATGGGGGTATTTTGCTCGGCCACCGGGAAGCCGCAACCGCGCGACCTGTATTCGCGGATGGGCCTCTATCGCTACAACGTCATCGCAGCCGATCCGACGTGGCTGGTCAGCTTGAGCGAAATTGCGGAGAGGGAAGGGAGTTTTCCCGTCAAGCTTATCATCGCGGCGGGCGACCGCATGACCGATGTCTATCGCCACTACGTGCAGAACGTCTGGAAGGCGCCGGTGATTCTAGGCTATGGCTCCACTGAGGCGGGCGGCGGACTGGGAATGGAGTGCCTGGAACGGGGCGGCTACCACATCGACGAATTCAATTTTGCCTTTGAGATATTGGATCCTGATGCGGATGGCTACGGGGAACTGGTGATTACTACGCTTTCCCGCCGGACCATGCCGCTGATCCGCTACCGGGTTCGCGACGTCACCCGCTTTATCGACGAACCCTGCCCCTGTGGCGCCACCCTGCGCCGGATCACCAGGATCAAGGGACGCCGCGATGAGATGGTGGTGATGGGAGCGGGAAACATGCACCCGGAGATCTTTGAGCGGGTTCTGCACGACGTGGACGGACTGTCGGACCGCTGGCAAGTGGCGGTGCGCCAGGAGGGATTGCGCGACGTGCTGGAGTTTCGATTTGAGCTCGCCAACGGGAACAGTCCGGCGACGATCGAAAGCGCAGTGAAGAGCAACCTTTCGGCGCGTTATCCCGACGTTTGGGCTAACCACCTCTGCGGCATGTATCAGATCGCCTTCCGCTACCTGCCTGCCGGAAGTCTTGGTCAGTCTCGAAAGCCGAAGCGCCTGGTCGACGAGCGAGAGACCTGAAGCCAAGCAATCAGGAGACAGGAGTCAGAAGTCAAAAGTCAGGAGTCAGACGACGGAACCGGGAGATGGGAGTGAGCCCGATACAGGCCTTGGCTTCATTCTGACTTCTGTCTACCGACTTCTGACTCCTTTTTCACGACGCATGAATACTTCGCCATCCAGCGCCGGGCCGATCGTCTTTTGCGACTTTGACGGAACCATCTCGGAGATTGACGTCACGGATCTCATTCTCACGCGCTTTGCCGATCCAAGTTGGACCGAGGTCGAGCAGCAGTGGGTGCGAGGCGAGATTGGTTCGCGGCAATGCCTGGCGCAGCAAATCGGCTTGGTCAGAGCTTCGACTACGAGTCTCAACGCCGTGATTGACTCTGTTCGTGTCGATCCCCATTTTAATGAGCTTTGCCGGATGCTTGAGAAGCAGTCGGTTCCGTTCTACGTTCTGAGCGACGGGTTCGACTACGTCATTCGCCGCGTCTTCGGTCGCGCAGGCTTCACCGGACCTTTGGCTAATGGGTCGCATCTGTTCGCGAGTTCTCTTCGAATCGACCACGGGCGACTGCTGACGTCGTTTCCTCATCCCCCCGCTGCCTGCGAGCATGGCTGCGCCACCTGCAAGCCGAGCGTGATGCGAAGGCTCGCTGCCGGGTACTCACCCTCCATCTTCATCGGCGATGGCCTTTCGGACCGCTTTGCCGTTGAGGAGTCGGATGTGGTCTTTGCCAAGAAGCGCCTGCTGGACTACTGCCGAGAAAAGGGAATTGCGTGCGTTGCCTTCGAGACTTTTGCGGACATCGCGGCGGCCTTGACGGACCTGCTCGGCGAGGGCCAACCCGGCGTGGGGCCGAAGCACCGTAAGCAGGTGACGGAGACTTCGCGTCTTGGGAGTCCCGAGACGGCGATCCGCCCCGCGATTCTGGACTGAAGGAAGGGAAAACGAATTGACCACCTCCGGTGTGACCACCAGAACCCATGAGCTGCTGGAGCTCGAAAGGAAGTACTGCTCCTTTGGAGACACCGTCCACTACCTCGAGCCACCCAAGGTTTTTGTGAACTGCGAGGGCAGCTATCTTTACGATGAGGCGGGGACCCCGTATCTCGACTTGCAGATGTGGTACTCGGCAGCGAGCTTCGGCTACAAAAATCGCCGGCTCAACGATGCCCTGAAGCGGCAGCTCGACCGCTTGCCCCAACTAGCCTGCCAGTATCTCCACGGCGAAAAGGTGGAAGTCGCGGCGCGAATCGCGGAGTACTGCGAGAAACGCTTTGGAGTGAAAGGGCGGGTTCACTTCAATGTTGGCGGATCGCAGTCCATCGAGGACTCGCTGAAGCTGGTGCGCAACTATACCGGCAAAAACCTCATGTTCGCTTTCATGGGCGGCTATCATGGCCGGACCCTGGGCGCCTCCGCCATCACCTCCAGCTATCGTTACCGGCGGCGTTACGGCCACTTCAGCGACCGGGCCCAGTTCGTCTTTTATCCCTACTGTTTCCGCTGCATCTACGGCCTCAAGCGCGAGACCTGCAACCTCTATTGCGAGGACCAGTTCGAGAAGCTGTTCGCCAGCGAGTACTTCTCGGTATGGGATGCCAAGGCCGCGGAGTCGGAATACGGCGCCTTTTACATCGAGGCCGTGCAAGGGACCGGCGGGTACGTCATTCCTCCCAGGGACTACTTCACTCGCCTGGAAGCCGTGTGCCGCCGGCACAAGATCCTCATCGTGGACGATGAGATCCAGATGGGTTTCTACCGCACGGGAAAGTTCTGGGCGGTCGAGCATCTGGGGATCACGCCCGATATCATCGTTTTCGGCAAGGCGCTCACCAACGGCTTGAATCCGCTGGCCGGAATCTGGGCGCGTGAGGGCCTCATCACGCCGGAATTGTTTCCGCCGGGCTCCACGCACTCAACCTTCTCGTCAAATACGTTGGGGACGGCGGTGGCGCTGGAGACGCTCAGGATGCTGGAGGAAGAGGACTACGAGGAAGTGGTGAACGAGAAGGGCGCATACTTCCTGGCGGGACTCAGGGAACTCGAACGGCGCCACCCGAAATCGATCGGCAACGTCGATGGACTGGGCCTCGCCCTGCGCATTGAAGTCTGCAAGGAGGATGGCATCACGCCGGACCGCGAACTGACGGACCGCATCTTCGCTGAAGGCTTGCAGGGCGACCTCGAATCAGGCGGGCGCAAGTACGGGCTGGTTCTGGATGTTGGCGGGTACTACAAAAACGTATTCACCCTGGCACCGTCATTCACGATCACGCGCGAAGAGACCGACTTGGCGATCGACTTGCTCGATCAGCTCTTCCGGCGGTGTGTCTAGAGCGCCCGGGATTCACGTCACCACGCGACGCGCACGGTGATCGGGTCGTTGAGCCGGATGCGGCACTGGGTGTCGGGGGGCAGGCTCACGTCACGGCCGCGCGCCCACAAAAACTCGTAGCCTAGAAAAGTTGTTCCCACGGCGGGCAGGATGGGCCATGCCGCCGCGCCTCCCGCCAGCGCCAGCTTGGCTGTTCCGAAAGCCCCGACCGCGAACAATCCGCCGGTGATCCCTTTCCACGAAAATCCCCGAGTACCCTTCAGGTAGCCTTCCGAATCGAGCTTCACGTGCAGGGAGCGGGCATTCTCAAGGTCCGCCAAGACTGCACGCATCGGTTCGCTCTCGCCGTCGGGGAGGGTAATTTGGTCGAACCGGAAAGACAGTTCGCCCGTGCGGTGGAAGCGGCCTGCGGATCGAACGCGCGTGATGCGTCCGTCCAGCACGCTGCCGGGAGGAAGCGCCACCTGGCCGGCAATCATCACCGGTTCGATCAAGCGCGCCTCGATGCGGTCGTTCACATGGTTGACGCGAGTGTGGACTCCCGACAGGAGTTGGATGTTAGCCTCGGTTTCCGCGGGCACCGTAACACTGGGCGACGCCATCGAAGGAGTGGCTGTGCCTTCGGGGGCGCTTGCACGGTGCATCAGCACGCGGGTCAAGGAACCATCCTGCCCCCATAAAAAGGGAGACAGAAAGCAGACCATAACCGCCGATGCAAACGCCTTCCTCATGTGGACCCTCCAGTCAAATCGGGCCCTGAAGACTTACACTACCACCTCGAAGACACCAAGCCCGATCGCGCCTCAGATTGTCTCGCTTCTTCCACCAAAAATCAAGTGGATTAAACGACCAGAGAAATTACCCGTAGATGCGGATGGCGTATAAGCAGCGCCTTGATGGCTACGGTTCAGCGGCGAAACCCAGAGTTATCTGCCGGGCTCGCCGCGACCGTATTGCTGTTACCCTCGATCGCTCGAGGTCACACCTTCATGACTTTGTCGGCTTGAGGCCCTTTTTGTCCCTGCACGACCTCAAACTCGACGCTGTCGCCTTCCTGCAGACTCTTGAAGCCCTCCATCTGGATCGCAGAGTAATGAACGAACACATCGGGCCCAGTGTCCTGGCCGATGAAGCCATACCCTTTGGTGTTGTTGAACCACTTCACCTTGCCTTGACGTCTTTCCACTTGCGTTCCTCCTTGATGTGCTTTCGTCTTTCAGGTGTTCGCCCGTTAAAGACCGCGAGCCGACCAAATCCTTCGGCCGCCCATTGCCAGTCAGAGCCCCCAGAAACGCCCCCAAAAACCCCGCCGACAGAAGTTATCCGCAGAGACCTTGCTTGTCAAGAGGATTATTTCGCAGGCTTTGGCCCCCTCCTCGGGAGTGGTTACTTCAAGCGGGTGGAGCGCAAAAGCCAGAGTAAACCCACCAGGGTTTTGCCATCCTCAAGCCGGCGCTGACTGAGCATAGTGAGAAGATCAGCGCGAGTAAAGCGGCCGACGCGGAGCCGCTCGTCCGCGTCGGGACTGGTCTTGCATCGTACCAGGTCCGAGGCCTCCACCAGGTGCATGCGCTCGCTCACAAACCCCGGCGTCGGGTAGAAGCTGAACATAGGGCGAAGCGTGCGAGCGTAATAGCCGGCTTCCTCCCGCAGCTCCCGTCGGGCCGCTTCCAGCGGAGTTTCGTTGGGCTCAAGACCTCCCGCCACGAGTTCCCAGAGGCTCTTGCCGACGGCATACCGAAACTGGCGCACCAGGACAATTCGCCCGTCATCGAGGTGAGGTAGTACCACCACCGAACCTGGATGCACCACCACCTCGCGATTCGCGGTGAGGCCGCCGGGCTCGATGACGCGGTCGAGCTTGAGGCGTACCACGCGGCCCTCGTAGAGCATTTTGCTGCGCAGAACTTTGGCTTGCGCTCTCATAAGATCGGATGATCGAGCGATTGCGTGATTGCGTGATTGCGTGACTGAGTGATCGTTTCTTTCAATCACCCAATGGCACAATCACCCAATCACTCAATCTGTCATTCCTCTTAATTTGAAAAGTCGAACTTCTCAATCAGGGCCTTGGCATTTTTCGAGTTGTCGGCAGCGGCCTTCAGCGCAGTCTTAGCGTCCTGCATCTTGCTTCTGAGCTTGGCATAGCTCTCTCGCTTCGCCGTGGCGGCCTCCGCCTGGTCCTTCGGAGTTGCAGGATCTTGCGACGTTTTTTCCAGGCAATCCAATAGGCCGTCGATCGTAGTCAGGCAGAAGGTCAGTTTGGTCATGCAAACCTTCTGGTGATAGGACCTCTCGAAATCCGCCAGACTCTCCTTCTTCACCGTATCGATAAGCTCCGTCAGACTCTTCTGGTAATCTCTCACCATCGCTTCGTCGTCGTCGCACGACTGCCCCCAGAGGGTTCGTCGGTCGGTCAGCGCTGCGAGGCTCACCACCACCAGAAAAGCGATTCCAAGTTTTCTCATTAGGCGCCTCCCTCGGTCCCGCTGGCTCGGACCAGACCCTGCTGTTCTGAGGACGCAGTCCGAACCTGTGCGCCTATGCTAGCAGACTGTCCGCCTGATGGCCGGAATTTTTGTTACACTACATAACAGGACGGCGGTTATACTCAGCGCCGGAACTGAGTTCGCCTCTCATTCCGAGCGCAGCAGAGGCTCTCTCTGGGGCTAGCCGGCAGACTTGACCGACAAAGAGAGATTCTCCGCTACGCTCAAGTGACGCGCGACCGGGCTGGCGACGGGATATGGTAACAATCCAAACGACGAGAGCTGATGGCTATCATGAAAATGAGTGCCCTGATCGTTGACGACGAACAGCTGGCCCGGGATGAGCTCGCCTTTTTGCTCAAAAGCTTCCCGGACGTGGAGGTTGTCGGCCAAGGCAAGAACGGTTTGGAAGCCGTAAATCTGATCCGCGAGCTTAACCCCCAACTGGTGTTTCTCGACGTGCAGATGCCGGGACTCGACGGTTTCGACGTCATCAAAAGACTGCTGGAGAAAAAAACTCACCTTCCTTTCTTCATTTTTGCCACCGCCTACGATCAGTATGCGGTGCACGCTTTCGACGTCAACGCCCTCGACTATCTGCTCAAGCCGATTGCGCGTGCACGCCTCGACAAGGCGATCGGCAAGGTGCGCAAAATGATCGAGGCCGCCGGGCCAACTCATGAGAAACTCGACCGCCTGGTTCAGATGGTCGCCGAGCGCCCGGAAGCGCAAAAGGGCAAGCTCCTCTTAAAAACCGGGGGGCGCCTCTATCTTGTGGATTCGTCCGACCTGGTCTACGCCAGCATCGAGGATGGCGTCATCAGCCTGGTGACGCGCGACAAGGAAGGCGAGTCGAATTTTCGCACCGTCGAGGACCTTCAGGCCAACCTTGATCCGAACACTTTCTGGCGCGCTCATCGGTCTTATCTGGTCAACATCCATCGCATCAAAGAGGTGGTTCCCTGGTTCAAAAGCTCTTACCAGCTCAAGATGGACGATCGCAAGCAGACTGAGATTCCCGTCAGCCGCGCCCAGACTCGCAAGCTGCGCGAGTTGCTCCATCTGTGACGCATCCTCCATGCTCTCCCGGAACTTCCCGCATCGCCATTGACGCGCGAGCTGCGCCAGTCGTTCCCTTCTGATGCCGTCCCACCACCATACGGCCTCCCTGCCCGTAATCACGCCGGTCATTGCATGTCCGGAGTGATTCGGGTTTCGACATGGGTGCGCTCAAAGTCAGTGTTCTCGAGCGATACCGTAATTTCGCGGCTCAGGAACATGAGCACGCGAAGACGGAACTCGGTCCCGAAGCTCGATGGAAACCATACTCCGTCAGGCTGCCGGCGGTACTGGACATTAAACCCGACTCCGGGCAGGTCCGCCAGAAAGGTTCGAATCAGGAGGGGAATCGGTCGCGACAGCTTCGTGAACACCGTCACTGGCTGGAAGTCCGCGGCATCGACATAGGCCTCGCCGGCCCAGTCAAGATCCTGCTTGTCCTTGGGACGAAAACCAAGACGGTAGACCTTTCGCCCCTCGAGCGTCTCTTCACCGATCAGCCGGAAGTTGTACTTCTTCTGCTCCTCCGTCGTCAGCGGAAAGTAGTCGCGCGCGAACCCATCCTTCGAGCGCTCGTTCTGAAGGTCGCTGCGGAAGTCGTGGATCAGGTCGCCGTCGAGGCTATCGGGGGCCGGCACCGGCTCGCCTTTGAACTCCACATACTGTCCCTTGTGCCAGTAGCGCCCCGTGATGAGCGTCAGTTGCCTTTGGGTGCCGTCAGGCATGGGCGTTACCGTGTAATCGGCGGATTCCTCGCGCATGAGTTTCTTGCCCTTTCGCGTCGCAATGTGAATATGCTGCCGGTAGACATATTCGCTGCGCAGCTTGTCGCTCCGATCCTGATTGGCGGCGACACGGGCCATGATGGTTTCTGCCGTCAGCGGTGGATCTTGAGCCCGGGCAGGAACGCTGACAGCGGTGAGCACGAGCACACTCAACAACTGAGCCGCAAACATCTCCTTTGGACCTCCACCCCACAATTACGTGGCGGATGCCCGTTTCGACTCAGAAAATTCCCGCGCCAGCCGCAGCCATTCCTGACGCTTACCCACCGGAGGTCGGCGCGCGCTTCAGGGTCACATCCGTGCCCCACGCGCCGTCGGCGGTGTCGAGTCGAAGCTGGATGGTATCCCCTGCGATCTTTCCTTTCATCACCAACTTCACCGGCTGGCCTTGCCACTCGGAGTCCACCGTAAACGTGATGCTATCTCCTTCCACCTTGCCGTCCTTGATCGGAAGCTCCTTGCCTTCCTGGCTTAACATCGAGCCAGTCAGCGTGGCTCCGTCGGACTTGAAGTTGAAGGTCCACTGCGGGTGATCCGCTGCATCGGTCCACTTACCGGAGATGTCGGCTGCGTAGAGAAAAGCAGTTAAGGCGGCACAAAGTCCGGCGGCCATGACAGCGGAGCGGACGACATTTGAAATGGACATGACGTGTTCTCCTTTAACCGACAGAGAATCTAACCCAGCGCGTCCCGTGTGCGCAATGAGCAATCGGCAATCAGCAGTTTAAGAGGGGGCGGGACGCCCGCGCTCCCAGGGATCAGCAGGTTGAGAAGATCTGTAGCCAGTCTCTCGATCGCATTATTGGCGGGTTTTTCCGCCACTCCCTCACTCGCCCAATCAACCGATCAGCCACTCTTTCCCGTTGCCGTCTGGTACGGAGGCGGAACGGCGCGCGCGCCCAGGCTTGAGTCCCTCGATTCCACCAGCGCCGAGCGTTGGGGGCGCGACCTCGATCAGATCAAATCGGTGGGCTTCAACACGGTGAAGTGCTGGGTCGACTGGGCGACAGCGGAGCCGAAACCTGGTGAGTTTCACTTTGAGAATCTCGACTTGCTGCTGCGCCTGGCGCAGGAGCGCGGCTTGCGGGTGATCGTCCAGATCTATCTCGACTCCGCGCCGGACTGGGTGGGCGAGCGTTATCCCGACGGCCGCTTCGTCGATCGCAGCGGCGCCGTGATCGAGTCTGAGGCTGCGCCCGGTTTCTGCATCGATCATGCAGGCGTGCGGGCGGAGATCGTGAAATTTCTCGGCGCGCTCTCCCGCGACGCGAACCGGGCAGGCTCGTCGGGCGCGCTCTTTGGCTGGGACGTGTGGAGCGAGCCCCACGTGATCAACTGGGCCGAGTTTCCCTATCTCACCAACCCCGAGTTCTGCTATTGCCGTTCGAGCGAGGAACGCTTCCGCGCCTGGCTGAAGGCCAAGTACCGAACGCTGGGCGCGCTGAACGAGGCCTGGTACCGGCGTTTCGAGCGCTGGGATCAGGTGGAACCGCCGCGCACCTCCACTATTCTCTCCTTCACGGACTATCTCGACTGGCGGGCATTCATCGCGGACAAACTGGCGGGCGACCTCAAGACGCGGGTCGACGCAATCCGCAGCGCCGATCAGGTGCATCCCATCACCAGCCACGCCGCTGCGCCCGGCCTGTTTACGTCTCCGACCGATGGCTTCGGTGAGCCTGACGATTGGAAGATGGCTGCCAACGCCGACTTTTTCGGGACGTCTCTTTATCCCAAGCACTCCGAATCGACTCGGCCGTGGCCCTACCCGATGCTGGCAGCGGCTCTCGACTTCGCTCGCTCCTCGGGCCACAGCTACGGCAAGGGCTTCTGGATCGGCGAACTGCAGGCCGGGCAGGGCGTCACCGGCATGCGCATTGCAGACCCGGTGAGCGCCCACGACGAACAGTACTGGATGTGGCAGGTTGTCGCGCACGGGGCGCGCGAAATCGCCGTCTATGCCTGGTACCCCATGAACGCGGGCTACGAGTCAAACGGCTACGGCTTGATCAACCTCGACGGTACGCTCACGGACCGCGCCCGCGCCGCCGGCGAAACCGCGCGTGCGATCGAGCGCAACACGGCGGAGATTCTCGCTGCCAAGCCCGCTCCCGCTGAGGTCGCGGTCCTCTATAACCGGCTTTCGTACATGGTCGGCGGGTCCGAACCGTCGCTTTCGAAGCTGGGCAACGCCGAGCGCGACTCGCTGATGGGTTTGCACCGCGCCTTTTTCGAGGAGAACATCCCCGTTGATTTCGTCAGCGCGGAGGATGTTGCAAGCGGCCGCCTCGGCCAGTACAA
>Ga0335081_10017985_pt1 | contig 11435 bp, 4 predicted proteins | sample Lox_Sample_35_FD_206713 | JGI IMG/M metagenome (GOLD analysis project Ga0335081, IMG submission 206713) | Soil microbial communities from Loxahatchee National Wildlife Refuge, Florida, United States - Lox_Sample_3.5 | ecosystem: Environmental > Terrestrial > Soil > Wetlands | place: USA: Florida... | reverse complement strand
ACCGAGATAGGGTTCTGTTTGGTCTTGCTCTCGATCACCTCGAGCGCGCCGTACACGATCGTTTCCGCCACCGACTTCTTGCCGTCGTACATGATGGCGTTCATGAACTTGCTGACGACGAGATTCCCGAATTTCGGATCCGGGATGATGTCGCGTTTTTCTGCGGCGTGGCGGCGGGACATTGGTTCGCTCTATCTGTTCTTTGCTTTGGCGATCCCGGGTCTCGCTTCGCTCGCCCGGGATAACCGTTGCTTTGCTCCGGTTACTTCGGGCGCTTCGCGCCGTACTTGGACCGGCGCTGCTTGCGGTTCTTGACGCCCTGCGTGTCGAGCACGCCGCGCAGGATGTGGTAGCGCACGCCCGGCAGGTCTTTCACGCGGCCGCCGCGGATCATTACAACCGAGTGCTCTTGCAGGTTATGCCCTTCGCCCGGGATGTAGCCGATCACCTCGAAGCCGTTGGTCAGGCGCACTTTGGCGACCTTGCGCAGCGCCGAGTTCGGCTTCTTCGGCGTCGTCGTATAGACGCGCGTGCAGACGCCGCGCTTCTGCGGCGAGGCCTGCAGCGCCGGCACCGTGTTGCGTGCCTTGAGCGGTTGGCGCGGCTTGGCAATCAGCTGGTTGATCGTCGGCATCGTTGGCCTTCGTTACCCTCGTTTGGGCTTACGCCCGGAATCGTTCGCGGGCTCCCGCCCCTCGTCTCGCTCGTGGACCTTTTAGGTCCCCTCAACTGGGCTTGACGCCCCGGCATTTCAGCGCGCGTTTCCACGCGCAAAACGAAATCGCGCCATCCGCTTCGAATGCGGGGGCGCTCTTCCGGTCGGACGATCGAGCGCGGTTAAGGCGCGCCGCGACCGTTCACTTCAAGTCTGACAGTGGCTGTCAGAGGCAGCGTCTGAGCTTCTTTCCTCGAGGCGAGGTGCCCGCCAAGCTTTGAGAAAACGCAGCGCTCTCAAAGGGTTAGCTGGTTGGCCGTTCCGAGCAAGCGAAGCTCACCGCCTGCCGCAAAGTGTGGCGTATGTATCGGCGCGATTCTGCTAAGTCAAGGCGCAAACAGCGGAAAAATAGCGATTTTGCGGGCTTTGGCGGGGTCTACCGGGGTCCGGCCGGCTCTCCTTCAATCAAGCTTAATCAGCAGGCCGTCGTTCCCGGCGAGTTCAAACCGGCCACCAACCGTGTCGCCAGCGCGATCGGACAGAACGGAGAGCGCGACGGTTCCGTGCCCGTCCGGCAAGACCATCGACGCCGGCGCGGCGCCGAAATTGAGCGCCACGAAAAACCGCTCGCCGCTTTGCTCGCGCCTATAGGCGAGCACGTCGCCTTCGGCTGCGACCGGCCGGTAGCTGCCGGTTGCAAGCCCCGGATGTGCGCGGCGCAACGCAAGCAGCTTGCGGTAAAGATTGTAGAACGAGCCCGGGTCGGCACGTTCGCATGCCACGTTGCGGTGCGCGGCATCGTCGGTGAGCGGCAGCCATGGCTCGGCATTGGAAAATCCGGCAAAGCGCGAGGCGTCCCACTGCATCGGCGTGCGGCAGCCGTCGCGGCCGAGCCCAAAGCCCGGCACATTCTTCTCGAACGGGTCGCGCACCCGCTCGGGCGGGATGGCGACCTGCGGCAGGCCGATCTCGTCGCCGTAATAGAGCGTCGGCGTTCCGCGCAGCGTCAGCAGCAGCATGGCTGCGATGCGCGCTTGCGGTGCGCCCACGCGGCTTAACACGCGCGGGCGGTCGTGATTGCCGAGCACCCAATTCGGCCAGGCGCCTTGCGGCAGCAGCCCCTCGTAGCGGTCAATGAGCGCGGCAATGTCGCGGGCGCGCCAGGGCGTTTGCAGCAAACCGAAATTGAACGGAAAATTCGTTTCGTCCAGAGCGCGGCCGTAATAGGTCATCAAGCGCTCGAACGGCAGATAGATTTCACCGATCATCAGGCGATCGGGAAATTCATCGAGCACGCGCCGCATCTCGCGCAGCGCGTCGTGCACCTCCGGCCGATCGCCGGAATAAAGCAGGATATGCTGGTGGTGCGGCGGATCGGCGTGCCGATAGTCCGGATTTCTGGGATTGTCGCGAAGCTGGTCGTCTTCGATCAGGTGCCAGATGGCGTCGAGCCGGAAACCGTCGACGCCGCGCTTGAGCCAGAAGCGCATGACGTCGTGCATCGCCGCGACGACTTGCGGGTTGCGCCAATTGAGGTCGGGCTGCTGCTTGAGAAAGGCGTGATAGTAATACTGACCTGTGGTCTCGTCGTATTGCCACGCCGAGCCGCCGAATTCCGACAGCCAATTGTTCGGCGGTCCGCCGCCCAGCGCCGGATCGCGCCAGATATACCAGTTGCGTTTGGCGTTCTGCCGCGAGGCGCGGCTTTCACGGAACCAGGGGTGTCGGTCGGAGCTGTGGTTGGGCACAAAATCGAGGATCACTTTCAGCCCGCGCGCATGCGCGGCACTTAATAGCGCATCGAAATCGGCCATGCTGCCGAACAACGGATCGATCGCGGTGTAGTCGGAAATGTCGTAGCCAAAATCCGCCATCGGCGAGGCAAAGATCGGCGACAACCACAGCGCATCGACGCCGAGCTCGCTCAGATGCGGCAGCCGCGCGATGATGCCGCGCAGGTCGCCGACACCGTCACCATCGCTGTCCTGAAACGAGCGCGGATAGATCTGGTAAAGGACCGCGGATTTCCACCAGGCGTCTGTCATGCAGGTCCCTATCAGCCCGACTCGGCGTGACAGTTTGACGACGCCGGGCGGCAAACGAAAAGGGCCGCCTTGCGGGCGGCCCTTTGCAATCGTTGCGACGCGGCCTACTCGGCCGCCGGCAGCGCCGGGGCTTCCGCAGCCTCCGCCTTGGCCGCGGCTTTGGCCGCATCTTTCTCGCGCTCCTCGAGGATGAGCGCGTCGCGCTTGGTGGCGACTTCGCGCAGGCTGTTCATCATGGCGCCGGTGCCGGCCGGGATCAGGCGGCCGACGATGACGTTCTCCTTGAGCCCATCGAGCGTGTCGGCCTTGCCGTTGACGGCGGCCTCGGTGAGCACGCGCGTGGTCTCCTGGAACGACGCCGCCGAGATGAAGGAGCGGGTCTGCAGGCTCGCTTTAGTGATACCGAGCAGCACGGGGTGACCCGACGCCGGCTTCTTGCCTTCCGCTTCGACCCGTGCGTTGACTTCATCGAGCTCGCTCTTGTCGAGCTGCTCGCCTTGCAGGAGCTCGGTCTCGCCACTGTCGTCGATCTCGACCTTCTGCAGCATCTGGCGAACGATCACCTCGATGTGCTTGTCGTTGATGTTGACGCCTTGCAGGCGATAGACCTCCTGGATCTCGTTCACCAGGTAAGCCGCGAGTTCCTCGACGCCCTTGATGGCGAGAATGTCGTGCGGGGCGGGATTGCCCTCGACGATGTAATCGCCCTGCTCGATGACGTCGCCATCCTGCAGATGGATGTGCTTGCCCTTCGGGATCAGGTACTCCTTCGGCTCATCGTTCTTGCTCGATGGCTCGATGGTGATGCGGCGCTTGTTCTTGTAGTCCTTGCCGAAGCGCACCGTGCCGCCGATCTCGGCGATGATCGCCGCGTCCTTCGGCTTGCGCGCCTCGAACAGCTCCGCCACCCGCGGCAGGCCGCCGGTGATGTCGCGCGTCTTGGCGCTTTCGGTCGGGATACGCGCAATCACGTCGCCTGCCTTCACGTGGCCGCCCGGATCGACCGAGATGATGGCGTCGACCGCGAGCTGATAGCGCGCGTCGCCGCCGCGGGCGAGCTTCAACAGTTTGCTGCCCGACTTGATCAGGATCGCCGGACGCAGGTCCTGCTGGTTGCGGGACGAGCCCGTGCGCCAGTCGATGACCACGCGCTTGGCGATGCCGGTCGACTCGTCGAGCTGTTCCGACATCGACAGCCCGTCCACCAGGTCCTCGAAGGCGATGTCGCCCTCGACTTCGGTGAGGATCGGCCGCGTGTAGGGATCCCACTCGGCGATGCGCTGGCCGCGCTTGATCTTGTCGCCGTCCTCGACGCGCAGGCGCGCGCCGTAGGGAATGCGGTGATGCGCGCGCTCGGTGCCGTCGGGGTCGACGACCGCGACGACCATGTTGCGCACCATCGCGACCACCTCGTTGTCCGAGTTCTTGGCGATGTTCTTGCTCTTGAACTTGACCTTGCCGTCGAAGTTCGACTCGATGAACGACTGCTCGGAGATCTGCGCCGCACCGCCGATATGGAAGGTGCGCATGGTGAGCTGGGTGCCCGGCTCGCCGATCGACTGGGCCGCGATCACGCCGACCGCCTCACCCATGTTGACCGGGGTGCCGCGGGCAAGATCGCGCCCGTAGCACGCGCCGCACACGCCGTTCTTGCTCTCGCAGGTGAGCACCGAGCGGATTTTCAGTTCCTGCACGCCGGCATTGGAAATCGCTTCGACTTCCGGCTCCGTCAGCAGCGTGCCGCGCTTGACCACAAGCTTGTTATTCGAAGGATCCTTGACGTCCTCGGCCGTGGTGCGGCCGAGAATACGCATCGCCAGCGGCGCCACCACGGTGCCGGCATCGATAATCGCCCGCACCTTGATGCCGCCTTTGGTGCCGCAATCAGGCTCGGTGATGATGCAGTCCTGCGCCACGTCGACCAGACGCCGCGTCAGGTAGCCCGAGTTCGCCGTCTTCAAGGCGGTGTCGGCCAGACCCTTGCGGGCGCCGTGCGTGGAGTTGAAGTACTCCATCACCGACAGGCCTTCCTTGAAGTTGGAGATGATCGGGCTCTCGATGATCTCGCCCGAGGGCTTGGCCATCAAGCCGCGCATGCCGGCGAGCTGGCGCATCTGCGCGGGCGACCCGCGCGCGCCGGAGTGCGCCATCATGTAGATCGAGTTGACCTGCTGCTCGACGCCGTTGGCGTCCTTCTTCGAGGCCGAGATCTCCTTCATCATGGCTTCGGCGATGGTTTCGGTGCACTTCGACCATGCATCGACCACCTTGTTGTATTTCTCGCCCTGGGTGATGAGGCCGTCATTGTATTGCTGCTCGAATTCCTTGGCGAGCTCGCGCGTCTGCTCGACGGTGCGCCACTTGGACTCCGGCACCACCATGTCGTCCTTGCCGAACGAGATACCGGCCTTGAACGCGTGATAGAAGCCGAGCGCCATGATGCGGTCGCAGAAGATGACCGTCTCCTTCTGACCGCAATGGCGGTAGACGGTGTCGATCATCGACGAGATCTCGCGCTTGGTCATCAAGCGGTTGACGAGGTCGAACGGGATCTTGGCGCTCTTGGGCAGCACGCTGCCGAGCACGACGCGGCCGGGCGTGGTCTCGTACCACTTCTTGAACGGCTTGCCCTTCTCGTCGATGCCTTCCCAGCGATACTTGATCTTGCTGTGCAGCGTGATGGCTTTCTCCGCCAAAGCATGGTCGATGTCGGCCATGCTCGCGTAAAAGCCTTGGACAATATTCTTTAATTTCGTGTTCTTCTGCAATTCCGCATCGGAGTGCAGATCGAGCTTCCACTCGCCCGGCATCCCGTTGCTCATCAGCGACAGATAGTAGAGGCCGAGTACGATATCCTGCGACGGCACGATGATCGGCTGGCCGTTCGCCGGGTGCAGAATGTTGTTGGTCGACATCATCAGCACGCGTGCTTCTAGCTGCGCTTCGAGCGACAGCGGCACGTGCACGGCCATCTGGTCGCCGTCGAAGTCGGCGTTGAAGGCGGCGCAGACCAGCGGATGCAGCTGGATCGCCTTGCCTTCGATCAGCACCGGCTCGAAGGCCTGGATGCCGAGGCGGTGCAAGGTCGGTGCGCGGTTGAGCAGCACCGGATGCTCGCGGATCACCTCGTCAAGGATGTCCCAAACCTCCGGCTTTTCTTTCTCAACCAGCTTCTTGGCCTGCTTGACGGTGGTGGACAGGCCCTTGGCGTCGAGCCGCGAATAGATGAAAGGCTTGAACAGTTCGAGCGCCATCTTCTTCGGCAGGCCGCACTGGTGCAGCTTGAGTTCGGGACCGACCACGATCACCGAGCGGCCGGAATAGTCGACGCGCTTGCCGAGCAGGTTCTGCCGGAAGCGGCCCTGCTTGCCCTTGAGCATGTCGGCGAGCGACTTCAACGGGCGCTTGTTGGCGCCGGTGATGACGCGGCCGCGGCGGCCGTTGTCGAACAGCGCATCGACTGCTTCCTGCAGCATACGCTTTTCGTTGCGGATGATGATGTCGGGCGCGCGCAGCTCGATCAGCCGCTTCAAGCGGTTGTTGCGGTTGATGACGCGGCGATAGAGATCGTTCAGGTCGGACGTGGCGAAGCGGCCGCCGTCGAGCGGCACCAGCGGTCGCAGGTCGGGCGGGATCACCGGCACGACGGTCAAGATCATCCATTCCGGCTTGTTGCCGGAGGCAAGGAACGCCTCGATCAGCTTGAGCCGCTTGGCGATCTTCTTCTTCTTGATGTCGCTGTCGGTCTCGACCATATCGGTGCGCAACTCGGCCTGCATCTTCTCTAGGTCGAGCGCCTTGAGCATCTCGCGGATGGCTTCCGCGCCGATGGTCGCGGTGAACGAGTCGGCGCCGAACTCCTCCTGCGCCTTGAGATACTCGTCTTCCGACAAAAGCTGGCGGTCCTTAAGCGGGGTCAGGCCCGGCTCAAGCACGCAATAATATTCGAAGTAGAGAATGCGCTCGAGGTCCTTCAGCGTCATGTCGAGCAGCAGGCCGATGCGGCTCGGCAGCGACTTCAGGAACCAGATGTGCGCGACCGGCGCCGCGAGCTCGATATGGCCCATGCGCTCGCGCCGCACGCGCGACAGCGTCACCTCGACCGAGCACTTCTCGCAGATGATGCCCTTGTACTTCATGCGCTTGTACTTGCCGCACAAGCACTCGTAGTCCTTGATCGGCCCAAAGATGCGCGCGCAGAACAGGCCGTCGCGCTCGGGCTTGAAGGTGCGGTAATTGATGGTCTCCGGCTTTTTGATCTCGCCGTAGGACCACGACAGAATCTTCTCCGGGCTCGCAATCGAGATCCGGATCTGGTCGAAGACCTGAGCCGGGGCCTGCGGGCTGAAGAGATTCATAATTTCCTGGTTCATCGCATTCTCCGCTTGCCGACCTCGGTCGGCCGCTATCGTTCCAAACGCCTCACGGACCGCTTAAGGCGGCCCGGCCTCCCCCGCGAGGGGAGGCTTATCCTTGTTACTCGGCTGCTTCCGCCGTCTCGCCGCCGGGGCCCTGCCGCTGCTGCTTGGAATTGTGCAGATCGACATTGAGGCCGAGCGAGCGCATTTCCTTGACCAGCACGTTGAAGCTTTCGGGAATGCCCGCCTCGAACGTGTCGTCGCCGCGCACGATCGCCTCGTACACTTTGGTACGGCCGGCGACGTCGTCCGACTTCACGGTGAGCATTTCCTGCAAGGTGTAGGCCGCGCCGTAAGCTTCGAGCGCCCACACTTCCATTTCGCCGAAACGCTGGCCGCCGAACTGCGCCTTGCCGCCGAGCGGCTGCTGGGTGACCAGCGAGTACGGACCGATCGAGCGGGCGTGAATCTTGTCGTCCACCAGATGGTGCAGCTTGAGCATGTAGATGTAGCCGACCGTGACTTTGCGGTCGAACACCTCGCCGGTACGGCCGTCGAAGACGTTGACCTGCCCGGAATGGTTGAGGCCGGCGAGGTCGAGCATCTTCTCGATGTCGGCCTCCTTGGCGCCGTCGAACACCGGGGTCGCGATCGGCACGCCGTGGCGCAAGTTTCCGCCGAGCTCGACCAGCTCCTCCTCGTTCAGCGACTTGATGGTCTCGTCGTCGCCATAGACCTTCTTGAGCATGTCCTTGAGCGGGCGGACGTCCTGCTTGTTGTTGTAGGCCTCGACCGCCTGGCCGATCTTGAGACCCAGGCCGGCGCAAGCCCAGCCAAGATGCGTCTCGAGGATCTGACCGACGTTCATGCGGCTCGGCACGCCGAGCGGATTGAGCACGATGTCGACCGGCTGACCGTCGGCCAAGAACGGCATGTCCTCGGCCGGCACGATCTTCGACACCACGCCTTTGTTGCCGTGGCGGCCGGCCATCTTGTCGCCGGGCTGGATTTTGCGCTTCACCGCGACGAAGACTTTGACCATCTTCATCACGCCGGGCGGCAATTCGTCGCCGCGCTGCAGCTTCTCGACCTTGTCGAGGAAGCGCTGCTCGAGCAGCTTCTTCGACTCGTCGTACTGCTTGCGGATCGCCTCGATCTCGGCCATCAGCTTGTCGTTGGGCGAGGCAAACTGCCACCACTGCGAGCGCGGATATTCATCCAGCACCGCCTTGGTGATCTTTGAGTCCTTCTTGAAGCCCTTCGGCCCGGCGATGCCTTGGCGGCCCTCGAGCAACTCGGCCAGACGGCCGTAGACGTTGCGGTCGAGGATCGCCTGCTCGTCGTCGCGGTCCTTGGCAAGCCGTTCGATCTCTTCACGCTCAATGGCGAGCGCGCGCTCGTCCTTCTCGACGCCGTGGCGATTGAACACGCGCACTTCGACGACGGTGCCCTGCACGCCCGGTGGAACGCGCAACGAGGTATCGCGCACGTCGGAGGCCTTCTCGCCGAAGATCGCGCGCAGCAGCTTTTCTTCCGGCGTCATCGGGCTTTCGCCCTTGGGCGTGATTTTGCCGACCAGGATGTCGCCGGCATGCACTTCGGCGCCGATATAGACGATGCCCGCTTCGTCGAGATTCTTGAGCGCCTCTTCCGAGACATTCGGAATGTCGCGGGTGATTTCCTCGGGGCCCAACTTGGTGTCGCGAGCCATCACCTCGAATTCTTCGATGTGGATGGACGTGAACACGTCGTCTTTCACGATCCGCTCGGAGAGCAGGATCGAATCCTCGAAGTTGTAGCCGTTCCACGGCATGAACGCGACCAGCACGTTGCGGCCGAGCGCGAGCTCGCCGAGATCGGTCGAGGGACCGTCGGCGATGATGTCGGCCTTCTCGACGGAATCGCCCACCTTCACCAGCGGACGCTGGTTGATGCAGGTGTTCTGGTTCGAGCGCTGGTACTTCATCAGTCGGTAGATATCGACGCCCGGCTTGGTCGGGTCGGTTTCTCCGGTGGCGCGCACCACGATGCGGGTGGCGTCCACCTGATCGACGATGCCGGTGCGGCGCGCGGAAATCGAGGCACCCGAGTCGCGGGCGACCACGCCTTCCATGCCGGTGCCGACGAACGGCGCTTCCGAACGAACCAGCGGCACCGCCTGGCGCTGCATGTTGGAGCCCATCAGCGCGCGGTTGGCGTCGTCGTTCTCCAGGAACGGGATGAGCGCCGCGGCAACAGACACGAGCTGCTTCGGCGACACGTCCATGTAGTCGACCTTGTCGCGCGGGACGAGATGCACGTCGCCGGCCTGACGGCAGACGATGAGGTCTTCGGTAAAGCGGCCGCGGTTGTCGATCACGGCGTTGGCCTGCGCTACCGCGTAGCGGCCTTCCTCCATCGCCGAGAGATAATTGACCTCGTCGGTGACGCGGCCGTCCTTCACCTTGCGATAGGGCGTTTCGACGAAGCCGTATTTGTTCACCCGCGCGTAGGTCGCGAGCGAATTGATCAGGCCGATGTTCGGCCCTTCCGGCGTCTCGATCGGGCAGATACGGCCGTAATGCGTCGGGTGCACGTCGCGCACCTCGAAGCCGGCGCGCTCGCGCGTGAGGCCACCCGGGCCAAGTGCCGACAGGCGCCGCTTGTGGGTGATCTCGGACAGCGGATTAGTCTGATCCATGAACTGCGAGAGCTGCGAAGAGCCGAAGAACTCGCGCACCGCGGCAGCCGCAGGCTTGGCGTTGATCAGGTCCTGCGGCATGACGGTGTCGATATCGACCGACGACATACGCTCCTTGATCGCACGCTCCATGCGCAACAGACCGATGCGGTACTGGTTCTCCATCAGCTCGCCGACCGAGCGCACCCGGCGGTTGCCGAGATGGTCGATATCGTCGATCTCGCCTTTGCCGTCGCGCAGATCGACCAGCGTGCGGATGACCGAGATGATGTCGTCCCGGCGCAGCACGCGCATGGTGTCGGGCACGTCGAGATCGAGCCGCATGTTCATCTTGACGCGGCCGACCGCCGACAGGTCGTAACGCTCAGAGTCGAAGAACAGCGAGCGGAACATCGCCTCCGCCGTTTCCACGGTCGGCGGCTCGCCCGGGCGCATGACGCGATAGATGTCGAACAGTGCGTCCTCGCGCGTCATGTTCTTGTCGACGTTGAGCGTGTTGCGGATGTAGGCGCCGACGTTGACGTGATCGATGTCGAGCAGCGGCAATTCCTTGTACCCGGCCTCGATCAGAACCTTGAGGTTCTTCTCGGTGATCTCTTCGCCGGCCTCGGTGAAGATTTCGCCGGTGCGGCCGTTGACCAGATCCTCGGCGAGATAGTGGCCGATCAATTCCTCGTCGGTCATGCGCAGGGCCTTGAGGCCCTTCTCGCTCAACTGACGCGCCTGACGCACGGTGAGCTTCTTGCCCGCCTCCACCACCACCTTGCCGGTGTCGGCGTCGACCAGATCGTTGACCGCCTTGTAGCCCTTCAAGCGATTGGCATCGAAGGGCACGCGCCAGCCGTCTTTGGCGCGCTTGTAGATGACGTGCTTGTAGAAGGTGGCGAGGATCTGCTCGCTGTCCAAGCCGAGCGCATAGAGCAGCGACGTCACCGGAATCTTGCGGCGGCGGTCGATGCGCGCATAGACGATGTCCTTGGCGTCGAACTCGATGTCGAGCCAGGAGCCGCGATAGGGAATAATGCGGGCGGCAAACAGCAGCTTGCCCGAGGAATGCGTCTTGCCCTTATCGTGATCGAAGAACACGCCGGGCGAACGATGCATCTGCGAAACGATGACGCGCTCGGTGCCGTTGACGATAAACGTGCCATTGTTGGTCATGAGCGGAATATCGCCCATATAGACATCTTGCTCCTTGATGTCCTTGACCGACCGGGCCTGCGTCTCTTCGTCGATATCGAACACGATCAGCCGCAGCGTCACCTTGAGCGGCGCGGCATAGGTCATGCCGCGCTGGCGGCACTCGTCGACGTCGTACTTCGGCGGCTCGAATTCGTATTTGACGAATTCAAGCTGCGAGGAATTGGAAAAATCGCTGATCGGGAACACCGACTTGAAGACGGCCTGCAGTCCCTCGTCGGGACGGCCGCCCTCCGGCTCCTTGACCAAAAGAAATTGGTCGTAAGACGCCTTCTGAACCTCGATGAGGTTCGGCATCTCCGCCACTTCTTTGATTGATCCGAAAAACTTCCTTACGCGCTTGCGACCGGTGAACGTCTGCGCCATCGTGTCTTTTCTCTCTCGATTCGATTTCGGCGGGCAGCGCGGGCGCCTCTCCGGACGGCCGCATCCAATCGCGACCATCAGGACAGGCGTCGGGGCTGTCCGTTTCTATGTGATTCGGGGCACGCCCGAAC
>Ga0335081_10017983_pt1 | contig 11435 bp, 14 predicted proteins | sample Lox_Sample_35_FD_206713 | JGI IMG/M metagenome (GOLD analysis project Ga0335081, IMG submission 206713) | Soil microbial communities from Loxahatchee National Wildlife Refuge, Florida, United States - Lox_Sample_3.5 | ecosystem: Environmental > Terrestrial > Soil > Wetlands | place: USA... | reverse complement strand
ATTCACGTGTATTCTAGCGTCACTGCGGGCTACGGCCGCCGGGAGGACGGCAAAAAACGACCGAGCGCGCCGCTGAGTTCACCCCACTACTTCAGATCTTCCGCCGGTGAGTCGAGGATACCGGGGTCCTCAGGTTGTAGATTTCGATGCGCCGGTTCAATGCGGCCGCGCGGCGGTGGAATTCGTCTGGCTGGAGGCGAGCGCGCTCGGCATACAGGCGGCGCGCATCGGTGTCGATGTCCCGGGCCTCTTCAATCCACGCCGGCGCGAACCCGTTGTTGCGCAGGATGCGGTGCGCCATGCGCTGGCCGGCGTCCTCGTAAGGGTTCTCTTCCAGCGAGATCGGCTGTCCGGCGCCGTCGAGGCGGTCGAATGCACCGTCGTTCATCGCCTCCTGGATCTTGCGCTCGGCAACCAGGTTCCAGACGTCCATGAGAACAGGCTAACACGCGCGGTTTGACGGCTTAGCCCCTGATTTGCTAGCATCTTAAGTAGTTCATTGTGGTACTTGTGTCCCTATCCTCTTTCCGCTCTCAAACGGTACTACATCGCCCCGTCTTGGCATTCCCGGAGTAAACCTTAGGAAAATTATGGCTTCCAACACGTATTCGCAAGGCGCTCAGGTCGAGCATCAAAAGTTCGGGCTGGGCACCGTCCTGTCGCATAGTGAAGAGCGCATTGTCATCAAGTTCGATGACCACGGCGAGAAAAAATTCGTCACCCAACTGGTGATAGGCAGCCTGAAAAAGAGCGATCGTCAGCCGCCTGCCGAGAAGAAGGGCGCCCGGCGGAAGAAAGCCGCGCCCGCGGCCGTTTGACGGCCCAATTCGATTCGAGGAATAACGTTTGAACGCACGCCAGAAACGGTTGTTTGAAGAGGCCCGGAAACGAAATCCGGACCTCAAGATTCCCGCCGACACCCAGCCTCCGACAGAATGGTCGGAGGCGGACCTCGCTTTGATCAAACAGGGAGTTGGAGACAAATCGAGCCGGCCGCCGCAGTCCGCGGCGGAGCAGGGCGACGCCACCGGCGAAGCCCCGGCCGGAGAGCAGAGCGGCAGCGTAGTGACCTACTTCGAAGCCAAGGGCTTCGGATTCCTGCGCCCGGACGACGGCGGGCGCGACATCTTCTTCCACGTCTCCCGCCTCGCCGAAGGCCTTGCCACCGACCTTCGTCCCGGTACGCGCGTGCTCTACGAGTTGGGCATGGATCGCACCGGAAAGATGGCGGCCTCCAGCTTGCGCATTGCGCCGGAGGCGGAAACGGCTTAGACGGACCGCCGAGGTCCGCCGCGATTTATTATGTTTGACAGTCTTTCGGAGAAGCTGCAGCGGGTCTTCAAAAACCTGCGCGGCGAAGGGAAGCTCTCGGCCGAGAACATGGAGGCGGCGCTGCGCGAGATCCGCATGGCGCTGCTCGAGGCCGACGTCAACTTCAAAGTCGTCAAACAGCTCATCGAAAACATCAAGCAGAAAGCCATGGGGCAGGAGGTGCTCCAGGCCCTCTCGCCGTCGCAGCAGGTCGTGAAAATCGTGCACGAGGAGCTGATCAAGGTCCTCGGGGCCCACGAATCGCGCCTGCGCTTTTCCAACGATCCGCCCAGCGTCTTCCTGGTGGTGGGACTGCAAGGGTCCGGCAAGACCACCTCGACAGGCAAGCTGGCACGGTGGCTTTCGAAAAACGGGCACAGCCCGATGGTGGTGTCGGTTGACGTCTATCGCCCTGCCGCGCGTGAGCAATTGAAAGTCGTGGCGCGCGACATCGGGCAGCCGGTCTACGAAGGTGCGCCCGGCGAAGCCGCGCCTCTGGACCTGGCGCGTTCGGCGCGGCGCGAAGCCGCCCAGACGGGGCGCGATGTCCTCCTCGTGGACACCGCCGGCCGTCTCCATATCGACGATCAACTGATGGTCGAGCTCCAGCAGCTCAAAGAGCACCTCAACCCGGTCGAAATCCTTTTCGTCGCCGACGCCATGACCGGCCAGGACGCGGTCAAGAGCGCCGACGAGTTTCACAAGCGGCTCGGAATCACCGGTATCATTCTCACCAAGATGGACGGCGATGCCCGCGGGGGCGCGGCGCTTTCGATCCGGCACGTGACCGGGCAGCCGCTGAAGTTTGTCGGCGTCGGCGAGAAATCGGATGCCCTGGAGCCGTTTCATCCGGACCGGGCGGCGAACCGGATCCTCGGCATGGGCGACATCCTCAGCTTCATCGAAAAGGCCGAGGAGGCGATCGACAAAAAGTCGGCCGTCGAGATGCAGCGGAAACTCATCGAGAACGAATTCACGTTGCAGGATTTTCGCGACCAGCTCAAGCAGATCCGCAAACTGGGGCCGCTCGAGTCGCTGCTCGGCATGATGCCGAAGGTCGGCATGCTAAAAGAGCTGAAGGACGTCAAGGTTGACGAAAAAGAGATCTCTCATGTGGTGGCCATCATCGACTCGATGACCCCCCGGGAACGCGCCAACCACATGATCATCAACGGCAGCCGCCGGCGGCGGATCGCCAAGGGCAGCGGCACTTCCGTCCAGGAAGTCAACCAGTTGCTCAAGCAGTATGCCGAGGCGCGGAAGATGATGAAGTCTCTCTCTGGCGGTTTCATGGGCAAAAAACTCGGTAAGATGAAAATACCGGGCTTTCCATTCGGAAATCTACCAGGAATGTAAGAGCAGGCGGGACGTTACGATCCAGCCTGAGAAAGCGATGGACGGGTAGAAGCCTGTCCCAGATGGAGTAAGAATGTTGATGATTCGCCTGGCGCGATTCGGCGCCAAGAAGAAGCCGTTTTACCGCGTCGTCGTGATTGAGAAGGAGCGCGCCCGCAACGGCCGCGCGCTCGAAGTCGTAGGACACTATAATCCGCTCGCCGATCCCCCGGCGGTAAGTTTGAAGCATGATCGCATCGAGCATTGGACCAAGAGTGGCGCGCAATTGTCCGATACCGTCCAGCGTCTGTTGGAAAAGAATCCGGCCGCGCCAGCTAGTGTGTAATTTGGCACGTCAACGGTGGCAAAGTTCCTCGGGCCTTGATTTGTAACCCGCTGAAACCATGACTGCTCAGTTACTATGAATGTGGAGGCGGGGTGCATGAAGCAGTTGATAGAGGACATTGCTAAAGCTCTGGTCGACATCCCGGAAGAGGTCAGCGTCCGTATGGTCGAAGGCGAGCAAGTCACCGTCCTGGAGCTCAAGGTAGCCCCGAGCGACCTCGGTAAGGTGATTGGCAAGCAAGGCCGGACGGCGCGCTCCATCCGCACCATTCTTGGGGCTGCCGGCATGAAGCTGAATCGCCGGTTCACTCTGGAAATTCTCGAGTGAGCGTCGGGAATTCCGACTGGGTCACGATTGCTCTCCTGCGCAAGACACGGGGCAACCGTGGTGAGATCACCGCGTTGCCCCTGAGCAGCAAGCCGGAAAGATACCAGAACCTCACCGAAGTGTGGTTGTTCGGGACCGGCGAGCGCTACGAGGTCGGCGAAACCTGGTTCCACGACGGCATCCTCATTTTTCATTTTCGCGGCGTGGACAATATCGGCGCCGCCGAATCCCTGGTGGGCTGCGAAGTCCGCGTACCGGCCGCCGAGCGTGTGCCGCTCGAGGAAGGCGAGTTCTTCCACGACGACCTGATCGGCTGCCAGGTGATCGATCGCACCACCGGCGCGTCGCTGGGATCGGTCTCCGCCTTTGACGATTCGGGCGGGGCAGGCAACCTGGTCGTCGGCGACAATCTGCTGATCCCCTTCGCGCGCGCCATCTGTGTCGAGATCGATCCGGCGGAGCGGCGCATCGCGGTAGAATTGCCCGAGGGTTTGAAGGAACTCAACCGGCCGTGACCTTTCACGTGCTGACCATTTTTCCGGACTTCTTCGCCGGACCGTTTGCCCACGGCGTGGTGAAACGCGCCAGGGAAGCCGGCTTGCTCGACATCCGCATCCACGACCTGCGGAACTGGACTAGCGACCGCCACCGCACCGTCGACGACCGCCCGTTCGGCGGCGCCGAAGGGATGGTGCTGAAATGCGAGCCCATTTTTCAGGCAACGGAATCGATCTGGCCCGAGCGTTCCGCGGGCCGCAAAATCATTCTGCTTTCCGCTCAGGGCAGGATGTTCGACCAGGCTATGGCCAATCGCCTGAAAGAATGCCAGGAGCTTCTCCTGATCTGCGGCCGCTACGAGGGCGTCGATGAGCGCGTGGCCGAGCACCTGGCCGACGAAGAGATTTCCATCGGCAACTACGTGCTGAGCGGCGGCGAGCTGGCGGCCGCGGTGGTGATCGACACGGTGGCGCGGCTGCTCCCCGGGGTTCTCGGCAACGAGGCATCGTCGGCATTCGAATCCTTTCAGGAGGGCGGACATGGCGAGGGTTTGCTGGATTGCCCCCAGTGGACCCGTCCGGCCGAATTCCGCGGATGGCGCGTGCCGGAGGTGCTGCTCAGCGGCAATCACCGGCAGATCGCGGCATTCCGGCGGTCGGCGGCCCGAAGCAAGACCGAACGGCTCCGGCCGGATTTGCTGGATAAAGAGTCATCTGCGTGGCTGCCGGACTCGGCGGTTTAGGCTCGCGATACAGGCGCGGGGCGCGGCAGGTTGGGAACGTCGGGAACCTGCCCTGCTGATCTGTGCAGTACGTCGGCCAGCATTTGCATCCGGATCGGCTTGGTGAGTACATCGTCCATGCCGCATCGCAGACATTGCTGGTCGCAGCCGGGGCTGGCTCCGGCCGTCATGCAGACCACGGGCTTGTGCGATCCCGCCGCTTCGCTGCGCCGGATCTGGGCGACGGCTTCCGGGCCGCTCATCACAGGCATCTGACAGTCCATGAGCACCAGGTCGTAGCTCATGATGCGCAGCATTTCGACGGCCTCGCGGCCGTTGGCGGCGACGTCGGCCCGCATCCCGAGGCTCTCGATCATGCGAACCGCGACTTTCTGGTTGACTGCGTTGTCCTCGGCGACGAGGACGCGCAGGGGAGCGGCCGGAGGGGACGGACGGGCGTCCGCGCCTCCGATCGCTACCCCCATTGCCGCCAGGGATCGCGCCGGGCGCTGTGCCAACGCCCCGCTCAATGCCTGCACCAACTGGGTGCAGCGCACCGGCTTGACCAGGCACGCATCTACCGCCTGGCCCGACATGCCGCGAACCGACCGCCAACTGCCGATCGAGGTCAGCATGACCACGATCGTGTCGCGCGCGGCGGGATCTTTCTTGATCGCCTCCGCGAGAGCAGCGCCGTCCATGCCGGGCATGTGGTAGTCCGCGATCACGAAGTGGTAAGGCTGCCCCGCGCTTGCGGCCTCGCGGACATCCTCCAGCGCTCCGCGGCTGCCCGCATGGCTGGTGTGGATCATGCCCCAGGACTCGACCTGCCGCTCCAGCACCCGGCGATTGATCTCATTGTCGTCGACGATCAAAACCCGGAGTCCGGCTAGGCTCGCAGCAGCCGATTCGGCGGCCTGGGGCTTGGGATCGTGCCGCAACGGCAGTGTAACGTCGAACCGGGAGCCCTCACCCGGATTGCTTTCCACCGAAATCGTTCCGCCCATGATCTCGGCGAGCTGGCGCGAAATGGCCAGGCCGAGTCCGGTTCCCCCGTACCGCCGCGTGGTCGAGGCATCCGCCTGGGTGAATTGCTGAAACAGACGCTCCACCTGGTCCCGTGCAATGCCGATTCCGGTGTCGCTCACGGAGAGGATCATGATGGTGAAATCCGGGCCCTGGTTTTTTTGTGCCACCGAGATCAGAACGTGACCCGATGGCGTGAACTTGACGGCGTTGCCGGCAAGATTGACCAGAATCTGCCGGATGCGGCCGCCGTCACCAAGGAAATGCCGCGGCACCGTGCAGGGGTAATCCACGACCAGATCGAGCTTCTTCTCCTCGGCCTGAGGTCCAACCGTCTCGGCGGCCTCTTCCACCAGCAGCCGAAGGTCGAACGGGTAGGTCTCCACTGCAAGGCGCCCGGCCTCGATCTTCGAAAAATCGAGGATGTCGTTGATCACCGACAGCAGTGCCTCTCCGGACTTGCGAACCATGTCGGCGTACTCCCGCTGCTCGGGCGTCAAGTCGGTATCCAGCAACAGCCCGGTCATTCCCAGCACGCCATTCATGGGCGTCCGGATTTCGTGGCTCATGTTGGCCAGAAACTCGCTCTTGGCCTTGCTGCCGGCCACCGCCTGCTTCTGGGCCACGCGCAAACGGAGCGCCAGCACAACGGCCATGGCAAGCGCGAGAATGGAGGCGCCCAGCGCGGCCTGCGAGTATCGCTGCTGCCTGAGGCTGTCATGATAGGCGAACACCGTGGTTGCCTCGCTGGCCAACCGCGACCTCCAACGGAAATCGATACCCACCAGCCGTCCGTCGGCCGCCAGTTTCCCGATGCGGTCGCGCAGTCGGTCGGCGGCCTGCCGGGCCGCGCGGTTGTGCATGCCGGCGCCGACGCCGAACCAATAAGTCGCGCCCTCGAGCGGCTGAATGCGCAGCTCCTGCTGTGCGCAATCGATCGGCGGAGTCGTCACGATTGCATTGACCGAGATCAGGCCCGCCGCCGCCGCCCCGCTGCAAACCGAGCCGATGATCTCTGACTGGACGCGAGTCTCGCGCAGCCGGCTGGACGGGAAAAACTTGCGCGCAAGGCGAAGGTCGCTGCTGATTTTCGCAGTGACCGCGAGTGTTCTGCCGGCCATTCCGGCGGCGTTGGGCATCGGCTGGGATTCCGGAAACACCAGGGCGTAGGACATTCGCGCCCACGGCTGGCTGATATACACGAGCCCGCGCCGCTCGGGAAGATCCGCCATCAGCGGCCACAGGTCTACAAGGCCGGTGTTCAGTGCCGCTTCCGGGCCCTCCGGACCAAACACCCACTCCAGCGGAATTCCCTCCTGCTGTGCCGCGACTTTGATCACATCGACGGCGGGGCCCGCAGCACGCCCTTGCGCGTCCGGAAAATGGTAGGGTTGCGAATTCTGAAACCCGATTCGCAGCGGCCTTTCTGGCGCCGGCGCTGGTTTGATAATCCACAGGGCCAACCCGCCGGCCACCGCCAGAGCCAGGCCTGCCGCGAGCAGCGCGCGCCGGCGGCCGCGGGACCCTGGTGGTGTCATTCGAACATTCACGGCTAATGAATCGGTCGCGATTGTGATAAGGTTTAGGGCTTGGCAGGCAAATTGCACCCAATTGGGAAGGCCTGCAGGTAAGGAAGTAATGGTAGTAAGCTAAACGATAGGTTGGTTGCCGGCGGACGGCATGGTCCGCCGTCTCTGTTGTTTGGGCCAAAGTTTGAAGATGACCACTACCGTCGAATTTCCACGGCTGTTTCAGCCGCATTCGAACCTGAGCGACGAAATTAACCACAACATCGCTCAGTCGGAGGTCGAAGGTGGCGTCCACTTGTGCGATCTACCCCCGGGCACGGTGTTAGAAATACAGACTCAGAATCGTTATTACACCATCGAGTACAAGGGTTGGGATCAGGCGTTGATCTCAGGTCATCCGGTGTTCTGCCCGGAGCCGGTCCCGGTGACCATCCACGGTTCCACTTGGGGCGGTTCCATGATCAAGTCGCGTTTCATCGGACGCGGCATGCGGCTGGAATTTGGCCACCCCGACTTCGAGCCCATCCGGACCTCGGTCATCCTGGACGTGCGCGAAGTCGCCGCCGCCTGAATTTACACTCAAAACCTGGCTGCGCGTGCCGAAGAGCGGTTTGTGAGTCCTTTTCTTCGGCGCGCGGAAGAAATCCTGGAAACCGCTATTTTGGGTCGTGAGGAGCTGGCGATTGTAATCGGGCGCGGCGGCGAAGTCCGCATGCTGAATCCCGCGGGTTGGTCGCTGGCGGCACTGCGCATCGAGTTCGGCGCCGACTCGGTCTACAAAGTAGAAAGGGTGGGACAGAAGGTGCGGGTGGATGGCTGGGATGGAAGCCGCGCCTGCCGTCTCGAGCGAGCCGGCCAACCGCCCGGACTACATCACGCGCTGGACGGAAGTTGCGTCGGCCTTCGCGGGGAACATGCTTTCCAGAAGCATGGCGCCATTCCGGTCGGAGGCTTCGTCGTCGGCCACCTCGATGGTGATGACCTCGCAGTCCTCGGTCACCCAAACTCCGCTCACCAGGCGAAAGACCGCAACATCATCGGCTCCCTCGATGGCAACCCGAACCAGTTGGTCGCCTAGAGCCAGCAGAACCCCGCGCACAATCTTCCCGTTCGTGTACCGGATAAAGATCATCGTCGCACCAGTCTTGCCCACTGCGCGGCAAATCGCCAGTTCCGCGCGTACCAGCGTTGTACTAAGACCTTTGTTCTCAATAGTTGTAGAACCAAAGGGCCAAAGTTGACGCCTTGAAGCCTAGGCTTCCATGGGATTGCTCCCAGCCTGGCTCGGCAGAACACGTAGGAGTACTAGGTAGCCCCCCGGGTTCGCGGCCGGTAGGTACCGCTACTGGAGGGTGAACGGTTCCAGTAGCGCGTTCACCGCCCGGCTGCGAACCAGGGAGGCTACCCCGCGGCGGAAAAGCTCGCGGCTCCGGCCTGCTCGGCCAGAAGCTGCGGCAGGTCTCCGAACAGGCGCGCATCGCGCAGCACGGTCCGGTAGATCCGGCAGAAGTTGGGTGCGCCGCTGTGAATCCATCTCGACGCCAGCTCGGCCATTGTCCCATCGCGCAGATTGCCCAGCGCGAGCGATCGCGGAAACCCGTGACGGAGGGGCACGATGGTTCCATCCTCTTCGATCACCATCGGCGAGATCAGCTCTCCCAGAAAACGCGTGTCGGTTTCCAGCCCCGCCCTCCAGCCGTCGAGATCGTCGCTTTCGATCGGGAGGTCATAACGGCTCAGAACCTCAAACTGCACGGCCAATTCGCCGCGATGCATGTCGCGCAGGCACTCGACCATCATCCAGACGGTGGCCATCTGCTGATCCGAGAGCTCCTCCACGGGTCGCACGTTCAGCATGGCGGCCCCGCGGGCGGCGGCAAATGCCGCGGCTTTTTCCATTTCGCCCATGTTGGCGGCGGTAAGCGGATACACCACCGCGAACGGGATTCCCGAGCGGCGCACGGTCTCCAGGCTGGGCGCGACATCGGCCTCGAACTTCACGCCCAACAGGTCGACTGAATGAATCAGCGGCTTCAGCCTCCGCGCGGAAAGCGCCGCGCCCCGCGCGGTGAGGGTAGTCAGCATGTTCATGCGGTGGGCCTCCCGGCAGAGAGAGCCCAGCGCCGGGTGAGCCAGCGCCTGATCGCCCGCAATCGACAAAAAGTTGTACCCCAGCGCCGCGGCGTCGCGAATGGCCCCTAATAGAAGCGGAACGCCCAGTTCGCTCCGCCCGGAGGCTCCCGAAGATCGCCGGCAGCTTGTTTTGAGGTAACCGAAGGAAGGGGGGTGCATTTCGAGGGTTCTGACATCTGGGATCGCGAGATTCATCGGGGGCATATTCCTTTAAATGCAGGAGTCATTCGATTGGTGTAGCGACGCGGTCAAACGTTTCTCAGATTTTTTTGTCTTGCGTGAAACGTTCCGAACCATACGCGCACCAATTGTCAGTCGCACGGTGACGAGCCGATTGCGGCAGGGTTTGCCATACTTCGCGATGTTTGCAAACCCCCTTACGATGAGTCGCGCACGGTTTTCGGAGGGCTGTGCGCGGCCCCTTTTCCACTAGTTTCCGCTCTCTTTTGCCTGCTTCAGAGCTATCCAACACTGAACATTTGGCTGCGGGCTGTATAATAACGAGCGTGCAGCGTCAGGCTTTCGACGCCGATTATGTACAGCGGCTCAGCAAATCCGATGGCCAAACCGAGCGCGATTTTGTGGCGTATTTCAGCGAATTGCTTTGCATCAAGCTGCGCTCGCGCCTGCGCTCGGCGGACCAGGTGCAGGACGTGGTTCAGGAGACCTTTCTCCGCGTCCTGAAAACCCTGCGCGCGTCCGGAATGGAAAATCCACAGGCGCTGGGCAGCTTTGTCAATTCGGTGTGCAACAACGTGTTGTTCGAGTTCTACCGTACGCAGGCGCGGTTTGCGGAAGCTGCGCCTGATCGTCCCGGCGAGGACCCGCCGGCCGAATCCGCGCTGGCGGATCGAGAGGAGCGCGCGGCGGTGCGGCGCGTGATCGAGGAGCTTCCGGAAAAAGACCGCACCATTCTGAAATGGCTGTTTTTTGAGGAGCGCGATAAGGACGAGGTATGCCGGGCTCTCAATGTAGACCGGGAATACCTGCGGGTCCTGGTACACCGGGCCAAACAGCGCTTTCGTGACGATTATTTGCGGCGTTCTGCAACGAAAATTAACCGCGTGACACCAATGGGATGAGTATGGATCACCGTGAGGCCCGGGAAACGAGGGCTACGGAGCGTTATCTTCTTGGCGAAATGGACGAGCCGGAGAGGTTCGCTTTCGAGAGCCACTATTTCGAATGTGAGGAGTGCGCCGAGGATGTTCGAGTCGCCGACGCCCTGACTCGCGGGGTCAAGGCTGTCGGCGAAGAGGATGCCCGGCGCAACGTGGTTCCCCGCGAAGAGCGGCGCTCGGGCTGGCTCGCCTGGCTGGCTCCGGCGGCTCTGGCGCCTTCGGCAGTCGCCTGCGGCCTGGCCGTGGTCGCCGCCTATCAGGGTTGGGTCGTCATTCCGGCCTTGCGCTGGCAGACCGGCTCGCGCGCCATGGCGCCGATGGTCCTGCGCGCCGCCGCCCGCGGCGAGGAGCAGGCGCTCGAAATCCGGCGCGACCAGCCGGTTTCGCTGCTCTCCCTGGATGTCAACGGCCCCGACCCCGCAACTCCGCTTACCTACGAGTTAATCGCCCCCGGGGGCGAGGTGCGGATCAGCAATCCGACACAGGCGCCTCCGCTTGGGTCGCCCCTGATCGTCGTGTTAGCGAACACCCAGATCCGGCAGCCCGGCGCCTGGGTGCTGGTGCTGCGCACGCAAAAGGGCGCGGAAGTTGCACGCTACCCGTTCCAGGTTCAGGTTAAATAGAGGAAGCTCATGATCCATCCCAAGCAACTTCATCCCCGCAGACATATCTTTCACGGCCATGCCACGGGCGTATCCGCCAGAATCCGCCGCCCGGAGAATGGCGTGCTGAAATCGGCCGGCTGCAGCGCGTTGTCGCCAACCGGCGGGCACTTTGAATCCAGCGAAGGGCCGAACTCGCTGGGCAAATGGGTTTCCTACCAATCGGTAGAGACCTCGGCGTACGGCGATTATGAGAACGCCGAGCAGGGCAGAAAAACCACGCTCGGCGAACTGGCCTTCGACGCGGCACCCGTGATCACGCGGGTTTCAGCTCGGGTGCGGGGCTTGGACATTCTTGGGCGTGTTCATATCGCGGACATTTCTCTTGGCATCGTCTCGCGCAGCGCCCAGGACACGTCCCAACCCTCCATCCAACTCGAGAACAACCGCATCGACGGCGTGACCATCGACCAATCCAAGCTGAAG
>Ga0335081_10017982_pt1 | contig 11435 bp, 10 predicted proteins | sample Lox_Sample_35_FD_206713 | JGI IMG/M metagenome (GOLD analysis project Ga0335081, IMG submission 206713) | Soil microbial communities from Loxahatchee National Wildlife Refuge, Florida, United States - Lox_Sample_3.5 | ecosystem: Environmental > Terrestrial > Soil > Wetlands | place: USA... | reverse complement strand
AGGCTCTTGACACCCCGCTCAGCCCGCCGCCTCTCAGCGACGAACCGGGGCCTGCTACCGGGCGCTCCGGTGCCTACCCGGACAGGACTTCCACCTGTAAGCCTGGACCAGCTTTCAGGACGCAACATGGCGGCCAGTCTAAGAACCGAGCCCCGGCGGTATGGCCAGGATGGCCAGCCCGTCGCCGATCATCGATCCGGCCTGGCCGCCGAGGAAGGCCCGTTCCCGCAGCATCGGTTCTCGGGTTACCGGGCGACGTAGGCCGCGAGGTGCTCACCGGTGAGGGTGGAGCGGGTGGCGACGAGGTCGGCTGGGGTGCCTTCGAAGACGATCTGGCCACCGTCGTGGCCGGCTCCGGGGCCGAGGTCGATGATCCAGTCGGCGTGCGCCATGACCGCCTGATGGTGCTCGATGACCATCACCGACTTGCCGTCCTCGACGAGCCGGTCCAGCAGGGCGAGCAACTGCTCGACGTCGGCTAGGTGCAGGCCGGCCGTCGGCTCGTCGAGGATGTAGGTGCCGCCTTTCTCGCCCATGTGGGTGGCCAGCTTGAGCCGCTGCCGCTCGCCGCCGGATAGCGTGGTCAGCGGCTGGCCGATGGTGAGGTAGCCGAGCCCGACGTCGGCGAGCCGCTCCAGGATGGCGTGCGCGGCCGGCGTGCGCGCCTCGCCGTCAGCGAAAAACTCCAGGGCCCCGGTCACCGGCATCGCGAGCACCTCGCTGATGTCGCGGCCCCCGAGATGGTATTCCAGCACCTGCGCCGCGAACCGCTTCCCCTCGCACACCTCGCAGGTGGTGGCGACGCCGGCCATCATAGCCAGGTCGGTGTAGATCACGCCGGCGCCGTTGCAGTTCGGGCAGGCGCCCTCCGAGTTGGCGCTGAACAGGGCCGGCTTCACGTCGTTGGCCTTCGCGAACGCCTTCCGGACCGGGTCGAGCAGCCCGGTGTAGGTCGCCGGGTTGCTCCGCCGCGAGCCGCGGATCGCGCCCTGGTCGACCGCCACCACTGAATCCCGGCCCGACACCGAGCCGTGGATGAGCGAGCTCTTGCCCGAGCCCGCCACCCCGGTGACGACGACCAGCACGCCGAGCGGGATGTCGACGTCGACGTCCCGCAGGTTGTGGGTGCAGGCGCCGCGCACCTCCAGCTTTCCCGACGGTTTCCGCACCGAGGGCTTCAGCGCGGCACGGTCGCCCAGGTGCTGGCCGGTGACGGTGCCACTGGCCCGCAGTTCCTCGACAGTGCCCTCGAAGCACACGGTGCCGCCGGCCGCGCCGGCGCCGGGACCGAGGTCGACGGCGTGGTCGGCGATCGCGATCGTCTCCGGCTTGTGCTCCACCACCAGCACTGTGTTGCCCTTGTCGCGCAACTGCAGCAGCAGGTCGTTCATCCGCTGGATGTCGTGCGGGTGCAGCCCGATCGTCGGTTCGTCGAAGACGTAGGTGACGTCGGTGAGCGAGGAGCCGAGCTGGCGGATCATCTTGACGCGCTGCGCCTCACCGCCCGACAGCGTGCTCGACGGCCGGTCCAGTGAGAGGTAGCCGAGCCCGATCTCCGCGAACGATTCGAGGGTGTGCCGCAGCGTCGCCAGCAGCGGCGCCACCGACGGCTCGTCCAGGCCGCGGACCCACCCGGCGAGGTCGCTGATCTGCATCGCGCAGGCGTCGGCGATGCTGATTGTGCCGATCTTGGCGGACCGGGCCGCCTCGCTGAGCCGGGTCCCGCCGCACCCGGGGCACGTGGTGAAGGTGACGGCGCGGTCCACGAACTCCCGGATGTGCGGCTGCATCGCGTCGGTGTCCTTGGACAGCATCGACCTCTGGATGCGCACGATCAGCCCCTCGTAGGTCATGTTGATGCCCGCGATCTTGATCCGGACCGGCTCGTGATGCAGGAAGTCGTGCAGCTCCTTCTTGGTGAACTTGCGGATCGGCTTGTCCGGGTCGTAGAAGCCCGACTCGGTGTACAGCCGGGAGTTCCAGCCGCCCCCGGTATAGCCGGGGACCGTGAGCGCCCCTTCGTTGAGCGACTTGCTGTCGTCGTACAGCTGGGACAGGTCGAGGTCGCTGACCGCGCCCCGGCCCTCGCAGCGCGGGCACATGCCGCCGGTAACGGTAAAACTGCGCCGCTCCTTCACGGTCTTGCCGCCGCGCTCGAACGCGACCGCACCCGATCCGCTGATGGAGGCGACGTTGAAGGAGAACGCCTGGGCCGAGCCGATGTGCGGCTCTCCGAGCCGGCTGAACAAGATGCGCAGCAGGGCGTTGGCGTCGGTGGCGGTACCGACCGTCGAACGCGGGTCGGTGCCCATCCGCTGCTGGTCGACGATGATCGCCGTGGTCAGGCCCTCCAGCACGTCGACGTCGGGCCGCGCCAACGCCGGCATGAAGCCCTGGACGAACGCGCTGTACGTCTCGTTGATCAGCCGCTGCGACTCCGCCGCGATCGTGTCGAAGACCAGCGAGCTCTTGCCCGACCCGGATACCCCGGTGAACACCGTCAGCTGGCGCTTCGGGATCTCGACGCTGACGTCCCTGAGGTTGTTCACCCGCGCGCCGTGCACGCGGATCAGGTCGTGGCGGGCGGCAGCGTGCCGCGCGGGCGACTGCTTCTTCGTCCTCGTGGCCATGCTCATCGTGTCTCCGTTGAGGTCGTGGGTCGCAGGTCGCAGGTCACATCGGTGGCGGGCTGGCCGGGCTCAGACGGGAAGGCCCCCGAGCCGACAGCACGATCGCCCCGCCTGCGGACTTGAGTCTCATCAGAAGTATGACGAGGACGAACCAGGGACACTTCTCGAATCCTGCCCGGTCTGACCACCGGGTGGTGGCGGCCCGACCCATCGTGGCCGTCAATCCAGCTCCGTGGCTGTCAGCATCTCGGCGAGAGCCACTGGCGGCCGGCTCATAAAGATCACTACGGCGTTCGTCGTCCTGGGCGTCGCCATTGGCTCACGAGTCGCCCGCGCCTGAGGTGGCCGGGTACGTCGTTAGCGCGCAACCATCGCGGCCAGGTGGCTCAGCGAGTTATCAAGATGGTCCGGACTGAACGGCGGGAACTGAATGCGCTGGCGGGGAATCGCCCCTACCTCCGACCAGTCATAGGAGAGCGTGACCTCGGTCTCGTCTGGACCGAGCCGGGTCAGGTCGTAACGCCAGATCCAGCCGCCGAACTCTAGCTTGCCTGTTGCCGGTGACATATAGCCCGGCTTCCACGAAATGACGCGTGGTGGCTCGAACGCGAGGACCAGGTTGGCCATCTCGTAGCTGCCGTCCGGGTGGTTCTCGTGGTACATGGCTATTCGGAAGATCTGACCCGAGCCGGTTAGCCGCTGGCCATCGAGGGAGTCGCGAACCCGGCCGGTGCCGTCAACGGCGGCATGCCGCGATGGATCGGCAAGCACTGCGAACACGGTTTCGGCCGATGCGCTGATCGTGGTCGCCGCGCTGACGGTTTCCTCGGTCATGGTGGCTGGTCTCCGATTCCTCTGGGCGTCACGGTTTTCTAATGGAGGAGTGCTGTCGTGTCCCACGATGTGGACGACGCGGCGAAGCAAGACTCATCGGCTCAGGATCCGCTGCGCACTATGGCCGGGTGCCCGCCGGAATGATGGCTGGCCTTCACCGGGCCGGCGGCGCATACTGAATTGTGTGCTCGCCAGGGTGCGCAAATGGTTTGACGGAGCTGGCTGGTTCGTCGGCGCGGCCGTCGTGCTTCTGATCTTCGCCCTCTTGGCGATGCTGGTGGGGTTGCAGTCACCGGACAGCATGCTGTGGACCGGTCAGCAGGTTACCGGCACCGAGCAGCAAGGACTCGTCTACTACCGGTGGCAAGGTCAGTCGTATTCGCTGGACGTCCCGGGCTTCGGGTCGTCGAAGGCGGTAAGCGTTTATTTCAACCCAGGTGATCCCAGCCAGGCAATAGCCGATAACGTTGCCGATCGGGTGCTGGCTGGCTTGCTGGTTCTCGGGCCAGCGGCGGGCGCCGTGGTATTGCTCGTCATCGGCGGAACCCGAAACTACCGATGGCAACGCCGGAAACTCAAACTGGCCCGCGAGTTCAGGCTCTGAGCTTCCCTGTGCGGCCCACCGCTGCCCGCTCGCCGCCTCGACGTGCTGCGCCAGGTCCATAGGCAGGCCGTACCGGCTGTCCCAGGTGCGTCCCGGTGACACGATCGGTGACTTTTCAGGTCCGAGAGACAAACGGTGACAAAACCTGCCCTGCTGAGCGAACCCGGGGACCGGCGATAACTCCAGATAGGCCCCGGCCAGCTGCTCACTGGTGCGCAGAGATGGTAGCGTTCAGCGTCCTTATGCGGCCATAATGCGGTCAGGGTAGCTGGGCGACACCCCCCGGCACCAACGCCCCTCGATGGTCAAGTCCGCCTTGACGTCGGATACTTGAGACCTCTAACCCATCCGTGTCAGTTCAGTGTGGCTGTCGCGGCGGTAATCTCGCGTTAGTACTCGCACCTTCCCCGGGATCGGAGCCCTATGACCACGGACACGCCCGACGCCGTCGCGGCAGCGCAGAAGCCGACCATCGTCCTAATCCACGGCCTCTGGCTCACGCCGCTCAGCTGGGAAGGCTGGAAGCAGCGCTTCGAGTCGAAGGGCCACACCGTGCTTGCACCGGCCTGGCCGGGACTCGAGGGAACGGTGGAGGAGGTTCGCCGGAATACCTCCAGGTACGAGCGGCTCGGCATCAAGGAGATCACCGACCACTACGACGGGATCATCCGCGGCCTCGGCGCCCCGCCCATCATCATCGGACACTCGTTCGGCGGCCTTATCACGCAACTCCTGCTGGACCGCGGCCTCGGCGCGTCGGCCGTGGCGATCAGCCCGGCGCAGATCAAAGGCGTGTATATCCTGCCCCTTGCCCAGGCCAAGGTTGCGTCGGTGGCGCTCAAGAACCCGGCCAACCGCCACAAGACCCTGATGCTCACGCCAGAGGAGTTCCATTACGGCTTCACCAACACGCTCACACTCGAGGAGTCGAAGCCGATCTACGACAGGCTCGCGGTGCCGGGGCCGGGGCGCACGCTCTTCCAGGCGGCGTTCGCGAACCTCACACCCCACGCGGTGACAACGGTCAGCCGGCACAACTCAAGCCGCGCGCCGCTGCTGTTCCTCGCCAACGGCAGGGACCACACCGTGCCCGCAGCGTCGACGCGCGCCGCCTACAAGATCCAGAAGAAGACGGGCGCGCTCACCGAGCTCAAGGAATACCCCGACCGCTCCCACTCCACCTTCGCCCAGGACGGCTGGGAACAGGTGGCGGACGACTCACTCGACTGGGCCGTGCGCAACGCACGGACCTAACCCGCCGCGGGGCCGATTGGCGGCCACCCTTGGCCGTGGCAACGCTCATGGCCATGTTCTCGACGGCGCACACCTAGGAGAGGTTCTTGTGTGCCTGCGGCACGCCGCCGCGTCGCTGCTGATCCAGGCAGGCTACCCGCTCAAGATGCGGCGAGATCACGGGCCATAGGTCGGGTAGCCCGGGATGGAATCATCCGTGTCGGATGATGGCAATTGCGGGGCGCGGGGTGACCCTGGGGTTAGCGGTTGATGCGCTGGGCGCCCTGATCTTTGACGCCCGCGCGTTTGCCGGGTGCGCAGGGAAGCCGGAAAGAGGTGTCGGATGACCAGCCAGCCAGATGAGCTTGCCGCGGAATCGGGGCCCGAGCGGCAGGAGGCCGCCCATCATGCCGCCGTTGCCCTGCGGTCTATCGGGCAGCCGAACTCGGTCGCCGGTGAGTTCGATTTCTGGGACGACAAGTACGAAGGGCGGCGGCTGTTCTCAGAGCTGCTGGGCACCTTCTTCCTGGTCCTGGTCGCCGTCGGCGGCGGCATGGTCAGCGCGCGGTTCGGCGGGAACGCGGTTCCGTACGGGGCGAAAGTGGTGGCCCCGGCGCTGATGGTGGCGGCCATCATCTTGTTCATGGGGACGGTCTCGGGTGCGCACCTGAACCCGGCGGTGAGCGTGGCGTTCGCGGCGCGGGGTGACTTCCCGTGGAAGCGGGTCCCGGCCTACGTCGTGGCCCAGTTCCTCGGCGCGATCTTGGCCACGCTGGTGCTGTGGGCGTTTACGGGTAAGCAGGGCAGCGCAGGGCTGACCCTGCCAGGCGGCGGGATCTCGGCGGTCAGCGCGATGCTGTGGGAGATGGTGCTGACGGCCGGGCTGGTGAGCGTGATCCTGGGTACCGCGTCGGGTGCCCAGCAGATCGGGCCGCTGGCCGCAATCGGCGTGGGCAGCTATATCGCGCTGGCCGGGTTGTGGGGCTCGCCGCTCAGCGGGGCGTCGATGAACCCGGCCCGGTCGCTCGGCCCGGCGCTGGTCAAGGGCGACTGGACCGCGTGGTGGGCGTACCTGGTCGGCCCGGTGGCCGGCGGCGCCATCGCGGTGGGCATCGCCTACGTGCTGCGCGGCCGGGGCGGGGGCCGAAGCGGGGTGGCGGCCGCACAGGGCACGATGGGTGTGGACTGGCGTCCCGGCCCCCGGCCGCGACCTTGAGGCCAGGAGTCCAGTGTTCCCGTGTCAAGCTCATGAAGGTCGGGATGCCCCGGCCCGCCCGTTCGATCACGTCTTCTCGCGCGCCACGCCCCGTGACCCCGGGAAGCTGGGCGGTCCCCAAGGCGCATCCCGTACCCGAATCTCAGCTCAGGAGTAGCCGCCGCCGCGCAGGCGCTTGACCACCGGGTAGTTTTGCCGCTCAAGCCCGCGACGATCATGTGCAGCTGCCGGTGGCGCGGCGGGCTCCGCCCTTCGCTACCCTAAGCGGGGCACCTGGTTGTCGGTGTTGGGGGTGGTCAGGATTTCGGCCTCACTGCTGGCTGTCATTGTTGACTGCCGTGACCCACGGCACCAGGCTGAATTCTGGGCACGCGTGCTGGCCTACAAGGTCAGCCAGCGCAACCCCGATGAGTTCTTGGTTAGCGACCCCGTCGGTGCGGGCGGGTCGCTGTACTTCATGAAGGTGCCCGAGCCCAAGGTGGGCAAGAATCGGCTGCACCTGGACCTGGTGACCTCAGGTTCAATGGAGGCCGAGGTCGCACGGATGATCGAGGCTGGAGCTGAACTGGTTGAGGTGCGGCAAGATCCCGCTTCCTTCGACAATCCGGACACGTGGACGGTGATGCGTGATCCAGAAGGAAACGAGTTCTGCGTGACAAGTACCTCCACCTTGACGGGCTTGGAGTGACCCGCGACCCCCAGCGCACGCTCAAGCTACTTCAGACCGCATGAACGACTTTGCCGGATCCCTGAACCCACCCCAAGCGCCCTGACCCTTCCGCCCTCTTAGCGGGGAGTCGGATCACTGCTGCCGACGTCGCCTGAATATCAGGAACGACATCGGTGAGCCTGAGCCACGGGTTTGTGACCGGTGCGATGCCGAAACCGGCGGATCTTCCATTTCTCATGACGGAATAGAACAGAACTGCGGCCCTCCTGCAAGGACACCCCGACGCAGAGGCTGAGCTGGACGTGCTGGTGCAGGCGATCGGCAAGGCACTGCCCGCCAGGATGGTGTCCGCGGCTGAGCCGAAGTCGACAGACGGCAGGACCGATCTACTCACGATATTCGCTGCGCAATTTAACTCATATACATCGATGCTCTGTACGGTACCTGCGCTCGCCCTCACTGCACAGGCATTTCTGCTCACGATCGCGTTGAATAATATGAGCACCAGAGGTGCCACGATAGTGACATCGGTCCCTGGCGCTTCTCATAGCGCTAGCGTCATGGGCGCTGATGCATGACCAACGTGGACTGGCAATATCTCATGGATATTTTACAAAGATGCTTGCGGAAGAAGTAAAACTGGATCTCGAGGTCCCCGTGACGGAAGCCGATGCCGAGCCATGGATTAAAGTATGCGCGGCGACCAACTGGCCCAGATCGGACCAATAGACCTTTTTAGAGGTTTATGAGGAAATTCCCGAAGGGACAGCCAATTAGTACAATGAATGTGTGGGTAGTACCTAGAGTCATATACTACGCCTGGCGGACTTGCCTGCTCGTATTCATTGTCGTAAATTTTGGCATCTTCGTATCTGCGGTGGTCGACTTTATTTGGTGGAAATGAACAATCCGCATCACTGGCTCGCCGTCAGGTACGCACGTCACGCTGTGGGCACCCAGTAGCGGACCTTGTCGCCGTTCTTGTACTCCAGCACGCCGCCGTTGGCCTCGATTACCTTGCGGGAGAAGACGTTGTCCTCATCACAGGTAAGCAAGGCCCGGTCGATGCCGAGCGAGCGGGCGACAGGGAGCGCTGCGGCCAGCATGGCGGTGGCGTACCCGCGCTGACGCGCCGAGGGCCGGATGTCGTAGCCGATATGCCCGCCGATCTCCCGCAAGCTGGCAGTCAGCCAGTGACGGATGGATATCCGGCCGAGGTATTCATTTCCGCTGACCCACCACAGGGTGGTCTGGGGCACGCGCCCATCAGGCCGCGGTGATTCGTCCTGCGCCTGATCCTCCAGCTCCCGCAGGTACCGCGCGAACTCGGCAGGGTCGGCCCACCTCCCGGTATATTCCCGGATTGCCTGCCCGGTGTTGCTGTCATCGTCCGGCCCTCCCTGACCTTCTGCCTCGAACTCCGCCATCGCGGCGAGGAATGAGCGGTAGACGCGGGGATCGGGCGCGATCAGCTCAGGCACGGGAACGGTCCTACCCAGCTTCGGCGCGGCACACGCGGATTCCGCCTGCCGGGCAAGCATGCGGCCAACTTCGTCCTGGCGATGAGCGATGCGCTGGTCCGCCCTGACCGGGTGGTGGCCCTGTTCCAGTCGCGTATTCGACCGGGACCGTTACACCAGCGAGGAGTGGTCGGCCGCGATGCTGCACGTTCCGGGCAGCGGCTGGTACCGGTGCGGGAGGAAGAGGTGGCACCAGCGGACATGCCGCCTGCACTGCAGCCACTGGTGTTTTGTGACCTGTTCGGGGTGGACGCCACGCAGGCACGCCGGGTGCTGCTGCTGGAGGCGGGCGGTGCAAGGACCCAGGCGGGCCCGGTGGCGAGCCGGTGTCTCCGGTCGTGCATGTGAGCGGTTGTGCGCCCCCGTTGCAGTACTTCCTGCTTTCCGGGCTTGACGCTCCAGGTGTCGAAGGTAGATCAGCATCTCCAGAAGCCGTTGACCCGGGCGAACGCGCTCATAGTAAGCGTTCTATCATCTGTTACACTTCATACACATGCAATATGTGCATGATGAACAACTCACGGAGAACGACATGGAGAATGCACCGGCGAACCGTATCGAGGAACGGCTGAGGTCGGCCTTCCCCGGGGAGGCGGTCGAGCGGATTCAGGTTCTGACCTACGGTGACGATCCGGAAGTCGAACCGGGGCAGACCGCGATCCGGGTCTTCATCAGCCGGGCAGGCCGACCGGAGGGCCAGGAGGCCAACGAGGAGATCATGCAGGCGTTCGAGGAAGCCAACCACGCGGCCCTCAAGCAGCTACGCGACAAGCTGCCCCGCTCCATCAATTGGGTCCACTTCCAGCCGGACACGGCGGGCGAGTCGCCGAAGGCTCGCGGCCCCATCCTCTTTATCAAGCGCGGTGGCAGGGAGGCCATGGCGCCGGATGAACTGACCGAGCAACTGACCCCCGTGAACACCCGGCTCGGGGCCGCCGACCTGGCGACCGTGGACACGCTGATCACCGCGGGCATCGCTAACAGCCGCGCCGAGGTCCTGCGCTGGGCCATCGGCCGCATCCGCGAAAACCCGGCCTACTCCCAGCTCCAGGACCGAGTGCACGAGATCAACGAACTCAAGACCAAGTTCTGACGGGCCTGCCCCCCGCCCGGTCGCATCTGACTTCTGGCCTGTGGGTACGTCTATCTCGTCGCCACATGCCGGCAGCCTGGTGTCCGCTGGCCACCAGTCCGGGCAGTAGTCAGCGACCGCCACCTCGGCGCCGTCCATCTCGATCGCGTCGTGCCAGTCGTCGTCGACGATGCCGGCCAGCAGCCGCCATAGCGGCGCGATCCGCCTGGCGCCGATCGCGAAGCCGATGCGCGCCTCGTGCGCGGCGCGTGCCAGTTGCCCGGCGAAATAGCCCGCGTCGGCGCGCATCGCCACCCGGCCCGATTGCCGTGCCCGCTGCGGCAGGGCGGCCAGGGCGCGGCGCAGCAGATCCGGCGCGCTCGTTCGCGGGTCATCGGTGCCGTCGCCCAGGTCGGCGGCCAGCACGATCTCGGCCTCGGCCCAGGCCGCCACGTGCGGCCGGCCGACCCGCTGGCCCTGGTGGTTCCAGGCCACGCCGCGCTTCTTGCGCCCGTAGACCTCCACGTCGGTGGTGTCCAGGTCGATCGTGACCGGCCCATCAGCCAGCGCCGCGGCCCGCCCCGCCGACAGCAGCGACAGCATCCGGCTGGTGACTGCGGCCATGCCATGCCCGACCGCCTGCCACCGCGCGGGCGTGATCCGCCGGGCCAGCCCGGCCGCAGTCGTGGACGCCAGCCCCGGTACCGGGACGATCTGCTGGCCCGCCTCGTCGGCGCGCTGGCGGTCCAGCCCGGTCAGAAAGTCCTCTCCGGCCAGCTGAGCCGCAGCGATCCCGGCCAGCAGCTCCCCAGCACCGAACCCCCGGTCGCGCTACTTGATCGGGCCGACCGCCGCATCTAGCGCCGCGATCACGCCGAGCCGGTCACACAGCTCGGTGACCGCCGCCAGGCCCGCGTTCGCCGTCAGCGCCGCATCCGGCGCGCCGACCCGGACCTGCCGCCGCGTCCGCCTCCCGGCACGTATGCTGCTCACCAGATAGGTGCCTCTCCGCTGAGATGATCATTTGCTTGGCAGCGATCATCATCCCAGGCCAGAGCGGTACCTATCGGCATCTACGGGATCGTGTCACCGGCTTACTCGCGGAAACGGGTCTGATCTAGACCGCTTCTGTACTTACCTGCTGTATTGAAGGAACACGTCCCCCTCACAGGGTATTGCGCAAGCGCTCTGACCTGGGCGCGCTCGGAGGGACTCGAACCCCAGCCTTCTAACCCGAAAAATGGAGATTAGCTGGGCATGCGGCAGCGGACCCTGGCCGTCGGGGCCGGTCAGGGCATTCCGGGCGGCGTGGGTCAGGCGGGCTGGGCCGGGTCTGTTCCGTCTGGGTCGGGTTCGGCGGGTGCGGTGTAGCGATGACCGAGGGCCGTTCTGCTTTCTTTCCCTATTGTCTGGAGGAGATGCGAGCGATGGTCCCGGCGATATACGCCAGCACCGTCAACCCGATCCAGAACAACGCCATGATGGAGAACGGCATAATGGCATTCACGGTGACCTTCCTCCTCGCTGTCTAGCTGTGCGGCATGTGGCGTCCTAGCCACTCCCGGAACTACGTGCAACGCTACACTCCGCGCCACGCGCCTATCGGGCTTGATGATCTATGGGCCTGACCCGCTTAGACGGACATTCATCATCAGG
>Ga0335081_10017980_pt1 | contig 11435 bp, 6 predicted proteins | sample Lox_Sample_35_FD_206713 | JGI IMG/M metagenome (GOLD analysis project Ga0335081, IMG submission 206713) | Soil microbial communities from Loxahatchee National Wildlife Refuge, Florida, United States - Lox_Sample_3.5 | ecosystem: Environmental > Terrestrial > Soil > Wetlands | place: USA: Florida... | reverse complement strand
TCCTCTGGATGGGAAGTTCGAGTCCAACGTCATCATTCAGATCAAGAACGGCCCCATTGATTTCCAGGTGCGCGAACCGGCGTCCCCTCTATTCGCCGGGCTGCGTCAAACCAACGAAGCGATCGAGCTCCAAGTCACGCAGGAATACACCGGACAGCAGCGCCAACTTTGCTTCCTGGTCCCCATGTGGAAGGAAGTCCTTGACTTCGATATGCGAGTCAATGGAAATGCAACGCCGGTAAAGGATCTTGTAGCACGCCCTGTTTTTGGAAACGCCATGGGTGGTTTTGCCGGTGTGGCCAATGTCGGACTCGACGATAGCTGGATGGGCAGTCCTCTTGCGTTGGCAAATCTCTACGGCTTCGGACGCCTCGCATGGAATCCAGATTTGAGTTCTGCAGCCATCGTTGATGAATGGACGCGGCTCACCTTTGGCAGCGATCCGCTTCTCGTGAAGACCATCGACGATCTGCAATTACGCTCATGGCACGTCTACGAGGATTACACCGGCCCTCTCGGTGCGGGCACGCTGACGAACATCACCGGCAATCACTACGATCCCGCTCCGATGTCGTCGGAAGAAAATGGTTGGGGGCAGTGGCATCGTGCTGATCACAATGGCATCGGCATGGATCGAACGATTGCGACGGGCACCGGATACGTCGGGCAATATCCACCAGAGGTTCAGGCGTTGTACGAGTCTCTGTCAAACTGCCCTGACAATCTACTCTTGTTCTTCCATCACGTTCCGTACACGTTCTTGTTGCACTCCGGGAAAACGGTCGTTCAGCACATCTACGACTCGCACTACGATGGAGCGGAGCAGGCGGCAGGGTTAGTCGAGGAGTGGAAGAAGACGGACGGCCACCTCGATGGAACTCTCTATCGTGACATTCTCGCGCGACTTGAGTACCAGGCCAAAGAAGCCCTCCTCTGGCGTAACACAATCTGCGACTGGATCTTTGAACTCTCGGGAATTCCGGACAAACAGGGCAGGGCAGGAAGTCGGAATTCAAGCAGTATCAACTAAGCGTCTCGCTCTACGATTATTCTCTTCCTCTACATTTTTCTGGCCACCTTGCGCAAATTCCCAACTTCCGTTAACGTTTACGGTTCTAGGAACCTGATAAGGAGTTTCCTGGAGATTTGTGCTGGCACATGGCCGGCCCCGACGCAGGCCTCAAGATGGCTCAACCTCCCACTACGCTGCGTGACATCGCGAAGTCGCTGGGCACTTCGATTGGAACGGTTCACCGCGCGCTGCACGACAATCCTGGAGTAAGTCCCGAGACGAAGGCCAGAGTTTTGCAGATGGCGAGAACGCTCGGCTACCGGCCCAACCTGGCGGCTCGCTTTTTATCTTCTCGAAAGACCTTGCGGATCTCGGTGAACACACCTCAGGGCACGACCTCGTTCTGGGATGAGGTGCGCGCAGGTATTCGCGAGGAAGCCGAAAGCATCTTGCTCGAGAATGTTGAGTTGGAATTCCGCACGGGCCCAATCGTGGGAGAGGGCGAAGAAGAGGCTCTGGAAGCGGCGATTCGCGACAAGTCGGACGGCATCATCATATTTCCAAGCCGTCCACAGTCTCTCCGCCCGGCCATTCGTCGTGCGTCTCGGGCTCGCATCCCTGTCGTCTGTGTGGCGACGGATGCGCCCAACAGCGGCCGCCTCGGGATCGTTGCTGTCGACACCCTGGCCAGCGGTTCGATCGCTGCGGATCTGATGGGAAGGTTCGTAGGACAACGGAAGGGAAGCGTCGCGATCACCGTGTTTGATATGGCGATCACCGAACATGCGGAGAAATACGCTGCCTTCGATTCGACGCTAAAAACCTTCTATCCGAATCTCAGACCGTTGAAGCCCATCGAGGACCACGACATCGAGAAGGAAGCGTACCGCAAATGCCGCAAGTTGTTTAGCGAGCAACCGGATTTGGTCGGCATGTATGTCACGACGGAAGCGTCGATTCCGGTGATCAACGCCGCTCGTGACGCCAGCCTGTTGGAGCACCTGACCATCATCACCACGGATTTGTTTCCTGATCTCGTCCCCGAGATTCGCTCCGGGGCTGTGGTCGCAACGATTTATCAACGTCCTCGCGCGCAAGGACAAATGGCGTTGCGAATGCTGCACCAGTTTCTGTCGGAAGGTGGCCAGAGGTCTCATCAAGTTGCCCTCGCGCCGCATCTGGTGATGCGCGGAAACCTTGAGTTCTTCCTCCGCCGGCAATTGCAGGAATCGTCCAAAGAAAAGGACCGGACGTTGCGCGAGACCTCTCACGAGCTTGCTGAAGATTTTGCCTGATCCGATTTCATCCTCAGAAGGTAGCAATGAATTATCTGGGCATCGATGTAGGTACTGGCGGTACGCGCGCGCTCGTCATCGATTCGAACGGAAACGTTATCGCTTCGGCATCGGCGGAGCATCAGCACTTTGCCAGCCCGCGTCCCGGATGGGCTGAGCAAGATCCGCGCGACTGGTGGCAAGCCTGTGGCATCGCCGTGAAAAAGGCGCTTCAGTCGTCCGGCGTTCAACCAGAAGATATCGCATGCGTCGGATTCTCCGGGCAGATGCACGGAGCCGTACTCCTGGATGCGTCAGATGAAGTGGTACGTCCGGCAATCATCTGGTGCGATCAGCGCAGTGAGGCACAAGCGCGCGAGCTTGAAGATCAGTTTGGCCGCGATACTTTGATTCGTCTGACTTGCAACCCTCCCCTGACCAATTTCACGCTGACGAAGCTGTTATGGGTGCGTGAGAACGAGCCGAAGAATTGGGATCGCGTCGCGCACGTGATGCTGCCCAAGGACTACGTACGCTTTCGCCTGTCGGGTGAACGTGCAATCGATGTGGCCGATGCCTCTGGCATGCTGTTGCTCGATGTGACTCACCGGCATTGGTCCGACGAAGTACTCACCAAGACGAACATCGGAAAAGATCTGCTTCCATCTCTATTTGAATCTCCTGACATTTGCGGCAAGGTTTCGACGGCGGGCGCGGAGGCTACTGGTTTGCGCGCTGGAACTCCCGTAGTGGCAGGCGCCGGAGACCAGGCAGCGGGCGCTGTCGGTATGGGCATTGCTCGGGTTGGCGCGGTGAGCGCGACGATCGGAACCTCCGGCGTCGTCTTCGCGTCAACTGATCGTCCGGCGATGGATCCGCAGGGACGCCTGCACACTTTCTGTCATGCGATTCCCGGGCGCTGGCATGTCATGGGCGTGACTCAGGCGGCTGGATTGTCGTTGCGTTGGTATCGAGACAATTTTGGGACGTCGTCGCCGGGTGTGCAGAACAAAGATGGGCGCGATCCGTACGATGTGTTCGCTGAAGAGGCGAGCGTAGCGCCGGTCGCCTCGGAAGGCGCCTTCTGGGTTCCGTATCTCATGGGAGAGCGGACGCCTCATCTGGATCCGAATGCACGCGCGGCTCTGATCGGCTTGAGCGCTTCACATACGCGGGCGCATGTCATTCGGGCCATTATGGAGGGTGTCGCCTTCAGCCTTAAAGATACATTCACGATCTTCGAAGAGATGAAGATTCCCGTGGCGTCGATTCGTCTCGGCGGCGGAGGAGCGCGATCTCCGCTGTGGCGGCAGATTCAGGCTGACGTTTACGGCCGGGAGGTTGAAATCGTTGCGGCTGAAGAAGGCGCCGCCTATGGCGCCGCAATTCTGGCAGGCACGGGTGCAGGTGCGTGGAAATCGGTAGAGCAGGCTTGTGATGCGATAGTGCGCGTGGCGAAACGGATCGCGCCCAACCCGAAAGATTCTGCAGTTATGCAGAAGGCGTATCAGACATACCGAAAAATCTACCCAGCCCTGCGCCAGGTGAGCTAGCTATCCAACTCCGAGGCGGTTCATGCCCACGCACATTGAGAAGATTGAGCTCTACTTGAAGTGTATCGAGGAGGGCAACTTCGTCCCCATCGCAGAACTGTTCGATCCGGATGCAGTGATGGAACAGTTTCCCAATCGCATCTATCCGAAAGGAATTAGTTCAGGAGTGACTGCGATGGAAGAAGCGTTCAGAAGGGGACGCAAACTGCTCTCCAGCCAAACGTACAAGATCAAGAACCATGTTGTGCAGGGCGATAACGTCGCGGTGGAAGTTCTTTGGACCGGCAGACTTGCTGTGGCATTCGGTAGTCTTACGGCCGGCTCCGAGATGCGCTGCCACTCCTCAATGTTCTTCGAGTTCAAGAATGAGAAAATCAACCGCCAGCGAAACTACGATTGCTTTGTGCCTTGGTAGGCTCCCTCAAACATATCGGTGGGCCGGTCGAACGATCTGCATTTTGCCGACAAGCTTTTAGTGGCCGGGTTCTTTTACCAGGACCATTCGATCTCCCGCCACGTCCCGCAGAGTTTGTACGATGCCGGACGGCCAATGGATTTCCGCCAGGTCTGCGGATGTGTCCGTTCCCAGCCCGAAGTGCACCGGACCGGCACTTGAAGATGCATAGCCGCTGCTGGCGCTCATGTGGTTATACTGCGCGCCGGATTTAGTCACGACTTTGATCCGTGCTCCGATCCCGTCGCGGTTGCTTTTCGTGCCCTGCAACTTGAACTCGATCCAATGGTTATTGTTTGGGCTGTCATTCATCCAGATCTCGGCAGGCGCGTTGATGGCGCTGACCACAACGTCCAGCTTCCCGTCCCCGTTCAAATCTCCAACCGCGGATCCTCTGTGACGTGATGGAGGTTGCGAAGTGAATCCGGCTTCGGCGGTCAAGGCCGCAAACTTCATCCCACCCAGGTTGTGAAAAACGGTGTTCGGCTGTGCGACAGCGAGGTTGGGGGAAGAGAGAAGCGACTGTACATGTCCGCGAGAAACAAAAATATCTTTCCAGCCATCGTTGTCGAAGTCAGCGATGTTGGGGGAATAGCCCGCCATCGGCAGGGATAGTTTGGTCATCCCGCTCTCGCGCGTCACTTCGGTAAAGCTACCCTTGCCGGTGTTCTTGTAGAGCGGGAACGTCTCTCCGTCGAGCGCGACCAAGAAAATGTCGGGATAGCCGTCGTTATCGAGGTCTCGGAAATCCGCGCCCATCCCGGAGATGTACACTCCGTCTTCCCGCAGAGCCACGTTCTCGTCGAATCCAACTTCCTCAAACTTCCCCCCGCCCTTACTGCGGAAGAACGAGTTCATCAGCTTGTCGTTCGTGACGAAGAGATCCATGTGTCCTGTGAGTTCCGAGTCTGCGGCGGCCACACTCATACCTTTGCCCGGATGCGCGCGGAACCCGGCTTCGACAGACGCGTCGCGAAACGTGCCATCTCCGTTGTTGATGAAAAGCTGATTTGGCGTCGGCTTGTACATCTTAGGATGACAGTAATCGCGATGCCCGTAGCCTTCGCATACAGGCTCGTGGCTGTAGTCCCACTTCAGATAGTTAACGACAACCAGGTCAAGCAGGCCGTCGTTATTTACATCGATCCATACCCCCGCTACGGCCCACAAAGGTCCGTACTCGGGGTCGGACTTGTTCAAGCCAGCTTTCGCGGTGACGTCAGTGAACGTTCCATCTCCGTTGTTGTGATAAAGAGTGTTACGGTACACACCGGCAACGAAAATATCTTCGAATCCGTCGTTGTCGTAGTCACCAATCGCCACGCCCGTGTCGTAGCCGGTGCCGGCGAGTCCTGCTTTCTCAGTGACGTCGGTGAAATTTCCTTTGCCGTCGTTCTCAAACAGGCGATTGGAGTATTTCGGAGAATCTTTTTTCAGAGTCTTTAGGTCTGCGCCATTCGCAAAGAAAATATCGAGTTTGCCGTCGTTGTTGTAGTCGAAGACAGCAACGCCGCCCTCCATCGTCTCGGGCGCATGTCGTTCCGGTGATTCATCGCTGTCGAGTTTGAAATCGATCGGCTGGAAAGAGAATCGGATCGGGCTGACCCCTGGGGACGTTGAGGGCTTTGCGGCGGGCGAGCCCGAGGCATGAGACTGCGAGCGCGCTGTTTCCAGCGCGCCCGACAATAAAAGACTGGTTGCTGCTGCAAAACAGAAGAAGACCCAACGTCTCATGATGGAATTGGTAGTACCTTATTCCATCTTACTCTGGCAGCTTCTGCTCGCCTTGAATCGTGAGGTGAGCGTCAGCGTGGGGGGCAGCCGTTCCCGGCTGGCCGCCGCCCACTGTGACGAGATAGTCGCCCGTCGAAACGTAACGGTCGCCCGCTTCATTCACATAGCTTAGGTCGCGAGGCGAGAGCGTCATTTTGATGTGCTTTTGCTCCCCGGCCTTGAGATTGATGCGAGTAAATCCACGCAGGGCCCGCAGAGGTGCTCCGGCCAACTTCGGGAACGAAATGTAAAGTTCTGCGACCTCATCGCCGTCGCGCTTCCCGGTATTTTTGACATCGACTTCAACGTCCACCGGATCGCCCGCATTTAACGAAGTGTTCGACAACTTCATCCCACTGTATTCGAAAGTCGTGTAACTCAGCCCGTGGCCGAAGCCATAAAGCGGTTCTCCGGTGAAGTATCGGTACGTGCGGTTCTGCATCGAGTAATCTTCGAATTCCGGCAATTGTTCGACGCCTTTGTAGAACGTTACGGGAAGCCGTCCCGCCGGGTTGTAGGTGCCCGCCAGGACCTGTGCGATCGCCGTTCCACCTTCTTCGCCGGCGTACCAGGCGTCAACGATCGCGTTCGCGTGATCGTTGGCCCAGTTCACCGCGAGCGCACTACCGTTCATCAGAACCACGACGAGCGGCTTGCCAGCACCCTTCAGTGCTCCGAGCAGCGCCTCTTCTTCCTCAGGCAGGTTCAGGCTCGTGCGATCACCGCCTCGGAATCCCGGCACGTTGACCTTCATTTCTTCGCCTTCCAGCTTCGAAGTGATGCCGACCACGGCGATGACAACATCGGCTTTGCGCGCGGCTTCAGCGGCTTCGAAACTTGGGTCGGCGATCAGTGGCAGCCACATCAGCTTCGACTGACGTCCGCCAGCCACGTACTCAATCTTCACCGAGTAATGCTGTCCTTTCTTCAGCGGAAGGGTGACGAACATCGGGTTCGGATCATGCCCGACCATGTCGTCCACAATCAGCTTCTCGTCAAGCCAGAGCCGCTGCATCGAGCCGTTGAGGCCGATCTCATAGTTTCCAGACTCGGGCGGAGTCAGAACGCCGGTCCAACGAACTGAAAAATCCTGCATTCCAGATGGCGTGGGGAGGGCATGCGAATCCGGGTGCGACATCTGAAGGTCTACGTATGGATCGGTTCTCGTTGCTTGTGGGGTTCCGGTGATTTCGCCCGAGAAGTACTCACCCCTGATTCCAGGCTTTCCGTCCGGCATTGTGAGCGCAGAGGTTGGAATGACTGTTTGCTGGAGCAAGAAATTCGTTCCGGGTACGTAAGAAACCTGCGCTCCCGAGAATTGTTTGCGGATTCCTTCCAGCGCCGTGACCGCATGCGAGGCGGTTCCGGCGTAGTTGCCGTGGAGAACCTGCACCGACTCGGCAAGGGGACCGACAACGAGGATCTTCTTCGCGTTTGATCCGAGCGGCAAAGCGCCATCGTTCTTCAGCAGGACCATGGCTTCCTGCGCTGTCTTCAACGCGAGTTCCCGATGCGGGGCGCTATCGATTTCGGACTCCGGCGTGTTGGCGTACGGGACCATGCTCGCTGGATCGAACATCCCCAGGCGCATGCGCGCCGTGAAGAGCCGTTTCAAAGAGCGGTCCAAATCGGCCTCGGTGAGCAATCCCTGCTTTACCGCATCGACGAATGGCTGGTAATCCTTGCTGTCTTTGGCAATGGTGAAAAAGTCGGCGCACTCGTTGTCCATGCCTGTCTTGATCGCCACAGCTGCGGCTTCAGCCTGACTCTTAGTGAAGTGATGTCCCTGGAAGATGTCGACGATCGCATCGCAATCGGAGACGACGTAGCCGTTGAATTTCCAGGCGCCGCGCAGCGTGTCCTCGAGCAGGAAAGTATTGGCGCAGGCCGGTTGTCCATTGACCCGGTTGTATGCACACATGACCGATTCGGCTTTTCCCTGCACCACGCTCGCGCGAAACGCCGGCAGATACGTGTCTTCCATATCGTGCTTGGAGACTTGGACATCAATGGAATGGCGTGTCGGCTCAGGCCCGCTGTGTACCGCGTAATGTTTCGGAGTAGAGATGACGCGGAAGTATTTCGGATCGTCTCCCTGCAATCCCGTCACGAACGCGACGCCCATGCGGCCGGTCAAGAACGGATCTTCGCCGTAGGTCTCCTGCCCTCGTCCCCAACGCGGGTCGCGAAAGATATTGATGTTGGGCGACCAGAAGTCGAGCCCTTCCATGATGTCGCGCCGTCCCGCTTTTACGGCCTGATCATGTTTCGCGCGAGCCTCGGTGCCGATCACGACCGCCATCTGGTGGATCAGGGAATCGTCAAACGTCGCCGCCAATCCGATCGGTTCGGGGAACACCGTTGCTGTGCCCGCGTGAGCTACGCCGTGCAACGCCTCGCTCCACCAGTCGTAGTTGGGAACTTGAAGTTCCGGTATAGCCCGGGCCTGGTTCACCAACTGTGACGCTTTCTGTTCCAGCGTCATGCGGTGAATTAAATCGTCCACCCGCGCTTCAATGGGCTGCGACGGATCGAGGTAGAGCGGCTGTGTACTGTTTTGTGCCACGGACGGAGCAGCAATAGCGACTAGAGAGAAAAGGGCAAACAACGCGGTCCCTACCCGGTTTTTCATGAAAGATCCCTCCCTGCGCGATCGTTCGCGCTCAAAACAGTCTGTCTGGGCTGTTTTTCGATGAATTTCCGTAAACGATTACGGTCGACCGTCGCTTGTAGCACAGCGCGAGGATGAGGTCAAGAATGGCGTTACCGACGCCTGGCAGCGCAGCGACCGTTAGTTGGTTTTGTGCTGATCTGGCGCGGTGAAAACGTATGTGGTGAGGCGCTCCAGCTTTATATTCGCATGCTTCGAAACGAGAACCGCACTCCCATCGCTAGCCTGTTCTGCCTCGACGTGGCCCATGTTCAGCGAATGCTTCGACGAAACCGGCGTGTCGGGCACGGACTTGTCTTTGTGAGCGTCCGAGTCTCCGGACGGAAACGGTTTATAGGAGTGCGATTTCGGATCCGGATATTCGCCGGCGCCATTCCATGTGCTGGAGGCGGGCTCGGCGGGTCCGTACTGCAGATCCTGACCCCCTTCCAGTACCGTCGGATAGTAATGAGGTGTTAAGTAGAGAGTAACTGCTGCCGTCCCATTTTTCGAGGAAACAGAGTCGATCCTGACCATCAATCTGGACGGCTCCGAATGAGATTTCGCTTGAGATACGGTCACTTGGCCCGAAAACGAGGTGTTCCGCGGGATGACGATACCGTTCACCAGAGTGGCCATGGTTAACTTTCCAGTAATCTTGGTTCCAACCGGAGTCTTGCCTGCAACCACGCTTTGCTCGAGGCTCAACGGAAATTCAATCGTCGGCGGGATGATATTTTTGTCGGCGTCCTGGCTGAACATTAACGAAATGCCGCCGAGTCCCAGCATCAAGTGAATCAACAATCGTCTGGAAAACATGGGGATTCCTTCCCCGGACGTGAATTCTGCGGCGTGATCGGAAAAACCCGCTGTTTGCACCGTAGGTTGGCGAGTATACCCCGGTTTTCTTCCCTGACATTGCAAAAGTTCTGCGAAAAGCGCCTAAGAAAACGATTTTGCGCTTGACAACGGTTAACAAGAGGTTATAGACCGTAAACGTTCACGGACGCGTGGGGAGTCCGTTCCCAGAGGACTGCCCCTGTCTCAACCCCTTTTCTGGAGGCTGGTACCATGAAATCCCTATCGCCCAAGTATGCCGGGAGTATCGGGCAACTATGGCAGCGGCTGGACCTCCGCCTTGTGATTCTTCTCGCGGTCGTTGTGTTTTTGTTTGCCGCGCAAGGCCTGGCTCAGGAAGCAACCATCGTCGGTACGATCACCGATCCATCCGGCGCCGCTGTTCCAAACGCAACCGTCACCATTACCAACAACGAAACGGGCGTGGCGCGTACCATGCCCAGCAATACCGATGGACAGTACGTCGCACCCGATCTTCATATCGGACACTACAGCGTCAAGGCGACCGCAACTGGTTTCAAGGTCTCTGAGCAGTCGGCGATTACGCTCAACGTCGGCGACCGACTCCGCGTTGACTTCAAGTTGCAGGTCGGCAGCGCGCAGGAACAGGTGACTGTCGAAGCGAACGCCATCGCAGTGCAGACCGATAGCGGCGAAGTAAGCAACGTGATCACCGGACAACAGATTACGCAGCTCGCCACCAACGGTCGCAGCCTGTATCAGTTGTTTTCTCTGGCGCCTGGCGCATCAAGTCTCCAAGGTTCCAGAGTCGGATTCACGCCAGTCAGCGGCGACAGTACCGTGAGTATCAATGGTGAGCGCGCCGGTCACAACCTCCAGTTGATCGACGGCGGCGAAAACCTCGACCGCGGCGGCAGCAGCGGAAGCGTTATGCCTTCGATCGATTCGCTGGCGGAATTCCGCAACATGACGTCGAACTACAGCGCTGAATATGGTCTCGCGACCGCCGCGCAGATCTCGTCGGTTATCAAGTCGGGATCGAAGGACTTCCATGCTGAGGCGTGGGAATTCTTCCGCAACGACGCTCTTAACTCGCGTAACTATTTTCTGCAGAACGTTCCCCACCTCCGCTACAACATTTACGGATTCAACGTAGGCGGACAAGTGCCCATAGCGAAGAGCCATCCGACATTCTTCTTCTACAACATGGAATGGCGGAAGGAGGTCGACGGCGGAACTTTGAACCAGACTGTACCGCTAGCCAATGCGTATCCCGACCCGAGCGGCGCCGGTGCACTGATCCCCGGGACGTATAACGGCAAGACGATTACTGAGGTCGTACCTGCTATTTTCGGGATCAATCCGGCATTGATGTCCACCTGCGATGCCGCCACCAAGACTGCTCTCACTGCAGCCGCAGGTATAAGCGCATTCCCGAATAACACCATTCCTGACTGCGTCATTTCCAACAACGCGAAACAGTTGTTGACCGCGGGCGGCAAGTACGGCGGGATCTTTCCCACTCCCACCAGCGGAGTTAATTTTCAGGGTGGCAACAACAGCCCCACCAATCTGAAAGAAGAGATTGTCAGAATCGACCACCAGTTCAGCAGCAAGTTCTCGGTGTTCGGTCACTGGATTTCAGAGCAAATCTCGCAGACCTACGGGACGACGCAGTGGAGCGGCGATAACGTTCCATCGATCGCCGATACCTTTGGAAACCCGTCGTACAGCGCTGTGGTCCACGCCACCTACGTGATCAGCCCAACGCTGCTCAATGAGACATCGTTCAACTACAACGGCAACCGTATCAACATCATTCCGACGGGGCTGATCTCGGCACCCAGCGGATTCACCTTCAACAGGCTCTTCACTGGAACCAATGCCGACAACCGTATCC
>Ga0335081_10017979_pt1 | contig 11436 bp, 13 predicted proteins | sample Lox_Sample_35_FD_206713 | JGI IMG/M metagenome (GOLD analysis project Ga0335081, IMG submission 206713) | Soil microbial communities from Loxahatchee National Wildlife Refuge, Florida, United States - Lox_Sample_3.5 | ecosystem: Environmental > Terrestrial > Soil > Wetlands | place: USA... | reverse complement strand
CAGAACCGTTACGTCCGTCGCCTGCGGACCTTTTGGACCTTCAGAAATCTCGAACTCTACCTCGTCGCCTTCGTATAGGGTCTTGAATCCATCCTTTTTGATGGCTGAGAAGTGAACGAAGACATCACCCCCGTCGTCTCTGGAAATGAATCCATAGCCCTTCTTCTCGTTAAACCATTTGACACGACCTTTGGCCACTACAACTCACCTCCTCTCTTTTCTGGACTGACGTAAGTTGTAATAGCCCTTGGTCTTAAGTAAAAAGCCACAAAAGTGCGGGTTTAGACTTTTGTGGCTTTCTTTTTGATCCAAACAACTACTCCTTACAACTTACTATGGCCCCATTATGAAAAATTCTTTTTTAAAAGTCAAGCTTTTTTTCAGACGATTTGGAAAATGACCCAAGGCGCTCTTGACCACAAAGACCCGACCAAATAATCAATCTGCTTCCTGTTTTCTTGGGTGCCTCCGGAGTTTTTGAAAATGTAGGGAAACCGACGAAATGCGTTTGCCGACGGACGTCACGGGTGTACATTATGCCGAAACGTGCAAGAACGGAAGCGAATCCCGTGGACTAATTTTGCGTTTAGAAGAACCACAATTTATTGAATTTCAAACGATAATTTGGTATTTTCCCCTTGATTTTTGTTGTTGACAACATAAATGTATTGTATTATATTGTATTTTAACTTGGGGAGAGGGATTTTCTTGGCACAAAAAAAAGTCGCCCGTACCATCTACATCAATGATGAACAAATGGAGGCTTTGAAGAGATTATCCGAAAAGACCAAGGTCCCTCAGTCCGTCTATGTCAGGGAGGCCCTGGATATGCTTTTGGAGAAGTATTCTGAGCAACTAAGGTTTGAATTTAAGGAGTATCTCAAAGGGTAATCTCTGTTGAGGCACTCGAGGCTTGGAAGGGAAGACAGCGTGGCAGACCGCTTCCGATTGGCTTACTTAAAATCAACAGGATTTGAGAGATCGGACTTCGCCGCCTCTTTTTCACCCCCCGATCCAGATGATACCGGAAATGCAGCAGGCACTCTCTCTCCTCTTCCAGAATGTCATTTTTCGGAAACCTTTTCCTCCGAAGCCATTCTAAAACAGGCGAAGACAGACCTGAAAAACCCCGATCCGAAGGTAAGAATTTTAGCGACAAAATATTATTTGGAGAAGTCTTACCCCTCAATTCCTCTCTCCGTCCTCCAGGAGATTCTTTCCGATCAAGACCCGAATGTCAGGGTTGAAGCCCTCCAGTCCCTGATCAAATTTCGAGGTTCGATCGTTTCCCCTTTATTAAAAAAATACCTTAAAGATAACGATCCGAGGGTCAGGATCGCTGCCCTCCGAGGGATGTTTCAATATCAGGAAAAAATCGATTCAAACATCCTACTCCGGTGCTTAAGCGATGAATCGACATGGGTGAGACGAAAAGTGGCCACCTTATTAGGGTGGACGCAAATTGAGGGGGCCTTGCCGGTCTTGGTGGAGCTGTCAAGGGATCGGGATCCGATGGTAAGAAAGGCAGCCCTGTTTTCGCTGACCACGGTCTATCCTGACGAGAGTGAAGATCGTTTGATAGAGGCCATGGCCGATTCAGACCAAGGTCTGCGAGAATGGGTAAAAATGACCTTAGAGAAAATAGCCGCCACGCCGCTGAAAAGAACGGCCTTTCTTAGGAACCGAGGTTGAGGACGAAAAAGGCATCGATGACGACTCACTCGTTACCCCTTATTCAAAAGGCTCAGATCTTGGGAGACATCGTCTACTCGCCGGCGGCCTTTGCCAAGCTCCTCGGAATTTCGAAGCAAGACCTCCTTGAGAAAGAGGCGAGAGGAATCCTTCCCCCTCCCAAGAGGGATTCCAGTCAGGAGCGTTATTATAAACCCGAGGACGTCAGCAAGTACCGGAACTATTTGGGCTTCCCCTCCCCCATCAAGGCTATCCGAAAACAGCTCTTCCTCAACTTCAAGGGGGGTACAGGAAAGAGTACCATCTCCGCCTCCTACGGTTTTCGCCTCGCTCAGATGGGAGTCCGAACACTCTTGATCGATTTGGACCCCCAGGGCCACCTGACACAATGCCTGGGCCTCAACAGTCAACAGTTTCCTAAAACCGTGTTCAGCGCCCTCATCGAGAAGGAAGAGATGGAAAAGATCGTTGTCAAAACGGATCTCCCTACACTGGATATTATTCCCTCGAACCTCAACCTCTCCCCGGTTGAACTCTCGCTCTTTTCCATGAATTCAAGAGAGTTTCGTTTGAGGAGACTTGTTAATTCCGTAGAGAAGCACTATGAGCTGATCGTGATGGATGCCTCCCCCAGCATCGGGCTCTTAAACCTCAATGCGATCCTTGCCTCCAACGACCTCATCATCCCCGTCTTGGCCGATTTCCTTTCCTACCATGGACTTAAAATTCTCTTCGAAACCCTCTCCACGATCGAAGAGGATTTCTCTTTTGTTTTTGAAAATATCTTTATCTTCCTGAACCGTTACAACGAGTCCCATCGAATTTGCAAACGCTCGAAGAAGGCGCTCGAAACCCACTATGGGAAATATCTCCTCAACACGGTGGTCCGTCAGGATACCAAGATTGCGGAGGCAACGAGCCAGGGGACTCCGATCTTTCTCTTCGCCCAATCGTCGAAGGGTGCAGTGGATATACAGAGCTTAATCGATGAGATATTGGAACCGAAAGGAGCTGATCATGTCGGATGAGTTTACCAACAACGTTGCACAAAAATTTCCCAACACACTGAACAAAGAGCCGATTGAGAGGCCGTGGGATGTGGCCGAGGCTCGTTCCCTCTCTCCCTTGAAGAAGCCTATGGAGGAATCCAAAAAAGATGATTTGACGGAGCGAATTGATACGCTTTATTCCGAGCTTCGTTCCTCTTTAACGGTGCGATCCGCCCTGGAACTCGACCTGAAGAAAGCCAATCGAATTCTGGAAGAGGTGAGCCGGGTCAAGGCAGAAGTGGAGAAGATTGTCGAGATGTTAAGGGTGATGGACGAATACATGAGAGAACGAATCAAGTGATCTCTTTCCCCCTTTTCAGGGAGTCGGAGGAAGGAGGGCCGAATGGCTGAGGAGGATGCAGGATGAAGCCAAGAAGTCAGGTGATCACGGCCGACGGGTTCGATACGAATGTTGCCGAGAAGATGCCCAAGATCAAGAAGCTGGAAGAACCCCTCTCTTCACCCTTAGAGGCGGAGTCCCAAACTCTGGTGGAAGATCCTCTCAAGCCCGTACCGGAGATGAGGATTCCGGAGAAGCAACCCGAGAGGAAGGTGATCTTCGAATCTCCAAAGAAAGGGGTCGGGGTAGAACAGGGTCTCGATGTCCTGAAACTGATCGAAGATCTTCATGCTCAGCTTCTCGCGTCGGCCCAGACCAAGAGGGCTCTGGAGATGGACCTGGCCTCTTACAAAAAGAGCATCCAGCAATTGGCCCAGGACAATCAAGAATTACGGCGTCAAGCGGAAACCCTGAGCAGAGAACATCAGAGTCTTAAAGAATCCCAGTCTGAATCGATCTACCTCCAGGAGGAAAATGCGGACGCTTTAGAGAGAATTAAAGCACTTCAACAGGAACTGAGGGAGATGAAGGAAACCCTGGCCAGCGCCACTCGGGAAAGAGAGGAGGCCTTTGATCGGATTCGTGATCTGGAATCGCAGATCGAACAGAGTGAGGTGGTTAAAATTAGGGGAAAACTGAAAGAGAGAGAAGCATCTCTCTTCTCCGAAGAGAATCGAGAGTTGCAATCCAGGTTGGAGGAAACTCTCACCCTGAACAGGGATCTGGAGGCCAAATACGAAACCCTGAGGAAATCGTTTAATGAAGTCAGAGAATCTCTCACCTTTTTGAGGGATTCCTGCAAAGCAAGCTACTATAACCTGTCTGAGAACGCTGAATAGAATCAACACTTGCGCGGCCCCTTTTTTGCCCTCGACCCGGGGAAATGCCTCATCGATGTTTCCCGAGATCTTCTTGCCACCCACCACCCACCGAAAATAATTGACATCCCCCGGCAATTAAGTTATACGTTCCTAAGCTGAATACACACTCGCTATTTTTTATCCCCTCTCGTTACCTATTTCGCCGCAGAAGGGATCGTTTCACGGGAGACCTTGTTTGAAAATTCGATTGATCGATCCGGCCTATGACCACCCTTATATCAGCCATTCACAAAAGGTGATCAAGAACATCTGGTTCGCCCGCCTCACACTGACCACGCTGGCTGCGCTTACCCCTCCGGACATCGAACTGAAGATCACAGATGAGAATGTCGAGCCGGTGGACTTTGAAGAGGATGTAGATCTGGTGGGCGTGACCGGAATGTTGATGCATGCCCCGAGGGCCTACGAGATTGCCCGGAGGTTTCGGGAGAGAAAGATCCCGGTCGTCATGGGCGGTCCTCACGCCTCGAGTCTTCCCCTCGAAGCCAAGGAGCATGTGGACGCCGTAGTCATCGGCGAAGCGGAAGAGGTCTGGGAAGGGTTGATCGAGGATGTTAAGAACGGATGCCTCAAGCCTTTCTATCGGGCGGAATCCTTCTGCTCGATGGAGAGACTTCCCTTTCCGAGGCTCGATCTCCTTCGAAAAGAAGCCTACATGACGATCAACTGCGTCCAGACGACCCGGGGCTGCCCCCACCAATGTGATTTTTGTCATGTGACTCATTTTTTTGGAAAGACATACCGCTGCCGTCCGGTGGATGAGGTGATCGAGGAGGTAAAGCGGTTAGAGGGCGATTTTGTTGTTTTCATCGATGACAATATCGCAGGAAATCGTCGTTACGCCAAAGAACTCTTTACCCGATTGAAGCCCCTCAAGAAGAAATGGGCCAGCCAGGCCAGTATGACCTTGACGCGGGACCCCGAACTTCTGAAGCTTGCTGCGGAGAGCGGATGCGTCTCTCTTTTTATCGGGGTTGAATCCCTCTCTTCGGAGAACTTGAAGGATGTGAATAAGGCCTTTAATCAAGCTTACCAACTCGAGGAGGCCATGAAAGCTCTTCACGATCATGATATCATGATCCTGGCCGGGTTCATTTTCGGGTTGGACCACGATGACGAAGGGGTTTTTGAAAGGACGCTTCGATTTTGTGAACGGAATCGGATTGAGCTACCCAGTTTCTTCATTCTCACCCCCTTGCCCGGGACCGCTTTATTTCAAAGGATGGAGTCAGAGGGCAGGCTCCTGCATAAGGATTGGGGTCAATATAATGGGGCAACGGTTGTTTTCAAGCCGAGATTGATGACTGAAGAGACACTTCAGCGGGGGTTTCATTGGGCATGCAAAGAGGCCTATTCCTGGGGCTCCATCTTTAAAAGGGTTTTCCATCCCCAACAGCGATTCTTCACCCGAGTCGTTTCGAATTTCGCCTATCGAAGCATCGCCCAGAGGACACCGGAGGGGTATCTCCCAAGCCTTTCACGAATTTTGCAGAGGACGAACGATACCATCCCTCTCCAGAATACTCGGGACTTGATGCAGCGGATGGGGGAAAAAATAGCAGAAAAGAAAGTTCGCATCGGTCAAAAAGCAACCGATACGCTCAAACTCTATTCTACTTATAATGAGCGGCTCAGGACTCTGTTCGTCAGGCTCGAAGGGTCGATGGATCGGGCGGGAGCAAAAGAACTGGTGCAGAGGCTGAGGGGGGTTTTAAATGTTAAGATTCAGAAAGTCATCCTTGACTTCAAGGATGTTGGTGCATTTTCCTCCGAGGCAATCGCTCTGCTCTCCAGAAAAGGCCTTCTCCAGACAGAAGAGGGAAAACTCTTGGTCGCCGTGAACCCACCGCGTAGGGCCGGTTAATCTCCTCCTCTTGAGCAACAACGAAGAAGAACGCTCTACCTTGAAAACCTGCGAGCTGCTCTCTGCCTTCTTCTCCTCGCCTCCTGCTGCTTTCTTTTCTTTCTTACGGAGGGTTTCTCGTAGGACCTTCTTTTCTTCAACTCCTTTAAGATTCCGTCCCTGGCGAGTTGGCGCTTCAAGGATTTGATCGCATTCTCAATCTGATTATCTTGAACTTTAACTTCCAATGACCTCTCCTCTACCTACTCCTGTCCCCTCTGCCTTTGAACTCGCCGCCCTTTTTCTTCTGAGGCTTGGCCTCGCTCACGATCAAGGCACGGTCCATCAGGGTTTTTCCGTTGACGAGGGAGATGGCCTTCTCCGCTTCCTCTGGGGAGTTCATTTCTACGAAACCAAATCCTCTAGACCTCCCTGAATAAGAATCCGTAACAATTTTGACGGACTGAACCGTTCCCGCTTCAGAGAAAAGCTTCTTTACGTCCTCCTCCGAAGCCCCGAAGGGGAGATTACCTACATACAGTTTTAAGTTCATCTTCTTTTCTCCTTCGTCAATTTGAACGCGCAGATGACCTACTACACACCACCCGGCAGTTTCATAAAGGATGAATAACTTCATTTATGGACTAAATCGCAGCATCTGTCAAGTTAAATTCTACGGGTCCCCTAAATTCTTAGTGCAATAAAGCTATTGTTCTGCAATATCAACAGGTTGTTACCCTCTGCCTCACCCCGCGGGTTGAGACTTCGCGGAAGACAGGTTTGGATGGGTAATTAGCATTCTAAGTAGTCGAAAAACCCTACGTTCTCAGAAGCGCAGAGGCCATGCAAACTAGAAAATCTCGGAAATTTCGGCTGGACAAAAGTTTGACATTTGGAGTCTGTTCATTTTATATGACTAATGGATACTGGATAAATCCCTAAAAAAATTTGTCAGAAAGGAGAAGGGAGAGTGCATACGATTACATACAAAAGAGAGATGGCTGAAAGAACGGTATGCCACTTTAAGGTAGAGGCGCCCAAAATTGCACGGAAGGCGCTGCCAGGACAGTTTGTCGTATTGAAAGTCAACGAAACAGGCGAGAGAATTCCTCTGACCATGGGAGGGACGGATCCGGCTGCCGGGACCATCGACTTGATCTTCCAAGTGGTCGGAAAATCTACCGCTCTTCTGAGAACGCTCAACGTAGGCGATTCCATCCAAGACATCATCGGGCCGCTGGGAAAGGCGACACATATTGGAAAAATTGGAACGGTCATCTGCGTCGGAGGTGGAACAGGGGTGGCGGTGATGTACCCGATTACCAAAGCATACAAAGAGGCGGGGAACCATGTGATCGCCATTATCGGTGCCCGGACGAAAGACCTCCTAATTTTGGAGGATGAAATGAAAGCAGCCAGTCACGATCTGAGGGTGACCACGGATGACGGGAGCTATGGTCATCATGGATTTGTGACCGATGTCCTTCGAAAGATTTTGGACGAACAGAAAGATGTGAAGCAGGTCGTTGGGATTGGCCCTGTCCCGATGATGAAGTTCTTGTGCAAATTGACCAAGGAGTACGGCGTTAAAACGATGGTGAGCTTGAATCCCATCATGGTGGATGCGACAGGAATGTGTGGTGCCTGTCGGGTGACGGTGGGGGGCAAGACTAAATTTTGCTGTGTCGATGGCCCAGAATTTGACGGCCACGAGGTTGACTATGATGAGCTCGTGAAACGGCAAAGGGCTTATCTCACAGAAGAAAAAGCGTCCATGGAACAATTTACGGCGTCCGGAAAATAAGGGGGTTTGAGATGGTGGAAGCAAAAGGGAAAAAAGAGAAAACAAAAGTGCCAAGGCAGAAGATGCCCGAACAAGACCCTAAGGTAAGGGCGAGGAATTTTGACGAGGTCCCTTTCGGATACACACCCGAGCTGGCCCAGTTAGAGGCGAGTCGCTGTCTCCAGTGCAAAAAACCGAAATGTATTGAGGGGTGTCCGGTGGAAGTCGAGATCCCGGCGTTTGTCAAACTCATTTTAGACGGGGACTTTGCCGGAGCAGCCAGGAAATTGAAGGAGCGGAACAGTCTCCCCGCGATTTGCGGACGTGTCTGTCCCCAAGAAGACCAGTGTGAAAAGGTGTGTGTCGTTGGGAAGAAGGACCAGCCCGTTGCCATCGGCAGGCTGGAGAGGTTCGCAGCGGACTGGGAGAGGACGAAAGGGGAGGTGACGATTCCTGAAAAAACTCCTGCCACCGGAAAGAAAGTGGCGGTCGTAGGGTCCGGACCGGCAGGTTTGACTCTAGCAGGGGACCTCATTCTGAAAGGACATGAGGTCACGGTCTTCGAGGCCCTCCATAAACCCGGAGGCGTCCTGATCTACGGGATTCCGGAATTTCGTCTTCCCAAGGATATTGTCCAGTCGGAGGTCAACTATTTGGAGCGTTTGGGTGTGAAAGTAGAGTGTAACTGCGTCATCGGAAGAATTGAGACCGTCGATGAACTGCTCAAGGAATACGACGTTGCCTTCTTAGGCTTAGGCGCAGGGCTTCCCCAGTTTCTGAATGTCCCGGGAGAGAACTATTGCGGAATCTATTCAGCCAATGAGTATTTGACACGGTCTAATTTGATGAAGGCATATCTCTTCCCAAAATACGATACGCCCATTGCGCGGGGGAAAAACGTGGTTGTCTTCGGAGCGGGGAATGTGGCCATGGATTCGGCTAGGACAGCGCTGCGATTAGGAGCGGATGCCGTTCGAATCGTCTACCGCCGGTCGAGGGATGAAATGCCGGCTCGTATCGAGGAGGTCCACCATGCAGAAGAGGAAGGGATCCAGTTCTATCTTCTCACAGCCCCCACAAAATTTTTGGGAGACGATAACGGTTGGGTAACGGGTGTGGAATGCCTCCGGATGGAATTAGGAGAGCCGGACGAGTCAGGGAGACGCAGACCGGTTCCCATAAAGGGTTCGGAGTTTCGACTGGAATGCGATTTGGCAGTGGTGGCCATTGGCGCGGGGGCCAACCCGCTTCTCCCCACACAAACACCGGGTCTGGAGTTGAATAAGAGAGGTTATATCGTTGCCAACCTTGAAACGGGAAAGACCACGAAGCCCCGAGTTTGGGCAGGAGGAGATATCGTAACAGGTTCGGCCACGGTCATCCTGGCCATGGGAGCCGGAAGAAAATCAGCCAATTCGATTCATGAATATTTGATAAATAAGTCATAATCCCCTACTCCTAATAAGACAGGAAGAGAGGGGATTAGGAAGAAGGGGCAGAGACAATTGATTCTGCCCTTTTTTATTCGATAAATCGACGCGGATGCCTTTCCTTTCTTCACAGTAGAATCAGGAGAGATCAAGGCTTATTCCGTAAAATATCCCGGAACAGTTAATAGATTCTTTGATCCTATGAAGATTCTGGTAGATGCGGATGCTTGTCCCAGATCGGTCTTGCAAGTCTGCATGAGACTAGCGCGAAAACATAATATCCCGGTCTGGACGGTAGCAAGCTTCGACCACAATATAGAATCGGATCACCCGGTTGTGGTGGGAGACGGTTTTCAGGAGGCGGATATGAAAATAATGAATCTCACCGAACCAGGAGATGTGATCGTCACAGGGGATTGGGGACTGGCAGCTATGGTGCTCGGAAAGAAAGCAAAATGTCTGAGCCCGATGGGGAGGGAGTTTCATCCGGAAAAGATCGATTTTTTATTGGAGGAGCGGGAGGTCAAAGCCAAAATTCGCCGGAGCGGTGGCAGAACAAAAGGGCCGAAGAAGAGGACGTCGGCAGATGATGAGCGATTCGAGAGTCGTTTGGAAGAAATTCTTTTACGAAAGGAAATGGGTAGATTATGAACATTTTAAATGTTTGCGTCATGGGTGTGGGTGGGGTCGGAGGGTACTTCGGGGGAAAATTAGCGCATACCTTCCCTTCAACTTCCGATTCCCCTGCCCGTATCTTTTTTGTGGCCCGCGGAAAGCACCTGGAGGCAATCGCACGAAACGGACTTCTCCTTAAATCGCCCGAATTCGGGAGAGTTACTTGTAGACCCACGCTGGCTACCCAGAGAATGAGCGATCTCCCCGAAATTGACATCTTTTTGATCTCCGTTAAGGGCTATGATCTCATGGACGTTGCCACCCTCATCAAAAACTACGTAAAGGAGAATACGATTATTTTACCTCTTCTCAACGGGGCGGACATTTACGAAAGAATCCGGAAAGAAATTAAAACCGGGATTATTCTTCCTGCCTGTGTCTATGTTTCTACCCATATGGAAAAACCGGGGGTCGTCGTTCATATCGGGAAACCCGGGAAAATTATCTTTGGGAAAGATCCAGATCATCCTGATTACGTTCCCCGCGGCCTACTCAAGGTCTTTGAAAAATCTTCGATTGATTATGAATGGAAGGATGATGCAAATCCCGCCATCTGGGAGAAGTATATTTTCATAGCCAGCTTCGGATTGGTCTCGGCCCGGTATGATCGGACTCTCGGGGAAATTCTGGACGAACCTCCGTTAAAAGAAGCGGCGGCGGCAATTATGAATGAGGTTTGCTCCATTGCTTCGAAGAGAAATATCAGACTGCCTGATGGGATTGTAGAGCTTTCTCTCAAAAAGGCCACGATGTTTCCTCGTGACACGCAGACCTCATTACAGAGAGATATCCGTCAGAAAAAAGGGGGAAGTGAGCTGGAACTTTTCGGTGGCACAATTATCGATCTCGGGGAAAAACTGGGAATTCCCACTCCAACAACGGAAAAGATATATCGTGAATTGCAGGGTTTAGAATCTAATTCCTTGAATCCAAATCCGAGATCCCAGTAAATCTTTAGGGGGTTGGCATTAAGTCAACCCCCTAACGGAAGGAAATTTCCATCTTTCAGTCAGTCTATATAATAACAATAACAAGTTGTCCGCTTTTTTCTCCTTTCTCAATTTCATTATAACCTATATTTTTCGATTGACCAACTTAAGAACGAGCGGGAAAAAAGGACGTGAGCACAAAGAAGAAGCCACCCGTAATGATGACGGGTGGCTTCTTCGGATCTTACCAACGTTCTACTTCGCGAATCGCTGAACGCGCCTTCTCTTTGAACTCTTGTGTAAACTCACTCAGGTCATGTTCTTTTCGGGCATGCTCCTTTGCTTTATCAAAAATTTCATCCTCTGTTTTCCCGCAGATGACAAAATCGCAGTCAGAGCCCACGTCCTTGCAGCTAAGACTTTTTTCCATTTTAAACACCTCCTTTTAAGAAATATTGCCTTCGTCCCGTTAGAAAAAACGAGCCTTGGTCGCCAGACAGTTTTCTAACGGGGTTTGCTTAATTATTCTTAATGAAATATTAATCATTCCGCTTTGAGCAAACAAGGTTATCCGCCGGAAGAGCCCGATATTTATCTATGTTTCCCGGCTTCTCTGGCGATCCCGCTAGAATTGAAAATGATTGTATTCCGTGTTATTTATTGTCGTGGATCAATTCAATCCTTCCCAAGCGTTTCTCCCAAGGTAGTGATCTCCAGCTTTCCCAAAGATCATTCCTGAGATTCGTGCGAATTTTTTCCGGGGCAAGCTTGCCTCTCGAAAATCAAACGGGAGGTCTTGTTGGATTGAACGGAA
>Ga0335081_10017976_pt1 | contig 11438 bp, 10 predicted proteins | sample Lox_Sample_35_FD_206713 | JGI IMG/M metagenome (GOLD analysis project Ga0335081, IMG submission 206713) | Soil microbial communities from Loxahatchee National Wildlife Refuge, Florida, United States - Lox_Sample_3.5 | ecosystem: Environmental > Terrestrial > Soil > Wetlands | place: USA... | reverse complement strand
TGTCGACCTTGCCTGTCCGTGGCCGCACCGCGTTGATGACCGCGACCGAATTGCGGACCAGCTCTTCGTGTCCGTGCGCGTCCAGCCAGTCCAGCGTCGCCGAGGCGCTACGCGCGCCATCGATGGACCCCGAGCTGACCACGATCAGACCATCGGCTTTATCCAGCACCGATGACATCGCCGAGTGCAGCAGCCCCGGGCCGCAGTCGGTGAGCACCAAGCTGTAGAACCGCTCCAAGATCTCCAGGGTGCGGGTGTAATCGTCGGCGCTGAACGCCTCCGATGCGGCCGGATCGCTTTCCGACGCCAGTACTTCCAGGCCGCTCGGGTCCTTCGAGGTGTAACGACGGACATCGCTGTAGCGCTCGAGGGTTCCGGCGTCATGCAGCAGCTGACGCACCGTCGCCGCCGTCTCCAACGGGATCTTCTGGCTCAGGGTGCCGCGGTCGGGGTTGGCGTCTACGGCCACCACCCGATCGCCGCGGATGGAGGCGAAGGTGGACCCCAGTGTCGCGGCGATCGTGGTTTTACCGACGCCACCCTTCAGCGACAGCAATGCGATCCGGTAGCAACCCCGCAAGGGCCGGTTTACCTGGGCCACCAGGTTGTTGTAGCGCGCGGCCCGGGGGCTCTCCCCCACGTTGATCAGCTGACCGGACAGCACGTAGAGCAACCGGCGCCAGCCCTCCGAGGGCGGCGGCTTGACCGGTCGCAACAGCATGCCGGTGGACAGCTCCGGATAGGGCGTGTGCGGCACGAGCTCAGGGCGGTACAGCGGTTCGGCGGGCGCGTCGGCCCGGCCATCGTAATAGGCCCCGAATGCCGTCGGGTCGACCCGCGGGATGCCGGTAACCGGTGTGGGATCCCAGGGCGGCATCCCGGGAGGTGCGGTGGGCGGTGCCGTGTGCCGCCTCTCGGGTCCGGGGACCCGCCGCTCGGTGCGGAATCCGGCGAAGGCGCGGGTTGGTGCTTCGCCGCCTGATTCTGCCGGCGGTTCGCTGGAGTGCTGCCCAGCTGGCGGCGCCCCTTGAGGAGACAACTGCGTGGTCGGATGATCGGGCGCCCCCACGCCCGTCGTTGGATGGTCGGACACGTGCATTCCCCTTTTGTTGTGTGTTACTTGGGTCGGTCGCCAACTGTCAGCCCACGCCCGCATAGGAATGCAGGCCCACAGTCACCAGGTTAACGAAGAACAAATTGAAGACCATGGCCACGAACCCCCCGACGTTGATCCAGGCTGCTTTCCTGTCCCGCCACCCCGCGGTTGACCTGGCGTGCAGATAGGCGGCGTATACCACCCACGCGACAAATGAAACCGTCTCCTTAGGATCCCAGCCCCAATACCTGCCCCAGGCTTCTTCGGCCCAGATAGCACCGAAAATTACCCCGAAACCAAACACCGGGAACGCGAAGATTGTGGTGCGGTAGGCGATGCGGTCCAGAATCTGCGGGTCGGGTAGTCGCTGGATCACCCGCGCGAGCGCGCCTGGGGTGTTTTCAGGGCCGGAGTCGCCCAGCCGCGATGTGCGCAGCAGGAAAAGGATGCTGGCGATGCCGGCGACCAGGAACACCCCGGAACCCAGGCTGACCACCGACACGTGAATGGGCAGCCAGTAGGACTGCAGCGCAGGCATCACCGGTGCGGCATTGGCGTAGAGCCAGCGTCCGGAAACCGTGAGCAGGATCAGTACGGGCATCAGCAGGAAAACCCACAGCGGGCGGTATTGGGGGCGGCGCAACACGATCGCGCCGGCGACCAACCCGCTAAAGCAGGTCAGGTTGATGAACTCGTACATATTGCCCCAGGGCACCCGCAGGGTGGCCAGACCGCGCAGCACGATGCACGCCAGCAGTAGCCCGATGCCGAGGTAGACCACGGCCAGCCCGGCCCGCCCGACGCGTTCGTCGAACGGGCGCTGGCCGACGTCCTCCACGATGCCGGGGATCGTGCTGTCGGCGGCGACCGATCCGGCCAACACCCGCGCGCGGTGGTCTGCGCGGCGGCTGCCGGCGTACGCCAGCTCGAAGGCCAGCAGCAGCAAGGCGACTAGCAGGGCCACAACGGCCGAGGTGAACGCCCAGTCGGAGCAACGCGCCAGGCCGATGTTGACGTGCAGCGTGTTCATTTGACGTCCACCTGAGAATTCCTTCTGGACGCTGGGGTGGGCGCGGCAAATTCGGCCAATAACCGCTCGGTCAGCCGCTCGAACTCGTCGCCCCAACCGGAGTTGTCGGTGCGCGCCAGGCCGCCCAGTTCGACGTTCACCGTACCCGGGGTCATTTCGATAGCAGGCGTCAGATGCACCCACACCCGGCGGCGGCGCACCAGCAGCGACACTAGCAGCCCGGCCATCATCGTGATGGCGAAAACCAGCACCCAGGTCTGGCCCGGGTCGTGGGACACCTGCAGGTTGACGAACGGCACGGCGCCGTCGAAGCGGACGACGGTGCCGACCGCCGGGCCCTGGTCGATTCGGACTTCTTGGCCGGCACGCAGGTTGACCCGTTTCTCCTTGGTCAGCCGGCCCTGCTGGAGCAGTCGGGGATCCAGGGTGAACAGCGACTGAGGCCGACCGCTGTCCAGACCGGTGTCGCCGCGGTAGATGTCGATGGCCACCGCCGGGGCGTCCAGGGCCGGGAACCGCGACGACAACAGGGTGCCGTCGAGTTGCTCGGTCGGCGCCAGCAGGCCCTGGATAGCGATCTCGTGGTTGCGGCGTTCGCCGGGGTTGGGGTAGCTGCCGGCGGGCGGGTCAATACGCGCCACACCCGAAGAGAGCAAGGTCTGCGGGTTGTCGGGTCGCCATTGCACGGTCGACGTGCGCGTCTGCCCGTCCGGGAACGTCACGGTGAAGGTAGGCGCGTAGCCGTGGCCCTGCAGGTACACCCGGTCGCCGCCGACCCGCAGCGGGTGGTTGACCTCCAGCCGGCAGGGCCGCCACCTGTTGGCCGTCAGATCGCGGCCTGCCTGATAGTCAATGTCCGCGGCGAACGAAGTGGCCTGCCCCGATGGCAGGTAGTGCGCCTGAAAGTCATTGACCCGGACACAAATTGGGTTTAGCGACGTGCCGTCAACGGTATTGCCGGCGCGGAACGAATCGAACGCGGCCGGCGACGCCGAGCAGAAGCCGGGGCCGCCGTCGGCGATGACGATGGCGTTGCCCTCGTAGCCGAACAGCTTGCCGACGGCCACGGCGACCAGCAGGCCCAGCAACGAGAAGTGAAAGGCCAGGTTGCCGAATTCGCGCAGGTAGCCCTTTTCGGCCGAGACTTCTACGGCGTTGTCCTGGTGGCGGATGGCCGTGCGCCACCCGCTTAGCCGCCCGGCGATCGTGTTCGCCAGGGTGTTCAGCTCGTCGGGGCCGGCGATGACGTGGGAGCTGGCGTGCTTGGGCAACCGGGCCAGGTTGCGCGGGGCAGCCACCGGGGTGGCGCGCAAGCTGCGGGCGTGCTCGACCATCCGCGGGGTGAGGCAGCCGACGAGGGACACGAACAGCAACACATAGATGGCGGTGAACCAGAAGCTGGAGAACACGTCGAAGGCCTGCAGCCGATTCAGCCAGGGTCCGATCACCCGATGGGCGGCCAAGTAGTCGTCGACTTTCCCGGCGTTGAGGCTGTGCTGCGGCAGCAGCGCACCGGGTATCGCGCCCAGCGCGAGCAAGAACAGCAGCACCAACGCGGTGCCCATCGAGGTCAACGCGCGCCAGGCGTTGCGCGCCTTCTGCGCGAGAAGACGCAAAATCGCCCAAAACGCAGCGTTTTGGGGCGATTTTGCGTCTTCTCGCGGGGTCAAATCGGCAACCTCACGTCGGACACGAAAGCGTCCCGCAGCCACGAGACGAAGTCGTTCCACATCCCGGTCACCAGCAGGGCACCGACCGCGATCAGCAGCGCGCCGCCGAAGATCTGGATGGCCCTGGTGTGCCGCCGCAGCCAGCCCAGGCCCGCCACAGCGGCCGCCGAGCCGAACGCCAGCAGCACGAACGGGATCCCCAGCCCCAGGCAGTAGGCGATCACCAGCACGATTCCGCGTGCGACGTTTGCACCGTCGGTGGCCGAGGTGACGGTGATCACACCGGTCAGCGTCGGCCCCAGGCACGGCGTCCAGCCGAGCGCGAACACCGCGCCCAGCACCGGCGCCCCCGCGACCGTCGTCACCTGCCGCGGACTGAACCGGGCCTGGCGCTGCAGGGCCGGGATGAGGCCCACGAACACCAGGCCCATGACGATGGTCAGCACGCCCCCGACCCGTTGCAGCACCAGCTGGTTGGTGATCAGGGTGGTGGTCATACCGAGGACGGCGACGGTGCCCAGCACGAACACCGTGGTAAACCCGGCGACGAACAACGCCGCAGAGCCCGCGACGCGCCACCGGGCGGCTGGCGGGGCTTTGAGACCGCCCGGCCCCGGCTGCTCGTCCACACCCACCAAGGCGGCCAGATACGACAGATAGCCGGGCACCAGCGGCACCACACACGGTGAGGCGAACGAGACCAGCCCGGCCAGCAGGCACACGCCCAGCGCCACCAGCAGTGGCCCGGCGGCAGCGATCTGTGCGAAGCCGGTCATTGCCGTCCCGGCGCAGCCTGGCCCGCCGCCCCAGCTTCTTGGGCTACCCGCTGCACCACGGGCTGCAGATCGTCGGCCAGCAATTCGCGCAGAAACACCGCCGCAACCCGGTGCTGGCGGTCCAGCACCAGGGTGGACGGGATAACAGTGGTGGGGTACTTGCCGCCGAACGCGATCAGGGTGCGCATCGCCGGGTCGTAGATGGATGGGAAAGTGACGTCGCGGTCATTGACGAAGTCCAGGGCCGCCTGGCGGTTGTTGTCGCGGACATCGATGCCGAGGAAGGACACCGCGGCGGCTCGGGTGGCGTCATATACCTGCTGCAATTGGCTGACCTCGGCCCGGCATGGCCCGCACCACTGCCCCCATATGTTGACGACGACGACCCTACCAGCAAAGTCATCGAGCGAACGGGCGTGTGCCGGGTCCGCCAGGTCCGGCCCGGACAACGGGCCCGGGCGGCCACGGCTTGCGGGCGGGTCGTAGTAAATGTCGGTTTTCCCGCCGGGCGAGACGAACTCGAAGGTTCCGCCCTGAGCTACCGCATCGCGACCGGAACAGCCAACCAACCCGGGAACCAACGTGGCCAACAAGAGAGCCCCGGCTATCGCCAGTCGCCGCATGGTCAGGCGCCCACCGGTTGGCAGTACTTGATGTCGACCAGACGGCCGCCCTCGTAGACCAGGGTGGTCACCGAGGCGAGCGCGCAGACCCGTCGCCGCGGGTCGTGCCAGAGTCGGCTACCCGTCAGATGCAGCCGCAGCGTCCATACCGGCAGTTGGTGGCTGACGCACACCACCTCTTGGCCGGCGCCAAGGGCGCGTGCCTTGTGCACCGCGGTCGTCATCCGGGCCGCGATCTCGGCGTAAGGCTCGCCCCACGACGGGGTGAACGGGTTGCGCAGCTGCCACCAGAACCGCGGGTCCCGCCAGGCGCCGTCGCCGGGGCCGACGCGCCGGCCCTCGAAGAAGTTGGCCGATTCGATCAGGTCGGGGTCGGTGTCCACGGGCAGGTTGTGCTTGGCGGCGATGGGTGCGGCGGTTTCCTGGGCGCGCTGCAGCGGGGAGGAGATCACCGCGACGATGTCGCGGTCAGCCAGCGCGTCGGCGACCGCGTCGGCTTGCGCCCTGCCCGCCTCGGACAGGTGAAATCCGGGCAGCCGGCCGTACAGGATGCCGCTGGGGTTGTGCACCTCGCCGTGGCGCACCACATGGACCCGGGTCTGCTCGACCATCAGGATTTCCCCTCCGGTGCGGCCGCCCGGGCGGCGGCCCGGGCAGCCGCGGGTAACGCATCGGCGATCCGGTCGAACGCGGCGTCGTCCAGAGTGGCCGAGACAAACCACGCCTCGAAAGGACTGCACGGCGGGTAGACGCCCGCGTCCAGCAGGGCGTGAAAGAACGGTGGATAACGCCAGGTCTGGCTACTGCGCGCGGACGCGAAGTCGGTCACCGGGGTTTCGGCGAAGAACACGCTGAGCATGTTGCCGGCCCGCGGAATCTGGCGCGGCACCGCGGCATCGGTCAGCGCCTCGGATAGCAGCCCGGCCAGGCGGTCGGCGTTGGTATCCAATGTGGCGTAGACCGCGGCGTCGGCGGTGCGCAGCGTGGCCAGGCCGGCGGCCACCGCCACCGGGTTACCCGACAACGTGCCCGCCTGATACACCGGACCCAGCGGCGCCAGCCGCTCCATCACCTCGGCTCGCCCGCCGAACGCGGCGGCCGGCAGTCCGCCGCTCATCACCTTGCCGAAGGTGAACAGATCAGCGGCCACCGGATCGATTCCGTACCAACCACTTCGGCTGACCCGGAAACCCGTCATCACCTCGTCGATGATCAGCAGCGCGCCGTGCTCGGCGGTGATCGCGCGCAGCGCCGCGTTGTAGCCGGGCGCGGGTGGGACGACTCCCATGTTGCCGGGGCTGGCTTCGGTGATCACCGCGGCGATCTGGTCGCCGAACCGGGCGAAGGTCCGCCGCACGGCGTCGATATCGTTGTAGGGCAACACGATTGTGTCGGCCGCGGTCGCACCGGTGACTCCGGGCGACGACGGCAGACCGAGCGTCGCCACCCCGGAACCCGCGTCGGCGAGCAAGGCGTCCACATGGCCGTGGTAGCAGCCGGAGAACTTGACGATCTTGGCCCGGCCGGTGAACCCGCGGGCCAGCCGGATCGCACTCATGGTGGCCTCGGTGCCGGAGTTGACCAGCCGTATCCGCTCGACCGGTGCCACCCGCGCGATGATCTCGGCGGCCAGCTCGGTTTCCGCGGGCGTCGGCGCCCCGAACGACAGCCCGTCGGCGGCGGCTTTGGTGACGGCGTCGACGACGCTCGGGTGGGCGTGGCCCAAGATCATCGGGCCCCACGAGCAGACCAGGTCGACGTAGCGGTTGCCGTCGGCGTCGGTAAGCCAGCATCCGTGCGCCTCGGTGATGAAGCGTGGGGTGCCGCCCACCGCCTTGAAGGCCCGCACCGGGGAATTCACCCCGCCAGGAATCACCGTGCAGGCTTCCTCGAACAGCTTCGCGGAGACCTCCGCGGCGGCCCCACCGGCCGCCGTGGCCCGCGCGGTCGCCTGGTCACTGCTGCTCATGACGACTAGTGTTCCAGCCCCCACGGCTCGTTCAACTACAGGGTGTAAGAGTTGACTCCTTCAGGTGAGCGAACCGTTCGCGTTGACAGAATCGACTGGTGACACGCCAGACGGCCGTCGACGTCGCTTTGGCCAGGGTTGCCGCGGTCCGCGAGGACCCGGACGCCCGGCTTGCCCTGATGCGGGAGCTCTACGAAGTCCCGGCCAGCGTGGACCGCGGCCATCTGCCGTTTCGGCAGGCGGCATCGGCCTTCATGGGATGGCAGCTGCGACGCGGACTGCTCAACCCGGTCGACGGGCCGGCTCCGGGAAGCCCCTGGTGGCGTGCGATGAACGAGCGCCTGCTTCGGGACTGTTGGGAGGCCCGCGCCTTGGCCTTCGGTCATCCCGGCACCCCCAGCTCTCCGGCGGTCGCCGCGTCGCTCGAGTTCATCCGGCATCCGTGCGCTCAGCGCTGGTACCGGGCACACAACATCAGCGTCGTCAGCGCATACCTCGAACACCAGCACCTCGCGTCTTGCGAGTCCCGCGTCGAACGCTTCTTCATCAACCTGGTACTGATGCGCGTTCTCTACGCCCACGCGCTGGTCGCCGCGCCGCGGCTGGCGCTCGGCTGGCTGGCCTTCGCCGGTCGGCCACTCGGCGACCCGCGATTGGGCATGACCGGCATATTCCTGTCGCTTTCCCGGGTGCTGCCCGACCGCTACCCGCTCGGTGATGACCTCACGCCCTATCTGCGGGCTGAACATGGAATCGCGCACCTGCTCGATGTCGGGGTCATCCAACCACGACTGGAACTCCTCTACGACTGGTCCGCTTGCGACCTGGCCATTCCCGGTCTGCGGCAGCTCCTCGACGGCCAGACCCCGTGTTACGCGTGGCCGGCGCACGACCAGCAGCCGTGGCATCCGCCACCGTCGCGGCCGGCTCGGCTGGCACGCACGCTGGTGCCCTTGATGCGCCGTACGTCTTGATGTCGGCCGGGGCCGGCGAGTTGGATAACAGCATGCAACTTCCCCAGGGGCTCGCCCGATTCAACCGGCACGTCACTAATCCCATTCAGCGGCTGTGGGCCGGCTGGGCCCCAGCGTTCGCCATCATTGAGCATGTCGGACGGCGCTCCGGAAAGCCTTACCGCACACCGGTGAATGCATTGTCCGCCACCATCGATGGCAAACCCGGTGTGGCAATCCTGCTGACCTACGGCCCAGACCGCGACTGGCTGAAGAACCTCACCGCCGCAGGGGGCGGACGGATGCGCCGCAACGGTAAGACGTTTGGCATCACCAACCCGCAGGTCGTCACCAAGGCCGAGGCAGCGTCGCATGTCGTCCGCGGGCGGCGGATCTTCGCACGTCTGCCGTTCGAACAGGCGGTGCTGCTCACCAAGACCGGGTGATAGGGCTACCCCGAACGGTTTCGGCGCTGCACACCGATTCGGTCGCAGGAGCGCGCGACGATGTACAGGACTATCACCACCGCCCAGGACAACAGGCCGAGCCAGAACTGACTGCGCGCGGAGTGGTCGAACGTCATCCGCACCAGCACCGCGACGATTCCGGCCAGCGTGAGGACTGACAGCACCGGGAAGAACCACATCTTCACCCGCAGCTTTTCCGGAGACGTCCGGCGGCGCAGCACGATCTGCGACAGGGCGATCAGCAAGTAGACGAACAAGATGATGGCGCCCGACGAATTCAGCAGAAACAGGAACACCGTGCCGGGCGCGACCCGCGCCATGATGACGCAGCCGAAACCGACCGCCGACGAGCACAAGATGGCGATGTAGGGAACCCCACGCCGGCTGAGTTTGACCAATTGCATCGGCGCCTCACGTCGCGCGGCGAGCACGAACAGCATGCGCGACGCGGTGTACAGGCCGGAGTTCAGGCAGGACAACACCGCAGTGAGCACCACCGCGTTCATGACCTGATCAGCGCCGGAAAGCCCCATGTGCTTGAGCGCGGCGACATACGGCGAGGCGCCGAGTTCCACGGAGTGCCACGGCAGGATAACGACGAGCAGAAAGACCGAACCGACGAAAAAGATCCCGATGCGCGTGACCACCGAGTTCGTCGCTTTTTGGACTGCGCGTTGCGGGTCGCGCGATTCAGCGGCGGCGATGGTGACGACTTCTGCGCCGACCATCGAGAAAATCACCACCACAATGGCGGCGAAAACGGCACCCACGCCATTGGGGAAGAATCCGCCTTGTGAGGTCAGGTTGGTAAAACCGCCGTGATGGCCCGGCTGGAGCCCGAAGACGAACGCTGTGCCGACACCGAGAAAGATCACGATGGTCGCGACCTTGATGCCGGCGAACCAGAATTCGAACTCGCCGAAGGACGACACCGAGAACAGGTTGGTCGCGGTCATCAACACCATCAGACACAGCGACATCAGCCACAGCGGCGCAGGCAGCCAGTAGTTGAGGACTTTCCCACCGGCGACCGCCTCGAAGCCGACCACGATCACCCAGAAGTACCAATACAGCCAGCCAACCGAAAAGCCTGCCCAGCCGCCCAGGGCTTTTGCCGCGTAATCGGAGAACGATCCAGTCGACGGGTTCGCGGCAGCCATCTCGCCCAGCATCCGCATCACCAGAATGATCAGCAGACCGCAGAGCGCGTAGGTCAGGAACGCGGCCGGCCCCGCTGCCCGGATCACCACACCAGAGCCGACGAACAATCCGGCGCCGATGACACCGCCGATGGCGATCATGTTGAGCTGTCGCTGCGAGAGCGCCTGGCGCAGTTGGGAATTGGTATCCGATTCAGGGAGCTTGGGCCTGCTCTGGGGCCCACCTCGGCTGTTTTCCCCAGCCCGAGAACTCACCCGGTTTTGCGTGCGCCGCATTACCGGACGCTAGCAGCTTGTGCTATCCGCCGGCTGCTTGAACGAGGCGCAGCTGTTAGTCCAAACGGGTGGCGACCACCGACCACACCGGAATGTGCACCCGGTAGTCCTCCAGCAGCGGCTCTAGAACGCTCAACTGGTGTTTCAACGGAAGCATATGCGCCAGAGTCTCGCCCTGATGCTCGGCAAGTATTGCGCTCATGGCGTCGAACGTCTCGGGGCCGAAGCGGGCCTGATAGGTGGTAGGCCCCAGGTAGTCCAGGCGCCATCCGCTGCCACCCAGCACTCGCTCGAAGTTGTCCGCCGGTATGCCTACCCACTGAATGCCATTGACGTTGTGCGGGCTGAACTCAAACATGAACAGCCGCGCCCCGGGTTTGGTGGCCCGGTGCAACGCCTGCGCGTAACGCGTCTGGATGACCTCGTCATTCATGAACACGTGGTAGAAGGCGCTGTCCACCACCGTGTCGAACCGGCCCTCGAACCCTTCCAGCTTGGTCGCGTCGGCCACCTGAAAATCGACCTGCACCCCGGCCCGCTCGGCGTTGCGCTTGGCCCGCTCGATCGCGGTGGGCGAGCCGTCGATCCCGGTGGCCGAATACCCTTGCGACGCATAGTGAATCGCATGATAGCCGGGACCGGTACCCGGATCGAGCACCTCGCCGCGGATTGCACCGTAGGCCACCAACTGCTGCACCACCGGCTGCGGGCCGCCGATGTCCCATGGGATCAGCCCGTCGGTCTGTTCGGCTTCGCCGTACAACGGCTCGAAGCCAGCGACGTTATTGACAAGTCGCTGATATGCCCTCTCAACAACGCCGCTCCCTTACCGCGCGGAGACATTGCGTCAGTTGTCTTCAACAGCCAGCTTCGCGCGGTCAGTTGTTCTGGTGCTGAGCGGCTACCGACCTACGCACTGAAATGTGTGGTCACCGCTCGAAACGGACCCAATTTCGTCACTCAAGATTTCAGTAAAGCGCACCGCAGACCGGTTCGACGAGGGGACCCACAAAGTGAGAGCGGCAGAATGCCACATGATGAATCGGCGGGGTAATTGCCGATCGATGTGCCCGCGAGTGGGTGGCTGGTCGGCCGGTACGTGCGGCGCGTGACAGGTCACGCGGAGCGATGAACACCCGCGGGTACGACAGCAGCCGGCTACTCGCCTCGCACAAGGGCGTGGGAATCCTCCGGCCGGACGGCGACACCCAGGCCGGGGCCGACGTGCTGGCGCTGACCGTGCGGACTACATGCCCAACGGTACTGGCAGGTGATCTGCCAGCGCGGGCGGGCGCTGCGGGAGGCCGAAGGGACGCTCAGCGGGCACGCGGCCGGCGACGACCTGGCACCGGTGCTCGACCACTCGGCGGCGGTGCGGGCGATCGGCACCGGGCCGGCGCCGCCGCTCCGTCTCTGTC
>Ga0335081_10017973_pt1 | contig 11439 bp, 10 predicted proteins | sample Lox_Sample_35_FD_206713 | JGI IMG/M metagenome (GOLD analysis project Ga0335081, IMG submission 206713) | Soil microbial communities from Loxahatchee National Wildlife Refuge, Florida, United States - Lox_Sample_3.5 | ecosystem: Environmental > Terrestrial > Soil > Wetlands | place: USA... | reverse complement strand
GGTACTCGTCGCTCTTCGACGCGGTGTCCCAGATCTCGATCGAGCGGAAGTGCGAGAGATTGGGCTCGGGATAGCCCACGCCCTGCAGCACGGCCAGCTCCTGGCGCCTCCATAGCGCGAGCAGCGGCTCGAGCGCGGGATGCAGGCCGACTTTGTCGGACAGCTGCATGACCTGATCGCGCGCGATCGCGATCTTCGGCCGCAGCGCGTAATAGGCCGGATCGGCGTACGGCACCAGCGTGTTTAGCCCGTCGTTGCCGCCCTTGAGCTCGATCAGCACGAGCAAATTGCGGTAGCGCGGTGCATCGGCGGAAAGCGCGAAGGCGAGCTTCGGCGCGAGCGCCGCCCAAGGCAGCATGGCGGCGAGCTTCACGAAGTGGCGTCGATCCATGGCGATCGCTCGTTCACTTCAACTGATATGCGGCGTCGAACACGATCTGGCGGACGACGGCGAGCGGGTCTGCGTCCGTCTCCGTCGCGGCCTGCGGCGCATACGCGAGCAGCACGCTGCGCGCGCTTGCCACGCGCGTCTCGGGCGCTGCCCGTAGCGAATCGAACCACGCCTGACCGTCGAAGCGCACGCTTCTAAGCCCGCGGTCCATCGCGCGCTGGAAGCGCAGCTTCCCCGCACGCTCCGAATCCGCATCGGAGGTCGGTGAGGCCGGCATGAGCGCGCCGGTCATCGCCACGGAGGCGCTCGCCTCCGTCGCCAGCGACGTCTCGCTACGGCCGGCCGCGTCGTCGGCGCGGAACAGCCGATCGAGGAAGCTCTTGCGGGCGAGCAGCGTGCTCGAGTTGATCCAGGCGTCGCCGCCCGGCCAGCCCTTGACGTTCGGCGGCCCGAAGAGGTTCTGGCCCATCGTCGCCGCGGCCACGGCGAAGGGCGCCGCGTCGCCAGGACGCATCCCGAACTGGTGCAGCGTCCCGACCACCAGATCGACCGGCGACTTCACCAGCGCGCCGCGATTCTCCGGCGCGTAGAACGCGTCCGCGGTGAGCAGCGCCGACAGCGCGACCTTGATGTCGTAGCGGGAATCGCGAAAGCGCGCCGCGATGCGCTTCACCTCGCCCTCGTCGGGATCGGGCGAGACGAACTCGCGCCAGAGCTTGCGCGTGACGAACTCCGCCGTCTCGGGCCGCGCGAGCAGGAGGTCGAGGACATCATCGCCGTCGAGCCGGCCGCTGCGGCCGAGCACCGTCTTCTCGCCGTAGTCGTGCAGGAACGGCCGGAACACGAACCGGCCCGTTTCCCGGTTGAGGCTCCAGCCGGTGAAGGCGCGCGCGGCCTCCTTTACATCGCGCTCGCTGTAGCTGCCCTCGCCGAGCGTGAAGAGCTCCATGAGCTCGCGGGCGAAGTTCTCGTTCGGAGCGCCCTTGCGGTTGTGCGCGCCGTCGAGATAAACGAGCATCGCCGGATCGCGCGCGATGGCGTGCAGCAGATCGCCGAAATTGCCGAGCGCGTGCTCGCGCAGCGTGACGTTCTGGCGGTACATGAGCTCCGCGAGCCTCACCTTCTGCTGCGCGGAGACGAAGTGGTTGTGCCAGAACAGCGTCATGCGCTCGGTGAGCGGCGAAGGACTGGCCAGCATCTCGCCCACCCACCAGCCGCGCAGCTCCAGTCCCTCGCGAATCTGTTGCTGGCGGAACGCTTTTTTCTCTTCCACCGAGGCGTTTTCGCCGGCGCGCGGATAACGCAGCGGACCCGGATCGTTCGTCCACGCCGGCGGCGCGGTCACGGCCGTGCTGCGCGTTCCGGCGAGGAGCGTGCGCGCGGCTTTGTCGCGCGTGAGCCCGGCGAATCGGCGAATCTCCGCATCGGTTGCACCGAAGCCGGTGCGGTTGAGCAGGTGACGCGCGTCGTCGTAGGAAAGCGTCGCCGCGACGGCCGCAGGCACCGCCGCGCAGGCGGCGAGCGAAACGGCTAGGACGTGGGCAATGCGCATCAACGGCTCCTGTTAGGCCGCCAGCAGACAACGCCGCAGTCTAGCCGGATGTTGACCGGTCGAAGGTTTCCGTTTGTTACTGGAGGTTGCGATCGGCGTGCAACGCACCGGGGCCGTCCCGGCCGGGAGGCCGCGCGTCAGCGGGTCGGGCAGCGGCGGGTCATGGGGCCGGAAAGGCGTCTACCAGCTCCTTCAACCGGGCCTTGGCGTCGTCCAGGATGGACACACCGTCGCCGACCAGAAGCGCATCGAAATCGAGCGCGAGAAGCGCGCGCACGCTTCGCTTCAGAAGCGCCGGGTCGTCCATCACCTTCTCCTTGAGCAGGCCGCAGCGCCCCGGAGGGTTACCGATCACCGCGTCGCCGACCACGAGCAGCCGCCGCTCCGCCCAGTGCAGCGCGACTTCGCCGGCGGATTTGCCTGGAACGGCGACGATCGTGAACGGGCCGATCTTCTCGCCCACGGAGAGCTCCCCGTCGATTGCCGCGCCCTGGCTGCGGGCATGCGCGGCATCGTGCGGGTGAATGAGCGTGCGCGCGCCCGTGCGCCCGCGCACCGTATTGGCCGCGCGCGAGTGATTGCGGTTGGTGAGCACGATGCTCGCGACTCGGGCGCGAACGATCTCGTCCAGGACCTCTTCGTCCGGGGGCACCGGGTCGATGCACAGGGTGCCGGCGCTGGACCGAACGAGATGGCCGTTGAAGTCGTAACCATGGGGCTCCGAGAACCAGCTCCAGGTAAAGATCTCGCTCACGATCTCGGTCAGCATTTTTCTGCAACCTCCTCGGCTGGCGCTTGGTTCTGGCGGCGCCCGACCTTCAGAGCTCGATCGTTCCGCGCCCGAGCTCGATCACCCGGCCGGAGACGAAGATGCGCTTGTCGGCGTCGACCGTAAGCCCCAGCCGGCACGATCGGCCGACGGCGTCGCCCTGGGCGATGGCGAGCTCGCGTGGCAGCGCGGCGCCCGTGGCGACCAGCCAGCCGCCGAGATTGGCGCACGCGGAGCCGGTTCCCGGATCCTCGACGACCGAGCCCTGCTTCAGGAAAAAGAATCGCGCCAGCGCCGCGTTCGGCGCGACTTCCGTCCAGATGTAGGCCATCGAGCGCGACGCCGCGCCGGCCAGCGCGACGGTGGCATGTCGGCTCATGAGCTCGGCCTTCGGCTGAGCGCGGCGCACGGCGGCCGCGCCGGCCAGGGGAACGATCAACTGCTCGCTGCCAGTGTCGACCCACAGCGGATTCGCGCCGATGTCCGGCGGCTCGAGTCCGAGCATGGCGGCGAGCTCGTCGCGCGACGCCGCCACAGTCCGGGTGCGTGGCGCATTGGCCTGCAGCGTCCAGCGGTCCTCCGCGCCACGCACGGGGATGAAACCGGCGCGCATCTCGAGGGTGACGTGGTCGCCGCCCTTGAGCGCGCGCACGACGTGCGCGGTGCCGAGCGTAGGGTGGCCCGCGAAGGGCATCTCGAACGTCGGCGTGAAGATGCGCACCCGCGCGGTCCCCGTCTCGGAGGGCAGGATGAACGTCGTCTCCGAGAGGTTGAACTGCAAGGCGAGCGCCTGCATGGCGGCCTCATCGAGCCCGCGCGCGTCCTCGAACACGGCGAGCGGATTGCCGCCGAGTCGCTCCTCGGCGAACACATTGACGATCCGGAAGGCGTAGCGCTTCATCGGTTCTCCATCATCGCTTCGTCCTCGATGCCGGCCAGCACGTCGCGCGCGAGCTCGGCGAACGCGTCCCGGCTCACGGCGCGCGCCTCGATCACCCGAGGGTCAGGTGCGAAATGGCGCTTGAGCGACCGGTTGTAGATCGGATCGTAGTGCTCGTCGAGGAGTTCGCCGATGAGCGCTTCCCAGTCGCGCTGCCCGGCCATCGCTTCCCAGCGCGCGATCTTCGCCTTGCCGTGCAGCTCGACGAGCGGTTTCAGGCACGTGCCGACCGCGTCCGGCGCCGCGAAGAAATGTGCGTACTCGTCCTTCAGGAGCGCCACGCGCGCCTCCCGCGGCGTGACCAGCGTGAGCGCCCGGCCGACGCGCATCGCTTCGAGCAGCGCATCGGGCATCTGCACGGCGCCGATGCGCCGGCTCTCCGATTCGACGAACAGCGGCCGGGCCGGATCGAGCCGCGAGAGCGCGTCGAGCAGTCCCGTCTCGAACAGCTTCTGCGACGGTTGCTCCTCGTCGGGCTTCCCGCCGAGCACCGATCCGCGGTGCCGGGCGATGCCTTCGAGGTCGAGCACCTGCGCGCCCGCGCCGGCGAGCGCGGCGAGAAGCCGGCTCTTGCCGGAGCCGGTCAGCCCGCAGATCACGACGTAGCGGAAGCCCTGCGGCAGCCGCGCGAGCGCGGCGACGACGTGCCGCCGGTACGCGCGATAGCCGCCCTCGAGTTGCGCGGGACGCCAGCCGACCTCCTGCAGGATCTGGACCAGCGCACGGCTGCGCTGGCCGCCGCGCCAGCAATAGACCAGCGGCCGCCATTCGCGCGGCCGATCGAAGAACGCGGATTCGATCATCGCGGCGATGTTGCGCGCCACGACCGCCGCGCCCGCCTTGCGCGCCTCGAACGCCGAGGCGGCGTAAAGCGTCCCGACCCGCGCGCGCTCGGCGTCGTCGAGGACGGGATGGTTCACGGCGCCAGGGAGATGATCGAGCGCGAACTCGGCGGGGCTGCGCACGTCGATGCGATCGGCATATTCGCCGATCGCGGTCACGTCAGCGCGTCGCACGCCCGGATGAGGAACGCTCGTTGCGCTCATCGTTGCTTCGGCGGCGCGCCGAGCAGCGGCTCGAGCGCGGGCCAGACGTTGCCGAGGAGCCGCGGTTGCGCCGCGGCGCCCGGATGGATGCGATCGGACTGGAACATCGCGTTGTCTTCGCCGAAGCCTTCGAACAGGAACGGCACGAGCGCCGCCTTGCGCGTCTTCGCCACCTCGGAGAAGATCGCCGCGAAGCGCTGCACGTACGCCGGACCGTAGTTCGGCGGCAGGCGGATGCCCAGGAGCAGCACCCGCGAGCCCGCCTTCTGTGTCGCGGCCGCCATCGCGTCGAGATTGTCGCGCATCGCGTCGAGATTGCCGCCGCGCAGTCCGTCGTTGCCGCCGAGCTCGATCACGGTGACCTCGGGGTGGTACCGCCGCAGCAACGCCGGGAGCCGTTCGCGCCCGCCGGCGGTGGTGTCGCCGCTGATGCTCGCGTTCACGACGCGATGCGGATAACGCTCTGCGGCGAGCTTCTTCTCGAGCAGGCTCACCCAACCCGCACCCGACGCCAATCCGTAGCCGGCGGAGATGCTGTCGCCGACCACGAGCACGACCGGCGCGGTCTGCGCGATCGCGGCGGAGCACGCGAGCGCCGCCGCGATGAGCGCGAGAACGCGCCGGAACGAACAAGTAGAACGCCGGTCCACACTTCATTTTAGCTTGCAGCGCGTCGCTGCGCGGCCCGCAAAGCGGCCCCGCATGACCCCGGGTTACAATCGGCAGCCTCGTCCCATGACTCCCGTCATTCGCGCGCACGAGCTGCGCAAGACCGTGATGAGCGGCGACACGCCGCTCACGATCCTCGACGGCGTGAGCTTCGAGGTCGGCGCCGGAGCGAGCGTCGCGATCGTCGGACCGTCAGGCTCGGGCAAGACGACGCTGCTGGGCCTGCTTGCGGGACTCGACCGGCCGACCGGCGGCGAAGTCTGGGTCGGGGACACGGCGCTCAACGGCCTCACCGAGGACGAGCGCGCGGCCCTGCGCCGCCACTGGCTCGGCTTCGTGTTCCAGTCGTTCCAACTCCTGCCCGCGCTCACCGCGCTCGAGAACGTGATGTTGCCGCTCGAGCTTGCCGGCGCATCCGACGCCGCAGCTCGCGCGCGCGAATGGCTGTCCCGCGTCGGGCTTGCCGCGCGGCTCGCGCACTACCCCAAGCAGCTCTCCGGCGGTGAGCAGCAGCGCGTGGCGATCGCGCGCGCGTTCTCCGGCGAACCGCGCGTGCTCATGGCCGACGAGCCCACCGGCAATCTCGACGAGACGACCGGCCTGGAGGTCGCCGAGGTGATGTTCCGCCTCAATCGCGAGCACGGCACGACGCTGCTGCTGGTCACGCACGACGCGCAGCTTGCCTCGCGCTGCGCGCGCCGGCTCGCGCTGGATTCGGGGCGCCTCGTCGGCGACGAGCTGGTGACCGTGGGCACGGCATGAGCACGCTGCGGCTCGCGCTGCGCATGCTCTCGCGCGACGCCCGCGCGGGCGAACTCACCGTGCTGATCGCGGCCCTGATCCTCGCCGCGGCGAGCGTGGGGACCGTCGGCTTCTTCGCCGACCGCGTTCGCGGCGCGCTCACGCGCGAAGCAAATCTGCTCCTCGGCGCGGACTTGATGCTCTCGGGGGACCGGCCTCTGCCGGAAGACGACGCGCGCGAAGCGGCGAGGCTGGGCCTTGCGACGACCTCCGTGACCCGCTTCAACAGCATGGTGCAGAGCGTGGGCGGAAGCGACGCGGTATTGGCCGACGTGAAAGCGGTGGGGCCGGGCTATCCGCTGCGCGGTGAGGTCATGCTCACGGTGCCCGGCGGCTCGGAACTCCGGCCCGCAGCTGCGATCCCCGGTCGCGGCGAGGCGTGGATCGATGTCCGGCTCGCCGCGCGGCTGGGTGTGGGTCGCGGCGCGAAATTGTCCGTCGGCGATTCCACGCTCGCGGTCACGGAAATCGTCGCCCAGGACCCCGAGGTCACGGGCGGCCTTCTCTCGCTGGGCCCGCGGCTTATCATGAACCTCGCCGACGTGCCTGCCACGCATCTTCTCCAGCCCGGCAACCGCGCCGTGTACCGGTTGCTGGTCGCGGGGCGCGCGATCGAGGCGTATCGCGACTGGGCGACGGCGCGGCTCGCGCCCGGCCAGCGACTCGAGTCGATCCGCGACGTGCGCCCGGAAATCCGCCAGACGCTCGAGCGGGCGGAGAAATTCCTCGCACTCTCAGCTCTGGTCGCGGTCATCCTCGCCGCGGTCGCGGTGGCGCTCGCCGCGTCGCGCTATCTGCGCCGCCATCTCGACGCGGCGGCGATGATGCGCTGCTTCGGCGCGCCCCGGCGGCAGACACTCGCGCTGTTCGCGGTGCAGTTTGCGGTCCTCGGACTCGCCGCGAGCGCCGTCGGAACGCTGCTGGCGGCCGGCGGCCAGCAGCTGCTGGTCGTCTTCTTGGGCGGCGTCATTCACAACGCGCTGCCGCTTCCCGGCGCGAGGTCGATCGTCACGCCGCTCGCCATCGGCGTCGCGCTGCTGCTCGGGTTCGCGCTGCCGCCGCTCATCGCGCTCTCGCGCGTGCCGCCGCTGCGGGTGCTGCGCCGCGAACTCGGCCTGCCGGGGCGCGGCGGAATCGCCGCCTACGGCGCGGGCGCCGCTACAATCGCCGCGCTCGTCTTCTGGCAGGCGCACGATGCAACGACCGGCGCGATCATGATCGGCGCCATTGCCGCGGTGCTCATTGCGGCGGGAGGCGCCGGGTGGCTGGCGATCACGGCGCTCCGCTGGCTGCCACAGCGCGGTTACAGCTGGCGCTATGGGCTCGCCAACCTCCGCCGGAGGCCCGTGGGTTCGAGCCTGCAGATCGGCGCGCTCGGATTGGGCGTCATGGCGCTGCTGCTGCTCACGATCGTGCGCGGCGATCTCCTCGCCAACTGGCGCGCGAGCCTGCCGCCGGACGCGCCGAACACGTTCCTCATCAACGTGCTGCCCGACCAGGTGGACGGCGTCGCCCGGCTCCTCGAGCGCGATCTGGGCGTCGATGCGTCGCTCCTGCCGATGGTTCGCGGCCGTCTGGTGACGATCAACGGCGCGCCGTTCGACGCCTCCAAGCTTGCCGACGAACGCGCGCGCCGCTTGGGCGAGCGCGAATTCAACCTGTCGTGGAGCGAAGCGCTTCCTGTCGGCAATCGGGTCGTCACCGGCCATTGGTGGAGCGCGGGCGCCCGCGGCACGGGTGCGGGCGCATCGCTCGAGGACGGCATCGCGCACACGCTCGGGATCAAGCTCGGCGACATGCTCACGTACGACGTCGCCGGCACGCGGGTGTCCGGCAGGGTGACGAGCCTGCGCAAGGTCGACTGGGACAGCTTCCGGGTCAACTTCTTCGCGCTGTTCGCGCCGGGAGCGCTCGACGGACTGCCGCGCACCTATATCACCGCGGTGCGCGCCGATCCCGCGAAGCCCGCGTGGCTGACCGCGCTGGTCCGCGCCTATCCGAACGTGCTGGTGATCGACGTGGGCGAGCTGCTCGCCCAGGTTCAGTCGATCATGGATCAGGTCGCGAAGGCGGTGGAGTTCGTGTTCCTCTTCACGCTCGCCGGCGGTCTGCTCGTGCTCGAAGCCGCCATCGCGGCCACGCAGGACGAGCGCCGCTACGACGCCGCCGTGCTGCGCACGCTCGGCGCCAGCGCGCGCCAGCTGTCCACGGCGCAGGCGTCAGAATTCCTGGCGCTGGGTACGCTGGCGGGGCTGCTCGCCGCCGGCGGCGCCACCGCGACCGGATTCTTCCTCGCCGATCGCGTATTCCAGATTCCCTTCGGCTTCAATCCGCTGCTCTGGGCGATCGGTGTGAGCGCGGCCGCCGCCTGCGTCGCGCTCGCGGGCTGGCTCGGAACGCGCAGCATGCTCAAGACTCCGCCGCTCGCCACGCTGCGCGAGGCGACGTGATATCGATCGTCATCTGCAGCATCGACGCGGAGAAATTCGCGGCGGTGCGCGAGACCTACGCCCGCCGGATGGGCGACGCGCCGTATGAGATCGTCGGTATCCACGATGCGCGCTCGCTGTGCGAGGGCTACAACCGCGGGCTCAGGCGGGCGAAAGGAGCGCTGGTCGTCTTCTGCCACGACGACATCGAACTCCTCACCGACGAAATCGGCGCCACGCTCGAGCGTCATCTCGCGACGTGGGACGTGATCGGCGTCGCGGGAACCACGCGCATGCATGCCATGGGCTGGTGGGATTCCGGGATCCGCTACGCCCGCGGCGTGGTGACGCAGAAGGTGGCCGACGGGTACGAAGTCAAGTTCCTCGGTGCGCCGGAAGTCGTCAACGGTGGGATCCAGGGCATGGACGGGGTGTTCATCGCCGCTCGACGCGAGGTCGCGGAAGCGATCGGTTTCGACGAAGTCACGTTCGACGGCTGGCACGGCTATGACACCGATTTCACGTTTCGCTGCCATCTTGCGGGCTACCGGCTCGCGGTGTGCCTCGACATCCGGCTCATCCATTTCTCGGAAGGCGGCGTGGATGAGGCGTGGCTCGCCTATGACGAGCGGTTCCGGCGCAAACACGCCCCCGATCTCGCGCTCGACGCGGAGCGATGGCTCGAGGTGCGCAAGCGCGTACGCACCCGCGACGAGATTCTGGCCGTGTACGACATGCCGCGGCTGCGGCGGCTCACCGAGGAGATCCGCCGCCGCGCCTGAAGGCGAACGCGAGCACCTCGAACGTGGCGCGACGCCGGCGCGGCTACGCGCCCCGGGCAATGAAGTGCACCAGCGTGGCGATCGCGGCGACCAGAATCGCCGCGCCGAGGATGCCGGCGAGGACCACGTGCAGCGGCTTGATCGAGCCGACGTCGCGCTCGCCGGAGGCGCGCTTGCGCACGCCGAAGAAGCTCGCGAACACCGCGCCCATCACCCGCAGGAAGCCCGCGCTCGGCCGTTGGGACGGATCGCGCTCGTTCGGCGCCATCGGCGAGAGCTTAGCACGCAGTCGTCGGCGCGACGGCCGCGGCATCCGCAAGCGGGATGACTCCGTAGATGGCGGTACGGCGCCGCATCCCGGTGCCGCCGTCCACCCAACGAGAGGAGACCGCAGCATGCAGACCACCCTTCGAGCCCTCGCGCTCAGCGCCGCGCTGGCCGCCGCGCTGTGCCTCGGGGCCTGCCAGAGCGCGGGCATGAAGCCCACGGCCGAGCGCACGTTGTACGACCGCCTCGGCGGCAAGCCCGTCATTGCCGCGGTGGTCGACGACTTCGTCGGCAACGTCGCCGCCGACTCCCGGATCAACGGCTTTCTCGCCCGGGCCAACGTGCCGCGACTCAAGGTCAACCTGGTGGACCAGATCTGCCAGGCGACGGGCGGCCCGTGCGTCTACAAGGGCCGCGACATGATGAGCGCGCACAAGGGCATGGGGATCGGGCAAGCGGACTCAACGCGCTGGCGAGGATCGCGTCAATCGCTCGACAAGTTCAACGTTCCGGCGAAGGAGCGGGGCGAGCTTCTCGGCATACTGGGGCCGCTCAAGCCGCAGATTGTGAACCTGTGACTCAGGCGGGGCCGCTGGGCTCTGGCGCAGGCCAGCACGCCGTCGCAGATACGACGCCGTCTGCCGGCGAAAGCTCTAGACCCCCGGCATTACCACGGCTCCGGGCGGGCAATCCCGCCCGGAGCGAGGCGCCCGCCGCGAAAGGGTGCCTCGAAAGCAAGGTGCCGAGCTCTCCCCGAGGCTTGAAATCCCTACCGCGTTCCCCACCTACGGGTTAGTCTTCGAGAAGGGGCGGAGGACTCCATGCGTCTCGACAAGCTCACCACCAAATTCCAGCAGGCGCTCGCCGACGCGCAGAGCCAGGCGCTGGGCAACGACAACGGCTTCATCGAGCCGCAGCATTTGTTGTCGGCATTGCTTGCACAGGAGGACGGCGGCACGGCGTCGCTTCTGTCGCGCGCCGGCGTCAACGTTCCCCCACTCAAGGCCGCGCTGGTCAAGGCCATCTCGCGACTGCCCAAGGTCGAAGGCCAGGGCGGCGAGATCACGATCTCCCGGGATCTCAACAATCTCCTCAACCTGACCGACAAGGAAGCCACCAAGCGCGGCGATCAGTTCATCGCCAGCGAGCTCTTTCTGCTCGCGCTTGCCGACGACAAGGGCGAGACCGGCCGGCTCCTCAAGGACTACGGCCTTACCCGCAAGGCGCTCGAGAAGGCGATCGAAGCGGTCCGCGGTGGGGCGAACGTCGATTCGCAGGAAGCCGAGGGCCAGCGTCAGGCGCTGCAGAAGTACACGATCGATCTCACCGAGCGTGCGCGTTCCGGCAAGCTCGATCCGGTCATCGGCCGCGACGACGAGATCCGGCGCGTGATCCAGGTCCTGCAGCGGCGCACCAAGAACAACCCCGTGCTGATCGGCGAGCCCGGCGTCGGAAAGACCGCCATCGTCGAAGGCCTCGCCCAGCGCATCGTCAACGGCGAGGTGCCGGAGGGACTCAAGAACAAGCGCGTGCTCTCGCTCGACATGGCGGCGATGCTCGCCGGGGCGAAATATCGCGGCGAGTTCGAGGAGCGGCTCAAGGCCGTCCTGAAGGACATCGCCGCCGACCAAGGGCGCACCATCGTCTTCATCGACGAGCTGCACACCATGGTCGGCGCCGGCAAGGCGGAAGGCGCGATCGACGCCGGCAACATGCTCAAGCCCGCGCTCGCGCGCGGCGTGCTGCACTGCGTGGGCGCCACCACGCTCGACGAATACCGCAAGTACGTCGAG
>Ga0335081_10017971_pt1 | contig 11441 bp, 10 predicted proteins | sample Lox_Sample_35_FD_206713 | JGI IMG/M metagenome (GOLD analysis project Ga0335081, IMG submission 206713) | Soil microbial communities from Loxahatchee National Wildlife Refuge, Florida, United States - Lox_Sample_3.5 | ecosystem: Environmental > Terrestrial > Soil > Wetlands | place: USA... | reverse complement strand
CCGTCGGTGTGGCCGGGCGTGGCGCGCACCTGGAGGTCTCGGGCGCCGAAGGCGACCCGGTCGCCCTGTTCCAGGTAGCGGTCTGCGCCCACGGCGCCGCTCGCCTTGGCGATCCCGATTTCGCTGCCGAAACGGCGCTTGAGCAGCCACGCGCCCGTCACGTGATCGGCGTGCACGTGCGTTTCCAGCGTGTAGGTCAAGCGCAGCGCGAGCTCGTCGAGCAAAGCCGCGTCGCGGCGCACTTGCTCGAACACCGGGTCGATCAGCACCGCTTCGCCGGACTTGCTGTCGCCGAGGAGGTAAGTGTAGGTGGACGATTGTGGGTCGATCAGTTGTCGGAAGATCAGCATCGGAGCTTTCTCCCCCAGGGATCGGATGGAGTGTGCCGCTGGGTGCGTCCGTGCTGTCAGGGTACCACCGCTTTCCACTCCTCGCTTCGAGCTCGATCTGCTCGCGCCAGGTGTGGTGTGGTTCGCGCAAACCCTGGTCTAGCCGTCACTCGACGGCGCGCAGGGTCATCCCGATCGGACATCTCCCCGGCGTTTGTCACGAACTGCCGCACGGAGCATACTGCAACGATTGCGCTCGGTGATCATTCGCGGGGCACTCGCACAGGCACCCGCCCTGGCGCTGGCCAATGTCGAACGTGGGCCGGCACGGCGGTGCCTCACTGAATTGCCACCGGAGGAGATGTCGGACAGAATTGCCCGCCATTGCACGACGATCTCGAGCGGAAGGAGGATCGGATGCGCATCGTAGTGGCAGTCGCCTGCGCTCTGGCGCTCGGTGCCTGCGCCGACGTGCCGAGCAGTCAAGAGCGGCAGTGGATGCAGGCGAGCGAGGAGATCCATCAGAAAGCCCAGAGTGGCAAGTTGACGCCTGTCGAGGAGCTGGAGGATCTGCGCGACGCATTCGTACGCGTCTACGGCCCCGATCCCAAGGCGATGAGCTTCTATGCATATGCCATCCGTGTGATGCAACGCGTGCAACACGGTACGCTCTCGCTGGAGAAAGCGAACGAGATGATCAACGCGAAAGAGCGGCAGGTGCGCACCGCGATGATGCGACAGCGCCAATTTGAAGGCTGTGCCTGGAGCGCGTGCTCGGGCCCCTGGTGAGCTTCCCCGCCCCACCGCACATGGGGTCAGATCTTGAATCTTGAATCACGCCCCACCGCACACGCGTATGGGGTCACACCGTACATGGGGTCAGATCTTGAATCTTGAATCACAGGGTACATGGGGTCAGATCTTGAATCTTGAATCGCAGCAAGACAAGAGGCAACGTTGCAAACGCGCCTCTGGCAGACAGCGGAATATACAATTATGCAGGCCTGACCCCCGTGCCTTGACCCCCGTGCCTACGTGCCTCGGCGGCGCGAAGAGCGAGCGCCGGGGACCGATTTCGAGTACCCTCGCAACCGATCGATCGCACCCCTCCAGACATCCATCCCACCGGGACGCATGAGCCTGATTGGCGAGCTCTTGTCGCCGAACGACATCCTGCTCGGCGTCGAAGCCTCAAGCAAAGAGCGCGTGTTCGATGCGGTTGGACGCCTGCTGCAGCCGCGTTGCGGCTTCGCGCAAGCCCAGTTGGTCGACAGCCTCGTGGCACGCGAAGCCTGCGGTTCGACCGGCATCGGCCACGGTGTGGCGATCCCGCACGCCCGGATCAAGGGCCTGGCGCGGCCTGTGGGCGTCTACGTCCGTACCCGGCTGCCGATCCCGTTCGATGCGCCGGACGGTAAACCCGTCTCCGACCTGATCGTGCTGCTGGTTCCGGAACAGGCCGCCCAACAGCATCTGCGGCTGCTGGGCGAGGTCGCGGAGATCTTCGGAGACGCGAGCTTCCGGCAGCGGCTACGAAGCACCGCGGATCCGCTGGAGGTGCACCGGTTGTTGTCCGAATGGGGCCGCCTCTGATCGGAGACGCGGGCTCGCATCGCAGCACCGTACTCACCCCGTTGCGCACAGACCTGGGCATCGGCTGCCGTGAAGGCCGAGCGGCCATCGAGCGGGGTTGCCTCGCGCTCGCGGCTCGCTGACCCTCCTTTATGGCCGTACGCGCCTATCCGGACACCACCGCGCAACAAGTGGAGCGCGGCTGGCGCTTCGGCTGGGTCGACGTGGCCGTCGCGCTGTTCATTCTGGCCCTGCTCTACATGATCCTGTCTCTGGGCGGGGAGATGCGTGTGCGGTTCGACGCGCTGAACCCGCCCCCGCTCCCGCTGGACATCAAGTACATCCCGTACTACACCGCGCGCACGGTGCTGCGCATGTCCATCGCGTTTGGCGCGTCGCTGCTGTTCACCTTCGTCTGGGGCTATGTCGCGGCCAAGAGCACGCGCGCCCGGAAGATCATGCTGCCCGCGCTGGACATCCTGCAGTCGGTCCCCGTGCTCGGCTTTCTGTCGATCACGGTCACCGGATTCCTGGCTCTGTTTCCCGGCAGCCTGCTCGGGGTCGAGTGCGCGGCGATCTTCGCGATCTTCACCGCCCAGGCGTGGAACATGACCTTCGGTTTCTACCACTCGCTGGTGACCATTCCCGCCGAGCTGCAAGAGGCCGCACGCGTCTACCATCTCAACTGGTGGCAGCGATTCGGCAAGGTCGAACTGCCCGCCTCCGCCATCGGGCTCATGTGGAACTCGATGATGAGCTTCGGCGGCGGATGGTTCTTCGTCGCCCAGAGCGAAGCGATCACGGTGCTGAACAAGAACATCAAGCTGCCGGGCCTGGGCTCGTACATGGCCACGGCGGTCGAGGCGGGCGACATGACCGCGGCCCTGTCCGCGATCGCAGCCATGATCGCGACGATCCTGCTCATCGATCAGCTCGTGTGGCGCCCGCTGGTCGCCTGGGCCGAAAAATTCAAGCTGGAGCAGACGGAGGCGAAAGACACGGCCACCTCTTGGGTGCTGAGCCTGCTGCGACGCTCATATCTGCTCGCATGGCTCTCCGAGCACGTGGGCGGCGCACTGGGGCGGATCGCCTGGCGCGCCTCTGGCGTAGCCTCCGATATGACGGGGACGCTGGCAACGCGCGCTCCCAGCCAAATGCGGGTGGCACTGCGCGTGCTGGTCTGGATCGCGATCGCGGCGCTGCTCGCGTGGCTCGCCTGGGATGCGATCCGTGTCGGCCAGGAGATCAAGACGGAGATGACACGCGCGCAGATGCTGCACGTCGTGTGGTTGGGGGTGCTCACGCTGCTTCGCGTTGCCGCCATGACGGTCCTGGCCACTTTGATCTGGACGCCGATCGGCGTTTGGATCGGCCTGCGGCCCCCGGTGGCGCGAATCGCCCAGCCGCTGGCCCAGATCGCGGCTTCGTTCCCCGTCAACATGACGTTCCCGTTCATCGTCGCGTTCTTCATCGCCGCGCACGTCCCCATCGACATCGGCAGCGTGCTGCTGATGGCGCTGGGCACCCAGTGGTATATCCTGTTCAATGTGATCGCCGGCGCGATGGCGATCCCGACCGATCTGCGGGAGGCGGCCAGCCTGTTCGGCCTGCGCCAATGGCGCTTGTGGAGGACCTTGATCATCCCGGCCATCTTCCCGTTCTGGGTCACCGGCGCGGTCACCGCGGCCGGCGGTGCCTGGAACGCAAGCATCGTCGCCGAGGTGGCGACATGGGGCAAAGACAAGCTCGTCGCCGACGGACTGGGCGCCTACATCGCACAGGTGACCGAGAAGGGCGACAAGCCGGCCATCTATTTCAGCATCGCCGTCATGGCGCTGTTCGTGGTGGTCATCAACCGTGCGTTATGGCGGCGGCTTTACGCGCTGGCGGAAAACAGGTTCAAGCTCGACTAGGCTGACACCGAGGCCACCGATGCCGCCCTCCCCTGTCGCCGCGACCCGCGTGCCGCCTCCGTTCGATTCCGCTTCGGGCGCTGCCGCCAACGTGCCCTTGATCGAGCTGCGTCACGTGTCCAAGAGTTATACGACGACGAGCGGGCCGACGGTCACGATCCTCGACGACGTCAGTCTCGAGGTCCGTGCGGGCGAGATGCTGGGGCTGCTGGGCCAATCCGGCTGCGGCAAGTCCACCATCTTGCGGCTCATGGCCGGGTTGACGGCGCCCAGCAGCGGCGCCGTGCTCAGCCACGGCTCACCGCTCGCCGGGATCAACCGCGATCTCGCGATCGTGTTCCAGAGCTTCGCGCTCTATCCGTGGCTGACGGTCCAGCAGAACGTGCAGGTGGGCCTGGTCCATCGCCGCCTGGGCGCACGGGCCGAACAGGAGGAGATCGAAAAAGCACTCGAGCTGATCGGCTTGTCGGGCTACGAGAACGCTTATCCCAAGCAGCTGTCGGGCGGCATGCGCCAGCGCGTCGGTTTCGCGCGCGCCATCGTCGCCCAGTCCGAGGTGCTGGCCATGGACGAGGCGTTCAGCGCGCTCGACGTGCTCACCGCCGAGAACCTGCGCAGCGAGGTCGTGCAGCTGTGGCGCAACGCGCCCGACACCGGCTTCAAGAGCATCTTCTTCGTCACGCACAACATCGCGGAAGCCGCCTACATGGCTTCGCGCATCGTGATCATTTCTCCCAATCCCGGACGCATCAAGCGCATCATCGCGAACCCCATGCCCTACCCGCGCGACGTCAACTCGAAGGAGTTCGCTGCGCTGGTGGAACAGATCCACGACGCGATCACGGCCGTCGCGCTTCCCGACGTGCCCGCCGAGCCGGTCGTCACGGTTACAGCGATTCCCATGCAGGAGCCCGGCGCCCCGAGCGCAGAGGCGACGCGCGCGGCGGTGGCGCATGCGACTCCGGTGGAGCCCATCCCCAACGTGCCGGTCGGGGCGATCGTGGGCCTGCTCGGGATCCTCGAAGACAACGACGAGAGGATCAACCTGTTCGATCTGAGCGCCCGGATCGGGCAGGAGTTCGGCGAGACGATCGCGATCGTGAAGGCGGCGGAGATGCTGGATCTCGTCGAGACGCCCAAGAACGAAGTAGTGATGACCCGGCTGGGCTGGTACTTTCTGGCCGCGCCGATCCCGGCGCAGAAGACGCTGTTCAAGCATCAGATCCTCAAGCTGCGCCTGTTCCAGATGCTGACCTCTGGCTTGCAAGAAGCGCCGGATCACCGCATCGGCGCCGACGCGGTGAAGGAGCAGCTCGTCACCCTGCTGCCGTACGATCAATCGGACAAGCTGCTGGAAGTGCTCGTGGCATGGGGCCGGCACGCGGGAATTCTCGACTACGACGAGAGCACGCGCACCGTGTCCTTGACCGTGCCGGAGCCGAGTGCAGCCGAGAAAAGCGAAGAGGAAGGATCGGCCGGCTAGCCTGGACGGTCAGTCAGCGCATATGCCCGACCCACGCGTGTTCTTCGCCGCAGAGAGAACCTTGCTTGCCTGGATCCGCACGGGCATCACGGTGATCGCTCTCGGGTTTGTCGTCGCGAGGTTCGGACTGTTTCTCAGAGTGCTGTCCAGCCAGCTCCCCGCGTCGGGCGCGCCGCATTCTCCATCCGGCGCCTCCACCGTCCTCGGTATTCTGCTCACGCTTCTGGGCGCCGCCGCCATCGTCGCGGCGCTCGTCCAATACCGTTCCTTCGTATCGACTTTGCCTACGGAAGACCTGCCCCCTTCGCACACACGTGCCTTCACGGTCACGTTCGCGCTCGCCATCGCCGCGAGCGGGGTCGTGCTCGCGATCTACCTCGCGCAATGAACGGCTGTGGGAGGATCCGCGTTCGACGGCGACGAGAGCGACGCACGCCGGCCATGCGCGGACTCACCGCCAGCCGGACCGTCTCGAAGCGCGATTGACCTACGTCAAGATGACCGCCGTCTGAGCTCGGCATCATCGCTCCGAGCGCGAACCCCGCTCATGCCGCGAACGTGCCGAGGTGCTCGGGACTTGCGGTCGATCCGCCGTACGCGGCGTCCCGACGCCCCATCCGGTCCAATCTGCGAGGCGTACCTTGCATCGTGTAGCGCCGCTGCTGCTCCTGCTCTATGGCTGCGCCACCAACAGTGTGACGAGCCTGCTGAAGGCATCCCACCAGACGGATGCGATTGTGCCCAGCGCCTCGGTCGTCCAGAGCGAGCTGACGTGCCGCGCATTCGAGGTCGGGACCATCGGCTTCGATCTGCGCAAGAAAGACGATAAGCAGGGGCCCGGCATCCCCGACGCCGCCTACCTGGAGTTGTTCGAGTCCCAGCTCAAGAAGGCCTTCAAGGGCGCGGGGCTGGCGAAGGGCACCCCGCCCGCCTATCCGGTGAACGTGGCGATCGAGCGGATCCAGCTCAAGCCGGCCACCTTTCTCGTCGCCGAACCGTCCGTCTTTCGGGTACGGATGGAGATCGTGGCGCCGGGAGGCGAGGCCTTGCTGCGTGGGCAATTCCAAACCTTCTTTCCGCCGCCGATGTTTTTCCTTGTCGTGAACGGCGTCATGGCCCCCGTAGCGATCCCGACCAAGGATTGGGAGTACGTGGCACTGGCGAAGATGTTTCCCGCCGTCGCGATCGTGATCGCCGCCACGACGCAAGGCCTGCAGCAAGGCAAGACATTGGATGAGATCAGGATCTATCCGAAGGACATCGAGGCCGGAACCCTGATCAGTCCGGATTTGTTCCTGCAGGACGCCCCGTTCGGCGTCAGGCAGATGAGCTCCGCAGAGGTCCGCAAGGCCATCAAAGCAGCGAAGACCCCCGATGGACTGTGACGGCGGTCGCGCGGCCAGATCCGAGCGCCGGCAATCGCGCAGTGATTCGGGGAAGCCCTGTCCGTATCATCCTCCGCATCCAGTCCATCTACCGTTGTGATGTCCAGTATAGACGCGCCCGCCAGTGCACGTCGATCCGCCGGGCATTGCGCGCCACAGGCTGCCCGCGACTTCGCTAAAACTCCGCGTCGAGCTCCTCCAGCTCGTCGGGCTCGAGCTTCGCTGCTTCCACCCACTCGACCATATCCGGCAGCGCCATGATATGGTTGCAATACGCCGCACACTGGGCGTCGAGCTTGACGTCGTAGGTCAGGAACCGGGTACAGACCGGCGCATACATGGCGTCCGCCATGCACAGCCGACCGAACAAGTAGGGGCCATTGTAGATCGAGAAGCAGTCGTGCCAGATGGTCACGATGCGCTCGATGTCCGCTTGCGCGCCGCTCCATACCTTGAACCCCGGGAAGTGTCCCTTGAGGTTCATGGGTAGCGCGGATCTGAGGTTGCCGAACCCGCAATGCATTTCGCCGCAAATGGCGCGGCAATGCGCGCGTGCCGCCCGGTCGGCCGGCAGCAGCCCCGCCTGCGGTCGGATCTCGTTCAGGTACTCGGCGATCGCAAGCGTGTCCCATACCTTGATGCCGTCATGCTGCAAGCAAGGCACGAGGAACGACGGAGACATCAGGAGCAGCTCGGCGCGCGTCGACGGGTCATCGGTGGGCATCATCTTTTCGTCGAACGGCAGGCCGGCCATCCGGCACAGCAGCCAGCCGCGCAGGGCCCAGGACGAATAGTTCTTGCTGCTGATGGTCAGTTCGGCGTTGGCCACGGCGGTCTCCGTCGGGTCAGCTGTTGGCGAGAATCATGTTGCGCACGATGGGATAGATCTGATGCTGCCACCGCTTGCCGCTGAACACCCCGTAGTGGCCGACCCCAGCCTGCATGTGGTGGCGCTTCATATAGACACGCAACCCGCTGCAGAGCTCGAGCGCGGCCATCGTCTGGCCCAGGGCGCAGATGTCGTCCTTCTCGCCTTCGACGGTCAGCAGCGCGGTGCGCCGGATCGCGCGCGGTTCGATGCGATTGCCGCGCCAAGTGAGCCTGCCGAGCGGCAGCGCGTGCTCTTGGAAGACGGTCCGTACCGTCTCCAGATAGAACTCCGCAGTCAAGTCGAGCACGGCGAAGTACTCGTCATAGAACGCCTTCACCGCGGCGGCCTTGTCGTGCTCGCCCGCGGCAAGGTGCGAGAACAGGTCGAGATGGGCCTTCACGTGGCGCTCGAGGTTCATGGCCATGAACGCGGCGAGCTGGGTGAAGCCCGGATATACGCGCCGTCCGGCGCCGGCATGCCGCGCGGGAACCTTCGCGATGAGATGCCGCTCGAACCAGTCGATCGGCCGGCTGGTGGCGAGCGCGTTCACCTTGGTCGGGTTCACGCGCGCATCGATGGGCCCGGCCATGAGCGTCATGCTTCGCGGCTGCGTGGGATTTGCGTCCTGCGCCATGACGGCCACCGCGGCCAGTACAGTCACGCACGGCTGGCACACGGCGACGACATGACTTCCCGGCCCGATCACCTGGAGGAAACGGATGATGTGATCCACATACTCGTCCAGACCGAAGCGGCCATGCGACAAGCTCACATCGCGCGCGTTGTGCCAATCGGTGACGTAGACCTCGTGCTCGGGCAAGAGCGTAGCCACCGTGCCGCGCAACAGCGTCGCGAAATGGCCGGAAAGCGGCGCCACCACCAGGACGCGCGGTTGGTCGAGTGCGATGTCCTTCTTGAAGTGCAGCAGCGTTGCGAATGGCGTGACATCCGCGGTCGTCTCGTGCACTTGCACTTCACGCCCCGCGACGCTGACCGTGTCGATGCTGAAGGCGGGGCGATCATGGCTCAATCGGGCGCGGGCCCACAACTCGCAGCCGGCCGCGAAGGCGCGCAGGACGAAACGATCGGCGGCCGCGGAATCGTCTCGCGCAGCTTCAGCGGCCCACGCTGCCGCCATCGCCCGGACCGGCTCCATCATGTCCGAATGGGCTTGGTACGAGAGGTAGATCACTCCGGTCGCGGGTCCGATTGTTGTTTGGCTTGGGAGCCCGGCGGCTAGGCACGCCGATGTGCAGCCGCTCTGCATAGCCTGTGCCAGTGATCTGGCCGCCTGAGGCGAGCCGCTCCGACGAGTCCGCACGACAACGCAACTGCCTGTTTCTCGCTCGTGCATGGAGGCGAGTGCGGCAAGTAAACGTGCGGCCACGCGGATCCTCACACGCACGCCTGGTGAGATGGCGCGCCCAACAATGGGGCCCCGGGCGCGGATTTGATCTACTTTGGTGCGAAGCGGTCGAGAGCGAGAGGATACGATCCAGAGAACGCTCAGCGTGGCGACCCTCGGTCCTCATCTTCGGGATGCGTAAAGTTGGAGGTCCTGCCAAACCGCGTTGGCCCCGGATGCATGCTAGGATGCCGCCTCGGCGCAGCAGCCTGCCGCGTGCCGCAACCGAATCTTCCCGACCGACGGCCGACTTCCCGTGCGTGAGCGTCGCTCGCCTCGGGGACACCACGGGCCTGCAAGGCTCTTCCGCGCCGAACAACTTTCCCGACTGGGCCATCACAGGAACAGCTTGATCCGGTAGGGCGTGTAGCCAAATGGCTACGCGTGGACCAGGCACGGTGAGGCAACAGACGCACGATGACCAAGTACTCCGCCCTTCTAGCCGCCGCCGCGTTGGGCGCGGGCCTGACGGCGTCCGTGCAGGCGGCCGATCCATCGGAGAGCGCGCCCAAACGCGTCGGCGGCAGCAACAGGACCGTCACCGGTCATGCCACCGTCCAGGCGGTCGACCTTGCGACCCGCCATGTCACGCTAACGAATGACGAAGGCAAGACCTATACGATCGTCGCCGACAAGCGCATCAAGCGCCTGGACCAACTGCGGGTGGGCGACATCATCGACGTAGAGTATCGCGAGGCGGTCGTGGTCGATCTCCTTCCCGCCGGTGCGCCGGCGAGCGTGAAGGCAGATGCGTCCGCAGATACCGCCAAACCCGGTGCCAGTCCCCATGCCGCAGCCAGCCAACGCATCACCATCGTCGCTACGATCGAAGCGATCGACGAAGCGACACACCATGTGACCTTGCGCGGACCCGAGGGCAGGTCGTTCGAGGTGAAGGCGCGAAACCCGGCGAATCTGAAGAAGGTGAAGGTGGGCGATGTGGTGAGGATCACCTACACCGAAGCGGTCGCCATCTCGGTGCGTAAACCGGGCAGTCGATGAGACCGGCCTTGGCGATGACGGTGCCGCCCCGATCTTTCACTCAGTAAGGAGGAGGTCATCATGTCCAGATCGGAAATCCTTTGTGCGGCGGCAAGGAGTTCCGGCAAGTCTAGCTATTCGAGACGCAGGCTCTAGTCGACGACTTCGTGCGCACCGGCCGGGCAGCGAGTGCGCAGACCGCCGCGGCCGCTCAGGCAGAAGGACAAAGCGCCGCGCTTCAGGGTGCAGTGTCGGTGCAGCCGGGCGTGTACCAGCTCACCGATGCAGGCCTGGCGCTGGAGGCCACGGTCAAGGGGACGAAGTGCTAGCAGGACGATGAGCTGAACTCATTCGATATCACGCGGTCGGTACGCGGATCGTGGCCACGGCCCTTTATCCCGGCGGCGGTGCTGTATGATGGGCGCCTCCAGCGCAGTTGATCTAAGTCAACACGGATGCCCGCCGCTCCACGTAGAGTGTCGGTGGTTACGCCCCAGACGGGGGCCTCGTGGTGAAAGCATCCTGAGTCTCATCTACGCGGCGCAAGTCCGTGCCGTGTGTGGATCGTCCCCAGACGCCGGGTCCAGACCCGCGTGCCCGTGCCCATCAAGTCGGCCATGGGCAACCCATGCCGCACGAAGGTATCGTTCATACGTCGGAGTGAAAGGAGAAGTAATGACCAAGATTTACAGGGGATTGATCGGTTCGGCAATGCTGCTTGCCGCGCTCCAAACGCCTGCCATGGCAGGGCCTGCCGAGGAGGCGAACAAGCACGTCAACATGGCGCAGACCACGCTCTCGCACTTCCTGCGCGATCCCAACATGACCTGGATCCAAGCGAACATCGGCCAGGCGAAAGGGGTGTTGATCGTGCCCAAGGTGGTGAAGGCCGGATTCATCGTCGGCGGGTCGGGCGGCCGTGGCGTGCTTCTGGTCCGCGGTGACGGCGGAAAGTGGAACGGGCCGGCGTTCTACAACGTCAGCACGGCCAGCGTCGGATTCCTAGCCGGCGTCTCGTCGTCGGAGGTGGTGATGCTGGTGATGACCGACAAAGGCGTCAACGCGTTGCTGTCGAGCTCGATGAAACTCGGTGGCGACGCGAGCGTGGCCGCCGGCCCGACCGGCCAAGGCGCCAGCGGCACCGTGACATCGGACATCGTGGCATTCAGTCGCGCCAAGGGCGTGTACGCAGCGCTGAGCATGGACGGCTCAGTGGTCAAACCCGCGGACGACTGGAACTCGGCTTATTACGGCAAAGAGGTGCTTCCGCCGCAGATCCTGATCAAGGGCGACGTGCACAACAAGCAGGCCGACAAGCTGATCAAGACGCTCGAAGACGCCACGAAGCCGAAGTAATGGTCGATCCGGCGTGCAACGGCGAAGCTGCCGCAGACCGGTGCGGCAGCGGTTGCGCTGGCTTCGCCGGCGCTTTTCCGTGATCACGCCTCATCGCGTCGCCGCGCCTTGCCGTCTCCTGACGGTGACACGCCGAGTCACATGCC
>Ga0335081_10017970_pt1 | contig 11442 bp, 8 predicted proteins | sample Lox_Sample_35_FD_206713 | JGI IMG/M metagenome (GOLD analysis project Ga0335081, IMG submission 206713) | Soil microbial communities from Loxahatchee National Wildlife Refuge, Florida, United States - Lox_Sample_3.5 | ecosystem: Environmental > Terrestrial > Soil > Wetlands | place: USA: Florida... | reverse complement strand
GAAGGGGAGAGCTGGAGGAAAGCAGCCATCATAAGTTAGGGACCGTATAGCAGGAACGGCGACCCGATGTCGTCATAGGCACCGAGGAATTTTCCGTCTGGCGCAGAGTAAGTCTCCAGCTTCGAGGGCAGCAGTGACATGTCGAACAGGATCGGCTTGTCGGCGTTGCTCACCAGGATCGAATATCCCGGCGTCTTGAGCTTGATGCGCTGGACCCGCGCGTGGGTATTCGCGTTGAAGGCCCATACCTCGGTGCCGAACTGCTTATGGGTCCACTCGCCGCCCTGATGCATCAGCGCATAGAGGATTCCGGTCCTGGGCTGAAAGGTGACGGTCTGCCATCCGCCCGGACGCCACTTCTGTGCGATGTCCTTGTCATCGATCAGCGACCACATCGGCTGTGCGACCGCATCGGCGCCGGAAAAATCCACCGGCAGCACCTTGCCATGATACGAAATGAAGAATGCTTTGCTGCCGACGACGGCCGGTTGATCGAACATCGGATCGCTATTGGGATCGAACAGCGGCTTGCTCTGGGTCTTGGCGGTCTGCTTGCCGGAATCGTCGAATTGCACGGTGAGCATCGAGCCGTCCGCGCACATCGAGAAGAACTGGCGCTTGCCGGTCGCGGTGACCTGCGCGCATCCGGGGGTTTCGATTTCCCCGCGGAACTTGCGAGCCTTCAAATCGACCACGCTGACCGAAGTCGCCGGGGTCATGTTGGCGATCAGCAGGAAGCGTCCGTCGGGGGTAAGCGAGGTGGTGTTGCGCTTGGGCACGATAAGCAAGCGCTTGGGCGGCAGCGCAATCTCGCCGATCGCATTGAGCGTATGCGCATCGAAGATCGTGACTACATCGGTGCGATCGCCGTGCCATCCGCGCGAGTACCAGGTGTCGATCATGTACATCTCGCGATGGTCGGGCGAAATCTCGAAATTGCATTCGTAGCCGCCGAAGATGGTGCCGAGCAGCTTGCGCGTCTCGCCGTCCATGATCCAGATCTTCTGCAGCATGTTGACCGGGAACTGGAGGTCCATGATGTACACCCAGTTCGGCTTCGGATCCGGCAGCGTGAGCGTGGTCATCTGATCGGCGGGAAGTTGCGCGCGCGACGGAATCGCGCTGATGACCAGGAGCATCGCGAGGGCGACTATCGCAAGATGTGGGCGGATGCGCATGACGCTCGCGAACGAATACTCCGCGCGGAAAACGGCGTCAACGGCGGCGGACTCGCGAGAAGATGGCACGGCCAGCGCCCTAGATCTGCCAGTCGATCTTTTCGCGCGATTCCGGCAGGTAGGCGCAATGCGAGCCGGTATGGATGCATCGATCGAGATGGGTGGCGAGTGGTGGATCGTTTCGACGGATAAGATCGATGGCGCTGCGGATGTGCTTGGTGACCAACGAGCGCGCGCGTTCTTTATGCGAGAATTTCCTGCGCGTTCGGCCGCCGCGTCCGAGCGCGTCGGTAAGCGCATCGGAGATCATCTCGAATTCGTGCTGCGCCGCTTCGATACGGCCGGGATCGTTGTCACGCTGCGCTGCTTCGAGCTCGCTGCGCAGCTCCGATTGCCGACGCCGATATTCGTCAAGTGCCTGTGCATCGATAATGTTGCCAGCATCGCCGAGGCCGCGTTGGACGGCGAGGCCTTGAGTGCGGGCAGTCGAATCCTCGCGGGGAGTATCGGCGCCGCCTTCGATGGCTTGCACTAAATCGATGACGTGGACGCGCTCGCCAGGACGCCCGAGCAGATGCGCGATGTAGGCGAGTCCCTTGACGTTGCGTACGCGCGAGGTCTTGCTGTCATGCGCGATGGTCCAGAAGTCGCCATCGCGTTGAAACGTCGAGGATGGTTTCCGATCCTGCGATGGAGCCGGCAATGGTTTGTTGCGTGCGGCCTCGACCCGATCGATCCAGCGCTGCCCCGCTCCGCAGCGGCGATAGATCTCGATGGCGGCATCGAATTTCGCATCAGCCTCGGCGCGATTCCCTTCCCCGAGAAGCGCAGTCCCCCAGCTCATTAAGGTATTCGCCTCCTCAACGGGCAGGCAGTACCGTTTGAAGGTCGCAATCGCCTTTTCGAAATGCTCTGTGAAGGGGCGCCCCACCGCCGCCGCTAGCCTGCCTTCAGCCAAATAGGTCAGACCTGCTCGGCCGGTCCAGTCCTCGCCTTTCGCAAGTATGGCACGAGCTACTTGCAAATGTGCCTCAGCTCGCTCGGGCCTTCCTAGAATGATTTCGAGAGATGCCGCCGAGGGACGAACGCCGGTCTCCAGCCAGAAGTTACTCGGCTCGTATAGCTGCATCGCTTCATCGAGAAGTTCCAGACCCTGCTTTGGATCGCCAGCAAGATTGAGCGAGGCAGCCAACGCCGGCAACGTGACCACCACGTCCCATAGATGGCCGGTCCGCCGGCCCCATTCGATCATCGTTCGCGCCATCTCGGCCGCGGCCTCGAAATCACCCTCGGCCCGGGCCAGTCCGGCGCGGAACTCTGGATTGGCCCGATGTGCAGCAGCAAGTTCCCTGGCTCGCGCAACATTGCCCGCTAGCACTTCGGTCTGGAAGAGAAATTCGAAGCCACCCGAGCGCTGGTGGGCGGACATTCTTTCGTCTTGCACGATCGTCGTGAAGCAGCGCCGCGCCTCCGCCGGATTCAACATGACCATATGAGCCCAACCGATGGACCAAATGGCGGCATAAACTACGGCTGGGTCACGAACACCCTGCAGGGCCAGCAGAACCTCTTGCTGCATTGCGGCGGCTTCGCGACGGCGTCCTTGAATCGAGAGGAGCTGGGCGATCCATGCGCCTGCGTCCAGCCACTGAGGATCGGCAAGCTCGCGCCAGATCTGATATGCGCGCCTGGCCGAGGCGAGCGCTTCTTCGATCCGAACCCGCTGAAACAGCGCAACCGAGATGCCTCGATGCAACCAGGCCTCCATCGTCGGGTCATCCCATTCGCCTTTCCACTCTTGCGCTTGACGAAAATATTCGAGCGAACGCGCGACATTCATTTCCGGCGCGAAATCCACGAGGAAAACATTCGCAAGGCCAACCGTAACGTTGAGCCGCGCGGCCCAGGCTTCTTCACCCAGTTCCTGATACAAGCGCAGCGATTCTTCGAGGTGCGCGATTCCGCGCGACGGATCGAGAAAAAAAGCTTCCATCCGACCCAGCCAGTAAAGGATCTCGGCGCGGCGCTTATCGCGTTGACCCACAGTCAACGCTGAGGCGACGCTCCAATGCGCAGCCGCAACCGCATAGGCAAATACGGCGAAGGCGGCACGGCCGGCGCGATGCGAATAGTCAATCGCCTTCCCCTTGATGCCGGCCTCGCGAAAATGATGCGCCAGCTCATCCAGGTGCGCGTCGATATTTTGCGCATACTGCTCTTCCATCGCGCATCCGATCGCGCCATGGAGTCGCCCGCGCGTATTGGTATCGAGCGCGTCGTAGATCGAGGCGCGAATCAGCGCATGCGCGAAGCGATAGCGCCCCTGACCGAGTGCGATCGCGATGCCGTCGCGTGCACCTTCATCCAGCCACGAATTAACCTGCTCCTGCGAGACCTCTTTGACCCGTCCGCAGATTGCGGCGTCGAATTCATTTCCAATCGCAGCGGCGACTTGAAGGGCCGCTTGGGTCGGCTCGGACAGTTTCGCGAGCCGCCGCGCGATCGCCTCGCGCACGCTATGCGGGATGTTGAACATATCATGTGACTCGTGCCGGCCGGGCTGGGCGATCAACCCGCGCACGATCCCATCGACGAACAACGGATTGCCGGCCGTGGCCTCGTGGAGTTGTAGCGTCAAGTCCGCATCCGGTGTCCGGCCGACGACCTGATGGAAAAAATCCGCGATCTCTTCCGAGCTCAGACCGGCGAGTGGAAGCGACCGCGCCTCGCGCGCGAGCTCGCCGATCTGCGCGCTCAGCGCAGGCGAGCGCTGCATCTCAGCCTCGCGATAGGTCCCGATGAGGAGAACACCGGTAGTCCATAGCTCGCGCGCAACAAACTGCAGCATCGTGAGGGAAGCGACATCGGCATCGTGCAAGTCGTCAAGCAAGATCACCATTGGGCCAAGCCGCGCGGCCTCGCGCATCAGGGTGGCGACAGAATCGAATAAGACGAACTGGGAGGGAGCAGGACGGGCGACAGTGGGCCGTGCGGATCGCGACGCGAACAACTCAGGAACGATCTGCGCGATGGTATCGACGATCGGCACAGCGCGCTCGGATTCCAGCAGTTGATGGCGTCCGTCGGCATCGAGCGAGGCAACCAACGCGCGAATCACCTGAATCCATGGCCAGTACGCCGGCGCGCCATCACCCTCCCAGCATCGCCCCCATAGCACGCGCAGGTTGCGGTCTTTTGCGGCGCCGGCGAGCTGATCAGCGAGGCGCGTCTTGCCGATACCGGGTTCGCCGCTGATGAGGAAAAGCCTGCCGCGCTTTTCGGCGCCCTCGTCCAGCGCGTCGCGCAATTGCGCGAACTCCCTCTCGCGGCCGACGAAGACCTCGAAGCGCGACGATGTGGCGAGATCAGGCATGGCGCCGAATGTAGATCAGCATCCGATGATTCGGCTAGTGCGAATGTCGAAGGACGCGAAATGGCGGATGCAGCAACGATTTAGCGATATTTCTACTTCTGGAGTAGAATTCCAATGATCGACCGAATACGCCACCGTGTTGTGCTACATAGCATCTTTAGCACTATGAAAGTTATGCTTAGTGTGCTAGGGTTCTCGTTGTCAATTTAGCGCGTTAAAATATTCTGTTGACTATACAGGCGGTTTGATACATCAAATCGACTGAAGCGAAGGACTATGCCCTCTTCGACTACTGAAGTCGCGGTTATCGGCGCCGGTCCCTATGGCCTCGCCGCCGCCGCTCATCTACGCGGTAAGGGACTGTCAACTACTGTCATCGGACAGCCGATGGAGTTCTGGGAGCAGCAGATGCCCAAGGGTATGCTTCTGCGCTCGGCATGGTATGCTTGCGATATCTCCGATCCCGCCGGCAGTTTCCGTCTGGATGACTTTCGCAACAGCTCGCAGGAGCAATTTGCCGCGCCGGTCCCGCTGGATTCATTTGTGCGCTATGGCCACTGGTTCCAGCGCCAAATTGTGCCCGACCTCGACCGCCGCCGCGTCGAGCGTATCGATAAGAACGGCGCCTTTCGCCTCCATATGAATGACGGCGCGACGCTTACCGCTACGCACGTCGTGGTCGCGGCCGGGATTTCGCATTTTGCCAATCGGCCAGCGGAATTTTCCAGCCTCCCACGGCAGCTCGCGTCGCATTCCAGCGAGCATCGCGATCTCGCGAGGTTCAAGGGCCAGCGCGTGCTCGTCATCGGTGGGGGCCAGAGCGCATTCGAGGGTGCCGCGCTGCTGAAGGAAAATGGCGCCGCAGTCGAATTGGTGATGCGCGCGCCGGAGGTGCGATGGCTCCACGGCAGCGTACAGATTCGCACCCAGCTCGGCTTTATGCGACGGCTACTCTATCCGCCAACGGACGTCGGCCCTCCCGGACTCAATCAGCTCATCGCCCGGCCGCATCTGTTCCGCCTGCTGCCGCGCGCGCTGCAAACCAAATGGGCCTATCGCGCGATTCGTCCCGCGGCTGCCACCTGGCTGCGCCATCGCATGGACGGCGTGCGGATCACCACCGGCCGCCATGTGACTCACGCGGGCACCCGCGGCGATGTGGCCGAAATCGAGCTCGATGATGGTTCGCGTCGCGAAGTCGATCACGTGATGCTTGCGACCGGCTACAAGGTCGATGTCTCACGTTATGAGTTCCTGAGCCCTGAGCTGCTCGGCCGGCTGAAGATCGATCAAGGTTATCCGCGGCTAAGTCTCGGGCTCGAGTCTTCGATCGAAGGATTGCATTTCATGGGGGCGCCGGCGGCGCGTAGCTTCGGTCCGCTGGTGCGATTTGTTTCTGGTACTGGTTACAGCGCTCGCGCGATGAGTGATGCGATCTTTCGGCGCGTCCGCTCGTGAGGCGACTAGATGAGCATCGAAGGCGATCGCCAAGGATTGCCTGATCATAGCAAGTCCCCGGGCGCAGTCGTGCTCGGCGGCGACTATCGCGCGCTCACCGTGGTCCGCAGCCTCGGCCGTCGTGGCATCCCGGTGTGGGTTTTTCCCGAACAGCAGCGCATCGCGACCAAATCGCGCTACGCCCCGAACAGCATTCCGTTGCCTCGCGCCGATGAGGCCGCGCAGGTCGATTTTCTCCTCGCGACGGCGCAGCGCTATGGCCTCGACGGATGGATTCTGTTTCCTACCGAAGATACCCATGCCGCGATGCTCGCGCGCCATCGCGCGCGCCTGCAAACCAGGTTCAGACTTTTCACCTCGTCATGGGACACGGTTGAGATCGCCTATGACAAGCGCGCGACCTATCAGGTAGCCGAACGGCTAGGAGTAGCTTGCCCGACGACGCACTATCCTAAGTGTCGCCAGGATTTGGAAAATCTCGCATGTGAGTTTCCTGTCATCCTTAAGCCTGCGGTTAAGGAAGGTACTAATCGGCTCACGCGCCAGAAAGCATGGCGTATCGACGATCGCGCGGCCTTACTAGCTCGCTATGACGCCGCATGCGAGCTGATGGAGGCCGACCTCATCATGATTCAAGAGTTGATCCCGGGCAGAGGCGAAGCGCAGTTTTCCTACGGCGCGCTGTGCGTCGATGGTCGTCCGCTCTCATCGATAGTGGCGCGCCGCAGCCGCCAATATCCAATTGACTTCGGACGCTCCAGCTCTTTCGTCGAGAGCGTCGCTGCTCCCGAGATCGAAGACATCGCGCGCCGGATACTTCAGTCGATCCATTACACCGGAGTTATCGAAGCGGAGTTCAAATATGACCGCCGCGACCGGCGCTACAAGCTGCTCGACCTGAATCCTCGCGTATGGGGATGGCATACGCTGGCGATGGCTGAAGGACTCGACTTTCCGTACTTCGTTTGGCGTCTGGCGCAGCAACTGGACGTACCTGACATTCGCGTAAGTCCCGGCCATCGATGGGTCAGGATGTCCACCGATGTTATGGCGGCCGCGCATGAGGTCATGAGCGGTGACCTGTCTCTACCATCTTACATACGGTCGCTGCGATCGCCCTTGCAGCACGCTATTTTCGCCTCCGACGATCCGCTTCCGTTTTTGCTGGAAATTCCGATGGTATCGTTCGCGAAACTTATCGAGCGGCTCGATGAGCCAAAGGCTCACCCGCCAATACCATCGCAACCAATCACCGCTGCGGCGCCGCTGCGCGCCGACAAACCGGCCGACCTCAAACAAATACCGGTTACCTCCCCGGCCGAGCGAGCTTTACCGACTGGGGGACATTAGAGTGTTAGCGAAACGCGCCGAAGCCCAAAATCCAACAATTCAAAGCGATCCTCCGATCGATGACTCGGCAAAGCGAATTTATCTGGGTTGGTGCCTTTCCGAAGTCGAGTTAAAGAAGGCACTCGATCTTTTAGGCGCCACTAAGATTGAGGTACGCAAGAGCGAGATAGTCCACGCTTATGGCCAGGTCGCCGGCGGCTTCATCGAGATGGCATCTGCCATCGATGCCGCGAAGGCCTTCGACGTGATGATAGGTGCGGGACTGAAGGTCTCGCTTCCGCGACAATCACGCCCAGAACCGATAGCAATTCCCGATGAAGCTGTTGCCGCACCGCCGCTAGCGTACTTGCCCAAGGTTTCCTGAGACTGCTCTCTGCCAATTCTTCGAATACACCGCAACAAGAACCCGAGTAGACCCGCGCGAGCCTCGCGCGGTCCGGCCAAAAACTGAACGACAATATTGATAGGTAACTGTCTTCGCAGAGCTTCATGTACATTTGTATCGGCGATTTGTTGTCTAAGTGCGCTATCGAACACTCCAACCTTGCGTGCCGGGAGAACAAGATGCATGAGAACATAGACATGCGTCACGCAGAATAAACCGGGAGCTAGCCAGAAGAACGTCAGCAATGGCAGATCGACGTTGAGTACCGGCAACTTAATCGGACTTTGGAAAAACAAATCTCTATGAGTAGAGCTGCCTGCAGCAAAAAGAAAATAAAACAAGAGAAACAAGTAGCTGAGCCAAGGCCTGCGCCGACTCCGGCCGCATCAACCACAACATTCCGGAGCAGCGCTCCTAAAGCCCCGATAGATCAAGCTTGGACGAGTTCTGGTGCCGGCACCTCCTATTGCATCTTAGGCCTAAACTTTCGGCAGAATGTCCTCCTTAAGTCTCCTGAGATCCACCATAGTCTTAGCGGTAGGAACACCGCGAAATGGCGGCCATAGCAGCGGCATCGTCAGGCCCGCATCCTGGTAACGCTTGAGGTTGTCGACTAGCTGCTGCGGAGTACCCGTCATCACCGGGGTCAGCTTTCCCTTGTCAGTTTGATTGGTCTTTTCGCTGGTGATGTCGAAAAACAGCATGCTCATGATTTCGAGATCGTCGATGCGATTAGCAGCGCCGATTCTTTCCAACTCTGCTTTGATCGCGGTGCGCCACCGCTTTATCTCATCGGGCGTGTCCTGAATTCCGATCCATCCCGCGAGGCCATACTTCGCGATGCGCTTCGCCGCGATCTTCGGCACACCCAGGCCTCCGAAGAAAATCGGCGGATGCGGTTTCTGCACCGGCTTCACCCCGAAGCCGCATTTTTCGAAGGAGACAAACTCGCCGTTATACTCGAACAGCTCCTGCGTCCACACGCCTTGCATCACTTCGATAGTCTCGATGACGTGCTGGTTGCGCTTCTCGTAGATGTGCGCGGCGCTTGCCGCCTCGAACTCCTCCGGCATCCATCCGGTGCCGACGCCGACGTTAATCCTGCCGCCCGCAAGGTGATCCCACGTCGCGATCTCCGCTGCCAGCACGCCGGGCGCACGATAAGGGGTATCGATCACACTGACGCCGAGGCGGATTTTTTTCGTAATCGCGGCCAGATAAGGGATGAGTGGCAGCCCATGCAGAAACTCGCCGCGCGCTATGACCGGCAGCGAATGGGGAAACTCCTTCATGAAGCCGAACGGCTTGCGCAACTCGCCGCGATCCGAGGCCTCGGGAACCACGATCCGGTCCAGCGTCCAGATCGAATCGAACTCGAGCGCCTCCGCGAGATGCGCCAGCTCGACAATCTCACTGACCGTGACCTTGTCGCGGAAGTTGGGAAGATAGAGCGCAAGTTTCATCGCCGGCGACCTCGATGAGAATGTAGATCAGCCTCGGACGAATCAGCCAGCGCGCCGTGGAGGTCAGCTCGACAAAAACTCCACCGCCATCTGCGCGATGTCACGCGGCTTCTCCATCGGCATGAAATGGCCGGTGTCTGCGATCGTCTCGACGCGGCCGCTTTGCCGGGTCAATGCGATCTTGTCCGCCAGCGTGAGGCCCAGCGAATCGCTGCGCTCACCGAACAGCACCAGCAGCGGCCCGGGCGCGCGCAGAATACGGCCGAAGCCGTCGAAGTCACGCGAGGTTTCATAGAAGCGCGCCTCGATGTTGGGATCGCATTTGAGCGCGCGCTTCCCGTCCGCATTGATGCGTGTGCCAAACTCGCAGTAGTCGCGCAGCATCGACTTGTCCCACGTTTTAAACGGCGGCTTGTTGGTGAAATTCGCGAACATCGCATCGACGCTGTCGAACACGCGCTTGCGTTTGAGGGTCGATTCGATGAACGGGTCGCGCCATCCGAGCTCCGGCGCGGTCGGAGATTCAAAGATGACCGGCTCCGTGAGCACCGCACGCGAGATCAAGTCCGGGCGCTCGCTCGCGAGACTGCCGATCGCGGTCGCGCCCGCCGAATGCCCGAACGCGCGCGCTCCGCAAAATCCCATCGCCGTGATGAATCCTTCCAGGTCCTCCATCGTGAGCTGCCAGTTGTATTGGCCGTCGGGTGCGAGGCCGCTGTCGCCATGCCCACGTTGATCGTAGGAGTAAACGTGCCCGATGCCGGTCAGCGCCGATGCGATCGGCGCATAGATGCGGCCAAGAAATCCGGTCGCATGAAGAACTACGATCGGGTCGCCGACGCCGCCCCAATCGAGCGTGTGTAGCCGGACTCCATTGACGTCGATGTTTCCACTCTTTGGTTCCACTCTTTTCTCTGGTTCCCCTTCCACTTTAGGGAAAGGGGTTAGGGGTTAGGTTTCATCATCTCGGCCAGCGTGATCGGCCGGACCGCATCGCGCGAGGCGCGCTGGAGCACCTCCAGCACCTTACGGATGCGCGCGTCGGTCAGCTCATGATGCTCAATCGCGGCGAGCGGCTCGAGAATCTGCTCCACCGTAATCGCCGATGGTGCGCGGCACAAATAAATTTGCCGCTCGTCCGACTTCGCATCCTCGACATTTTCGACAACTAGGCCCGCGTGCTTGAGCCCATCGAGAATCGGCGCGATCGAATCGATGTCGGTGCGCATCTCGTTCGCGAGACTTTCGTAACTCACTGCCGGCGCATCGGCGCGGTCCTGATGCTCCGCCAATCGAATCATCGCGAGCAACGCCACCAGGCGCGGGAACTCGGGCGACCGGGGCAGCGTCGCGAAGGCCGGCACGCCGCGCTCGATCGCCGCGGTCAGTTCGGCGCCGAACAGAATGATGAGCCAGGCGGTGTAGAGCCAGACCAGGAAGATCGGCAGCGTCGCCAGCGCACCGTAGATCGCGCGGTAGCGGCTGACCCCGACCTGAAAATGGACATAGCCGTACTGGCCAAGCTGGAAGGCAATCGCGGTTACCAGCGATCCGATCAGGGCGGCGCGCCATTTCACATGGGTGTAGGGGAAAAACGTGAAGAGAAAAAAGAATCCCGCCCATGCGAACAGATACGGCGTAGCCTGCGCGACCGCATGCGCCGGAATGATGCGCACCGATAGAAACGCGGTCAGCGCGATGCCTGCAACGATGAACAGCGGCACCGTCAGCAGCACGCTGATGTAGTCGGTGAACTTGCGCACATAGCTGCGCGCTTCGGGCACGCGTAAAATCGTGTTAAATGCGCGCTCGACCGTCCCCAGCGTAGTGATCACGGTCGCGAGCAGGAACGCGCCGCCCGCCGAGCCGAGCGCCGCGGCGTTGACGTTGTTGATGAACGACATCAGTTGCTTCGAGGTCTCCGCCGATCCCAGCGCGAGGTAATCCTGGATCATCGGCTGCAGCTCGTCGGAGTAGCCGAAGCCCTTCAACACCGAGAACGCGAGCGCGAGGATCGGGACGATCGACAATGCGGTGGTGTAGGTCAGCGCCGAGGCCCACAAGAATTCGTCATTGGCGATGAAGCTGCGCACGCAGCTACTGACGATGAACCATACGCGCAGCATCTTGCCGCGCATGGTGTCGCTCGCCTCGGAGACCAGATGCGCGGGCGCGAACCACGTCATGGTCGCACCGCGCGATGAGCTTCTGATGCTTGCTCTTCTCACCCCGCCA
>Ga0335081_10017968_pt1 | contig 11443 bp, 13 predicted proteins | sample Lox_Sample_35_FD_206713 | JGI IMG/M metagenome (GOLD analysis project Ga0335081, IMG submission 206713) | Soil microbial communities from Loxahatchee National Wildlife Refuge, Florida, United States - Lox_Sample_3.5 | ecosystem: Environmental > Terrestrial > Soil > Wetlands | place: USA... | reverse complement strand
ATAGGACGTGATTTTACACGTGATTCTCCTGCAAACCGAAGCGAGTTCCCTTCCTCCCGCACAGCTGGCCAACACCCTCCTCAGGAGAAAAGAGGCTCGCTGCCCCGTTACCCTAAAGCGATGGCGATTCGAGAGGATATTGTGGCTTCGGCGATTACGTTCCTCTCCGATCCCAAGGTGCAGAATTCCCCACTGGCCAAGCGTCTTGCCTTTCTCGAGTCAAAAGGCCTCACGCAGGAGGAAATCACCGAAGTCCTCAACAGACTCAATAATCCCCAGGAGCAGCAGCAGCGGCAGTCCGCCTCCACATCCTCTCAGTCAGTGCCGCCGGTGCCACAGTATGCGCCGTATGGGAATCCATATGGACAGCCTCCTGAGCCGCCTGGCCGAGACTGGCGGGATTGGTTTATCATGGCAGTTGTCACCTCTGGGATTTCGTATGGATTATATACCTTAGCTAAGGTATTGAAAGTACGTTGAATCTGTGTACTAATGTGATGCAGAGATATGTTGTTCCGCTTATTAAACCACCTACTCCCCCCGAACTCGAGAACGATAAAGCTCTTATAACCACGAAATTCGATGAAGCACAAGAGACCCTCGATCTCCTCAAATCACAAACAGCAGAATTGAAGGAATCTCAAGACCAACAGAGAAAGAAAATTGAAGAAGCACTCGAATCAGTGGAGAAGGCAGTGGCAGACTTAGAGGAATCAGGGAAGAGACGAGAAGCGGATATCCGATCGTTCAAAGCGGACATTGACACCATCCGGGAATTGATCCCTAAAGTATCCTTCCCCTCCCTCTTTGAGACTTAAAAACCTGACTTTTAGGCGATGGACCGAAATAAAGAGGCGCAGAATTTGCAATTACAAGACCTTCAAAACGAACTCAAATCCCTAAAGTCATTACTCCTCCATCGAACGAGTCAGCGTTCTCTTACTCCTGCAGGCGGCAGCAGCGTCCCTTCGCCTACCCCAGCACCAGGTCTCAATACAGCCCTTCCAAATACAAATGGAACGCCTGCAGCGGGAGCAGCGTCCGAGGCTCCCAATCCTGCCACTTTGTCCGCGCGGTCTGAAACCCCTCCTCCATCAGGCTCGGGGACAGGATCCCCGTTAATCCCAGGTCGCCCCGGAATTCCGGCGTGGCAGTTGGCCGCAAGGGAGAAGGCACAACAGAATTCAAAGCCTGAGGAAGAGAAGGAGAGTAGTGTACCGACAGCTTCAACTTAAATGTGTATACCTCGAGAAATATTACTTTGAAAGTGAATATGTGAGATCACATATTTTCGAAAATACTCCTTTGCCAGGCGCGCTCATACACATAGCCTATTTCCAGAATATAAGGTCAAACATTCCAAGTCTTCAGCCCTTGGAGGCGGTGGCCTTGTCTAGCATCATCATTTGGGCATCTTGCCAGACAAGTGTGGAGATGTGAAGATTGCTAGGAGGTCACTTTATAGTGCAAAACCGACGCATCGCGACCCCTTTTGTTTTCACATTCACGTTTACAATATATTAACTGTAAACCATTTTTAAAAATTAAGCTATGAAGTAGATAGAGCATAAAACTCGTTGATACGATGGAAAGTGACCGCATTAAAATTGATTGAGTATAAAAGAAAGTGGGCAGCTTGCAGAAAACCACCCATTACCTATGTGCATGCTGTCCATAACCCTGTCAAGGACCATGACTATCTCTACAACTATATGCTGTAATCCAAAGATATAAACAGGGTTGCATCGAGGACATCAGATTACAACAAAACCGGGCGGTTTCGCCGCCGTTCGGGATGAGGTAAGCGCCTCGGCACGCCAACATGAGCTTCAGCCAGGTGACGCACATCCATCATCATCCGCAATGTTTCCTCAGCTGGGCTATGGGAGCATCAAAAGAGAAGCGAAACAAGCCGCATTGCGCCCCTACCTCCGCCTCATCATCTTCCTGATGACCTTTCTCGCTCTCTTTGCGGCCGTCCTCATCAAGGACAATGCCCTTCCAACACTGGCTTCCCCCGCTGGCGGACCGTCGGGACACCGTGCCTGGGAGGACTTGCGAGCCATCACCCGGCAGCCGCATCCATGGAATTCACGAGAAAACGACCGCGTACGAGCATATGTTCTCTCTGAAATGAGGAAAGGTTTGTCCGGGTTTGATCCTCTCAACTTACCGGATTTACAGTCGCTGCAGAATACGAAGATGTCATAGTTATTGATGATCAAGTGTCTACCGTTCTGGACGATCGAAAGGATCTTATCACAAGGCTTTCCAGCGGGAATAACATCACGGTTACGTATTTTGAGGGGTTGAATGTTCTTGTCAGAATCCCCGGGATCAATTGTATGTCCGGAGCGATTCTCTTGTCCGCGCATATTGATAGTGTCTCGACTGCTCCCGGGGCTACGGTAAATCCACCGCTGCTAATCGATTTGCACTTACTTACGCTAGGATGATGGAATGGGAGCGGCATCGGCAATGGAATTGGTTCGTTATTTTGCGCAACATCGGACGAAGCGGGATATCATCGTGAACCTCAACGACGGCGAAGAAGACTTCCTTTGGGGTGCAAAAGCGTATTCTCTCTGTGCCGAATTGAATTGACTACTAGTTTCGCTAATCATCCATGGGCTCGTGAAGTCGTTGCCTTTGTCAATCTCGAAGGAGCCGGTGCGGGGTACATCCATCGTCTCTTCTGCAGGTGTAATACTTAGTGGCCGATCGATCCTGTTCCGAACGTCCAATGCTGTCGTAGCAAGAGCCTACGCCGGAACGCCATACCCCTTTGTCAGCCAACTCGCCAACGACTTTTTCAAATCAGGCCTCATCCGCAGTGAAACAGACTACGTCGTCTACGAAGACATGAACCATGACCTCACCCCCGGCCTAGACATCGCCTTTTTCAAGCCCCGCTCTCTCTACCACACTGGCCTCGATGACATCCGTCACACCAGCCAGGGAAGCTTACAGCACATGTTATCTGCCGGCCTTACGAGCGTACGCAATCTCGCGGACGATGCGGGAAAAAAGACATTTGCGTATGGCGGACCGGCCGTTTACTTTGACTTTTTGGGAGGGACGTTTGCGGAAATTAAATTGGGAGTTTTGTGGATTTGGAATCTTGTGCTTTTGTTGCTGTGTCCATGGATCCTTGGATTTGCTTTCGTTGGTCGGATCAAGGCTACGGGGAAGGTGCTGTTGCAGGGATTTGGGGTTGCCGGGGGATCTGTCGTAGGAGGATTCATTATTGTCCCAATATTCATGGCTATTCTTTCTCAGACCTCCTGGCCGGTAACTAATTCCCCCTTCAATTGCGATTGCTGAAGAATTAGATGGCGTATGCGCATCCGACAATGTTGGCTGGCTTTGCAATTCTTATGGCGTTCACTACGCTTTATCTCATCACCCGTCTTAACTACGTTCTCCGGCCAGCCATTCGAAAGAATCCCAATGATGCGGAACGAGTCATCACCTGGGAACTCTGTGTGATCTGGTACATCTTCTTGTTCATCTCCGCCATCGTCAGTGTTGTCCATAAAGTCGGCTTCGTATTCTTCATCCCCATTTCTTTTTTCGGCACTTTTCTCGCAGCATTGACGACTCTGTTCGAACCCTCCTCCTTCGCAGAACCATTGTTCGTAAGCGGAGACGAATCTACAGACACAAACGGAATAGATGAAAGGGCACCGCTTCTCCGAGGAGGCGAACTTGAAGATGACCGTCCAGGTTCCGTTGACGCGGAAGATGAGCGATTGAATGGGCTCCTGGCACCCAAATCTGATATCGTTGAGCCCCACGATTGGCGAAATTGGTTATGGCTTGTGCGTTTCGGATTGATGGTACCGCTGCCGGCTCTTATTAGTTTCGAAATCCTCCTATGGAATAGCCTCCCGGCATTGGGACAAACGATTACGGATGGAACCCCTGCAGTAATTGTCTATTTGATGGTTAGCTTCTGGTCCTTGGTAGCCTTCGTCAACACCATTCCATTTCTCCTTCGTATCCCCTTCCGATCGACCGTTGTTTTTCTGTTTCCCGTTTTCGTCGCTAGCATCATCGCCGTTTGTTCCCCCGCCATGAACGAATTCACTGCTCTTGCGCCCTTCAAGACATTCTTCCGTTCGTCGTATGACCTTGATACACAGAACAGCACAGCGTATGTCTATGGAGCCTTTCCATATGTCGATCGTGTCCTTGAACTCGTCCCATCGGCGCGCCAAAACGGATTCACCTGCGAAACTTTTTTGGCCAAAGCCGGTCGAATATGCCAGTATCCTGTTTCCAAACCGATTCTCCCCGATGGAGAGGTAGACTGGTTTACGGTGTCATCATCCATCGAAGACGACACTGAGGAAGACAGCATTCTAGCCAACATCCAGATCAACACAAATACGACACGAATCTGCTATCTTGAATTCGACAGATACAAACCTCCTGAGATTGCCGGAATAGGCGGCGTTCGATGGTACGGGAACGGCAGCGATCAGAAAAATGGATGCACAGTATTGCGATTATTCAAGAGAACGTGGTGGGAAGAACCATTCAGTGTCCTATTAAAATTCAAACGTGATGGTCCAAGGAACATCACGGTTTCATGTGGGTACGATGAATGGAGTCCGGACGGTGGAGTTGGTGTCGTGCGAAGTCTGGATGAGATTTGGCATAATATTCCATCATGGGTCGGAGTATCCAAGTTTACGACGGGTTTATTGCGAGTGAGTAAGAGTCATAAAGTTTTTTGAGGGGCGAGAAACGAAAAGCATGCGGCCTGCTAATCTCAAAATATCATTTACTAGAACCAGAGATATCGAATTAGCAATTTAGCATCGGTCTACTGTTTCAATAACTGTGGGGAAAGTGGCTTGGTCAAGCGTTGGGGTTTCAACCCCCCTTCATGACGTAAGGTCCCCGGCCATCGCGGAAACCGGACAGGGTTTTTTAATTTTTATTTAAATCAAATTTGCGTTGAGAGCTCGGCTGATGGCTTGGCCAATGGGATGAAGTCTTCTGACACCGTGACCAGTATTCCTTTCCGCAAAGAAAGAAAATTTCCCCATCTCCCTGGCGGGATCGGAAGGTAAAAAGGTAAAATTACAATGGAGCCGGGCTCACGAGGTCAAGCCCCACACAGACTGCAAAATCGAAAAGCCCTTACCGTTTGTCATGGAAATACACGCCCCCAAAATATCCTGCAATCCAAATTTGTCTTAAAGAAAGGCCGTACAAAGGGGCTCTTCCGTCATTCGTCTTGGCCAGGATTCATTCTGCGACCGCTCCTTGCAATTATTCCAACCGCTCCTCGTTGAACGACTATCTCATCTTCACTGTCGAATTTAACGCGGAAAGCCACGCTCGGAATTTGGCATAAGGTTGTTCAGAGTCTTGGATTTCCCCACATCGAAACAAAGATTCTTTTTTATTTTTCGATAAATTTTCTGAGACCCTGTTCTGCCAGCCGCCCGGCCGAGAGGGTCTTTTTCTACATTTCCGAGGAGATCGCAATTGGAATAGGTTGGGGACGGCTTTCGTCATTGTTTTCTGCCAGAATAGCACCATTTTATATATATTCGACCACATAATTCCTTCTCGGGTCGGCCGCAGTTTTTTTTTATCGCTTCCTCTTCCCATCACGTATTCGCTCGTCAGAAAGTCTAGGGTAACTACAACCTGCGGCGTTAGATTGGGATGCCCTCTGTAATGCAGAGTAACCGGTCACCTCCTGCACGCAAGGGTGTTACTCTTTATTCGCATCCAACTGGTAAGTCTTCCAGGACTTTTCATTCTGGGTCTCGTTCAAGACCGAATTTGTGCTGATTTCGGGAAACCGTTAGGTCCAAATGGATGGTACATTGCTATATTGGATGTCCTTTGATTGACGTTGACCTCGGATGTGCACAGGAAGGTCGCCTGTCTTCTGTCCGAACTAAACATACCGTACCAAACAGTATTCGTCGACTTCTCGAAAGTAATCTTCCAGCGTCCAAGACGGTGAAAACTGACAGAACCGCAGGGCGACCATAAAGACCCCGATTTTGTGCGGATTTGTCCAAATGGAAGGGTAGGTCGCCTTCGTCGCCTCTATACTAACTCTTCGCTGTAGATTCCGGCTATAGTGGACCGTAAGGAGGCCCTTTCCCTTATATTAAGTCAAGGGATTCTAAGCTGAGCCGCGGGTAGATGATAATGGCGATTTTGCCCTATGGGAGAGTGGCGCTATTTTTCTGTATGAACCACAAATATGGGACTCACTATGATAGTTATCTCGTGCAACAATATGACAAGGAGTATCGTCTCTGGGCGCGCGATTTGAAGACGCAAATGGAAATGACGGCGTGGGTAAGAAATGTTCGGCATGGTTGACGGCTGACGTCTAGCTCATGTTTCAGGTGAGCGGGCATTCAGTGATGCAAGGTCCTTAACTAATTTCGAGGGTTTTTACTAAGAGTCAGGCCAGGCGGTATACTTTTCATTTTTCAGTGCCGAACGATCACCGAATGCAATCTCTCGATACATTAATGAAACGCGACGAGTTTACGGTGTCATCGAGATGAGACTATCTGAGCAACGAGAGGCGCTAGTGGCCTCTTCTCGAGCGACTTCACATACCTCATCAAGACAAGAAGAATTGATGGAACCTCATTTCCAAACAGACGAAGGAGCCCTAGATCAACGCCTCCAGAATGTGCCAGATGTTCAGGACCCGGAGGAAGCGCCAGTATGGCTAGTTGGAGATCATTTTTCAATTGCCGATCTCTCGTTTCTCACCTGGGCGAATGTAGTGGACCGCATAGGCATTGACTTGGAAACTGAATTTCCCGTACAACGAAACTTGTTGACGTTTGCATCTGATGGGCATAGGAGGTTCAAAAGTGGGTTGAACATATGATGGCCCGTCCAAAGATTCATGCAGCACTTTCTCCTGAACCAATCGAAGAAGTCGAATAATTCACGGAACATATCTCAGCCCAATATTCCTTATTAACGACCCGATTATATCACGGTTTGTCTCATATTCGCCTAGTTACCTTGTGCCTCGGGTAAATTGGAACGGTTTGGAAAAGTTAAATACATTTTTCGGCGTTCGCGATCCCCCGGCTCTGTTCTCTGGTCCTTCGTCGATGCACAATTATCTCTCTCCCTCTTTTTTCTATTCTTTTTTGAGTTTCGGTTGGTTTGTCGTTATGTTTGTCAGAATATACTGTCGGGTTTTGAGCCCAGCGTTGGGTGGAATTCAGTGCCAGTGTTCCATGTGTGACAGTCGGACGATAAAGTATGTACGTTTGATAGCGGTTCCAAGTCTTGGTCTGACGAAGACGTCGTCGGAAAGGCATATAAACTCTGCAAACCATACATACTCTTGGCCACTGCGTTGTGCGGCCGGTTGGGATGGGCGGCGGATCGCGTGATTGCCCGAGCAACGGGACCTGCCTGCGTCCCGTCGGTCGGACAGCGTGCGTGGAACGGGCCGCCAAGCGACCGAAGGCTTGCCACGCAACCTTCCTCGCCTCCCACCGCCCCATCTCTCAGTGCGAAAGCTGTCGTGATGGCGTAAGGAACGCTTCAAGCGTAACAGGGATTTGCTGTGCTGTGTCTGAAGCGTTCGGGTACAAATGAGCCAGGACGCGGAGCTGCCCATGGTGGAGCGGCCCAGCAAGAGGCCGTCTGTCAAGGTCATTTCTCCCGGCCTTGTTAACCTCGGCCACACCTGTTTTGCAAACAGTACGTCCTCCCAACAACGCGCCCCAGCCAATGATGTTTCCAGGTTCTTTGCAAGTGCTTGCAGCCAGTGAGCCGCTGCACGGTGTCCTCTCCTCAACCTCTGGAAATCCCCCTCCCGAAGGCACACTCACCACCCCCTTCGTGCGCCTAATGCGCGAAATCTACGGCTCGCAATCCGACCAATCGCTCAATCCACGCGAACTCTACAATACATTCGTCAAGAAATTTCCTTACTTTAAACCCTATACGCAACAGGATGCGCAGGAATTTCTGCGGTTCCTATTGGAGGGACTTAAGAGTGAAGTTCCCCCACCCCCGAACGCTGCAGATGCCGCCGTGCGTCCTACCATGAAGCGCACGCGCCGAAGGACACTTGTACCGGCCGGGACAGAAGAAATTGGAGCCCCTGATTCGAACGCTTTGAATGAATCCCAAGGCACGTACATCGATCATGTCTTTGGTGGTAAGCTTGGCAGCTATGTTGTGTGCGATATTTGCAAATCCGTATTTGATCAATCTCTCAATCCTAACAGCAGATATCCACGAGCTATGAAGAATTCCAAGACATTTCCCTTCCGATTCACGATGCCGATTCCCCTCACCTACGCAAACGAGACCGATTCCGCGCTCAATTCCTCCGACCGAATAACATCTTTGCAGCCCATAAATACTCCTTCTCAACGTCAAATGTCCCCAGCGATCAAGACGATGCAGGGGGCATGGTCTCCGATGTAGGCGGATACATCTCCTCTGGCGGTGCTCCCGAGAGTGGTCATCAAACCGAACGACGAAGTTTCGACGAAGGAAGCCGGAAGAAAATTGCTCCAGCAGTCGTAAAGAAATTAGCCAATTTATCCTTGAAAGATAAGGATGGCACATCAGCTGGACCGATTGCCTTGCGATTGGAACCTTGGGGGCATATCCCGGAACCGCCAAAGGAGCGATTGGAGTTTCTTAAAAAGTTACTCGGTGAATCGTCGGAGGGACATAATCGACCTCCGCAGGTTTTGGACGGCGAACGACATCGCCATCGCAACTCGCGGCCATCATCGCCAACTTCGTCCTCTTTGTCTCGCAGCGCAAGTCTATCGCGCACACTAAGCAGCACTTTCCGAGGAGACAGACATCCTGTCGCTAAAACGTCTCTTCTCGAATGTTTTAAGAGATTCACAAATGTCGAGGTCCTGGATGGAGACAACAAATTTGCGTGCGAGGAATGCGCAAAGGTACCGCACCAAACATTTTCGTAATTAATATCAGTTTCTATATCCTCGACGAGCATCAAAAGACAACGGAGAATTAAGTGATTCCGATGATGATGTCCCAATGCAGAGTCCAGAAACCCTCAACCCCGTGGCCCCCGTCCGCAAAGCCCGTCGGCGAACATTAACCCTCGAAAAACAAGCGAACAGAGGCCGAACAAGAATCCGAGGCGAACGCGCAAAATCCCACACAGAAACAGAATACTCAGATGCCAACGACGACGAGGACGAAGATATCGGCCCCTCCGCCAAAGATTCCTCCAAAACTTCTCTGCCCAACACGGGCTCCGAAGTCTCAATGACCAATTCGAGTTTGCCTACCACTGCGTCGTCCGGTTGGATTGCCTCCAGTGGTCCATCCCCTAACGCCAGCGTTCCAATTTTTGAAGTCTCCGACTTGTCGACCGCGCCTAGCGCCCTGGCTCACAAAGTTTCGCTTTCTCGACTGGCGCCGCCACGATATATCCTCCGAAAAGCGTACAAGAGGATAAAACTTCAGAATCCGTTGCCGCCAGTGATGATCTTGCATCTCAAGAGGTTTTATGGGACGCATACAGGGTCTATGAAAAAATTGGATGACTTCGTCTCTTTTGAAACGGAATTTGATTTTGCCCCGTTTGTGTTCCCGACGCCAAAGAAGGGGACAATGCTATATCGATTGACGGGGGTCGTTATTCATCTCGGCTCGATTAATAGTGGACAGTATTGCCCCCCAGAAGACATATTTTTGCAGGGTCAAATGCTAATCGTGATCAAGTTATGTATCATATTTCTATACGCACAAGACGTTACCGCTAAACTCGGAAGGCGAAAAGTCGAAGAAGAAGGATTTAAACCCAGCCCCGGATAACGACCTTTTATCAAAAAGAGAGCCTGGGCAAAGTCGTCGGGAATGGGTTTATGCCAGTGATACCACTGTTCGTGCGGCGAGTGTCGACGAAGTTTTACGCGCTAGAGCATATCTGTTGGTGTATGAAAAGGTTTAGAATGTAAGCGATCGTCTCGGAATGGTTGGAAGCGCTTTTCGACAGGCAGAGAATCGGCACGTATGCATTGCAGAGGCTGCACCCTTTTTTTTAACTAATGAAAATAATGAACGTTCTATGAAATTCTAAGCTTAAAATCGGTGACCCTGCTCGATTAGAAATGCGGCCGCATTGGGCAGCTTTAGCGCCGGTTCGGCGGGTTCGGCGAATCTGAGTACGGAAAAGGGGGGCTGCATGATCCATCGTATTCGCCCAACGGAAGTATCGTGTTAAATTCCCCGTTGGACATATCTATTAAAATGCATTTAAACTTGAGAAACGCAGCCCAACCCTTTTTAGTCGTCGTTCAATTCATTCCGCAATAGACACAATGGCTAAGAAACTCATCGTTGTCACTGGCGCCACAGGTCTCTTATTCGTGTTCCGTGTTCGGGGGTAATTGATAGGCAATCAAGGAGGCTCTGTTGTCAAAGCTTTGGCAAACACCGACTATGAGGTTCTCTTCTCTCACCCTCCAATTTGAAGTTTAACGTGAGCAGGTTCGTGCATTGACCCGTAATACCAGCAAACCCGCTGCTCAGGACCTCCTCAAACTCGGGTCCAATATCCACCTCCAACAGTGCGATATCACCAACGAATCGTCTCTCAGCGCAGCTTTGAAGGGCGCGTACGGATTCTTCTCTGTCACCGACTACTTTGCGCATAAATTGGAGAAGCTCGAGGATGTCAAGGAAGAACAAGAAGGCAAGCTCATGGCCGATGTCGCCAAAGCAAGTGGCATAGAACACTTCGTGTACAGCTCTTTACCAGAAACCAGAGAGCGCTCCGGTGGTCAATACCAACACATTTACCACTTCGATGGGAAATACCGCGTCCAGGAATATGCGAAGACATTGGGATTTCCAATTACCTCCTTCGTTTCTCCTTCTTGCTATGCTCAAAATCTTATGGGAGGTGGGACTCGTGTGGTATGAACAAGTTAAGGTCGAATAGCAAATTGACATGGACAGGAAAATGGCACCGTTGTCTTCGCTATGCCTTTCCGTAGTTTGGACGCGACGTTCCCTATTTGCGATGTCGACCAGGATATGGGTGCCGTCGTGAAGGCGGTCTTTGATCTTGGACCTAAGGCGAATGGCAAAGTCTACCCTATCGTCGGCGAATTCATCAAGGTAACTATTTCCCCGAATCCCTTTTTGGTCATCATATACCTAATCCGAGCCAGATCGGTGATGTTGCCAAGGAGTTCGAGAGGGGTGAGAGACCTTACGTGAAATGCCAATTGACCGCTAGTTACCGGCAGGAGAGCCCGCTTCGACTTGGTTCCCAAGGACGTGTTCTTGCAGATTACTAGTCCTCATACGGGCCCATTCGTCGCGACAGATTTGTGGGAAATGTTTGATTTCTTCAATACCTTTGGATTCGGCACTGCCGGCGAGCCCGAGGCGCTCAATAATACCAGGGAGGTAATATCGC
>Ga0335081_10017966_pt1 | contig 11443 bp, 8 predicted proteins | sample Lox_Sample_35_FD_206713 | JGI IMG/M metagenome (GOLD analysis project Ga0335081, IMG submission 206713) | Soil microbial communities from Loxahatchee National Wildlife Refuge, Florida, United States - Lox_Sample_3.5 | ecosystem: Environmental > Terrestrial > Soil > Wetlands | place: USA: Florida... | reverse complement strand
CAGTGTTGAAGCTGGCGGCAGGGGTACCACTAACAGTGCCGGAATTAACATTTGCTACCTGGTAACTGCCACTCAGAGGAACGCTGATGTAGTTCTGGCCACCGATGTTAACGAGTGGAAGGGCCGGGGAACTGCTGAATCCTCCAGCTACCCATCCATCACTCGTGTTATCAGCGAAAGTGAAAATAACCGACTGACCAAACGCTTGAACCGCGCCAAGAACAAGGGCAACTGCTGCTGCGAAAACGAATATACGTTTCATACGTCACCTGCTGTATCTGAATATTTATTACGGGTATTTGCTTCAGCCCACGCTGGCAGCTCCTACCACGAGCCGATGATATCCAGACCGTTGGCGAAATGCAAGAAAAATCTTCCTGAATCGCTGTGAGCCATTCTGACACCATCTCAAAGGTCCAAATCTATTCTAATTACATCGCCTTCATTGAGTTATAAAAACCCGGGTTTGGCTTCTGCCTTCGTTCCTCGGGTCAATGGAGTCGGGCAAGCAAGACGGGCCGAAAATGGCCATTCCTTGGTTTCATTGGCCGGAGTGCGTGTGCCCGGAATTCACAGACCCCGCCATGGCCTTCACAAATTTGGCGACGTGCTTCACCAACTGCTTCGATTTCCCGTGCCTGGCGATTTGATTCACTACTGCGCTGCCGACGACCACGGCGTCGGCGAGGGTCGCAACTGTCTTCGCCTGCTCGGGGGTCGAGATGCCAAATCCGACGGCGATGGGTAGTTTCGTATGCGAACGGATTTTAGCGATTTGCTGCGCGAGGTTGGACGCGACCTGTTTCTGCATCCCGGTCACGCCTTCGCGCGAAACGTAGTAAATGAATCCGCTGCCACGTTTGACGATGAATTCCATGCGGTCCTCTGGCGTCGTTGGCGCAACCAGGTAAATGTGACACAGACCAGCTTTGCGCATGAGTGATTCGTAGCTGTCCGATTCCTCGGGCGGCAAATCGAGCACCAGCAAACCGTCCACACCCGCCTCCGCTGCTTCCTTGATAAACTTCTCCAAACCGACGTGGTGAATCAGATTGAAGTAAATGTAGAGAATAATCGGAATTCCGGAGTGCCTCCGGATAGACGCGACGGTTGCCAGAACTTTGGGCGGCGTGGTGCCGGATTCAAGGCCACGTTGCGCGGCGAGTTGATTCATCAGACCGTCGGCGAGCGGATCGCTGAACGGCACGCCGAGTTCCAGAATGTCCACGCCCGCTTTGTCGAAAGCCAAAGCCAGCTCGCGCGTGGCCGTGAGGTTCGGGTCGCCCGCGCCGATATAAACGATAAACCCCTTTTTGCCGGATTGCTTGAGACGGGCAAACTTTTCGACGATGCGGTTCATTCGCGGGCATTCTATTTCAGAGGGACGAGTTATACGAGTCCCAAACTTCAAAGAATGGGGTTCTCCTTAAAAATGGCGACTCGTATAACTCGTCCCTCCGAAACACTTTTGATAGATTTGACCACTCCGCGGTTTTTTTGCATCATTCCAGCATGGCCAGCACTTTCGGACAATTGTTCCGCATCACGACGTGGGGTGAATCCCACGGCGGCGGCGTGGGCGTGGTCGTGGATGGCTGCCCGCCGCGGCTCAAACTGACTGAAGCGGACATCCAGCCGGATTTGGACCGCCGCCGGCCGGGCCAATCCAAAATCGTCTCCCCCCGCAAGGAATCCGACACGGTGCAAATCCTTTCCGGCACGTTCGAGGGCAAGACACTCGGCACGCCGATTTGTCTATGGGTCAAAAACGAGGACGCCCGGCCCGAAGCCTATGCCGAAATGAAGGAAAAATTCCGCCCGTCGCATGCGGACTTCACCTACTTCGCCAAATATGGCATCCGCAACTGGCAGGGCGGCGGTCGCGCGAGCGCGCGCGAAACCGTCGGGCGCGTCGCCGCCGGCGCCATCGCCAAAAAAATTCTGCGCGAACGGTACAGCGTTGAAATCCTGGCTTACGTCAAACAGGTTCAGTCCCTCATCGCCCGCGTCAACCCGGACAAAGTGAAGCTCAAGGAGGTCGAGTCTAACATCGTTCGCTGCCCGGACCGCGAAACGGCGGAAAAAATGATCCGGCTCATCGAAAAGATGCGTCAAGCCGGCGACACCGTGGGCGGCATCGTCGAAGGCGTGGCGCGCGGCGCGCCGGCCGGTTGGGGCGAGCCGGTGTTTGACAAGCTGGAGGCGGATCTGGCCAGGGCGATGTTGAGTCTGCCCGCGTCAAAGGCTTTTGAAATCGGCTCCGGTTTTGGCGGTATTTTGTTGACCGGGCGGCAGCATAACGACCCGTTTCGCGCGAAGCACGGCAGGGTAGTCACGACCACGAATTTTTCCGGCGGCATTCAAGGCGGCATTTCCAACGGCCAGACGATTTTCTTTCGGGTCGCTTTCAAGCCGGTCGCCACCGTCATGCACGCGCAGGACACGGTGGATGTGCGATTTCACAACACGACGCTCAAGGGGCGCGGGCGGCATGACCCCTGTGTGTTGCCGCGCGCCGTGCCGATGGTCGAGGCCATGACCGCGCTCGTCCTCGTGGACCACGCGCTGCGGCACAAAGCGCAATGCGGCTGACCCGGGAGGCTTTCGCATTGATTTTTGGCGAGTCCGGCGAGATGCTGATTGGAGGCAAGCAGACATTATGGCAGAGAAAAGCATAAACGACATTCCGCGTGACCTGCGCGCGCTCTTTACCAAGGGCAACGAAGCCGCGCAGCGGGAGAATTTTGATTACGCCATCGCGCTGTTCAATCAGGTGCTCGAGAAGGAGCCGGGCCTTTTCGAGTGCCGCAAGGCCCTGCGCGAGACACAATTCCGGAAGGCCGGCGGTGGTGGGAGCGGCTTTTTTAAACGGATGTTGAGCGGCGCGGGCTCCTCGCCGCAGGTGGCCAAGGCCAAGCTGGCGATGAGCAAAAATCCTGCCGAGGCGCTCACCATTGCCGAAGAGATTTTGAACGGCGACCCGAACAACTCCGCCGCGCACCGCGTCATCGTTGACGCCGCCCGGGCGCTGGACCTGCCGCGCACGGGTGTCCTGTCGCTCGAAACCCTGCTGAAAAACTCGCCCAAGGATCGGGGGCTGGCGATTGAATTTGCCGAAGCGCTCACCGTCAGCGGCGGCGATGCCGGCCGCGGCGAACAAATCCTCAGCGACCTTCTGCGCACGCGGCCCGGCGATGGCGAACTGTCCAAGGCTCTGAAAAACCTGTCGGCGCGCAAGACGATGGACAAGGGCGGTTACAGTTCGCTCGAGGGCGGGCAGGGTTCGTTCCGCGACATTCTGAAAAACAAGCAGGAAGCCGTTTCGCTCGAACAGGAAAAACGCGTCGTGAAGGCCGAGGATGTGGCCGAGCGGCTCATTGGCGAATACGAAGCGCGCCTGCAAACCGAGCCGAACAATCTCAAGCTCGTCCGCTCGCTCGCGGAGCTTTACACGCAGAAAAAGCAGTTTGACCGCGCCCTGGAGCTTTACGACCGCATTAAAAACTCCCCGATGGGCAACGACCCCTCCCTCGAACGCGCCATCGCCGAAACGGTCGTCCGGCAATTCGATTATCGGTCGGAGCAGCTCGATGCCTCCGCGCCGGACTACGCCGAGCAGTCGGCCAAAATCCAGGCCGAAAAAGTGAATTTCCAGATTTCCGAATGCCAGAAGCGCGTCGAGAAATATCCCACCGACCTGGCGATCCGGTTTGAGATGGGCGTGTTGTATTTCCAGGCGGACAAGTTCGGCGAAGCGATTGCGGAATTTCAGAAGGCGCAGGGCAATCCGCACAAGCGCATCGCCGCCATGAACTACCTCGCCCGGTCTTTTGCCAAACGCAAAATGTTCGACCTTGCCGCCCGCACGCTGCAAAACGCCATCAAGGAGAAAACCCTGTTCGACGACGAAAAGAAAGATCTCATCTACAATCTTGGTTCCGTTTTCGAAAGCATGAGCAAAAAAGACGAGGCCATTGAGCAGTTCAAGCAAATTTACGAAATGGACGCCGCTTACAAAGATGTTGCCGCCAAGGTGGAGGCTTTTTACGCCGGCCAATAAACATTGTTTCGCTTCCCCAAACCCATCTTTCGACGTTCGATTTTCCGTCCCGTGGAGCGTAGCGATTTACGCGGCCCCGTCTCCGGAGCCAACGGCCATTGCCCCTCTTTCCTGGTCATTTTGGCAACCTGAATCGCAGTTCGTCATTGACAGCTTTTCGGGTATCGCAAGCATTCGTTCATTCCATGAACAATCGGCACGAAAAAATTCTGTTCTGGGGCTGCTTTATCGCCCTCATTACCACCAGTTACGCCTTCATCAGCCGCATGATTCTCTGCGGCGGGCAGTTCGCCGCCGATTTCGGCCTGGACAAGGTATCGGTGGGCGAATTGCAGGGCGCCGGTATCTGGCCGTTCGGTGTCAGCATCATCCTGTTCAGCCTGTTCATTGACCGCATCGGCTACAAGGTGGCGATGATTTTTTCCTTTGTCAGCTACCTGGCCTACACGGCGCTGGCGTTTGCGGCTTATGCTTCCATCCACGGTTTGAGCGGCGAGGCGCTGCTGGCGGGACAGAAGCACGGCTACCAACTGCTTTATTGGGGCAGCATCATTCTCGGTCTGGGCAACGGAACCGTCGAAGCTTATGCGAATCCGGTGGTGGCAACGATGTTCAACACCGAAAAGACGAAGTGGTTGAACCGGTTGCACGCCGGCTGGCCCGGCGGGTTGGTGCTGGGCGGCCTTTGCAGCATCGCGCTGGCAAACCATTCCGACTGGCGGCTCACGCTGGGTTTGATTTTGATTCCCGCCATCTTTTTCTTCCTCGTCCTCGTCACCCTGAAATTTCCCCAAAGCGAACGCGAGCAGGCTGGCGTCGGCTACATTGAGATGTTGAAGGAATTCGGCGCCTTCGGCGCGCTGGTCGGGTTCGGCCTGGTCTTTGCCCAGATCGGTCAGGTGTTTGGCTGGAGTGGCAGCCTGGTCTGGGAACTCACCGGCGCCGTCGTGGCGGCCTTTGCCATCATCACCAAATCCGTTGGCCGTTTGCTCCTCGCCTTTCTCATCATCATCATGATGCCGCAGGCGACCACCGAGCTGGGCACGGACGGCTGGATCACTTCCTTGATGACCACCCCGATGCAGGCGGCCGGGCACAATCCCGCCTGGGTACTGGTCTATACTTCCGCCATCATGATGGTGCTGCGCTTCTCCGCCGGGCCGTTGATCCACAAGCTTTCTCCGCTGGGGCTGCTCTCAGCCTGCTCGGCGATTGCCGCGATTGGCCTGGCAGCGTTGTCCCGGACGAGCGGCGCGGGCATGGCCGCGATTTTCGCCGCCGCGACGCTTTACGGCATCGGCAAAACCTTTTTCTGGCCGACGATTCTCGGTTTGACTTCGGAACAATGCCCCCGTGGCGGCACGCTCACCTTGAACGCGATGGGCGGCATTGGCATGTTGGCGGTCGGCATCCTCGGCGCTCCGTTCATCGGTTATTTGCAGGAAACGTCCGCCACCCGGCAACTGGAAGCCGCCAACCCGGCGCTGTATCAGACGGTGACGGTGGAGAAATCCTATTTGCTGGGCGGATACCGGGCCATTGATCCCCTGAAAAGCGCGGCGGTGACCGGCGAGGCGGCCCAGGCTGCCATCAAGACCGCGACGACCTCCGGGCAGTTCAGCGCCCTTGGCAAAATGGCCCTGTTCCCCACCTTCACGCTCGCCTGTTACGTCGCCCTGATGGCCTATTTCAAAAGCCGCGGCGGTTACAAGCCGGTGCGGATCGGAGATGGCGGCGCCGGGAAATAGCGCGACTTTGAAACCGTTGCCAGCGCGAGGGCACCGGTGGTTTTGATAAAAGCACGGCAACCAGGATTTGCATTCACATCAGGCCAACGCCCAGCCGGCGCGATTTTCCCGTCTGATGTACGGGGCCGCTTCCGGCGCGTTGATGGCGCGCATCGCCGGGCCGTCCCATTCGATTTTTTTGCCGGTGCGCAACGCCACGCAGCCCAGCAACATGATTTCGGTCAAAGGCGCGCCAATCGCCAGGCGCGAACAGCACAACTCCGGATCGTTCCGCTTGATCGCCGCAATCCATTGCAGGTGATGGCGGCGGTCGGTGTCACCCTTGAATTCGTTGCGGGGAATGGCTGGCGGAATGGAGTCCAACGCCGGGTGCTGTTTGTAATTAATGAATTTCGGGTCGCCGTTGAGTTTGACGAAAAACTGTTCACCATAGTCGTCCGGCGAAAACACCTTGCCTTTATCACCGAGCAACAGGCAGCCGCTGCCGGGAATTTTACCGAGCAACGCTTCCACGTCGGCGGTGACGTCGCGCGGGGGTTTGTTGCTGCCGTCGTGGCGGCTGGGATTGTTGGCCAGCGGCTGGCCGCCGTCATACCACCAGAGAGTTGTGGCCGCCTGTTCAATGGTGTGATGGCGGTGGAAGAAAAATTTATGGGCTGCCGGCACGCTGAATTTACGGGCGGGAAATTCAAAACGAATTTTTGAACCGAGGGGATAAGTCTCCGTGTTCATGACTCCCAGGGCTTGCGCCTCGACTTCGGTGGGATACCCCAGGCCCAGCGCCCGGAACGGCAGGTTGACCGTGTGGCAGGCCATGTCACCCAGTGCGCCAGTGCCAAAATCCTGCCAGCCGCGCCAGTTGAACGGGTGGTACACGCCTTTCTTGAACGGGCGCACCGGCGCCGGTCCCAGCCAGAGGTCCCAGTTCAATGAATCGGGAACCGGGTCTGAACCCTCCGGCCGGCCAATGCCCTGCGGCCAGATCGGGCGATTGCTCCAGACATGAACCTGCCGGACCGGGCCGATCAACCCGGCTTGAATGCATTCCACCGCCCGGCAGAATCCGTCAAGGGAACTGCCCTGATTGCCCATCTGCGTTATCACCCGGGTTTCCTGGGCCAGCGTGCGCAGATAGCGCGCCTCATAAATCGTCTGGGTCAGCGGTTTCTGGCAGTAAACGTGTTTGCCCAATCGCATGGCCGCAGACGCCACGACAGCATGACAATGATCCGGCGTGGAAATCGTCACCGCGTCAATGTTCCTGCCCGCTTCATCGAACAGCTTGCGGAAATCCCGGTAAAATTTTGCCTGGGGATATTTCTGCCGCTGGCCGGCGCAGATGTCGGCATCCACATCGCATAGCGCATAAATATTCTCGCTGTCGCAACAATCCGTGTCGCTGACGCCTTTGCCTCCCGCCCCGATGGCGGCGATGTTCAGCTTGCTGTTCAAATTCTGCCCGCGCAGAAGCGTCGGCACGCCAAAGGCCATTGCCCCGGCGGTCAGGGTGGTGGTTCGCAGAAAGTCGCGACGGTTCCAGCGCCGGGAAAGAGACGTGGATTTTTTCATGGGTCAAGAACTTACAACCAAAACCGGCCCGCAAAAGGAAATAATGACGATTCCCAATATTTTCTCGATTTGTGGCGGTTTCCGTTTCAAACAAGCCACCGGCCGGGTGAAAGAATTTGCCCGGCCTGGAGCGGCCACGGGCCAAAAAGATTACGTTTTCGCGAAGCGCTTGATTTGTCAGCGTCGCTTGGCAAAATCTTCGGACCAATCTCTTTTGTTTATGTCACGACCTGTAACACTCTTCACCGGCCAATGGGCCGATCTTCCCCTCGCTAAACTCGCGCCTCAAGTCAAGGCGATGGGCTACGACGGTTTGGAACTCGCCTGTTGGGGCGACCACTTTGAAGTGGACCGCGCGCTCGGCGAGCCGGATTACGTCAAGAAGAAGTGGGCGTTGCTCACCAAAAACGGCCTCACCTGCCACGCCATTTCCGCGCACCTGGTCGGTCAGGCCGTCTGCGATTTGATTGACGAGCGGCACAAAGCGATCCTGCCCGCCGACGTCTGGGGCGATGGCAAACCCGAAGGCGTCCGCCAGCGCGCCGCCGAAAAAATGAAAGCCACGGCCCGCGCCGCGCGAAAATTTTTCAACGCCAGGCCCGGTCGCAAAAGCGGCGATGATTCTCCCGCCGTCGTCAACGGATTCACCGGCTCTTCAATCTGGCACGCGCTCTACGCCTTTCCGCCGACCAGCCAGAAATATTTGAACAAAGGTTTTGCTGATTTCGCGAAGCGCTGGCTGCCGATTCTCGATGCTTTTGAAAGGGAAAATGTCAGCTTCGCCCTGGAAGTTCACCCCACGGAGATTGCGTTTGACATCGCCTCCGCCCGGCGCGCGCTCGAAGCCGTGAAGCATCACCCGCGCTTCGGTTTCAATTACGACCCGTCACACCTCGGTTATCAGGGCGTGGACTATGTGAAGTTCATCCGCGAATTTCCGAAACGCGTCTTCCACGCGCACCTGAAGGACGTCTGGTGGGGCCACGGCGACGGCTCGGTGGGCGTGTTCGGCGGGCACACGGATTTCACCGACCCGCGCCGCTTCTGGGACTTCCGCTCGCTCGGCCACGGCGACATCAACTTCGAGGAAATCATCGTGGCGCTGAACGACGCCGGTTATCGCGGTCCGCTCTCGGTGGAATGGGAGGATGGCCGCATGGATCGCGTCCACGGCGCCACCGAAAGCTGCGCGTTCGTGCGCAAGCTGGATTTCATGCCCAACCAGGCCGCCTTCGACGCGGCATTCGCCCGGAAGAAATAATTTATGCCGGCCAAACGCAAACTTCGGTATGGCATGGTCGGCGGCGGACAGAACGCTTTCATCGGCGCGGTGCACCGCCTGGCTGCCAATCTCGACGGACAAATCGAACTCGTTGCCGGCACTTTTTCGTCCGACCCCGAAAACTCGCAGGTGACCGGCAAACAACTCTTCCTCAATCCCCGGCGCGTGTACGCGAGTTACCAGGAAATGGCCCGGCGCGAAGCCGTGTTGCCGGAGAGCGAGCGGATTGATTTTGTTTCCATCGTCACCCCGAACTTTTTGCACGCGCCGGTGGCAACGACGTTTTTGAAGGCGGGTTTCCACGTCGTCTGCGACAAGCCGATGACCTTGACGCTGAAGGAGGCGAAGGCCCTGCGCGACACGGTTCGCCGGACCGGAAAGGTTTTTGCGTTGACACACCATTACACCGGCTACCCGATGGTGAAGCAGGCGCGGGAACTCGTGCGCGCCGGCAAACTCGGCCGGATTTTGAAGATCGTTGCCGAGTATCCGCAAGGCTGGTTGCTCGATAAGATTGAGGACACCGGCCAGAAACAGGCCGTGTGGCGCTGCGATCCGAAGAAGGCCGGCGCGAGCGGTTGCGTCGGCGACATCGGCACGCACGCGGAAAATCTGGGGCGCTACATCACCGGCTTGCAGATTGATTCGCTGTGCGCAGATTTCACAACTTTTGTTTCCGGCCGCAAGCTGGAGGACGACGCGAGTTTGCTCATCCGTTATCGGGGTGGAGCGAAGGGTGTTTTGCTTTGCTCGCAAATTTCCTGTGGCGAGGAAAACAATTTGAATATCCGCGTCTATGGCACGCAAGGTTCGCTCGCGTGGCAGCAGGAGCATCCCAACGAATTAAAATTCATTCCGAAAGGCGAGCCGGCCCGCATCCTGCGGCGTGGTAACGCCTACGTCAGCGCGGTGGCGAAGAAATTTACGCGGCTGCCGTTCGGCCATCCGGAGGCGTTCCTCGAAGCGTTTGCCAACGTCTATCTCGAAGCCGCCGCGGCAATTCGCGCTGACATTGAAGGCAAAGGCGGCATGTTTGATTTCCCGACCGTGGATGATGGCGTGTTGGGCATGGCGTTCATCGAAACCGCCGTGAAGTCTGCCGCGTCCAATGCGAAGTGGACGAAATTTCCAAAACTCTAAATTTCTCCAACCTCCCAAATCAAAATGAATAAAAACCTTCTGGCCGTCACGATTCTGGCTGCGGCTTTGGTGGGCTGCCGAACAACCAATGAACCGGCGCAAAAGGCGCAGGCCGCGCAGCCCAAACCCAAAATGCAAGAAATCGTCATTGATGGCGTTGCGGGCTTTCAAGACACGCTGATGCAGCCGGACGGCAAATGGCACGTCCACGACCCGGCGCGACCGCAGCCGCCCATCGTGACCCCGGGCACGTTCAGCGCGCTGGCCACGCCGCCAAGCGATGCAATTGTCTTGTTCGACGGAAAGGATTCGTCGCAGTGGCGGGATAAAAACACGGGCGGCCCCGCGCCGTGGAAGATTGAAGACGGCGTGATGGTGGCCGCAAAACACGACATCGTCACGACGAATGAATTTGGCGACATGCAGTTGCACGTTGAATTTTGCGAGCCGCAGCCTGAGCCAGGACAGGAGGGACAGGGCCGTGGGAACAGCGGCGTTTTTCTGATGGGCAGATACGAGATTCAAGTGCTCGATGGTTACCACAATAAAACCTACGCTGATGGCGCAGCGGCGGGACTTTACGGCCAGCATCCGCCGCTGGTAAACGCCTGCCTGCCGCCGGGCGAGTGGCAAACCTACGACATCGCGTTCACCGTGCCGCATTTCAGCGCGACCGGCGCAGTGTTGTCACCGGGTTACGTGACGGTCTTCCACAACGGCGTGCTGGTGCAGAACCATCAGGCGTTCCGTGGCACGACCAACTGGCGCGTGCCGGGAAAATATGAGCCGCATGGTCCGACTGGTCCTCTGGCTTTGCAGTTCCACAATAATCCCGTTCGTTTTCGCAATATCTGGGTGCGCCCGATTCAGGTGGTAAACGAACCGTGAGCTAAGCCGTATTGCGAATTCGGAATTTAAAAGACGAAATAGAGATCTCTCCTCACTTCCAGTCGCCGTCGCTGAAAAAGCTGTGAACTTGCGACGGGATATTCGCGCACGCATGCGGATGACGGGTTTCGACGCGCCGAGCCGTTTCCCCGATGCATCAAGACAAACCGCTGCGAAATCACACGCTCATGCGGTCCGAGGGCCAGGGGTTGACACCCGATGCGTATTCCCTATCCTGCTGACATTCAGCCTAATGGACTCGAACCGGCCAAACAGGCAAATGACGCGGCGATTCTTCCTGCGCGCATCTTCGGCGACTCTCCTGGCCGCTCCGCTGTTTCCACATCTGCCGGTCCTGGCGGGTCCGTGGCGGTTCTTCGACGACAACGAAGCGGAAACAATCAATGCGATGTGCGAACGGATTATCCCGGCCGATGAGGATCCGGGCGCAGCCTGGGCGGGTGTGGTCCATTTTATCGATCGCAAGCTGGCGGGCTACTACCGCCGCCATCAACGACTCTACCGGCTCGGGCTTCAGGGTGTCCACGAATCCAGCCTCAACCTGTTTGGCAAGCCCTTCATTGACCTGGCAGCAGCGCAACAGGACAACCTGTTGCGGAAACTCGAATCCAACCAAGCGCCCGGCGACATCTGGAAAAAGATTTCGGCAAGCGAATTCTTCGACCGGCTGGTTGACCACACGCTTCAGGGGTTCTACGGCGGACCACGCCATGGCGGCAATCGCGACGCCGTGAG
>Ga0335081_10017965_pt1 | contig 11444 bp, 12 predicted proteins | sample Lox_Sample_35_FD_206713 | JGI IMG/M metagenome (GOLD analysis project Ga0335081, IMG submission 206713) | Soil microbial communities from Loxahatchee National Wildlife Refuge, Florida, United States - Lox_Sample_3.5 | ecosystem: Environmental > Terrestrial > Soil > Wetlands | place: USA... | reverse complement strand
GGCTCGGGGACACCAGCATCCGGAGGCGGCATGGGTTGCGGAACCGGCTGCGGTTTTTGCAGGCTCGACCAGGCGATCAGTTCCCTTGGCTGTAGTGCGTCTTCGGGCACGTCAGGAGCGGAAGACTGTTGAGCTAAGGCAACAGGAGCGAGAGTGAACAAAAGAGCAGCGAGGAGATGCGTCCGATACATAACTGCGAACTACTTCGAGCCTTGAAGCAGCTACCGACCCAATCGCAATTCACCTGCCACAATCCGCCATTGATAGCGTGCCGGTTGCGGCTCGCGGCGTCAAATGAGGCCGGAAGCTTCTACATTCCAACGTATCGGTTTTACGCGGCGATCGTCATCGAAAGCATACGGGATTTCCTGTATGCCGCGCCCAGCGCCGCATTTCGCGGTTTCGCTTTGTGGCAGCCCACTAACTCTTTTTAGGCATCGAAGCACCTGCCGCAGGCGAATGTAAACACTCCAGGACTCGCTGTTCGGTGTGCGGACAAGCGGGAAGGAGCACGTGCACCGCCTGAGTCTCTCGTCTATTCCATGGCAGGTTAGAGATCTGGTAAAGATGCGCCTTCTTAGTGTCCGTCTCATCGTTTCGCTGATTGTCGGGGTGACGCTGGTTTCCCTCTGTTCTGCAGCTTATGAGGCCCTTGTGGGAAAGCGAGCCCTGCGAGGGGACCTCCAGCATCGCGCGGCAGTGTTGGCCGAGAGCCTTGCCGGCAATGTCGAGCGCGACCTCGGGCGAGACGCGATGCAAACGCTGCGGCGCACCGTGCAGCGTTTTGGCAATCGCGAGAATCTGATCGGGGTTGCGGTCTACAATCCCCAGGCCGGCTTGATCGTTGAAAGCAAGGAACTGCAGGCGCTGCTCGCGCCAACGCCGCCAGTCGTTCTGCAGGCGCTGCAGTCCAACCAGGAGACCAATACCTTTGAGCGACTCGGGGGCGAACCGGTTCACATCTGCGTCGTTCCCTTGCAGTATCACGACAAATTCGTGGGCGCGCTGGCAGTGGTTCACAACGCCAGCTACATTCGGACACAGATATTGCGCATCTGGTGGGGAACGTACTTCAGCGCGCTGGCCTATTTTGTCCTGATCGCGCTGGTGACGCTGCTGATCGTCCGGTGGAGCATCGAAGGCCCAATTGCGCGAACAGCTCACTGGATGCGCACTCTGAGAACGGGCCGAATGTCTTCCTCCCGAATTGGCGTTCCGGACGTGGAACTGTTTCGCCCTCTGGCGCGCGAAGTGGCGACATTCGCCGAGAGCCTGCATACCGCGCGAACCGCGGCCGAGCGTGAAGCGCGGCTGCGGGTCGAGGGGCAGTCGCACTGGACCGCCGAGCGTCTGGCGTTGGACGTACGCTCACGCCTCGGCACGGGACGCCTGTTTGTGGTATCGAATCGCGAGCCCTACATGCACATCCGCCGCGGCAAAGCTGTGGATGTCCGTGTCCCTCCCAGTGGATTGATTACCGCCATGGAGCCCATTCTGCGTGCTTGTAGCGGCACCTGGGTAGCGCAAGCTGCGGGATCGGCGGACCGGGACTTTGTCGATCAGAATGACCGGGTATTAGTCCCGCCCGATGATCCTCACTACACGCTGCGCCGTCTCTGGCTGACCAAGGAAGAGGAAGAGGGCTTTTATTACGGATTTGCGAATGAAGGTCTCTGGCCACTGTGCCACATCGCGTTCACACGCCCCATTTTCCGCGAGGAGGACTGGAAGCAATATCAGGCCGTCAATCGCAAGTTTGCCGATACCTTGCTCGAAGAGATGCAGGACACCGAGAAACCAGTCGTTCTGGTGCAGGATTATCATTTCGCGCTGCTGCCGCGAATGATCAAGCAAGCGCGACCCGAGGCGCGTGTTTCCATTTTCTGGCACATCCCGTGGCCCAATCCGGAGGCGTTCGGCATCTGCCCGTGGCAGCGCGAGATCGTTGACGGCTTGCTGGGCGCGGACCTGATTGGATTTCACATTCAGGCCCATTGCAATAATTTCCTGGAAACAACCGACCGCGTCGTGGAATCGAGAATCAACTGGGAGCATTTCACGGTGCAGCGCGGCGATCACATCACGGTGGTTCATCCGTTTCCCGTCAGCGTTGATTTTCCCGATGAAGCAGAGCCGGATCCAGCCCCCGCAGAAACCCGCTCGGCACTGCTGCGCAGCCTCGATCTCGACGCCCTCTTCATCGGCATTGGCGTGGACCGCGTTGACTATACCAAGGGCATCCTGGAGCGATTTCTCGCTGTCGAGCGCTTTCTCGAAAAGTATCCCCGCTATCAGGGACAGTTCACATTCATACAAGTCGCTGCCCCCAGCCGCAGCCATCTCAAGCGATATCACGATCTGGAGGCGGAGATCGAAGCCGAAGCGGGTCGTATCAACTGGCGTTTTCAGCGCGATAAATGGCGACCGATCCTCCTGCTGAATGGTCAACAGAGCCACGAGGAGATCCAGCCCTTGTACAAAGCGGCTGATCTGTGCCTCGTAACTTCGCTTCATGATGGCATGAACCTGGTCGCGAAGGAATTTGTCGCCGCACGGAACGACGAGAGTGGAGTGCTGATCCTGAGTATTTTCGCCGGGGCCTCGAATGAATTGCGGGACGCGCTGCAGGTCAATCCTTACGACATCGATCGGATGGCCGAAGCGATCCGCGTCGCGCTCGAAATGGATCCAGAAGAAAAACAGGCTCGCATGCAGCGCATGCGCCGGCTGCTGCGCGAGCGCAATATCTACCGCTGGGCGGCCACCCTGATCGCTGAACTTTCGGAACTGCGCCTCGATTACGAGCCAGCAGCCCCCGACCGCATGGAGCAACCTCGCATCCACGATTCCGCGGCTTGAAGCCTCGGTTCGATTCGATGCAGAGAGATTACGGAACCAACTGACGCCGCATCTTGCTTACGCGCGGCTCTCTGCTGAGACGCGCCAGAGCGTAGTCCAGGCCACAGAGAGCTACTCCCATAGTGCCAAACACCATGAACATCCCGCGGAGATGAACGATCAGGCTTAGAAGAGCAAACACCAGCAAAAAAGCGCCAAATGTGCGCAACATCATCCTCAACCTCCCAGCGGGCTTTTCTATACTTAATTTTAGGAATCTTGAAATGACAAAACATACAGTGGTGCACTGAGTTAGACCATCAGCAGCACCTACGTGGCGAAACGGCGGACGACGAAAATTAAGGGCCTGCACAATCGGCAGGCCCACTGGCAGAGACTTCTATGGCGCTACTCGTTCGAGCGGCGCCGATTCTTCGATTCTTCCTCGTCCTCCGCGGGAACTGTTTGCGGCGGCTTCGAGCTTTTTTGATTGGCTTCGTCTTTCGCTTTGCCCCAGGCATTCTGGACTTTTCCTTCCGCCTGTTTCGCAGCACCTTTTACCTGCTTTTCAGGGTCGCCGCTCCATTCACCGGCCTGCCGTTCAACACGTCCAGCGATATCTTTCACCTTGCCTTCAACGCGATCCTTGTTCATTTCGTACTCCTCTCGAATGATTAGGCGTGCCTGGCGTCGCAGCTGGTGTGTTTGCTGCGTCACCTCCGTTCAGTGAGATGTCGCGAACGCAACAGCGTTTGGCGGGCTTTTTGGAAGGAGAAAGGACTTTGTGACTACACTGGGCTGCGCCCTTGAATAATCCGCACCAGCACGGCGATGATCGCGAGGATGAGCAGAATGTGAATGAATCCACCTAATGTGTACGAACTGACCATCCCCAGCACCCAAAGAACGAGCAGAATGACGGCAATCGTCCAGAGCATAGAGCTCCTCCCAGGCACAACTCGGATTGAAAGCACTCTAGGCAGATTGGAAATCGGCGGCTATCGAGGAAATCACTCAGCCGCGCTGCGTTTTTTCTTTACTTTAAAATGTGGACTCGCCGATCCGCCCTCGCCGATCAGAAGACCTGCACGATCCCATTCCGCACCGCGTACCGAGTGAGATCCGCAACCGAGTGCAGGCCTAATTTTCGCATCAGGTTCGTACGATGCGTCTCGGCGGTTTTGACGCTCAGATTCAAAGCGACCGCAACTTCCTTGCTGGTTTTTCCTTCGGCCAACAACTGAATGACCTCGCGCTCGCGTGAAGTCAATACGTCACTCGAATGATCATCTTTCCTATGGCCGTCAGGTTTGGCGACACTCTCCTTTTGATCTTTTTTGTCATCGCGGTCGAGAAATCCGTTGAGTACCATCTGGCTGACTCGCGTGGTAAAAAACGTGCGCCGGAGTTCCAGCGCCTCAACCGCCGCAATCAAATCGCGGCCAGCATCGGATTTCAGAACAAATCCGCGTGCTCCGGCACGCAGCACCTCGCGAACCACACTGTCGGTATCGTGCATGGTCAGAATCAGGATGGCGACATTCGGTGAAACAGCCAGAATCTGACGGGCGGCTTCGAGGCCATTCAGGTTCGGCATTCCAATATCGAGGAGGATGAGATCAGGCTTGAGATTGGCAGCGAATTCGACCGCTTCACGGCCGTCTTTGGCCTCGCCACAGACTTCCCAGCCTCCATGACTTTCCAGAACCGAACGAATACCGCGCCTGGCGAGTTCGTGATCGTCTGCAATCAGGATGCGGAGCATCTTTCCACCTCCATACTTCATGACTCAGAATGAAACAGCGGATTCACAAGGGCTCTTCGTCGAAATGTAAGCACAAACCCTGCCAAATGCTGAAAACGTAGGACATCAATCACTTTGTTGACGGAAATCGGGTCGCCGCATGTAAGTTTTTCCCGCCAACTCGGTTTCGCCAGGCAGCAGCAGGGTATCCGCGCCAGAAGATCTACGGCTTTTCGTCTCGCCCCGTACAGAGTCCACCGTAGGAGATTGGCCCCAGAGCCGCGCAAAATACAGCCATTCGCCGCGCTCTAGCCGGCATCTAAACGAGCCCAGGGGAGCTCTACACATGGCCTTTCTTGATTTCATTCTCCGCTCCGCAGGCAAGATTGCGATCACCGCGGTCGCTGCGGGCATGTGCCTAACTGCTTTTGCACAAGACGATAATCCGATGGGTCTGCCGCCGCGGACCTCAACCCCACCGCCATCGGCGCAGCAGGAGCCGGCTCCGGAAACCGGAGGCCAGCAGGGCGGCCCCGCCATTTCCCCCCAAAATCAGAAATCTGACGATGGCCGTTTCGTTTTCAAAAAGCAGGTGCAGGAGGTGGTGTTACACGCGACCGTGGTCGACGAGACCGGCCGCCCTGTAACTTCTCTGGACCGCAACTCGTTTGTGATCTTCCAAAACGGCCAGCCGCAGACCATCACGTCGTTTCGCCGCGAAGACGTGCCGGTTGCCCTCGGGATCGTCATCGACAATTCCGGATCGATGCGCGACAAACGCGCGAAAGTAAATCGCGCGGTGCTGAACCTGATTCGCGCCAGTAATCCGGACGATCAGGTGTTCGTTGTCAATTTCGGACAGACACCCTATCTCGACCAGGACTACACATCCGACGTGAATCTGCTCGAGGCTGCCCTGCGTCAGACTTCCACTCGCGGCAGTACGGCTTTGTACGACGCAGTTGTCGCCTCAGACGTCCATCTGCGAAACAATCCGCGCCTCGACAAGAAAGTGCTGCTTGTGATCACCGATGGTCAGGACAACATGAGCCGCGAAACCTTGCAGGATGCGTTGCATCGGCTCCAGACGAACAAAGGCGCCACACTTTACGCCATCGGTCTCACGGGGCAAGGCGAACTAGGCATGTCACGCCAAGGAAGGCAGGCACTCCAGGACCTTGCCGCAAGCACGGGCGGAGCGGCGTTTTTCCCGGAGAATCTGGATGAAGTGGACGCGATCACCCGCGAGATCGCGCATGACATTCGCGGCCAATATACGCTGGCCTACAATCCGGGCAGTGCGATTGGGAACGGATACCAGACAATTCGGGTGGAAGCCCGCGGACAAGGCCGCACACGATACTATGTGCGAACGCGCACGGGATACTATCCCGGCGAAACGTTGCGCTAAGCAAGCCTGGGGCTCATTAGCTTTTCCACTGAACGCGGGTCATAACGACCTCTTACGCCGCCGTCGGACCCGCGGGGGTTTTTGGCGACGACGGCGGAAGCTCAATCTGGATCAGATTATTCTTGATGGCATAGACCACCAGATCGCGAATCGAGTGAAAGCTCAGCTTGCGCATGATGTTGCTGCGGTGAGTTTCCACCGTCTTCGTGCTGAGATTCAGAAGTGACGCCACTTCCTTCGAACTGTTGCCTTCAGCCAGCAGCTGCGTGATCTCGCGCTCGCGGGCGGTGAGCGTGGGCAGTTTCGGAGCTTCGTTGCGCGAAACCGTCTGGCCCTTTTCGAGGAAGCCGGCCAGCACCAGGTCGTTCACGCGCGGTGTGAAGAACATGCGCTTGTTCTGGAGCGCTTCGACCGCTGAGACCAGATCCCGTGCCGCATCGGATTTCAGGACGAAGCCGCGAGCTCCGGCGTCGAGCGCCTCGCGAATGACCTGGTCGGAGTCGGTGATGGTGAGCACGATGACTTTGAAATGAGGATCATGCTGCAGCAGTTGCCGGGTCGTGTCGAGGCCGTTCAGATTGGGCATGCCCACGTCGACGATAATGACGTCAGGGTTCAACTGCAAAGCCTTCTCTACAGCTTCGCGTCCATCGCTTGCCTCGCCGCATACTTCCCAGCTCTCGTGCTTTTCCAGCAGGGCGCGCAATCCGCGGCGCACGATTTCGTGATCGTCTGCTAACAGAATTCTCAGCTTCATAAATTACCTCCAGCCAGGTGAAAAAGTTCAGCCGAAATTTATCCGACAGTCCGGCTGTGCAAAGCTGTAAAAACCCGGTGCTGACTGACCGCTTCCACGGCGGCCAGCAGATCACGGGCAGCGTTCGATTTCACTACGTATCCTCTGGCACCCGCTTCCAAGGCCTCGCGCATCATTTGCGGCGAGTCGTGCTGTGTCACAAACAAAATTTCCAGCGTCGGATACTGACGTCGCAGCACTCGACATGCATCCAAGCCGTTCATCCGCGGCATGGTCACGTCGAGCACCATAACGTCGGGACTGAGGTCCTTGGCTTTTTCCACGGCTTCAGCCCCATCCGAGGCTTCGCCGATCACTTCCCAATCGGAGTGGCCTTCCAACAGGGTCTTCAAACCCTGTCGCACGATGGGATGGTCATCAACCAAAAGTATGCGAATTGTCATTCCGTTGCAGTTCCTTCGGGGGGACTGACCAGACAATTGGCCACATTGTATTCCTGACTAGGATTAGACAGCCTGACCAAGAACCAGTGATTCGACTTGCGATGAGCTTTGGTCAATCGGGACAGCGATCTCAAGCCCACAGCCGAGGCTAGCTAGTTCAATCTCAACGTCCAATACAGAGAATCCTGTATTTGCCCGAACCCATTTCCCCAGTCGCTTCAGCAGTTTGCACTAGACGCTATGGTTGGCAGGAATAGCCGGGAAATAGGTCTCATCGTGCAGCAGAACATTCACTGCCTTTACCACGGACCCGATGTCCTGCTTGGCGCAGGCGCCTCGTACCCCAGCCTCCCGTGCCGCATCCGCCAACTGTTTGGAAAGATGGAGCGTCACCATCAGAATAGGGATCTTGGGAAACATCTCTGAAATCCTCTTGGCCACGTCGACGCCATTCAGGCCAGGCATCTGGTAATCGAGGACGACCAGGTCGGGAGGGTCTTCGATAACGTCATGGAGAGCTTCGGTGCCATTTCTTGCCTCACCACAAACCCGCCACGACTCCTGCTGCTCCAGAATTGCTCGTAAGTAACGTCGTACTGTGGGATTATCGTCAACAATAAGAATGCGAATCACGCGAGAACTCCCGCATTGTAAGATGCAAACTCAAAATTCCGCGGCGGTATTCCTGGAGTTTTCGCGTGCAAACACCCTTCAAACGGAATTTTGTCAACCCTTTCCTGCCCATGGCGCTGGTGCTTTTGTTGTCCCATTTCGCCGCCCCATGCAGCGAATTTCACTCAACCTTATAGGTTCGCGGGTGACAGCAGCAATCCAGCAAACTAGGTAGTGCAAATCGCAGTAGTAACGGGCTAGGACGTTCTCCTAAGCCAATCTCACCATATGCCCTTGTCGCTGCCGGTGATTTTCAGTTCCACAGCCGCCGCAGTCGCCAAACCAGGTAACAAGCTGAGGCGGAGGCTGTTGCGGAGCTCTCCACGCAGTAACAAAGTGGTTAACTGACGGGCGTAGAGGCCGGCAGAATGGGGCAAGATGGGGACCCGCAAAAAGTCTCGCCGAAAGCGAACTTTGCCGGTGTTGAACCGGGCCGATCCAGTGACCATTTCCGGCAAGGGCACCCGGTACCCGCGATAAGCCTCTACGTATTCCGAAATGATCGTCAGGTAGGTGGCGATACCGTCCCAGATTCCGGCCGCGGAGCCGAGGGAGTGCAGATAGCCAAAGTCGACGGTCCGCGCATCGAGCAGGGTGGCATTGTCGACGACGTCGCACAGGCGGATATAGAAGTGCCGGTACATGCGCTGCAGCGTGCTGAGAATGATGCGGTCCTCAGGGGCTGCCACACGGAATGTTTGCTGCCCGATCGTAGCGGTGCGAGTTCGAGAAGAGAGCGAACGCGTTAGAGTTGTGTGCTCGCCCGTCTGTCCCAGTCGTCCGGCGTGAACTTCCACCAGTTCCGGCAGGCCGGGGACTACAAAATTCCATTTATTCGCCAGCCGATCCCCCCAGCTGCGCTCGGCCACGGCTGCCTGGAAACGCTTGCGCATGACTTCGACCACACGATGCGCCGGCGCGTCGGTATAGAGATCAAGATCGCTTCCGAGATCAGGCCAGTGATCGAGCGACTTGATTACGACGGCGCGGCATCCGCCTTCGTCCAGCGCGGCACAAATTTCCGCAAGAAAGCCGAGCGCGTGACGAATGCGGGCGTGCTCCGCGGCGAGCGCATTGGCCACAAACTCGGCTTCTCCGTTGGCACCTTTGTTGACGAGAATGCGCTCCAATGTTTCAAAGCAGCGGACGATTACGTGATTCGTCATGGCGAGCTTGCGGAGTTGCTCCAGGTCGCCATCGGCGTCGCTGGCTTGTTCATAAAATTGCGCCATCTGTTTGGCGAAAGCGCCATTGCCCGCCACGCCGAGAAAAAATCCAGGATTGAACAGGAGCTCAGACAATAAGCAAAGATTCGCGGTCGAGTCACGCACGGTTGGCAGATTTGAGTTCATAGAAGCAGGTTCCAGCAAAGCCACGTCTTGGATGTTGGAAGTGCACAAGCGGTTGGCGAGCGAAGGCTATTCCGAACCCGCGCTCGATTGTGAATTCCGGTTCTGTCCGCATTGCGCAAAATTCTGGCGCTCGATGGCTGTTCCCTCCTCGTAGTCATTCCAGGTTTCGATCAGGATGAACGGCAGGGGATGGTTTGGATCAAAATAGCGGGCGTAGAGATGAAGCGTATCTTCGAACGTCTGACCGCAGCGGCTCTGCATGTGCCGATTCAATCCCCATTTTGCCGCGGAATCATTGAACCCGGGCCACGCGGCCCCGACCGTGACTTTATCCGGATGCTTATACCGCATCGTCTTGTAGAAATTGTCGAGATACTCTTCTCCCCAATTACTGCCGTCAGGGGTCCAGCCTTGTTGCCCCGGCTGCACCCACGCGTAGGAGCCGAGAAAGTCCGAGGCGTACTGCGCTGGTGGCTGATCCTTGTAAAACAAAACCGGAGCCGATTCCCATCCGCTGCAGTGCTGCATGACTTTGTTCCAGTCGACATGGCCGCGCTTGGGAAAAATAAAGATTACGGGGTGGGCGCTGTATGTCAGATAAACGCTGTGATGCGGTGCTTGTGGGCCGATGTAATCTTTGTAGGCTTTGTCGAACGAGGCGATCGCCTGATCGGTCGCTTCCTGATCCTCGTCTTCCGGTTCGTTGAAGAGAAGCGCGACCTGAAAATGATTTTCGTCGGCAGCTTCCTGCAGCAGAGCGAAATTGTGATCGGAAAACGGCTGGCTCTGGCCATACCAGTCGACGACGAACCCCGTGATCCCCATGTGATGCGCCTGTTGAATCTGGTGCCGCAATACTGCAGGATCGTAGCTGGCATAGCCGACGTCCAAATGCACGTGATCGCCAAACCATGGCATGTAAACCGCTAACAGCTTGGGTCCCGCATTCGGAGGCTGCAGATTCTGCAAGGCGGCGCGATGCCCGCCAGGCGTGGTGCATCCAGTGCCCGCCATGAAACACACGATTGCCAGAGCTATCAACTGTTTGGACAGAAAAATATCCCTCTACCTGCCAGTGGTAACTCTTGGATGCCTCGTCTGACGCCGTGGTTGGCGTTTGCGCGCCGATCAGAACTGAGGGACAGACTGTATTTGCCTGACCACCCAGCGGTCTGCGCCCGGGGTCATAAGCACAACGTAACGAACCACCACGTGCTGGTTGTGAATCATCTTGCCGCCGTCTGAGATCTGCAGATCGTATTCGGCGGTGTCGTGTAACTCGAGCAGATCGCCTTCCGGCGCATAGAACACCGCGTCGACTTTGTGAGTCTGATTCAGATAACGCGAACTCATACCGGTGCGACGCTGATTCTTGATTTCCTCATTCAGCCATGTACTGGCAGTGTCTTCGAGCAATCCATTCAACAGGTCAGGAGAATTTGTTTCCAGAGCTTCCGACATTCTCGCCCAGGCGAATTTGTAATCGCGCAGAACGGCATGCTCCGTGAGAGATTCCACGGCCCGTGGAGCGGCTTTCGTGATGTTCAAGGCGACCTGCGGTGCGGCATCATCGGCTGGAGACGCCCCAAGAAAAGCGGGTGCCCCGGGTCCCGCTGCCTTTGCGAGACCTGGGAATAAAACGCTAAGCAATGTAAGTGTTGCAAGCGTATTGTTCGAGAAGCTTCTTCGGTTTTGCATGGTCATCTATTTCCCACCAACGCGCAGTTCATTTCCCATCACCACTCCCGAGGCAGCCGAGATCACCACGGGTCCGCTGGCGGTGATCCGGGCGCGCGCAACATCCTGCTTCACCGGCGCGTCGACCGTACTGGTCTCGCCGTCACCCTTCGCGGTAAACGTGACGATAGTCCCATCGGGCACAGGATTGCCGGAGCAATCACGCACCAGCTCGGTTTCCACCTCAATGCCTTTTGCCGTGCGCTGGCCGTTGATGCGGAGCCGGCAGGGATCCGATGCAACTTGCTGCACTACGCGCCGGGCATCCACGTCATTGATCGATGCCTGCACCTGCAACGGTCCGGCGGTTTTTCCCGAACTCGCGCGAAACCAGGCGACGCCGTCTTTCGTCTGCACCTTGTGCGATACCGGGGCACCGCCTTTGGCGCTCATCTGGAAGTCCACATCCTGTGGCGCAAGAACCAGATTGTGAAATTCGTCGAACGGAAGCGCGACGCCGCTGATGACATCATTCACCGCGACCGGGGCC
>Ga0335081_10017964_pt1 | contig 11444 bp, 10 predicted proteins | sample Lox_Sample_35_FD_206713 | JGI IMG/M metagenome (GOLD analysis project Ga0335081, IMG submission 206713) | Soil microbial communities from Loxahatchee National Wildlife Refuge, Florida, United States - Lox_Sample_3.5 | ecosystem: Environmental > Terrestrial > Soil > Wetlands | place: USA... | reverse complement strand
CTGCAAATCTACGAGAAGACGGGATTTCCGCAGAAAGAGGTGCAATCGACCGTGCAGATGACCTTGGACATCATCATGAACGCTCTGGCGGCGGGCCGGAACGTGGAACTGCGCAATTTCGGCGTGCTGGAGGTGCAGGTGCGCAAGGCGCGCGTGGGCCGCAACCCCAACAAGCCGGAGACCGAGGTCATCATTCCCCAACGCGCCGTGGTCAAATTCAAATCGGGCAAGATCCTCAAGGCGAAGCTCAAGAAGCTGGATCTCGGCACGCTGCAAAATAAGGGTGGCGAAGCGCCGCCCGCCCCGGCAACCTAAGCGGTTGCATGGCATCGTTCCAGGCCCTCCCCGGCTTCCGCGAGTTCTATCCCGAGGCGCTGGCGCGCCGGAACCATATCTTCCGCCTCTGGCGGCAGGCCGCCCGGGCGTTCGGCTTCGTCGAGTACGACGCCCCGGTGCTGGAGTCGCTGGACCTTTATAAGGCCAAGTCGGGCGAGGAGATCGAGCAGCAGCTGTTCAGCTTCCCGGACAAGGGCGGCCGCGAGGTTGCGCTGCGGCCGGAGCTCACGCCCTCGGTCTGCCGCATGGTCGGCGCCAAGGCCAGCGCCCTGAAGCGGCCGATCAAGTGGTTCAACGTCGGCGAGTTTTACCGCTACGAGCGCGCCCAGAAGGGCCGCCAGCGCAGCTTCTTCCAGCTTAACGCCGACATCTTCGGCGAGCCCGGGCCGGAGGCCGAGGTCGAACTCATCGCGCTGCTGATCCAGTGCTTCACCGCGTTCGGGCTCACCGAGCAGGATTTCTGCGTCCGGCTCAGCGACCGCGACCTGTGGTTCTACTACCTCCAGGCGCTCGGCTTCGACGAAGCGCGCGTCCGGGCGCTGCTCGTCGCGATCGACCGGTACGAAAAGACCGGCGACGCGGCGTTCAAGGGCTACACCGACCAGTTCGGGCCGCTCGATGGCGCGCTGAAGGCGAAGGTGCTGGCGTTCCTGCAGATCAAGGGCCTCGACCAGTTGCGCGCCACCTTGGAGCCGCTGGGCTTGGAGGCGCTGGCGCGCCGCCTGGACGACTGGCGCCGCCTGCTTGACGGGCTGGCCGCAATGGGACTGGAACGTTTCATCGCCGTCGACCTTGGCGTCGTGCGCGGCCTGGCGTACTACACGGGCTTTGTGTTCGAGGCGTTCGATCGCAAGGGCGACCTGCGTGCTCTGGCCGGCGGCGGGCGCTACAACGATCTCGTGAAGAAGCTCGGCGGGCCCGATTTGCCGGCGGTCGGTTTTGCCATCGGCGACGTCACCACCGGCCTGCTGCTGGAGGAGCGCGGTCTGATGCCGCCGTTCGTCAGTGTCCCCGACGTCTTCGTGGCCTACGACGGCGCCGCCGGCCGCGCGGCCGCGTTTCCCGACATCCAGGCACTGCGCGCCGCCGGCGTGCGCGTCGAATATCCCCTCAGGGAGCTGGCCTTCGGCAAGCAGCTCAAGGCGGCGCTCGATTCGGGCGCGCGGCTGGCGCTGCTCTACGGGAGCGATGAGCTGGCGAAGGGCGAGGTGAAGCTGCGCGATCTCACGGCGCGGGCGGAGCACAACGTGGCGCGCGCGGAGGTCGTGGACGCCGTGCGCGACCTCCTCGCCGGGGGCTGAAATGCCACGGGGGCGGGCCATGGTCCTGCTTTCCTCCCTCCAGGTCGCGGCGGCTGCCGTGGCGGTCGCCTATGTGGGGTTCCTGCTCTTTGCGTGGCTGGGCTCCGACGGCATGATCTTCCTCCCGCCGCCGCCGAGCTACGGCGACGAACCGGAGTTGCGGCGGATCCCGACGCCGGACGGCGTGCCCCTGGCCGCGCTCTACCTGCCGCATCCGGACGCGCGGTTCACGCTGGTCTATTGCCACGGCAACGCCGAGGACCTCGGCACCCTCGCCCCGCACCTGCATGACCTGCGCGACCGCCTCGGGGTGGCCGTGCTGGCCTGGGATTACCGCGGCTACGGCCTGAGCGGCGGCCGGCCGACGGAACCGGCGACGCTGCGCGACGCCCACACGGTCATGGCCTATGTGACCGGCACGCTCGGGGTGCCGCCGGACCGCATCATCCTCTACGGCTGGTCGCTGGGCGGCGGGCCCGCGGTGGAGATCGCGTCAACCCAGCGGGTGCGGGGCCTGATCCTGCAGAGCGCGTTCACCAGCGCGTTCCGTGTCATGACCCGTGTCCGGCTCCTGCCCTTCGACAAGTTCGTGGTACTCGAGAAACTGCCGCGCGTGACCTACCCGACGCTGGTGATCCATGGAACGGCCGACCGCACCATCCCGTTCAGCCACGCCCTGCGGAACTTCGCCGCGCTGCCCGGACCCAAATATCACCTCTGGGTCGACGGCGCTGACCACAACGATCTGGTCGAGACCGCCGGCGACGCCTACTGGCAGGCGCTGGCGGAATTCATCGCGCGCCTCTAGGCGGGCGCAGCGGCTGTTACCGCAGACTTTTTGGGCCGAAGGCGGCGGGCAGCAGGCGGTCGAGCGTCGTCTCGATCTGTTCGTGCGAGCGGCAGGTGCAGAGGACGGCGGCGCGTGGGCCGAATTCCCGGATCACCTGCCGGCAGGCGCCACAGGGAGCGGTCGGCTTCGGCGTTGGGGTGTACACCGCCACGGCTACAATCTTCCGCTCGCCGGCGGCCACGGCGCCGAACACCGCGGTGCGTTCCGCGCAGTTGCTCAGGCCGTAGGAGGCGTTCTCCACGTTCGCGCCGGCATAGATCTTCCCGCTGCCGCCGAGCACCGCGGCGCCGACGCGGAACCGGGAGTAGGGGGCGTAGGCCTGCCGGACGGCGGCCTTGGCGGCGGCGAGCAGGCGGCGGCGGGCGGAGGACGGGATGCTCTTCATGGCGGCAGCTTGGAACGACGCGGGCTTGGTCACAACCCAAACTCGGCCTTCACCGCGGCGAACTGCTCGATGGCGAAGGCGAGGTCGTCGCGGGTGTGCACGGCGGAAACCTGGGTGCGGATGCGGGCCGTGCCCTGCGGCACGACCGGATAGAAGAAACCGATCGCGTAGATGCTCTTGTCCAGCAGGCGGGCGGAGATCTTCTGCGCGAGCGCGGCGTCGCCGATCATCACCGGCACGATCGGATGGGTGCCGGCCCTGATGGTCAGGCCGGCGCGGGTCAGCCCGTCGCGGAAGAAGCGGGTGTTCGCCTCGAGCCGGTCGCGCAGCTCGGTGGATCGCTGGAGCAGGTCCAGCGCGGCGACCGAGGCCGCGGCCACCGCCGGCGCCAGGGAGTTGGAGAAGAGGTAGGGCCGCGAGCGCTGGCGGAGCAGCTCGATGATTTCGCGGCGCCCGCTCGTGTAGCCGCCGCTGGCGCCGCCGAGGGCCTTGCCCAGCGTGCCGGTGATGAGGTCGACGCGCCCCATGACGTCGCAGTGCTCCGGCGTGCCGCGCCCGCGCCGGCCCATGAAGCCGACGGCGTGGCTGTCGTCGACCATCACCAGCGCGCCATGCTTCTCCGCGAGGTCGCAGATGCCGCGGAGGTTGGCGACATAGCCGTCCATCGAGAACACCCCGTCGGTGGCGATGAGCTTGAAGCGCGCGCCGGCCGCGGCGGCCTCGCCGAGGCGCGCCTCGAGGTCGGCGAGATCGCTGTTGCGGTAACGGTAGCGCTGGGCCTTGCAGAGGCGGATGCCGTCGATGATGGAGGCGTGGTTCAGCTCGTCGCTGATCACGGCGTCCTCGGCGCCCAGCAGCGTCTCGAACAGGCCGCCGTTGGCGTCGAAGCACGACGAGTAGAGCAGGGTGTCCTCGGTGCCGAGGAACGCGCTCAGGCGGGCCTCGAGCTCCTTGTGGATCGCCTGGGTGCCGCAGATGAAGCGCACCGACGCCAGCCCGTAGCCCCAGCGGTCCAGGGCCGCGCGGGCCGCGGCGATGACGTCGGGATGGTCGGCCAGGCCGAGGTAGTTGTTGGCGCAGAGGTTGAGGACCTCCCGGCCGTCCGCGACGGCGATGCGGGCGCGCTGCGGGGTGGCGAGGACGCGCTCGCGCTTGTACAGGCCGGCGCGGTCGATGTCGGCGAGGGTGGCGCGGAGGTGCTCCGCGAAACTCGGGTGGAACATGGCGGCAGTATGACAGCCGGGCGGCCAAAGCCTAAGCAAAAACGCCCGCCTTCGCCCTTTCGATTGCTCCCATCCGGCCCAGCTTCAGGATGGGCCTGAACGGAGCCGAAGGGTCGGAGCTACGGCGCGGCAGGCCCGCCCCGCGAGCCGCCTGTGCCAAGGCTGGACGCCGGCGCCGGATTCTGCGATGGATGACGCGCTTCGGGCGCCCAACCTTCAACCCCCCGGTCCCATGAGCCTCGTCTTCCTCGTCTTCACCAACGTCGTGTTGATCACCCGGCTCTGCTACCACCTGCGCGAGGGCGGGGTGAACTGGCGGGTCTGGGGAATCAAGATGGGCGTGGAGCTGGCGGGCCTGGCGCTGTTCGAGTGGCACTCCTGGCTGCTGGCCGCGGCGGCCACCGTGGTGGTGATGAACGTGGCGGGCGTGCTCTGGGAGGCGCTCGGCTGGCGGCGCAACGCCGGCCATTTCGCGCTCGGGATCGTGTACCTGCTCGCGCTCAGCGTGTGGTTCTCGCCGGCGTTCGGCCTGCGCTTCTGGCCGGCGGTCGAGGCGGTGTTCGAGGGCGTGGCGCAATGGACCGCCTTCGGCGCCGTCTTCCAGAGCTCCTTCTCCACCACGGCAATGCTGGCCCTTTTCGGGCTGCTCGTGTCCATGAGCGAGATGAACCTGGCGGTGCGGGCGGTGTTCGACTACCTCAACCTCAAGCCGCGGGCGCCGGAGTCGGACGAGGTCGACGTGGTCGCCTACGACCGCGGCCGGGCGATCGGTTTCCTCGAGCGGGCGCTGATCTATTTCTTCGTGCTCGGCGGGCACTACGAGGCGGTGGGCCTCGTGCTCGTGGCCAAGGCGTTCGCGCAGCTGCGGCGCACCGACGACCGCGCGTCGATGGAGTACGTGCTCATCGGCACGCTGCTCTCCACCTGCCTGGCGATCGCCGTCGGCGAGCTGGTCGTCCACCTCAGCATCGGCTGAGCGGCGCGTTCGCGGCGGCCAGCGCGGTGGCGAATCAGTTCCCATCCGGACGCTCGTGAATTGGCTGTAGGGGCGCAGGCTCGCTGCGCCCGTCGAAGTGGGCGCAGCGAGCCTGCGCCCCTACGGGACGACTCCCACGCCGTCAGGCGTGTTCCCAGTCCAGCACGATCTTGCCGGACTGGCCCGAACGCATGAGCCGGAAGCCCTCCTCGAACGCGGTGCAGGGGAAGCGGTGGGTGATGACCGGCGTGATGTCGAGGCCGCTCTGGATCAGCGCCGTCATCTTGTACCAGGTCTCGTACATCTCGCGCCCGTAGATACCGCGGATGGTGAGCATGTTGAAGACCACCTTGTTCCAGTCGATCGCCGCCTTCTCCGGCATGATGCCGAGCAGGGCGATGCGCCCGCCGTGATACATGTTGTCGATCATGTCGTTCAGGGCGCGCGGGCTGCCGGACATCTCCAGGCCGACGTCGAAGCCCTCCTTCATGCCGATCTCGCGCTGCACGTCGTGCAGGTTCTCGCGCGACACGTCGACCACGCGGGTCGCGCCCATGCGCCGGGCGAGGTCGAGGCGCAGCGGGTTGATGTCGGTGACGACCACCTTGCGGGCGCCGGACTTTTTCGCGATCGCGACGGCCATGCAGCCGATGGGGCCGGCCCCGGTGATGAGCACGTCCTCGCCGACCAGGTCCCACTGCAGCGCGGTGTGGGTGGCGTTCCCGAGCGGGTCGAAGCAGGAGAGGACGTCGAGCGGGATGGCCGGGTCGACATGCACGGCGTTGCTCGCCGGGATGCAGAGATAGTCGGCGAACGCCCCGTCGCGGTTCACCCCCACGCCCTTGGTGTCCTTGCAGAGGTGGCGCCGGCCGGCGAGGCAGTTGCGGCACTGGCCGCACACGATGTGCCCCTCGCCGTCGACGAGCTCGCCCGGCTGGAAGCCCTGGACGTTGGCGCCCACGGCGACGATCTCGCCGACGAACTCGTGGCCGATAATCATCGGCGGCTTGATCGTCTGCTGCGCCCAAGCGTCCCAGTTGTAGATGTGGACGTCGGTGCCGCAGATGGAGGTCTTCTTGACGCGGATGAGCACGTCGTTGACGCCGGGCGCGGGCACCGGCGCCTCGATGAACTCGAGGCCGGGGCCGGGCCGCAGCTTGGCGATGGCGCGCATGGTTTTCGGAGCCATGGGAGATTTCTGTTGGGGGGAGCCTAGCGGGGTCCGGGACGGAAACAATCCCCAAGGGTGTGATCTCGAATGCAGCCTTTGGCCACAGAGGGCACAGAGGCGAAGTCAGAGTTCACGGAGGAAATCGTCGGGTCGTTGCCGCAAGCACTCCCCAAGGGAGACAGACTGCCGGCGGACCGCCGGGATGTGGCCGATCCTCGGTGCGCTCCTGCAGCCGCTCCGTGCTCTCCGTGACCTGCTTCGACTGCGATCCGTCAGCTACTCGGCGAGCAATTGCTCGCCCTCGAGCGCCAGCAGCCGCGCCTTGAGGCGCACCCCGCCGGGCGAGGAGAACCCGGTGAGCTTGCCCCCGGCGCCGACGATGCGGTGGCAGGGCACGATCAGCGGCCACGGATTGGATCCCATGAACGCGCCGATCGCCCGGCTGCCGCCCGGCGGCGCGTCGACCATCGCGGCCAAGTCGCCGTAGGTACTCGTCCGTCCCGCCGGCACGCTCCGCGCCGCCTGGTACACGCGCCAGGCCTGGGGCGAGACGCGGCTGGCGTCGAGGGGCACGTCGCAAAAATCCTGCAGTTCGCCGGCCAGGTGCCGCTGCACGCGGGCCACGAGGTCGCGCACCCAGGCGGGCGCCGCCTCGGCGGACGCGGCCGGGTCGCCGGCGCCGGCCAGGCGCGCGAGCCAGGCGTCGGTCTCGGCGCCCGTGCGTCCCGGCAGGACGAACGCCGTGAGGCCGGCGTCATTCCACGCCAGGCCGCAAGAACCGAGGGGAGTGGGAAACAGCAGGTGCGCCATGGGGCGGGAGTCCAGTCGACGCGGCCGGCGGGCGGCGCACAAGCGGAAATTCGGTTGCCCCGCCGCGGCGGCGCGCCTACGCCCTCCGGCATGCAGAACAGCTTCTACACCGCCTTCGACGCCGAGACGTGGGGCGGGCGGCGCAAGCCGGACTACCGCAGCGCGTTCCAGGTCGACCGCGACCGCGTGATCCACGCGCACGCCTTCCGCAAGCTCCAGTCGAAGACGCAGGTGTTCCTCTCGCGCGAGCACGACTTCTACCGCACCCGGCTGACGCACTCGATGGAGGTGGCGCAGGTGGGGCGCTCGATCTGCACCTACCTGCTCAGCCGCGGCCGGCCGCTGCGGGACGACTTCCAGATCGATTCCGACCTCGTCGAGGCCGCCTGCCTGGCGCACGACCTCGGGCATCCGCCGATCGGCCACGCCGGCGAGCGCACCCTCCAGGAGCTGATGCGGCCGCATGGCGGCTTCGAGGGCAACGCGCAGACGCTGCGGCTCCTGACCGAGACCATCTACCAGAACGAGAGCGGCGTGCGCGGCCTGCAGCCCAGCCGCGCGCTCCTCGACGGCGTGCTGAAGTACAAGCGGCTCCGCGGCGAGTTCGCCGAGCCGCCGAACCAGCACTTCCTCTATGACCCGCAGCGCGTCTACCGCGATTTCGTGTTCGCCAACGCCGCGATCCCGCCGGCGCTGCAGGCGGGCGAGGCGCTGAACGACTTCAAGAGCGTCGAGTGCCAGATCATGGACTGGGCGGACGACACCGCCTATTCGCTCAACGACATCGTCGACGGCGTGCACGCCGGCTTCCTGACCATCGAGCGGATCGAGCGCTGGGCGGCGGGCGAGGCGATCGATCCCGCCCGGGAGAAGCTGCTGGGGGCGCTGTTCGGGGCCATCCGCGGCGACCGGCTGGAAAGCGAGTTCTCGATCCGGATCGGCCGCTTCATCCAGGCGTGCCGGCTGCGCGAGCGCGACAACTTCATGGCGGCGAAGACCAACCGGTACCGCTTCGAGCTCGTGGTCGCGCCCGACGCCGTGGCCGAGGCGCTGTTCTTCAAAAAGCTCGCCAACGACGTCATCTTCGAGAGCCCGCCGATCTGCCAGATGGAGCACAAGGCCCGCGTCATGCTCGCCGGCCTGTGGGACTCCGCCTGGCGCAACTACGTCGAGCCCGGGCCGCGGGTCATCCAGGTCCTGCCGCGCAACGTCCGCGCGCTGGTCGCCGCCGAAACGACCGTCGACGGCAAGGCGCGGCGCATCTGCGACTGGCTGGCCGGCCTGACCGACGGCATGCTCCTGCGCACCTACCGGCGGCTGTTCGACCCGGAGTTCGGTTCGATCCTGAATCTGAACTGAGACGGTGTTTGGTGGTTGTGGGAGCGGCTTTAGGCCGAGACGTCGACTGACGCGTTAGCCAACAGGCGGGCGTTCTTCCTTCGCCCCGTCCGACAAGCTCTGGGCTTCGGCGGGTGCAAAGCCCGCCCCACCACGGCTCAATGTGGATCGCCGCCGCCGCGGTTGCCGGGACTTGATTCAGAAGCCAGGAAACCAGGAAAGAAACCTCGTGGTTTCCTGGCTTCTGAATGAGAGAGGTCGGGCTTCTGTTGTCCGGCCTCAATCAGCTCACCCGCACCGGCTGGCGCCGCGCGCCCCAGCGGCCAGGCGCGCGCTCGAACCGGCCGGGAATTTCGGTGCCGCACGCGCGGCAGCGGTTACCGTCGAGGTTGTACGCGCCGAGCACGTACCAGTCGCGCTCGATGAGGACGGTGCCACAGGCCGGGCACCAGGTGCTGCCGCCGGCGGCGTCGTGCACGTTGCCGGTGTAGACGTACTTGATCCCCTTGGCCCGGGCGATGTTCCGCGCGCGCGTGAGGGTGGCGGGCGGCGTGGGCGGGGTGTCCAGCATTTTGAAATCGGGATGGAACGCGGTGAAGTGCCAGGGCACGTCCGGGCCGAGGTTGGCCGCGTACCAGTCGGACGCGCGGTCGATTTCCTCCGCGCTGTCGTTCTCGCCGGGGATCAGCAGGGTGGTGACCTCGAACCAGACCTCCGTCTCTTTCCGCAGGTAGACCAGCGTGTCGAGCACCGGCTGGAGCTGGCCGAGGCAGCGGCGGTGGTAGAACTCCTCGGTGAATCCCTTCAGGTCGACGTTGGCCGCGTCCATCGAGGCGTAGAACTCGGGCCGGGCCTCGGCCGTGATGTAGCCGGCGGTCACGGCCACCGTGAGCACGCCGAGCTCGTGGCAGGCCCGCGCGGTGTCGAGGGCGTACTCGGCGAAGATCACCGGGTCGTTGTAGGTGAACGCCACCGCACGGCAGCCGTGCCGCCGCGCGGCGGCGGCGATGGCGGCGGGCGGAGCCACCTCGCCGAGGCGGTCGAATTCCCGCGCCTTGCTGATGTCCCAGTTCTGGCAGAACTGGCAGCCGAGGTTGCAGCCGGCGGTGCCGAAGGAGAGCACGCTGGTGCCCGGCAGGAAGTGGTTGAGCGGCTTCTTCTCGATCGGGTCGACGCAGAAGCCGCTGCTCCGGCCGTAGGTCGTGAGCACCACCTCGTCGCCGACGCGCTGCCGCACGAAGCAGAAGCCCCGCTGGCCGTCCTGCAGCTTGCAGAGCCGCGGGCACAGCCGGCACTCCAGCCGGCCGTCGGGGCGCGGCTGCCACCACCGCGCCGGATGGCGGGAGGGGGGCGGGGCCTCACCCGTCATGCTCGACCTCCGCCGCGCCGGGCCGGGTCTCCCGGTAGCTTTTCGCCCGGAACCGCTGGAGCTTGACCCATTCCTCCGGCTCGATGCCCGCCTTCTGTCGCGCGATCGCCAGCTGCTGCTTCACGGTGTCGATCCCGGCGATCGCGGGCAGCAGCACGCCGCGGCGGCCGTCGACCGCGGCCACCGAGACGCCGAAGACCGCGGGATCCAGTTCCGACGGCGACACGACCGACTCCAGCTCGCCGAGCACGGTGACGCTGAAGCGCGTCTCCGGCAGCTCGGCCGCGGTGAGCGGCGGGAAGCGGTAGTCGTGGAACGCCGCGGCGGTCGCGCACTGCCAGGTTTCGCGCACCAGGTCGTTTTCCTTCGGCGCCAGCCGGCCCCGGCACCCGCGCAGCTCGCCCTTGGCGTGGCGCAGGGTGACGAACACGGCCCGGCGCTCGGTCAGCACGCCCGCCGCGTGGAAGGGGATTGACTCGCCGGTGTGGGCAAACTCGGCCTCGACGGCGCGGCGGGCCACCGCCGGCAGGTCCTCGTAACGCGAAATGACGGCGGCCGCGGAGCCCTCCGGGTGCGGTGGCGCCGACCCGCGCGCGCCGGCCTCGAACAGGATGGCGACGCCGTAGCCGACACCGAAGGGGCCCTCGTAGCTGAGGAGGCGGTGGCCATCGGTTCGGTAATCGGCCGCGGCGGCGGCGACCACCGTCGAGTCCATCACGTCCTCGCCGGCATCCTCCTGGAGCTGGACGTCGATCCGCGGCAGCTGGCGGAACGAGCCTTCGCGCAGCAGGGCGATGAAGGTTTCATCAAACCGGTGGGCGTCGGGGTGGAAACCGCCGGGAGCCGAGCGCGTCAGCCGGTGGCTCATGTCGCCGCTCGCGATGATCGCGGTTCGGCGCTCCAGGCCCTGGGCGGCGGTCACGATGGCCTGACCCAGCGCCTCCAGGCCGCCCTCGCCGGGGTAGTTCAGGCTCAGGATCACGGTCGGGCCGTTCCAGTGTGCGGCGGCGAGATAGCAGAGCGGCACGAGCGCGCCGTGGTCCAGCGGCTCGCGGGTGATGGCCCAGGTCTTCAGCCCGCGCCGCTCCGCCTCGCGCGCCAGGCGCTCGACCAGAGGCTGATCGAGCGGCAGGTCCACGCGGTCTCCGGCCGAGCCGAAGCTGCCGAGCGAGCCGCGGAGGCGCGGGGTCTGCCACAGTCCGAACGCGCCCGGACGCCGCGGGGAATGGGGCGAGATCAGCACGATGGTTTGCGGGCGGGCCGCCACCGCGTGTGCCGCCACCGCCGTCATCGCCGTGGCGGTGGCCCGGGCCTCGGCGAGGCGCTCCCTGCCCACGCCGGGCACCAGGATGGGCGCGTGCGGCATCAGCCCCGCGAAGACGATCGGGCTGTCCTTCATGACTACCTCGACTGCGTCAGTCTAACCCTCCCGGCGCGGATAGCCAAGCCGGAGTTTGGAGGGAAGTAACATGGGTCGGACCCATGGGATCTATGTTGAGTCGGCTAGCGGCACGACATTTGCCGCCGGCACGCGGCGCTCGACCACTTCGCGCGCCAGGTTGAACCAACGGCGGCACCGGTCCAGCACGACGCTTTCGGCCGTGGCGATGATCTCGGCGGTGGCCGACAGGACCGCGTCCGGGTTGGGCACCAGCTCGACCGTCCACGGCCATCCGCGCGCCTCG